>Ga0207664_10001596_pt1 | contig 14904 bp, 10 predicted proteins | sample LARL83metaG_FD_184349 | JGI IMG/M metagenome (GOLD analysis project Ga0207664, IMG submission 184349) | Corn, switchgrass and miscanthus rhizosphere microbial communities from Kellogg Biological Station, Michigan, USA - LAR L8-3 metaG... | ecosystem: Host-associated > Plants > Roots >... | reverse complement strand
GGTGGCGCGGGGCGAGGTTCAGTGCTCGCGGGGTTCGCGCCAGCGGCTGGTGATAGGGAGCCTGCGGTCGCGGCCGAAGTTCTTCTGGCTGATCTTCGGGCCCGGCGGGTACTGGCGGCGCTTGTACTCGGCCAGGTCGACGAGGCGGATCACGCGCTCCACCAGCGCGGGGTCGTGTCCGGCGGCGATCAGCTCGGCCGAGCCCATGTCGCGCTCGACGTAGTCGTCGAGCAGGGCGTCGAGGACCTCGTACGGCGGCAGCGAGTCGGTGTCCACCTGACCCGGGGCCAGCTCCGCGCTCGGCGGCTTGGTGATGGAGTTCTCCGGGATCGGCGGCGTCGCCCCGGAGCGCGCTGCCTCCTCGTTACGCCATCGGGCCAGCTCCCACACCAGGGTCTTCGGCACGTCCTTGATCGGCGCGAACCCGCCGGCCGAGTCGCCGTAGAGCGTCGAGTACCCGGTCGCCAGCTCGCTCTTGTTGCCGGTCGTCAGCACGAGATGCCCGGCCGCGTTGGACAGCGACATCAAGATCATGCCTCGCACGCGCGCCTGGAGGTTCTCGGCCGGCAGTCCGGTCGCCGGGAAGCCGGCCGGCTCCAGCTCGCCGGAGAACGCGTCGACCATCGGCTTGATCGGTACCGTCACGGCCGGCATGCCCTGCCGCTTGACCAGATCCTCGGCGTCCGAGACGGAGTGGTCCGAGGAGTACCGGCTCGGCATCAGCACCACGTGGACATTCGCCGGCCCGATCGCGTCGGCCGCGATCGTGGCGGTCAGCGCGGAGTCGATGCCGCCCGACAGTCCGAGGATGACGGACCGGAAACTGTTCTTCCTGACGTAGTCCCGGACCCCCGTAACAAGGGCCGCGTAGACCTCGGCCGGATCGGACAGGCGAGGCCACAGCGTCAGCGCCGGCTGGTCAGGGCCGGCGCCGGGCGGGTTCGCCGCCTGGAGTGTCACGGGCTTGATGGTGATCGTCGTGCCATCACCCGCGTCGACGGGCATCTCGGCCGGAAGGCGGCCGGTGGCCGGCCTCAGCGACAGATCCGCGACGACCAGCCCCTCCTCGAACTGCGGCCCGCGGGCAAGCAGGTCGCCGTCGGCGGAGACCAGGATCGAGTCCCCGTCGAAGACCAGCTCGTCCTGGCCGCCGATGAGGTTCGCGTAGGCCAGCGCCGCGCCCGCTTCGCGTGCCCGGCGGACGCACAGGTCGAGGCGCACATCGTCCTTGCCGCGCTCGTAGGGGGAAGCGTTCGGCACCACGAGCAGGCTCGCGCCTGCCCGCCGGGTGACCGCCACGGGGCCGCCAGCCTGCCAGAGGTCCTCGCAGATGGCGATCGCCACGTCGACTGCTTGGCCGTCGCTCACCGGCAGGCGGAATACCGGCAGGCTGTCGCCTGGCACGAAGTAACGGAATTCGTCGAACACCCCGTAGTTAGGCAGATGATGCTTAGCCGAGGTGACGACCACCTCGCCGTCATACAGCAGTGCCGCCGCGTCCAGCGGCGCCCCCGCGGGCAGTCCGGTACGCGGGGCGAGATCGGACCGCCGGTCCAGGTACCCGGCGACCACCGCCAGCCCGCCGAGGCCCGCGGCCGCGAGTCGCCCGGCGACCGCGTGCAGGGTTGCGATGGACGCGTTCACGAACGAGGCCCGCAACGCGAGATCCTCGACCGGATAGCCGGTGAGCATCATCTCCGGGAACACCACTACCCTGGCGCCTTGGCTGGCGGCCCGGCGGGTCCACTCGACGATCATGTCCGCGTTGCCGTCGAGGTCGCCGACCGTGGCGTTGACCTGGGCAAGCGCAATCCGCAGCGTAGTCACGCTTCCAGCCTACGGCCCACGTTGATCAACGTTGCGCGTAGAACGCGGTGAGCGTGGCCACGAGCGCCTCGGTGTCGTCCAGCCAGGGAAAATGCCCGGCGCCAGGCAGCACCACCAGCTCGGCGTTGGGGAACAGCGCGGCGTAATCCGCGGCCCGCTTCGGCGGGAGAGCCACGTCGTACTCGCCCGCGACGAGCAGGACCGGTGCCTCGAGGCTGGCGATCGCGTCTCGGACGGCGTCGGCGTCGATCGCGCCGCTGGAGTAATAGATCGCGGCGGCCGCCACGTTCTGCTCGGTCAGTTCCCGCTCGTGCATGGCCTGGGCCGCGGCATCCCACTCGCCGTAGTGGAACTGGGTGATCCCTTCCCAGTCGGCCTCCGTGGAGCCGCCCGCCCAGATCCGCTCGAACGCGGCGAACGCCTCGGGGAACCAGGGTTCTCCCCGCCGTAGCTCGGCGAGCTCACGACGATCCTCGTCAGCGATCTTCAGGCCGACCCCGCGCGGACTCGGGTTGATCAGCGCGAGGCTGCTGACCCGGTTCGGGTGGCGGACCGTGTACTGGACCGCGAGGTTCGCACCGGCCGAATGCCCGACGATGTCGAGCCGGTCCAGGCCTAGGTGCACGCGCAGCGCTTCGACGTCATCGGCCTGCCGGTCGACTCGGTACGTCGCCGGGTCCGCCGGGACGGCGGAGTCACCGGTGCCGCGCAGATCCAGCACCACCAGCGAGTAATGGGCGGACAACCCGCCGAGGTCGCCCAGGTAGGCCGAGGCCAGCATCGGTCCGCCGGGCAGGCAGATCAGCGGACGACCCGCACCGGCCGAATGGTAGACGAGCCGCGTGCCGTCAGCGCTCTCGAAGGTGCCCATGCGGCGATCGTATGCGGGTCAGCTTTGGTCCATATCCTAAAGTGATAGCCGTGGACAGGCAGGAAGAATTCGTGCTGCGCACGCTGGAGGAGCGGGACATTCGATTTGTCCGGCTCTGGTTTACCGACGTGCTCGGCTCGCTGAAATCGGTCGCGGTCGCCCCGGCCGAACTGGAGGGGGCGTTCGCCGACGGGATCGGCTTCGACGGCTCCGCTATCGAGGGGTTCGCGCGGGTCTATGAGGCCGATATGATCCTTCGGCCTGACCCGTCGACGTTCCAGCTGCTGCCGTGGCGGGGCGAGTACCCGGGGGTCGCGCGGATGTTCTGCGACATCCTCCTGCCGGACGGCTCGCCGTCGTACGCCGATCCGCGGTGGGTGCTCAAGCGAAACCTGGCGCGCGCCGCGGAGCTGGGCTTTACCTTCTACGCGCACCCGGAAATCGAGTTCTTCCTGCTGAAGGAGCGGCCCGCCCCCGGCCAGCGTCCGGAGCCGATCGATACCGGGGGGTATTACGACCACACGCCCCATTCGATCGCCCACGACTTCCGGCGCCAGTCGATCACGATGCTCGAGCAGATGGGCATTTCGGTCGAGTACAGCCACCATGAGGGCGCGCCCGGGCAGCAGGAAATTGACCTGCGCTACGCCGACGCGCTCACCACGGCCGACAACATCATGGCGTTCCGGCTGGTCATGAAGGAAGTGGCGATCGAGCAGGACGTGTACGCGACGTTCATGCCGAAGCCGTTCACCGACCATCCCGGGTCCGGGATGCACACGCACGTGTCGCTGTTCGAGGGCGATCGCAACGCGTTCTACGAGGCCGGAGCCGAATTCCAGCTGTCCAAGACGGCCCGCGCGTTCATCGCCGGGCTGTTGCGGCACGCACCGGAGATCACCGCGGTGTGCAACCAGTGGGTGAACTCCTACAAGCGGCTGTGGGGCGCGGCGGAGCGGACGGCGGGGGCCGGGGGCGAGGCCCCTGCCTACGTGTGCTGGGGGCACAACAACCGGTCCGCGCTGGTCCGGGTGCCGATGTACAAGCCGCAGAAGGGCAACTCGACCCGGGTCGAGTTCCGGTCGCTGGACGCCGCCTGCAACCCGTACCTGGCGTTCGCGTGCATCCTCTCCGCGGGGTTGCGGGGGATCACCGAGGACTACCCGCTGCCGGAGGGCGCCGAGGACGACGTATGGGCGTTGACCTCGGCCGAGCGCCGCGCGATGGGGATCCAGCCGCTGCCGGAGGACCTGGACGCGGCAATCCACGTCATGCAGGACAGCGAACTGGTGGCGGAGACGCTGGGGGAGCACGTCTTCGACTTCTTCCTGCGGAACAAGCGGGAAGAGTGGCAGGAATACCGCCGCCAGGTCACCGAGTACGAACTGAGCCGCTACCTCCCGATGCTGTAGCGGCGCCGACGGCGGCCCGCGTACGCGAGCCGCCGCCAGTTCGGTAAACCGCTACCCGGCACGGCACGGGTTGTCGGGGAATACGTGCAGGAAGTCCGACGCGTACGTGAACGGCTTGCCGGTCAAGCCGGTTCTCGATCGGCCCGATAGGCCTCGATAACGTGGCGAGTTTCCCCTTCGTGGTAACGGGACCGTCGTTTACCAGGGTCAATGCACCACGAGGCGGTAATCGTCCACGTTGCTGGCGGGTCTGCTGATTCGCTCCTATTCCGGCAGCCACATACGGCACTCCAGCCACACGCGGTTGCGCGACGGCCCCGGGCCGCGACGGCCCCGGCCCCATATGCCCGCGGCCCCGCGGAGCTACTCCTCGAAGCGCCCGCCTAGGTGCTTGGCCAGGAAGCGCTCCGCGGCCGCGTAGAACTTCAGCCGGTTCTCCGGCTTGGCGAAGCCGTGGCCCTCGTCGGGGAACAGCATGTACTCGTGGTCGATGCCGGCCGCCTCCAGTGCCGCGACGATCTGCTCGGACTCCGCCTGCTTGACCCGCGGGTCGTTGGCGCCCTGCGCGATCAGCAGCGGGATCCTGATGTCCGAAGCACGCGACAACGGCGACCGGGACCACAGGAAGTCCTCGTCCTTCTCCGGGTCACCAACCCGCTTGTAGAGTTGCGCCCGCATCGGCGCCCAGTACGGCGGGATGGTCTCCAGCAGCGTCTTCAGGTTCGACGGGCCGACGATGTCCACCGCGCAGCGGAACGCGTCCGGCGTGAACGCCGCCCCGACCAGCGCCGCGTACCCGCCGTACGAGCCGCCGTAGATCGCCACCCGGGCCGGGTCCGCCCAGCCCTGAGCCACCACATAGCCCACCGCGTCGATCAGGTCGTCGTGCATCTTCGCGCCCCACTCGCGATCGCCAGCGGTGACGAAGGACTTCCCGTACCCGGTCGAGCCCCGGTAGTTGACCTGTATGCACAGGTAGCCGCGGTTGGCCAGCCACTGCGCCTCGGAGTTGTAGCCCCACACGTCGCGAACCTGCGGACCGCCATGCACGTTCAGCACGGCTGGCAGGCCGGACCGAGACGACCCAGCGGGGAACGTCACGTACCCGTGGATGACGAGCCCGTCCCGCGCGGCAAACGAGAACGGCTCCATCGCCGACAGCTCGTAACGCGCCAGGGCAGGCCGGGCGTCGAACAGGAAGCTCCCGGTGCGCGACGTGCGGTCGTAGCTGTAGTACCGCACGGGCCCCGTGTCGTCGGTGAACGCGATCAGCCAGGTCACGTCAGCGTCGTCGCGGCCGATCAGGTTCGGGTCGCCGGGGTGCAGCTCGCGGATCGCCTTGAAGTCCGCTTCCACCGAAGGATCGAGCACGTGGTACTCGGCACGGTCCTTGAGCACCTCGACGATCTGCGGCTCGCGGGTGTCCGGGTGCAGCATCGCGCCGGCCACGTCCGCCTCTGGATCGGCGAGCAGTTCGGTCACCTCGGCGGTCGCCAGGTCGACCCGGACCAGTCGCCCCGTGTCCGAACCGTCCGCGCTGACCAGCAGCAGCCCGGACCCGTCGCCGGTGAAGGACAGCGCGTCGCTGGACGTCGCGTCGTCCGCGGAGATCGTCAGCAGCTTGCGCCACTCCGTGTCCGCAGCCGAGTCCCGGACCAGCAGGTCGAAACCGCCGTCCGGCAGCGGGGACAGCGCGGCCCGCACCACCATGTCCTCGTCGGCCAGCCAGCCGGCGTAGCCGGGATTCGCGATCTCTTTCACCAGCGAACCAGAAGACAGCGACAGCCGGTACACGTCGTGCAGCTGCGGGTTCTCCCGGTTCATCCCGACGAGCACCTCGCCGGGGTGGCTCTTCTTGGACGCGATGATCCGTGCCTGGATGCCTTCGTACGGCGTCAGGTCACGCCGCTCCATGGTGACCAAGTCCACGTCGTACAGCCGCCAGTTCTCGTCGCCGCCCGCGTCCTGCAGGTAGAGCAGGTGGCGGCTGTCCCGCGCCCAGCCGAACACGCGGACGCCGCGGTCGGTATCGTCGGTCACCGCGGTCGCGGCGTCCCAGTCGATGCCCGAAGGCCCGGCCGGTGCCACCCAGACGTTCAGCACCCCGTCGCGAGGCGCGATCCAGGCCAGCCGGGTGCCGTCAGGAGAGATGCCGGGGCTGACGCGCTCCGGGTTGCCGAAAATGATCTCGCGCGGGATGAGTTCCGTCATGGGTAAAGCTTATGGTCATCGCCTACCCGGTGAACCACCGCGCCGGTGCCGGAGCCGTGTTGTGGTAGATGTGCTTGACCTCGGTGTATTCGTCGAGCCCGGAGGGTCCCAGCTCCCGCCCGATGCCGGACTTGCCGAACCCGCCCCACTCGGCGGCGGGCAGGTACGGGTGGTAGTCGTTGATCCACACGGTGCCGTGCCGCAGCGCCCCGGCGACCCGCTCGGCGCGGCCGGCATCCGAGGTCCACACCGCCCCGGCAAGCCCGTAGGACGTGTCATTGCCGAGCCGGATGGCCTCCTCCTCGGTCCCGAACCGCTCCACGGTCACGACCGGGCCGAACACCTCTTCCCGCACCGCTGTCATCTCCCGCGTGCACCCCGCGAACACGGTCGGCCGCAGGAAGAACCCATCCGCCAGCCCTGCGTCAGAAGGCCGCGAGCCCCCGGCCATCAGCGAGGCCCCCTCCGTCAAGGACACCGCGATGTACCGCTCCACCTTCGCCCGGTGCGCGGCCGACACCAGCGGCCCGCACTCGGTCTCCGGGTCCAGCCCGCTGCCCAGCCGGATCCGGTCCGCTCGCTCGGCTAGCGCAGTGACAAACGAGTCATAAAGACCGTCTTGCACGATAAGCCGCGCACCCGCCGAACAGACCTGGCCGGAGTGCAGGAACGCCGCGGTCAGCGCGTTGTCCACGGCGGTCTCGAAGTCGGTGTCGGCGAAGACGATGTTCGGGTTCTTGCCGCCCAGTTCGAGCGCGACCCGGCGCACCCCGCGCGCGGCCGCCGCCATGATCCGCTCGCCGGTCGCCAGCCCGCCGGTGAACGAGATGAGGTCCACGCCCTGATGCGCGACCAGCCCCGCGCCCGCGACCGCACCGGAGCCGAGCAGCAGGTTCACCACCCCGTCCGGGACCCCGGCCTCCGACATCAACCCGGTCAGCGCGACCGTGGACAGCGGCGTGACCTCGCTCGGCTTCACCACCGCGGTGTTGCCGGCAATCAGGGCCGGCGCCAGCTTCCACGAGATCTGGAGCAGCGGGTAGTTCCACGGCGCGATCAGCGCGCACACCCCGACTGGCTCGCGGACGATCCGGCTGACCACGTTAGCGCGTCCGGCGTCGACCACCCGGCCCGCGTGCAGCGCGGTCGTCGCCAGCGCGGCGTAGTACCGGAACACCGCCGTGCTGTCGTCCACGTCGAAAAGCGCCTCGTTCAGCGTCTTGCCCGTGTCGAGGCTCTCGATCGTGGCCAGCTCGGTGCGCTCTCGTTGCAGCAGGTCGGCGATCGCGGTCAGCACCGCGGCCCGCTCGGTGACCGTGGTGCGCCGCCACGGTCCCTCATCGAACGCTTCCCGCGCCGCGCCGACCGCCAGGTCGATATCGGTCGGGCCCGCCTCTGCGAGCGTGTCCAGTTCCGAAGCATCGAACGGGTTGATGGTCGCCGCCGTGCCGCCGTCCGCGGCCGGCTGCCACTTGCCGGCGATGAACAGGTTCTTCACTGCGCCACGATAGCGTTATCCGGGTGAGGGGTTCGACGCTGACGGGGCGGCTGGCCCGGATGGGCTTCGCCGATCCAGCCCGCGCCGAGCTGTTGCTCGCCGACGGCGCGATCGATCCCGAGACCGACGAGGACCTGCTCGTGGCGCTCGCGGACGCGGCCGATCCCGACCTGGCGCTGGCCGGCCTGTCCCGCATCCCGGATGCCGCCAGCCGCCTCCGCGACGATCCAGACCTGCGTGCCCCGCTGGCCGCCGTGCTCGGCGTCAGCAAAGGGCTCGGCGACCACCTGGCCAGGCATCCCGAAGACCTCCAGGTACTCCGCGACCCCGCGCCGGCCTTGCCCGCGGCGCAGGCCCCGCCCTCGGTCACCGATCTCGCGGCCGCCTACCACCGCGAACTGCTCCGCATCGCCGCGCTCGACCTCACCGGCGCGATCGTCATCGACGAGGTCGGCCAGCGGCTCGCCGACCTCGCGGACGCCGTGCTGGCGGCCGCGCTCGGGATCGCCCGCGCCGATCTGCCGGCCAGCAAGGCCGCTCGCCTCGCGATCGTCGCAATGGGCAAGTGCGGCGCCCGCGAGCTGAACTACGCCAGCGACGTCGACGTGATCTTCGTGGCCGAGCCGGCGGACACCGCCGCCGAACGCCTCGCCGCCGCGGTCGTCCAGGTGTGCGTCCGCTCCACCCCCGAGGGCAGCATCTTCCCCGTCGACCCGAACCTCCGGCCAGAAGGCCGGCAAGGTCCCCTGGTCCGCACGCTGGCCAGCCACCGCGCGTACTACGAGCGCTGGGCGAAGACCTGGGAGTTCCAGGCGCTGCTCAAGGCGCGCCCCGCGGCGGGGGACCATGCCCTGGGCGAGGCATACGCGCAAGCCCTCCGCCCGATGGTGTGGCAGGCGGCCCGCCGTGAGCACTTCGTCGAGGACGTCCAGGCCATGCGCCGCCGGGTGGAGAACTCGCTGCCCAAACAGGAGGCCGGCCGCGAGCTCAAGCTCGGCCCGGGCGGCTTGCGCGATATCGAGTTCGCCGTGCAGCTGCTCCAGCTCGTGCACGGCGGCGCGGACGACTCGCTGCGCGCCCCCGCGACGCTGCCGGCCCTCGCCGAGCTGGCCGCGGGCGGCTACGTCGGCCGCGCCGACGCCGCCGACCTCGGTGCCGCCTACCGCTTCCTGCGCCGCACCGAGCACCTCCTGCAACTGCACCGGCTCAGCCGCACCCATACCCTCCCGGATGACCCGGCCGTCCTGCGCAGGCTGGGAAGGACTTTTTTTCAGAACGACATCAGTGCTTCGGACCCGGCCGCGCAATTCGACCAGCTGTGGCGCAAGCATGCCCGCCAGGTACGGCGGCTGCACGAGAAGCTCTTCTACCGCCCGCTGCTCGACGCGGTCGCCCGGCTCCCGTCCGAGGAGGCCAGGCTCACCCCCGAGGCGGCCCGGGCCCGGCTGGAGGCGCTTGGCTACGTGGACCCGCCGGGGGCGCTGCGGCACATCGACGCGCTGACCTCCGGAGTGTCCCGCCGGGCGGCGATCCAGCGCACGCTGCTGCCGGTGCTGCTCGGCTGGTTCGCCGGCTTCGCCGAGCCGGACGCCGGGTTGCTCGCGTTCCGGCAGGTAAGCGACGCACTGGGAGAGTCGCCCTGGTACCTCCGCCTGCTTCGCGATGAGACGAAGGCAGCCGAGCGCATGGCCCGGGTGCTCGCCTCGAGCCGCTACGCGGCCGGCCTGCTGCTGCGGGCGCCCGAGGCGGTCGCGATGTTCGGCGACGACGCTGAGCTTGTGGCGCGGACCGAGCCCGTGCTCGCCACCGAGATGCTGGCGGCCGCCAGGCGGCACGGCGACGACGCCGAGGCCGCGGTCGCCACGGTCCGCTCCCTGCGCCGCCGCGAACTGCTCAGGATCGCCTGCGCGGACATCCTCGATGGCGCGCCCGCGCTTGCCGCGACCGGCGAGGCCCTGACCGCCGTAACCGGCGCGACCCTGCGGGCGGCCCTGGCCGCGGCGACGGGCAAGGTCGAGGCGGAACTGCGCCGCCCCCTGCCGACCCGGTTCGCGGTGATCGCGATGGGCCGGTTCGGCGGGCACGAGTCCGGTTACGGCAGCGACGCCGACGTGCTGTTCGTGCACGACCCGCTGCCGGACGCGGACGACAGGCAGGCCTCGGACGCGGCGCACGCCGTGGCGGCCGAACTGCGGCGGCTGCTCGCGCTCCCGGTGCCTGATCCGCCCCTGCTCGTCGACGCCGACCTGCGCCCAGAAGGCAGGCAAGGGCCGCTGGTCCGCACCCTTGCCGCCTATCGCGCCTATTACCTGCGCTGGTCGGCGCCGTGGGAGGCGCAGGCGCTGCTGCGCGCCGAACCCGCCGCCGGCGACGCCGCGCTCGGTGCCGAGTTCACCGCGATGGCCGGTGAGTTCCGCTATCCGGCGGGCGGCATCGGCGAGGCCGCGGTGCGCGAGATCCGCCGGATCAAGGCCCGGGTCGAGGGGGAGCGGATCCCGCGCGGCGTGGATCCCGCGCTGCACGTCAAGCTCGGTCCCGGCGGGCTGTCCGACGTGGAGTGGACGATCCAGCTGGTCCAGCTACGGCATGCGCACAATGTGCCGGGCCTGCGCACCACGCGCACCTTGCCCGCGATCGCCGCCGCGGTGGCGGCGGACCTGCTGCCCGTCGACGCGGCCGCGGCGCTGACCGCCAGCTGGGAGCTGGCGTCGCTGATCCGCAACGCGATCGTGCTGGTCACCGGCCGTCCCGCGGACACGCTCCCCACGCGGCGGGCCGAGGCCATCGCGGTCGCGAGGCTGCTCGGCTACGCCCCGCCCGACGCGGCGCAGGCCCTGGAGCAGGCATACCGCCGCGCCGCCCGCCGCGCCCGGGCCGCCATGGAGCCCCTCTTCTACGGCTGACCGCGCCCCGCGCCGCCCCGCGTCGCCCAGCCCCGCGCCGCGGCCCAGCCCCGCGCCGCGGCCCAGCCCCGCGCCTAGTCCCCCGCCCGTGCCTATGGCGCCAACGGGCCGGCAGGTCCCCCACCCGCTGGCGCCTTCGGCACGTCGCATCCGGACCCGTTGGCGCCATCGGCACGTTAGGGCTGGACGCCGTCGCTCAGCCGCGCGGACAGCGGGACGCCCGGCATCATGTCGCTGCGGATCAGTACCGCCTCTGCCGCCGCGACGCGCGCCGCCGCGAGCCGGTCCAGGTAGCCGAGCGCGTCCGCCTGGCGCTCCAGCGCCTCGGCCAGCCGTCCCGCGTAGTGGTTGCGGTCCGCGATCATCAGGTCCCGGTACAGCGTCACCGCGCCCTCGGCCGCGGCCAGCGCCTCGGCGTGCCTGGCCATGATGGCGAGCAGTCCCGCCTGCAGGCAGCGGCCGCGGGCCAGGTTGACGTCCAGGCGGCTCGGCCCGGCGTCGATGATCTCGCTGAGGATCTCGACGGCCTCGTCGACGGCCTCCAGCGCCTGCGGTTCCTTGCCCAGCGCGTGCAAGATCTCGGCCTTGGTCAGCAGCCGGTCGGCGAGCACCTCGCGGAACTGACCCGGCCACCGCTCAGCCAGCCTGCGATCCATCGTCAACAGGCCGGTGACCTGCTCGAGCGCGTCTTCGGGGCGGCCAGCCGCGAGCAGCTTGTCCGGGTCCGGCAAGCGCAGCGACAGCAGGAACAAGTAGACCAGCGGCGCGACGATGACGCCGGTCATCGCGCCGGCCGCGGTCCAGATCGGCCCGAACTGCATGCCTGCCCCGCCGGCCAGCAAGCCGCCACCCAGCGCCACGAAGATGGCCTTGCGGCGCGTGGGAGTACTTCGCACTCTCTCATTATTAAGCGCACCTTTCGTCCCAGCTAGGCCCCATTTGCTTCGGCGCGGAGCGCGGCCGAAAACTGGGCCGGGTGGCGGATGGAGGGCGTACCCCAGGCTGGCAGGGCGTGGCACACGATCGCGTTGAGCCGGATCGAGACCGCCGGCCGCAGTTCGCGCGGCTCCCACGGGGCGCCCGCCGCGGCGCGATCGCTGGGCCAGTAGCCGGTGAGCAGCGTGTACAGGATCCGTGCCAGGGCGACGGTGTCGGCGGCGGCCGGGTCGGGCGAACCGGCGCCGGACAGGGCGGCGTCGATGCCCAGGCCGGTGATCTTCAGCCCGCTGGTGCCCCAGTGCAGGTGATTCAGGTCCAGCCGCAGATGCGGCCGCGCCTGCGCGTGCGCCGCCGCCACCGCGTGTGCGGCCTCGGCCACAATGTGGGCCGCGAGCCCTGGGCCGGGCAGTCCGGTCGTCAGCCACTGATCCAGCGTCGGATCGGCGGCCCACTCGGACACCAGATACGGACGTTCCGGGTCGTAGCACGCGTCGAAGACCGTGGTCAGACGGGTGTCGCTCACTCCCGCGGCGGCCTGCACCGCGGCGGCAAGGCCGGGGACCGGGGTCCATGCGGGCAGCATGTGCACGGTGACCGGCCGCCGCAGCACGAGGTCCACCGCCCGCCAGAGCTGGGCGGGGCCGACCGGGCCGATCGGCTCCGCCGGGCGGAAGCGCCCGCCGAGGACGAGGCCGTCCGTTGTCGTCTGCGGCGCTAGATCCAGCACGGTCATGGCGTACCTCCCGGTTCCTTGCCGGTAAGAGCCATGGACCCCCGGTCCGCCAGCAGTTTTTTCCCGAAGCTATTTCAGACGGCCGTTGACGCGCAGGATCCGGAGCGCGTCCACGGTGACACAGCCGCGCCAGTCTTGCGCGGCGGCGGGAGACCAGGCCAGCCAGTTGAACATCCAGCCGCCGTCCGCGAGCTGTGCCTGGGCGAGGTGGTCCAGGTGGGCCTCGATGACCGGCTTGCCGAACAGCTCACGGGCTAGTGAGGCCGGCTCGGGCGCGAAGTCGAGCGGCAGGTGCACCTCGCCCTCGGCGCCGGGGTCCAACGTGACCAGGTGCTGGCCGAGTATCAGGTCGCCGACCTGGTCGAACGCCTTGCGGGCACGGTCACGGTCCGGCACGTACTGAAGGAAGTCGAGCACGCCGCGTACGTCATAGGGCCCGACGCCGGCCAGCTGATCGATCCGGGTCCACATGACCTCGGTCGCCCGGTCCAGCCAAGGGTGGCTGAAGCGGCGCGCGTGCAGCTGGCCGGTGATCATCCCGGTGGCGATCAGCGAGGCCGGATGCCCCTCCTCCGGGATCCACCAAGGCGCCCACGCGCCGTCGGTCAGCGTCGGCTGCACGAACGCCGCGCCGCCCTCGGCTGGTGCGACTCGTTCGAGCCAGTCGCAGGCGCCGCGCACCAGGTCCTCGTCCCAGCAGTCCGCCTCGTTCATGACCCGCAGCGCCGTCGCCACCGCGGCCGGCTGGCTGCCAGGGGTCCGGCTGTCCGGTTCGAGCGCATGCCCGAATCCGCCGTCGGGGTTGCGGTAAGCGGCGACCGCGTCGCGTGCCGGGCCGCCATCGCCGCCCGTGAAGAGGCGCTCGAACCTGCGGACGTCGAGCACCCTGGCATTCGCCGCAATGAATGAGGCGGCCTTTTCGAAATCTGGAGTGGTCATGGCGTCCAGCACAGCATGTCAGGTCCGCCACGGTATTGAACGAAACGGCCGCCAACGTGGCATGCTGCATTCATGGGACCGGGCCAGGACCAGCGCGAGTACCAGGAGTGGGCGGCGCCGGTCGCGCTCCGCGATTCCGTGGTCTGCCTGTGGGCGGGGCGGGCGGTCCGGGACAGCGAGACGCTCGTCTTGCCCGACGGCTGCTGTGACCTGATCTGGGAGCGGGGGAAGGGTGCCTTCGTGGCGGGCCCGGACACCGGACCCGCCCCGGCGAGCGCGGCAGCGGGCACGGTCACGTTCGGCGTCCGGTTCCGGCCGACGGCGGGCGGCCCGGCATTCGGGCTCCCGCTCAGCGAGCTGCGTGACCAGCGCGTAGACCTGGCAGACCTGCGGCCCGCCGATGCGAAGCGGCTGACAGGCACGCTGGACCTGAAGACCGCGATGACCCGGATGGCCGACCTCGCCGGCCGCCTGGTCAGCGACGGGCCGCCGGACGCGGCGATGATGTACGCGGCACGGCTGCTGTACGACCCGCGGGCGCGGTCGGCGGACGTCGCGGCGGAGCTCGAGCTCAGCGCCCGCCAGTTCCGCCGCCGCTGTCACGAGACCATCGGGTACGGCCCGAAGACCTTGCAACGGATCCTGCGGTTCCGCCGGTTCGTGTCCCGGATCGACACGGGAGACCGGGACCTGGCGACGATCGCGGCCGACGCCGGCTACGCCGACCAGGCGCACCTCACCAGGGAGTGCGCCGAGCTGTCGGGCCTGACGCCGACCGCGCTCGCAAGGCTGCGGAGCGCGGCGTGAGAGTGCTGCGCACACCCGAAGAGCGGTTCGCCGGGCTGCCGGACTTTGACTACCCGGCACAATATGCGGACATCGGCGCGCTCCGCCTCGGGTACGTCGAGGCGGGCCCGCCGGACGGCGAGCCCGTGCTGCTGCTGCACGGGGAGCCGAGCTGGTCGTTCCTTTACCGCAGGGTGATCGCAGTACTCGCCGAGGCCGGCCTGCGGGTTATCGCCGCCGACCTGATCGGTTTCGGGCGGTCGGACAAGCCGGCCGCGATCGCGGACCACAGCTACGCCCGGCACGTGGAGTGGATCAGGGCGTTCGCCTTCGACCGGCTCGACCTGTGCGACCTCACACTGGTCGGGCAGGACTGGGGCGGCCTCATCGGGCTGCGCCTGGTAGCCGAGCACCCGGGCCGGTTCGCCCGGGTGGTGGCCGCCAACACCGGGCTGCCCACCGGCGACCAGCCGATGCCTGACGTGTGGCTGCGGTTCCGCGACGTGGTGCGCACCGCACCCACGCTGAGCGTGTCCCGGCTTGTGCAGTCCGGCTGCCAGACGACTCTGGCGCCCGAGGTGCTCGCCGCCTACGAGGCGCCGTTCCCCGGCCCGGCCTACGCCGCGGCGGTCCGCGCCATGCCGGGCCTGGTCCCGGCCGACCCGGACAACCCAGCGTCGGCGGCCAACCGGGCCGCCTGGCAGCGCCTGGCCGGGTGGGACAAGCCGTTCCTCGTGGCGTTCAGCGACCGTGACCCGATCACCGCGGCGATGGCGCCGGTGCTG
>Ga0207664_10001595_pt1 | contig 14909 bp, 24 predicted proteins | sample LARL83metaG_FD_184349 | JGI IMG/M metagenome (GOLD analysis project Ga0207664, IMG submission 184349) | Corn, switchgrass and miscanthus rhizosphere microbial communities from Kellogg Biological Station, Michigan, USA - LAR L8-3 metaG... | ecosystem: Host-associated > Plants > Roots >... | reverse complement strand
GCCGAGCTCCAAGTGGGAGTTGACGTCCCGGTATCAATGCTTTGCGGTATACTGACGCCATGACGTTCTCCCTAGGTGCATCAGGCACCGTACAAGAAGTCAAGAACACTCTCATACAGCAGGCACAGCAGTACACCTCGGAAGCCGCTGGCCACGTGGTGGACCTACTCCATAAGGTCGTGGATATCCTGGACGCGCCTCACGGTGTGTCCGTGTCCGCTTCCGGCCACGGGAACGCGAACTCGTTCTCCGCGTCCATCTCCGCCTCGCCCCTGTCGCCCCCGTCCCCTGATTCCACCCCCGAACCCACCACCGGCCCGGTATCCTGACCGGTGTTCCCCTGCGCCCGGTTATCCCCCCCCTACCGGGCGCCGCGGCGGCCCCGCCAGAGTCCACAGCTCACCCGGGCCGCCGCAGCGCCGCTCAGCGGCGCAGGCCGGCCCGCCGCGTCGAGCACCGCGGCGGGCCGGCCCCGTGTATCTGCTAGAGTTCGTGCCCTGATCTACCCCGCGGACCCCGCGGGGCGCGTGCCCGGGTCCACCTACGATGCGGGGTATGCGGCAACGCCGCCGGGCGACACGCGCCCCGCCCCTGGTCCCCCATTGCGCGGCGGGGCGAGGTCAGCCCCCCGCCTGTCGGTGGGTAGCGGGCGGGGGGCCGGCCATCGCCCGTGCCAGATCCGGCCACTGAAGTGTGCGCCACGGTGCCCCGTGCCGGGCACAGCCCCCCCCAGGAGGGCCCAGCAGCACCGTGCGCCCCTCGCAGTCCACCGTGGCCTGCGGCGGCGCGGTACAGCCGTCCTGCGCGGCCCACCGGTTCACCCGCACCTCGCGCAAGTCGACCTCGCGGTGCTGTCTGACGTAGCCGCGCGCCTGGTCCAGTTGGAGCTGTCGCCCCAACTTCGGCCACGTGTAGAACACGAACTGGTCCGGTGCCAGCTCCTCGGCATCCTTGCTGACCCCCGCCATCCTAAGGACGTCGTCGAGCTTGAGGTGCTGCGCCGTCAGTACCCTGACGTTGGAATAGATCTGCTTGCAGCGCAGCTCGAGGCCGGGTACGAAAGCGCAGTACTGCGCCGCCAGCGCTTTGGCCTGGGCGTAGCCGGACGCGCGGCCCGCCTCGCGTCCCCGTGGGTGCTGTGCGTCGGCGGCCAGGGGCGCGACCTCCACCAGAACCGCATCGGTGCTACAGGAGACCATCCGCCAGTCCGGCACGGCGTCGATCACCGCGCCCAGGGCCACCCTGACGTGGGACTGGACCCAGGCGAGCACCGCGGGGAACGAGTCATCGGATTCCTGGTCGCGCAGGATGTACTGCCACCGCCCCGCCATGTTCAGGACCGTGCACTTGGCCCCTGTCTGGGTGTCCACCCCGTGCTCCGCATGCCACCCGGATTCCGGACTGGTGCCCTCGATGATCACATTGGAGCGGCGGGCCGCCCACACCCCGAACACGGTGCGCGACCACGCCTTGCACATCAGCACCGCGGCCGGCGGCACCGACCCCGCGTCGTCGTCGATCACCGCGGCGACCCGGTCCGCCCACGGCTGCATATGCCAGCTCAACCGGTAGTAGTACCCCCGCCCGATGGACACCAGCTCCCCGCGGTTGCGCGCCTCCGCTATCTCCGGGCCGCACAACACGGTGCTGAACGTGCCCACCGGGTAGGTGATGCCGGCCTTGCCGCGCAGCGGGTAGCGCGGCACCGGGGTGCGCACGGTGACGTTCGCGATAATCGACAGGTGGGGATCGTCGACATACCGACTAGAGGTCTCCAGCGAGTCGAACGCCAGCCCGCGCCGGCACGGCAACGGCTGGTTCATCGCCACCGAGAGGTACGCATGCCGGAAATCCAGCTCAGCATAGGTGCCTTCGGGCAGGTCTCCGAGCCGCCACGCTTCCCTCCGCCCCTGATACAGGGCGGATCGTTCGAACACTCTCGCGTCCGGGTCTGGGTCGATGACCGGGTACCCGTGCCCGTGCGTGATCCACGAATCCGTGCCCGGGCCGCGCTGCTCGACGACATGCTGATCTTTACGGGGGATGGACAGGTGCCGGTACATGTTCCAGCCCGTGCGCGGCCCGGTGGCGGACCAGTGGCCCAGGGCCTGGGTGTCCCACCAGTCCATTGCCTGACTCAGAGCCTGCATGGTGATCTCTACATCGCGTCGGCACCGGGCGTGCCAGACCTGATCGTCGTCGCCGTCCTGGGGCAGGTTTAGCTTTCCCACCCCCAGGTGTTCCCCGATGTGTCCCAGGCCGTAGGGCAGGATGCTGGCGGAGTCGCACAGCCTGATCGCCTTGCTTGCCTTGACCAGCCGGGCCCACGGCGAATCGGCGGCCAGGTTGTGCTGTGTGATCTGCCATCCCCGGTCCACCAGCACCAGCGGAAGCCGCGTCACCGACAGATCGAACGACAGGTTGTGGGTGTAGACCCACACGGTGGGGTCGCTCTTGACCCTGGCCTCCACCCAGTCGGCCAGTTGCTCGGCGGTGGATCCTGCGCCGTACTCGATCCGGGGCCGCGACGGGTTGCGCCCGTGCCGGCGCATGATCGCGGCGTCCCACACTCTTAGGGTGTGTACCTCGCTGGTGCCCTCGCCGTGGGAACGGGTCTCGGTGTCGATGACCATGACCTCGTGCGGGCTGTCCTCGGCGGCGTTGCCGGACAGTTTGTGGATCTTCGCTGCGCGCACGGGCTACACCGCCACAATCTCAGCGTCTCCGGTGGTGCCGAGCACCAGCTCACCGGACCCCATGCCGATCGCAGGGGCCTGCACGTCGAGGATGTCCATCAGCTCGCGCTTGGTCGCGGGCAGCGTACCGCGGTGCACATAGCTGAGCCAGCGCCGTTCCTCCCCGGTCTCGCCCAACACGGTGGCCTGGAACCGCACGATGTGCACCTGGTGCAGTGCCTGCTGTGTGGCGGGGCGGGCGCGGATCTCGCTGGCGATGTGCGCGGCGGTGATCGCGGTGTCCAGGGTGGCCTTGGTGAAGCGTGCGGCGGCCTCGCGGATGGACACGGCGGCCTGTCTCATGGCCGAGACCGCGGCGAACAGCCCGTTAGGGCGTTCGATCTGCTGTTGCTGTTCGAACGCGAATACGTCTTCCCACAGTTGCCGGGTGGACTTGCGTTCGGATACGGCGGCCCTGATTACTCCCCAGTAACGAGCCTGTTGCGAGGTGACGTCTTTGCGCGCCACAAGGTACCCTGCCTCTCACGTCTGAGAACGAGATACCGGTGATCACCGATAGCCCTCGGTGTACCACCGGCAGGGGCCCCACGGGAGTATCCCGTGGGGCCCCTGTTATGTAACGGTTCAGTCACTCCCGTGTGCTACGGGTCCAGTCCTCACGCGGCACCTTCTGCACGGCGATGCGCCACCGGTCGCGCGTGGCCGCCGTGTCGAAGCTCTCGTTCAGGGTCCTGAGTTCTTCGAGAATGCCGTAGGCGATGTTGCCCAGCACCGCCAGCAGTCCCGCACACAGGAAAAGTCCGACGATCACCAGCACTGCCGTGACCATCTATGCCCCCTCACCAGCGGGAACGTCATCGATCTTGACGGCCTGGTCCACGCGCTTGCGCGCCCTGGGCCTGGGTTTGGCCGGCGCCATGTCCTGTTCCTCCGCCGCGGTCTCCCGCTCCACCCGGGCGCGCTCCTCGGCCAGAACCTGTTCTTTGACGGCGTCGACCAGGCCGAGCCCTTCGGCCATCATCAGCACGTGCGCGGGCAGGCACTCCGGGCAGAACACCAGCGTCTCGACCGGAGGGATCAGGGTACTGGTCAGCAGTATCGCCTGCGCCTGGTGAGCGTCGCACAGCATCGGCTGGGCCATCACACCACCTGCGCCCGCGGCACGGCGAACGGCGGGGCGGGCCGGGCCACATGCAGCCGGCCCGTTCGGAATACGACGCATCCGCACTGCTCGGCCACATCCTTGACCGGCTGCTCCAGGTCCATGCCCTCGATATCGATCACCACGACCGAACGCCCGATCGAGAACGCCGTGTTCAGCGCGCCCAGCGGCGGATGATCGCCGAGCGCGCCCAGGTTGAGCACGCACAGCCCGAAAGCGCGCGGCCCCCACAAGCTGGCGATCGTCTCCCAGGGCATGGACGAGCCAATCACCTTGTGCTCCACGGCCTGGGCGTGGATCATCCGCACCCAGGACGCGAAACCGGCGGTGTCCGGGTCCATGATCGAGTCGTGCGCGTGCCCGGCCGCGACCACGAAATTGGCGGTGCGCGCGAGCGTCGCGGTGTCCATGCCGTCGGTGAACCCCAGTTGGAACACCGAGGTGCCCAGCGCCAGGTTGGCCAGGGTGTGCAGGTCCTGCGTAGGCAGCATCAGGGTGTCCATCAGAATGCCGGCTCCTCGGGCAGGGTGGTGCGCAGCGGCGGCGCCTGGCCGTCGTCGGCCTCTTCGGCATCCTCACGGCGTGCCTGCTGCGCAGCCCTGACCCGCTCCGCGATCCGCTGTGCGCGCGCGCCGGGGATGGTCTGCGGGGCGGGCTGGAGCGGTTCACCGCGGTGCAGGTCCAGGTGCATCGGGTGGTATCCGTTCTTGGTGGGGCGCTCGGAGAACCGCGGGATCACCTTGACCGGGAACCACCCCTTGCCGTGGATCACGATCAACTGGACCATGACCAGCGTCGCGGACGTGGTGATGGTCACCGCCTCACCGGTCGCGCACACCACGGCGTCGACCGCCATGAACCATCCGCAGGTCCCGCTGATGTCGCTGGGCAGTTTTTTCAGGGCGCGCAGCTCCAGCACCCATCCGGCGTAGTTGCCCAGTCCGTTGCTGTTCCACAGCGAGTCGATCTGTTCGAGCGACTCGATGCCGACCAGTTGCGCCAGCATGTCCTCCACCACGTTCTCCCCGGCCTCCGGGATGGTGTCGAACATCTGCGCCAGCCTGGCGTTGACCCGCTCGCGTGACTCGATCTCCGCCTGCGTGCGCACGGCGACTTCACTTCCGGTCATGCTGCGTTCTCCTCGGTGTAGAGCCGCGGCGCGGGCAGGCCGGCCACGGGGTGTGTCGCCCGGTGCGCCATCAGCGCTATGCGGGCCGGACCGCTCATCTGATTGGCGGCGTCGTAGCTGTAGATCCACGCGCCGCACACGAAGCACACCGCGCCGGTCTTGCCCTTGGACCCGCCGCGCCCCCACCACCACGCCCGTGAGGGGACCCGGGTGCGCACCGTCTCCCACAGCGCCTCATCGAGGCCTGTGTCATACCACTGCGAGCGCTGCGCGTACGGCAGCTCCCGCCAGGTGCCGCGCGCCGTTGCGGCCTGTTGCACCCACGCGTAGTGCCATTTGATCCGGCGCAGCGACGGGTGGTCCGCGGTCTCGATCCACTTGAGGTCCGCGACGTGCCCCGCCCCGGCGACCCTGATCACGTCGTCGAGGCTGACCAGCACCAGCTTGCGGCGTGTTTGCAGCGCCGTGCCCACGTGCTCATCCATCGGTGCACCCGACCGGGATGCGCGGCCGGCTGTAGTCGTGCAGGTGGCCGGCGTCCGGGGTGTGCAGGTGCACCGGGGCACCGAAGCGCTGGCACAGGTCCAGGACCCGTTCGTTCAGGCTCAGCCAGTGGGTGCTAAAGCGCCGGCCGCCGGTCGCCCCGCCCGCCTGTGCGGCCAGGGACGGGTGTGTGGCCTGCAACCGGGCGCGGAACCGTATGCAGCCCAGGCCGTACACCTTGGCCGGTGCGTCGCAGTGATACCGGTAGGAGCACACCGGGTGGGGGCACTGCTGGAATTGGGTGGCGAAACCGTAGGCGGGAACCATGTCCTGCTCGACCACGATCAGGTCCGTGCCGCGGTTCCACCACTTGTCCAGTAGCCGTGCGTAGGCGTAGGGGTCGGCGGGGTCCAGGTCGACGAATGTGGATTCGCGGCCGGATACGGTGATGTGCGTGACGGTCTCGGCGTGGATCATGCCGCGTACGTAGGGCACCAGTATGCGGGTCGGGTCGTCCACCCCCCGGTCCAGGAATGTCGGGGGTGGCTGGTTGAGTCTCACGGTTTCCTCCCTGGTCAGCGCGTCGTATGCGCGCTGTCATGCTGATGATACACAAACGGGGGTCGTGTGTGTAGCATGGTGTGTGCACGACCCCCGTTTTATCATCCCAGGGAGGGAACCGTGATCAGTCCCCAGCAGCTCGCGACCGGCACCGCCGCAGAGCTGGGATACAGCGACCGCTTCATGCAGCACTACGTCACCGGTCTGGCCGAGAAGATGACCGAGCGCCCGTTCCTGTACGACACCGAATCCGGTCAGCTCACCGACGCCGGAGCGCGCTACGTGCGCCACACGGTGCTGACCCGGCACACCGATGGACTGCTGCGCGGCTATGAGGCCGACTGGCTCACCGTGAACACCCCCGATGTCTGATCTCTCCCACCACAGCACGCAGCAGTACGGATGCCCGCCCGTGGTCTACCTCCTGTTGATCACGGGCGGGCATCGCGGCGCCCTGCTGCCGTTCGCCTGGGACACCGACCGCGACGCGCTGATCGGGCGGGCCGGCCCGGTCGGCGGAGTCGTCGTGCAGCTTCCCGTGGTCCACTGCAACCTGCCGAGTCTGGAGAACTGGCTGACATGACCAAGAACCCCGACGATAGGGCGGCCGCGGCCGCGGCCGAGCTGCGCGCGCTGATCCGCGAGGCGCACGAGGCCGCCCAGGCCCTGGCCGAACAGCGACGCGAGTTCGAACAGGTGATCGTTTCATCGACCGCCGTGATCAGGGATCTCGCGTTGACCGAAGTGGGGCCCAAGATGGAGGCGTTCAAAGACGATACGCTGACCAAGATGGACCGGTGGGTGTGGTTGCTGAGCAACTACCTCACCCAGGCGATCACGCACCAGCTCAAGGCCTGGGACGACTCGATCACCGCGCGCTGGTCACACCTGGGTGTCGAGCCCGCGCTGTTGGCGTCGCTGGAGCAGGGGGTGCGCACCATACTGGCCGGCGGCATCCCGCACGGCATGCAGCCGGCCGACACCAGGCCGACGCGCATCCGCCTGGACATGACCACGTTCCCGGGCCCGGACGGCACACCGCCGGCCGCCGCGCCTAGCTGACGTTCAGGTTCCCCGACACCCCCAGTTGGCCGGACAGCTTGCCCGTCAGGGCCGCCGCTCCGGCCAACAGCGCTTTGTGGAAGTCGTAGGAGATGGTGCCCTGCTTGACCCCCTGCGAGGTCAGGGCCACCACATCCGAGGGACTGGGGATGTGCGCGTACAGGTTGCCGCTCAGCAGCCAGATGCCCTGGTTCACGGTCGGGGCGGCCGGGTCGGGGTTCACACCGAGAACGATCACTGGGTCCTCCAAGGTAGACAGGTCGATCGGGGCCGGGGCCGGGGGCGGGGGGGCAGGCGACGGGGCGGGGTCCACCCCGGGCCAGTAGTCCAGCACCGCGGAGATGTCGTAGATGTCGCTGCGGTCGGTGTACTGGTGCGCCACCGCCCCGGGCGGAACCACGGTCGACCCGTCCCAGTAGGCGATCCACCAGTGCGGTTGCGCCACCCCCGCATTGTTGAACGCTTGACGACCGATCGGCCACTGGTCCAGGTCCGTGTACACCGAGGGGTCCGCGCCCGCGTGCCGGCGCATCACCACCCAGGACACGACCTGCGGCCACGTCGCATTGTCCGGGGGCCCGTCGAACACGTGCCCGTCGTTCGTGGCCGGGTCGACCGCGATGCGCACCTTCACCGCGTTCGGGAACATGCCCCACTGGGCCGCGCTCCACCGGTACCGCCCGTCGACGTACCCGCCCACCATGCGCGCGGTACGCGGGATGCCGCTCGGGTCGGCGGCGTCGTACATCACTCTCACGCCGCACCCCCGGGCACGGCGTCACTCACGTGCTGTCCACGGTTCGGTACCGGGGGCGCGGCATGCTCAGCGTACGCCGCCTGCGCCACACGGCGGCGGTGCTCGTGTCCCGCGCGCATCGCGCGCTCTAGTGCCTTGACCGCCTCGTGCACGGGGTTGGGGTTGACGCTGGCCATGGCGGTGCCTTTCACGGGTAGCGGTCCGCGGGCGAGGGGCCGCCCGCGGGTTTACCGGGCAGCGGGCTGCCTATCTTGATCGACAGGATGACCCAGGCATCAAAAGGTGTGTATCCCTGGTCCACAAGCTCCGTGATCGCCTCACCCTGGGTGATGATCTCCGCTTTGAAGGCTTCGGCGACCTGTGCGGCGGTCAGGATGCGCACCGACGCGTCCCGCTCCACCTGCCATGTCTTGATCAGCTTGTCGCGTGCGGTGTGCACCACGCCGAGCGCGTCCATGGCGTCGGACGCCTGCCGGGTGGAGATCTTGCGCGCCACGTACAGGGCCCTGATCTTGGACACCGCGGCGCTCTGGGCGCTGATCTGCTCGTGCAGGTCCGCCACGGCCAGTTCGTACTCGGCGTCGGTGGCCGAGTAGCCGTGACCTTCAAGCATCTTCTTGACCTGGTCACGGGTGATCACACCATCGGTGTACAGCTTGATCATGTCCGTCTTGGCCAGCGTGCGGGCCGCCGCGGTCTGATGGTGGGACGCCTCCGTCAGGAACGCGTGCACGCTGTCCTGGCCGTACCCCTGCTTGGTCCACAAAGCCGCGGCCTGATCGTGCGTCAGGGCCCCGTCCTTGAGCATGGCCGTGACCGTGCGCGCGGGCGGCAACACCTCCATGATCGCAAGGAATGCGTCGGTCCACTTGGTCTTCACGGCCGACTCGGCGATGCCCTGGCGGAACGAGAGCACGTCCGGACCGGCCCCGTCGACCGGGATCACCCCGCGGTGCACCATCTCCCCCAACTGGGTGGGAGACGGCGGGTTGCCCCGGATGTTGATCAGGGTCTGGAATGACTCGGCACTTAGGCCGTTGCGATACGCGATGTCCTGACCCTCGGCCAGGCTGATCTGCGACTCGACCACCCCGTCGACCGCGTCCGCGATACCGATCGGCACCTCGCCCAGGGCGGTGAGCATATCCGTCCACTTAGGGTCCAGGTGGCCCTGTGCGATGCCCTGAACGAACCCCACCGACTCCGCACTGCCCCCGTCGTGGGGAATGATCTTACGGCGCAGCGCCTCCACCAGTTGCGTCGAGTCCGGTGCCTGGGCGGCGTTGCGCACCAGCAGGTGGAAGTCACCGGCACTGACACCGGTGCGCTTGGCGACCTCCGCGCCCTGCGCCTCCGTCAGGAACGAGCGCACCACCAGATCCGCGGCGTCCGGCGCCGAGAGCGGCACCGTCTGGGCGACCGAGTACACCTGCTGCTGCAGCTCGTCCAATGCCGGTTGCATCACCGAGCCCACCACCTGGGCGCCGACCTGCCAGATCAGCAACTGACGGAACGCGGAGTCTTCCCCGAACAGCTCTCCCAGGTTGATCCCCACCGCGCCCTGCCTCCCCGTGTCCTAGAGTCCGACCGCGGCGCGCATCACGTCGCCCGCGTCGCGCGCCGCGGTGCCGAACACCTCGTCGATCAGCCGCCCGGTGCCCTTCGGGTCGCGGGCCGCCTGCGCGGCCAGGGCGATCAGCCCGGCCAGCCCCAGATCCCCGCCCAGCGCCTTGACCAGGTTGGCCAGGTTGCCCAGGTTGCCGCACAGGTTGTCGGTGCACTCGCTCTTCAGTCGCCCCAGGTCCGCCTCCACCACGGCGACCCGCGCGTCGGTATAGGCGTACACCGCGGGCAGCGTCGCCGTCACCCACTTGCCCAGGGCGGTGATATCCCCGGTCAGGGTGGTGCCCAGCGCGCCGAGCCCGGCCGCGGTCCAGGACTCCAGATCCGACAGGCCCTTGGTGGTGTAGGTGGTGGCCTGGGTGAACAGTTGCGCCGCGTACTGCTGGGTGATCTGTATCTCGTGGTCGACGTACAGCGTCTCGGCCTGGTACAGCCGCGCGGTGTAGTCCTCCGCCTGGCTGACCTCGGCCTGGGTGAACGCTATCGCCCGGTTGAACAATCCCAGGCTGTAGGCCTGGGCCTGGGAGAACAGGGTGCCCGCATACGTCATCGCCTGCCCGAACAGGGTCCGCATGGTGGAGGTCACACCGTTGATCAGGGTCGGGATGGTCACGTACCGCAGGATGGAAACCGTGCCGTACAGGCTGTGTATGGCCCCGTAGATACCGTTGATCAGCGACTCGACCCAGTGGATCGGAGTCAGGATGATCGACACCAGGGTCTTGACGCTGTCGCGCGCCCACGCCGCGGCCTGCTGCTCCATGTCGAACAGGATCACGTCCGTGAGCCTGGCCAGCTCCCCGCCCACCAGCGGGATGCGGTTGACCAGGGCCACCAGGAAGTTGTGAAAGAGCTGATAGGCGGCCCACAGCAGCAGCGCGGCGGCCAGGGCGATGACGATGTCACCCAGTGCGGCAATGATCGGCACGGTGGTCCCCGCTCAGCGCACGGCGTTGATCGCGCCGGTCAGGATGCCCAGATTCAGGGCTTGGATCGGCGCGGTGACGTTCCAGTAGCCGCGCAGGTACTCCCACGCCTGCCCGAGCTGCGTGGGACCGTCCGCGTTCAGATCCACCCGCGGTGCGCCCAGGTCCGGGGGCGGGGCGACGTTGCCGGGCATCAGCCGCTCATTCCCTTGACCGCGTCCAGGGTCGCCGCGAGCTTGGCCAGCAGCGGGCGGACGGTCTCGACCTGGTACCTGGACGTGGGCACGAAAAGCTGCCCCTTCTGGCCCAGGCCGGTCACGATGTGGATCGTATAGCCCTGGGCCAGGGCCCCGGATTCGTCCTGCCCGGGGCCGGGCACCGAGTCCAAGACGGTCCAGGTTCCGGGAACGGGTGTGTCACCGGTCATGCTCACGGTATCCTCCTAGCGCTGGGGGGTCGGGCCGGCCGCACCGGGCCCGGCCGGAGGGGTCATGGTCGCGTCCACCACCTGGGTGATGCCCTGGGCGGTGGATGTGATCGTGTCGTGGGCGGCGGCCTGCCCGGAGGCGGTGCCGCGGGCGCCGAAGTACCAGCCCACGACACCGGTCGACAACGACGCGATCAGGGTCATGATGCTGTCCGGCACCACCACGCCGCGGATGGCGTAGACCAGCAGCAGGGAGAAACAGCCGCCGATAATCAGGGTCGCGATCAGGGTCTGGGATCGGATCTCCGTCAGCATGGTCTCAGTGTCCGCTCGTGTGTGCGATCGTCAATTGCCCGGCCAGGACCCGACCACCCAGGGTCAGGGCCAGCGACGACGCCGCCGCGTACACCGCCGCGTGCATCGCGGCCGACACGTTGGCCGCGACGTCGACCACCGCGACCAGCGCCGAGAGATCATCCTGGGTGGTGACCTGGGTGTAGCGGTGCGACGCGTCCAGCAGCCACACCTGCCCCAGATCCGGTACCCCGAACAGCATCGTCTCGGCGCCCGGATCCACGCTGGGCCCCGCGGTGCCGGGCAGCGTCGGCACCGCGGGCGGCAGCGTGAGCGGAGGACCGGAGATACCGGGCGGAGTGACCGGGGGCGGGGCGACCGGCGGCGGGGCGACCGGCGGCGGCGGACTCGGCGGCGGCGGCGGCGGAGCGCCGGGCCCGGCCCCCGATCCGTCGCCGCCGGAGAGCTGACCGGGCGGGATGACCCCGCCACCCGGCGCCGCGGCGCCCGTGTTGTTCAGCGCCAGATGGAACGTGACCGTGATCGTGTGCGCGAACGTACCGGTGTTGTATCCGAAGAACGTCCAGCTTCCCGAGTTGACCGCCTGCTCCAACGGCAGTTCGAACAGGTGGTCGTCACTGACGATGTACCCGGCCCCGCCGTAGGGGACCGTGATCACCCCCGCGGTGCCGACCCCCACCCCGACCTCACCGCGGGGACCGGGGGGAAAGAAGATGTCGATCTGGGTGACCGTGCGGGCGGGAAAGGACATGTCGGAGGTGAACCCGGACGCTTTCGTGGTGCCGGCGGGAATGGTCACGTTGAACTGGCGTATCTCGACGCTCATCACGCCACCGAGTAGGTGACGCCACCGAAACAGAAGGTGGTGGACGCGGCGGTGGCGGAGAACTGTTTGAACACGAACGCGGTCCCCGGGTCCAGGCGGGCGCCCTTGAAGTCCATGTAGGCGCGGCTGCCGGAGAGAAACGCGCCGTCGTCGCAGAACTGGGTGCCGCCGGAGTCCTGGAATATGCCTTGCATGCTGGTCGACTGCACGGTCCACAGCCAGCTCATGGAGTGCAGCCATATCGACTGGGAGCCGGACGGCGCCGCGATGATCGTTGCGGAGTTGTTCTGCCCGGGGTTAGCGAAGTTCAGTTGTGCGGGCAGTTGGTTCGGCGCCTGCCAGGGGGCGGGATTCTGAATGATCTGCGCGGCGGCGACCGGGTCCGGGATGGAGGAGACATAGGCGGTGCCGGTGCTGGTGGCGGTGATCGTCACGTCCACGCTGGTGTCCACCCCGGACTGCACCAGGGTGTAGAACACATCCGGGAAGCGCACTTGGGAGGGGTTGAGGGTGGTGTATACGGTGCCGGAGGTGTGGCCGGTCACGGTCAGGGTGGTGACCGAGAGGTAGCCGGGCAGCAGGATGCCGATGATGCTGGTGTCCGCGGACAGCACGAACGTCTTGGTCTGGGTGGTGGCCAGGTATGCCCAGGGGGAACCGGACAGTTGCACCTGGGGGCGGGCGACCACCGAGGTCCAATCGGGCTGGTCATTGGGCATCGCGCGCCCCCGCGTGTGTGCGGCGGCCGGGGGCGCGCGACGATATCAGGGCACTAAAGAACCCGTTCGATCCGGTGCACGGCCAGCGTACGCAGCGCCCAGGCGACCGCCACCGACTCATCCTGGATTCGGTGCGAGACGAAACCGCGCCGCCATAGCGGCATGGCGTGCGCCTGACACCGGTCGATGTACACCGACGCGCACCACGTCCACACGAACCGCTCAACCGCGCGGGCACGGCATCGCCTGGCCTGGCAGCGCGGCCGGCGGCGGAACAGACGTAGTCGCATGCGGTCAAGTCTGCTCCCTCCCCACTTCGGCCGGCCGCGCGCCGCGGCCCCCGGATCTACTGCACGGTAACGCTGGGCGTGCGGATGTACAGACAGCCCACGATCGAGCCGGCCCCCACGTTCGCGTAGATGTGCGACGTGATCGCGATTCCCTCGGGACCGAACCACACCGTCAGTCCCGCGTTCGCGGCCAGGGGGATGGCGCCGAGAAACGGACCCGAGGAGTCGCCCCCGTCGAGAAGGTCCACATGGGCCGCGGCCCCCGCGCTCTCGCGCACGGACCAGCCCAGCAGCACCCCGCCGCGCGGCCACACGACCTTCGACGCGCTCAGGGTGCCCAGGTCCAGTGCCAGGGAGCGGCCGGCGGGCAGAACCGTGAAATCCAGCTCCGGCCCGCCGGCATTCCCGCTGTCCCCGTAGGACACCGGAACCTAGCCCAGGTTCCGGGCGAGGTGACCCAGGATCCACTGCACCTTGACCGCGGTGGACGCGCCCACATCCGCCACGGAGGTGTAGGTGGCCCCGATGTTCGCAGAGTTGATCACCGGGATGTGCGGGGTGCCCTGCCGCTCCGACCACCAGGTGAACCACTCCGAGGTGTCCCGCGAGGCGTTCGTGCCGGGACCGCCGATGCGCAGGTTGGAGGTGTCCGGGCCCTTGAGCGCCACCGCCGCGCACGCCACATCCGTGATGTAGCCGAGCACCGCATGGTCGCTGTTGGCCTTCAGACGATTCTCGGTCGTCGTGCACACGGTGTCCACCCAGTTCGGGGGGGTCGCCCCCGACGTGCAGTCGACCTCCATGACCGTGAAGTAGTCGATCAGCGGCATCACGTCGGACGGCATGTACAGCCGCGCCGCGGCCCCCGGAAGATCGGTGTAGTAGAACTCCAGCAGCACGCTGTCGTACTCGTTCGTGCCGCCCGTGGTGGTCACCGACAGGGTGTCCTGCGCCTGGACCAGTTGCCCGTAGCCCTTGGGGAACAGGAACTGGCTGGGGGTCTCCGCGGTGATGAAGTGCAGCGCCTTGACGTTGTCGTACAACAGCGGGCTGTTGATCACCACGGATGAGCTGGCGGTGCCGGCGCGGGAGATGCGCTCCAGCTTGCAGGACGCCGGGGGGTTGAAGTTGCGGATCGTGAGCGAGTCGCCCGACGCCATGGTCAGGGCGGTCGCGGTGGTCGACGCGTTGTGCGCCGTACCGAATACGGTGTCGATGGCCGTAGGCATCAGAAATCGTCTCCGTCAGGGTATGGAGGTCAGGAGACGTTCTTGAAGGCGGCCATGTGGTCGAACCACGCGTTCATGCGCGACTTGTTCGCGTTGATGTCGCCGCGGGCGGGCAGCTTGGCCTTGCCGGACGCCACGTAGGGCAGCAACCTGCCCATGAAGCTCTCCATCTTCGGGATGGCCGCCTGGGCGCCGCTGGCGATGCGCCCGACCCCCTTGGAGATGGTGGCCTGCTGCCAGTCGGCGAGGGACACGCCCTGCACGTTGCGCGCCCACTTGTCCGCGGACGCGGTGACGTTCTGGACCCACACGGTCTTCTGGCGGGCCGCGGCCTGGCCCGGCGCGACCGACACGGAGTTGATTCCGTCCGTGATCTTCTGGGTGCTACCCGCGAGGCGGTTCGCCCAGTTCTGGGCCACCGTCTGGGGGTTCGTCGCTGCCATGGTGTTTACCTCCGGTACAGGATGCCTGTAATCGGCAGGGATGAGAGTTCGGCATCGAACCGAGCCCGTAGCGCCTGCCCGCGTTCCACTGACTCAGTGAACGCATCTTCCATCGCTGATTTAGCGCACTTGTAGCACCGGACCTTCTTGCTTCGCTTGATCCGGCGCCCGAGGGGCCCCCCGCACAGAGGACACGCGGTCACACAGTGCACCTGCACAAGATCAGCGTAACGAGGGGGGTCAGATCTGGTAAGAGTCGTT
>Ga0207664_10001594_pt1 | contig 14913 bp, 17 predicted proteins | sample LARL83metaG_FD_184349 | JGI IMG/M metagenome (GOLD analysis project Ga0207664, IMG submission 184349) | Corn, switchgrass and miscanthus rhizosphere microbial communities from Kellogg Biological Station, Michigan, USA - LAR L8-3 metaG... | ecosystem: Host-associated > Plants > Roots >... | reverse complement strand
GTCCTACCACGACTACCGCGCCGATCGCGGCGGCCGCTACGGCAGCGAGTGGAACGCGTCGCTGAGCTTTCCGCTGGCGACCGGCCTCAGCGGCATGCTGAAAGTGGCCGACTATCGCGCCGATGGCCTCGGCCGCGACAACGCCAAGCTGTGGCTGCAACTGGAATGGAAAGGGCAGCAGGCGATCGGGGGCGCGCGTTGATCGACACGTGCGCCCGCTGTGCGCTGCCTCGGCGTTGCGGGTGGAATCTGCACGCCCGAGCGGCCTTGCGACGATATGTCCACGCGCCGGCGGCCGCGATGCTTGACCCGGATCAAGATGGCCGCGTGCGCAGCTGTGCAGACTGGATGCTCCCCGATCCAGCGAGCAACCCATGACACGTCCCTCGTCGTTTGACTACGAACAGCTGCGCGCGTGCGGCCGCGGCGAACTCTTCGGCGATGGCAATGCGCGGCTGCCTTCGCCGCCCATGCTGATGTTCGACCGCATCACCCATATCGCCAGCGAGGGCGGCGCGTACGGCCGGGGCGCGATCCAGGCTGAGTTGGATATCCATCCTGCGCTGTGGTTTTTCGGCTGCCACTTCATCGACGATCCGGTAATGCCCGGCTGCCTCGGGCTCGATGCGATGTGGCAGCTGAGCGGATTCTTCCTGCCATGGCTGGGCGAACCCGGCCGCGGCCGCGCGCTGGGCGTGGGCCAGGTGAAGTTCTCCGGGCAGGTGATGCCGAGCGCCAAGCTGGTGCGCTACGAAATCGACATCCGCCGCGTGATGCGCGGGCGGCTGGCGCTGGTGATCGCCGATGGCAAGACCTTTGTCGACGAGCGGCTGATCTACGTGGCCAGCGACATGCGCGTGGGACTGTTCCAGTCCACCGAGGGTTTTTGAGATGCGCCGCGTGGTGGTGACCGGCATGGGCATGGTGTCCTGCCTGGGCAACCTGCCGTTGACGGTGTCACGTGCGCTGCGCGAATGCCGCAGCGGCATCCGTGCGATTCCCGATTACCTCGAGCGCGGCCTGCGCAGCCAGGTGGCGGGCGTGCCGCAGATCGACCTGGACGCCGCGATCGATCGCAAGCTGCGGCGTTTCATGGGCGACGCCGCGGCCTACGCCTATGTGGCGATGCGTTCGGCGATCGCCGACGCCGGGCTTTCCGTCGAACACGTGCGGCATCCGCGCAGCGGCGTGATCGCCGGCTCCGGCGGCGGCTCGGCGCAGTGGCAGATCGAGGCCGGTGACCTCCTGCGCGAGAAGGGCGTGCGCAAGGTCGGCCCGTTCATGGTGCCGCGCACGATGTGTTCGACCGTGTCGGCGACGCTGGCCACGGCGTTCGGCATCCTCGGCCTCAGCTATTCGATCGCCGCCGCGTGCGCCACTTCCGGCCATTGCATCGGCGCCGCGGCCGACCTGATCCGCCACGGTGCGCAGGATGTGATGTTCGCCGGCGGCGGCGAAGAGGTGCACTGGGGCATGACCGCGCAGTTCGACGCGATGGGCGCGCTGTCCAGCCGCTACAACGATGCGCCGCACATGGCGTCGCGCCCGTACGACAGCGGCCGCGACGGCTTCGTCATCGCCGGCGGTGGCGGCATGCTGGTGCTCGAGGAGTACGCGCACGCCAGGGCGCGCGGCGCGCACATCCATGCCGAGTTGGTCGGTTACGGCGTGACCTCCGATGGCGCCGACATGGTGGCGCCGTCCGGCGAGGGCGCGGTGCGCTGCATGCGCATGGCGCTGGCCGGCGTGGACGCGCCGGTCGACTACCTCAACACGCATGGCACGGCCACGCCGCTGGGCGACATCGTCGAGCTGCAGGCGGTGCGCCAGGTGTTCGGCGCATCGGTGCCGCCGCTGTCGTCGACCAAGGCGCTCAGCGGTCACTCGCTGGGCGCGGCCAGCGTGCACGAGGCGATCTACAGCCTGCTGATGCTGAAGGATGGCTTCGTCGCCGGTTCGGCCAACATCGACGAGATCGATCCGCGGGCGGAAGGTTTTCCGATCGTGCGTTCGAGCCGTCCGGCGCAGCTGGCCACGGTGATGTCGAACAGCTTCGGCTTCGGCGGCACCAACGCCAGCCTGGTATTCGCCAAGGTGTGACGCGGCACGAACCCGTGGTTCAAGCGGGGTCGGCGCGTCATATCCACACGTCGCCGGGTGCCGTGTAGGAGCCGCCGGCATCGCCCGTGTTGATCACGCCGCGCGGTTCCACCAGCATGATGCTGCATTCGTTTTCCGCAGCAGGCCGGTGCTCGACGCCCCTGGGAACGATGAACATCTCGCCGGCCGCGAGCTCGACCGAGCCGTCGCGGAACTCGATGGTCATGTGGCCGTCGATGACCAGGAATACCTCGTCCGTGTCTGCATGGCTGTGCCAGACGAACTCGCCCCGGATCTTCGCGAGCTTGAACTGGTAGTCGTTCATCTCCGCGATCACGCGGGGCGACCAGTGCCCGGACAGCTTGCTCAGCTTGTCCCGCAGGTTGATGGGCAGGTGCTTCATGTGCGGCCTCGCGTCTGGATCATGTGCCGAGCGACATGCCCATGATGTTGTCGTCATAGTCCTGGCCTCCGACGTTGAACTTCCGCACGCCGACCTTGTTGAAGCCAAGGCGCTCGTAGAAGCCGATGGCCGTGGCGTTGTGCGCGTAAACCCCGAGCAGCAGGCGGCGCGCAGCCGAAGCGGTGGCGTGAGCGACCGCGGCCGATACCAGCCGCTTGCCCAGGCCTCCGCCCTGGAACTTGCCGAGCAGGTAGATGCGCTTGAGCTCCAGGTCGCCGGCCGTATCCGGCAGCGGTAGCTGCGCTGGCGCAACGACCATGTATCCGACCGGCGCGCCGCCCGGTTGCGCCTCGACCAGCCACAACGCATGGTCGGGCTGCGCAAGCCAGCCCCGGTAGAGGTCGGCGGCATGCGCCCTGGCGCAGTGGGCGAGGATGTCCTTGCCGCCCAGAATGCCCGCGAACGTCTCGAGGAAGGTCGCCTGGCCAACGAGGGCCAGTGCCGACTCGTCCCCGTGAGCGCACGGCCTGATCTGTGTGTCCATGACGATGATCTCTCCGTTGGATGCGTTGCTGGAGCAAGTCGCGCATGCCGGTGGGCTTGAACGAAATATCGAGCCGCATATTACGGTGACATCCGGCGAGAAGTCTTCGCCAGCTTGCGCTCCCGGCCGGGCTCGACTGGCCGGAGCAGGACATCGGCGGACATCGTGGCCGCCGTCGATGATCGCGTTGACGTGGATCATGGCGGCCTCGGTCGGCATCGTTACCATGGCCATCATGGCAACCGCAGAGGTTGCCACCGTCTGAGGAATCGATCCGATGAAACGTCGCCATGCCATCACCGCCGCCCTGTCGCTCGCATTCTCGCTGGCGCCGTGCGCGTGGGCCGCTGCACAGGAACATCATCATCCGGCTCCATCCGCTGCCGTCGCCGTGCCTGCGCAGCGCTGGACGCCCGATGCATCGCTGCGCGACGGCATGCGCCGCGCGCACGCGGCGGTGGACGAACTTCGCCACTACGAAATGGGGCACATGAGCGCGCCGATGGCGGCCGATCGTGCAACCACGATCGCGGAAGCGGTGAGCTTCATGTTCGCCCACTGCAAGCTCGCCCCCGAACTCGACGCCGCCCTGCACGGCATCCTGGTGCCGCTGCTGGGTGCGGCGCAGGCGTTGAAGCATGATCCGCAGAACCTCGAGGCGGTCGCCGACATGCGCGGCGCGCTCGCGCGCTACCCGCAGTACTTCAACGATCCGGGCTGGGACGCGGCGGCTCCGGTGATGCACGAAATGCACGACGAGCCCTGAGCGGACCGATCGCGCGCCGCCGCGGAATCAAGGCGGTGGCGGCGTCCACGTGCCGGTCGCCAGGCAACGTTCCAGCGCGTTGCGCGCGGGGGCGATGTCGATGCGGCGCGCGTGCAGCCAGGCCGGGTCGAACAGCGTTTCCGCGTAGCGTTCGCCGCGGTCGCACAGCAGGCTGACGATGCTGCCGCGCTCGCCGCGGGCGCGCATGCTGGCGGCCAGCTGCAGGCAGGCCACGAAGTTTGTGCCGGACGAACCGCCGTAGCGGCGTCCGAGCAGGTCGTCCAGCAGCCACGCGGCGGCGATCGACGCGGTGTCCGGCACCTCGATCACGTGGTCGACCACGTCGAACAGGAAGCCCGGTTCCACCCGCGGCCGTCCGATGCCTTCGATCAGCGTGGGTTGCCTGGCAACGGCATCGCGGTCGCGCGTGCGCCAACCCTGCACGAAACCGCTGCCGGCCGGTTCGGCGACGCACAGGCGGCTGTGCAGCCGGCAATAGCGCAGGTAGCGCCCGATCGTGGCCGAGGTGCCGCCCGTGCCGGCGCCGCAGACGATCCACGCCGGCTCCGGTTCCGCCTCCAGCGCTAGCTGGCCGATGATCGATTCGGCGATGTTGTTGTTGCCGCGCCAGTCGGTGGCACGCTCGGCGAGATTGAACTGGTCCAGATGGCAGGCTCCACGCGCGGCGTGTTCGGCGGCGCGTGCGTGGACCTGGGCAGGGTCGTCGACCAGGTCGCATTCGCCGCCGAGCGCCTGCACGTCGCGGATCTTGCCCGGCGCCGTGCAAGCTGGCATCACCGCAATGAACGGCAGCCCGAGCAGGCGCGCGAACCATGCCTCGGAAATGGCCGTGCTGCCGGACGATGCGTCCACCACGGCCTGGCCGTCGCGCAGGCGCCCGTTGCACAGCGCGTACAAGAACAGCGAGCGTGCGAGCCGATGCTTGAGGCTGCCAGTGGGATGCGCGGCCTCGTCCTTGAAGTAGAAGTCGATGCCGTGGAAGCCCACGAAGTTGAGCTTGAGCAGGTGGGTGTCGGCCGAGCGCGCGGTCTCCTGCTGCAGCTTCGCCAGCGCGGTGTGTACCCAGCGGCGTTCGGCTTCGCGTTGCGGATTGACCAGGCGCAGGACGGTATCCATCGAAATCTCCGTGATCGGGTGCGAGCGTTGCCGTGGTCAGCCGTGCAGCCAGCCCAGCGGATGGTGCATGCGTGCGACGCCGAGCATGAACAGGTAGGTGGCCAGTGCGGCCATATAGAAGGCCATCCGCGCGCGTGGCGTGCGTGCGCGCTTCAGCGCGAACGTGCCAAGCACCACGTAGCACGCCAGCAGGACCAGCTTGGTGGTGAGCCAGCCGTTGGCGAACATGGCGCCGGGAAGGAGGGTCAGCAACATCAGCGCGGCGGTGAGCAAGGTGGTGTCGATGCCGTAACTGAGCAGGCGCAGCGGCGTCGCCTGCGCAGCGCCGGCATGACCCAGCTGCACCAGCCAACCGCGCAGCGCAAACAGCGAACCGCTGGCCAGCACGCAGGCGATGTGCACCCATTTGATCTGCGGATAGAACTCGAACATCGTGGTCTCGGTGCGGGCTGCGAGGGAGCAGGGCGCGCATGATGCGCGCCCTGGCGGGACTTACACGGTTTCGACGACGGCCTCGATGCGGGAAGGCACCGCCTGCGCCGGCGCTTCCATCCCCGCGCGCGGCTTCCGCGCCAGCCACAGCGAGGCGACGAACACGCTGATCAGCAGCGCGCCGATCGAGAACAGGATGTCGCCGGGCATGCGCATCCACACCAGCATGTGGATCAGCGGGCGGTCCATGAACTCGGCCGAGCGGGCGAACCAGTAGCCGTGGTCGAGTACCGCGCGCAGCTGCAGCAGGCCCAGCGGCAGCAGGGTCAGCACGCCCATCAGCGACAGCCCGATGTTGAGGCTCCAGAACGAACCGCGCAGCAGGCCCTCGCGCCATGTCGCCTGCGGTTTGATCCCGCGCAGGCAGAACAGCATCAGGCCCATGCCGAGCATGCCGTACACACCGAACAGCGCGGTATGGCCGTGCAGCGCGGTGAGGTTGAGGCCCTGCATGTAGTACAGCGCGATCGGCGTGTTGACCAGGAAACCGAACATGCCCGCGCCGACCAGGTTCCAGAAACTCACGGCCACGAAGAACATGATCGGCCAGCGGTAGCGTGCCATCCACGGTGCGTCGTGCTGGCGCTTCCAGGTGCCGTAGGCTTCCAGTCCGATCAGCGCCAGCGGCACTACTTCCAGCACCGAGAAGCTGGCGCCGAGCGCGATCACCGCCGTGGTGGTGCCGCTGAAGTACAGGTGGTGCAGCGTGCCGAGCACGCCGCCGGCCATGAACACGATGGTGGCGAACAGCACGCCGACGGTGGCGGTATGCACGCGGATCAGGCCCAGCTTCATGAACAGGTAGCTGATCACCGCGGTGGCGAACACCTCGAAGAAGCCTTCCACCCACAGGTGCACCACCCACCAGCGCCAGTACTCGACCATCGCGATGTGGGTATGCTCGCCCCACATCAGGCCGGCGCCGTAGAGCAGGCCGATCGCCACGGTGGAAAGGAACAGCAGGCCGACGATCGAGGCGCTTTCGCCCTTGCTGCGCATCACCGGCCACAGCGCGCGGCCGACCAGGAACACCCACAGCATCAGGCCGACGAACAGGAAGATCTGCCAGAAGCGGCCGAGGTCGGTGTATTCCCAGCCCTGGTGCCCGAACCAGAAGTTGTACTTGAGGCCCATCTTGTCCATCACCGCGAACCACTGGCCGGCGAACGAACCGACCACGATCAGCAGCAGGCAGACCCACAGGAAGTTCACCCCGAGCCGCTGGAACTTCGGCTCGTAGCCGGAAATCATCGGCGCGATGTACAGCCCGGTGGCCAGCCACGCGGTGGCGATCCACAGCACCGCCAGCTCGGTATGCCAGGTGCGGGTGAGCGCGTAGGGCAGGTAGTTGGCCAGCGCGAAACCGTAGGCCTGCTGTCCCTCGACCTGGTAGTGCGCGGTGGTGGCGCCCAGCAGGATCTGCGCCAGGAACAGCGCCAGCACGGTCCAGAAATACTTCGCGGTGGCCTTCATCGACGGCGTCGGCTTCAGCTCGGCCAGCGGATCGCGCAGCGGCGGCACCGCCGGCTTCTCCTCGCTGCCGTGCACCGCGTGGTGCCACCCCAGCAGGCCGATGCCGAGGATCATGAACAGGATGCTGAAGACCGACCACAGGAACGCGGTCGAGGTCGGCGTGTTGCCGGCGAGCGGTTCGTACGGCCAGTTCTGCGTGTAGCTCATGCTGTCGTGCGGTCGCTGCGCGGCGGCCGCCCAGCTGGTCCACCAGAAGAACGCGGTGACCGCGCGGCGATGCGGCATCTCGGCGATGGTGTTGTCGCGCATCGCGTAGTCTTCGCGCAGCTTCTTGGTCGCCGGATCGTTGCTGAACAGGCTCATGTAGTGCGCCGCCACCGCTTCCATCGCGTGCGCGCGCAGGTCCGACACGGTGATCGTGTCGGTGTTCGCGTCATACGTGTTGGTGCGCAGCTCCTGCATCACGCGTGCCTTCAGCGCGGCCTGCTGCGAAGCGTCCAGCGATGCGTACGGCCCGAGCCCTTCATCGCGCGCCAGCAGCTCCAGCATCGTGGTGGCCTCGCGATGCAGCCAGTCGGCGCTCCAGTCCGGCGCCAGCAGTGCACCGTGGCCCCAGATGGAACCCAATTGCTGGCCGCCGATGCTTTGCCAGACCTGTCGGCCCAGTTCCATGTCGGCCTTGCTGTACAGCGTCTGGCCATCGCTGGTCAGCACGGCGGTGGGCAGCGGCGGCGCCTGCTGGTGCACCACGCGGCCGACCCACAGCAGCACGCTGAACGAGACGATCAGCAGGGCCGCCAGGCCCAGCCAGAGCTTTCGGGTAGTACTCATCGCGCATCTCCCTTCATCGATGCACGCATGCTGGCGGCAACGCCGGCATGCGCTCTTGATGCAGGTCATCTCGCGCTGCGTCCGTGCTGCACGGATTGTCGCAGGCGATCGCGGGCAAGGTCCTGTCCGCGGATTCGTCGGCGGGCACGCCCATGGATGCAGCGGCGCTTGATGCAGGTCATGGCTGGCGCGCGGACTGCGGCGGACGCTTGGCCATCCATCCATCGAGGTTGTGCCATGGCCGTCTGGTATCCGTGGATCGTGCTGCTGCACCTGGCATGCGCCATCGTGTTCGTGGGCGCGGTGGCGTTCGAGGTGCTGGTGGTCGAGTCGCTGGGCAAGCGTTTCGACCACGCCACCATGCAGCGCATCGAGCAGGCGATCGTGGTGCGCGCGCGATGCTTCATGCCGCTGGTGGTGATCGTGCTGTTCGTCAGCGGCGGCATGCTGTTCGACATCCGCTGCGACGGTTTCGCGTGCCTGGGTTCACGCTTCGGCAACTGGCTGCTGCTCAAGATGCTGCTGGCGTTCGGCGTGCTGGGCGTGTTCGTCAACGCGATGTGGGCGATGCGCCGCGGCGCGATGGATGTGTGCCGGTTCCGGCATACCCACCGCATCGTGCTGGCGCTGATGGCAGGCATCGTGTTGCTGGCCAAGACCATGTTCTACTTGTAGCCCTTCTTCCAGGCATGAGGTGCACGATGTCCAAAGTCACGTTCAAGGGCCAGCCGATCGCGGTCGACGGCCACTTCCCCGCGGTGGGTTCCACCGCGCCCGCGTTCGAGCTGGTGGATGGCGGCCTCGCCGACGTGCCGCTGTCGAGCTTTTCGGGCAAGCGCAAGGTGCTGAACATTTTCCCCAGCGTGGACACGGCGGTGTGCGCGCGCTCGGTGCGCCATTTCAACGAGGTGGCCGGCAAGCTGAGCAACACCGTGGTGCTGTGCATCTCGGCGGACCTGCCGTTCGCGCAGACGCGTTTCTGCGGTGCCGAGGGGCTGGAGCACGTGAAAACCTTGTCCGTGATGCGCGGCCGGCAGTTCCTCGACGACTACGGCGTGTCGATCGCCAGCGGACCGCTGGCCGGCCTCGCGGCGCGCGCGGTAGTTGTGCTGGATGAGCACGACAAGGTGCTGCACGCCGAACTGGTTAGCGAAATCGGCCAGGACCCGAATTACGATGCCGCACTGGCCGCGCTGGCCTGAGCCTGCTGTCGATCGGTGACCTCGGGCACCGGTCGCGACTGGAGTCGTGACCTAGCCGCGGTCGATGCCCACGATCGGCACGCCGAAACCCCGCGCCTGCGGATGTATGCCAAGTCCGTACTTCAGGCTGCGGGCGATGCGCTGCGCATAATCCACCATTTGCTGCGCATGAACCTCGTCGAGCTCCTCCAGGCAGGTCTCCTGCCACAGCGCCAGCCAGTGCTCGAAATGCTCGGCGCGGATCGGATGTGGCCGGTGCGCCGCCATCGGATTGCCGCGGTAGCTGCCTGCGCCTAGCGCCACCGACGCCCAGAAGGAGGCGAGCAGGCGCTTGTGTTCGTCCCAGTCGTCCACGGCCGCGTTGAATATCGGGCCGATGCGGGGATCGCGCCGGACCTTTTCGTAGAAATGGTCGACCAGGGTGGCGATTGCGGTTTCGTCGAAGGGTGTCGGTGGATTCATGTCGGGATCGGCGGGCACCTGAGCGTCGTCATTTCCGTGGTGGCCTTGAGGAGCCGGGTTCCTGCTTTCGCAGGAACGAAGGTGGAGGTTCTACGCACGGGCAAGTGCAATGCATGCCGGCATCGGTTACGCAAGACCATGTCGAGCGCTGCCGCTCCGGCGAAGCTTACTGGCCCAGGCTGAGCGTACCCTTCATCAGCGCGGCATGGCCGGGGAAGGTGCAGAAATAGGCGTACTGCTCGCCGGCCTTGAGCTTGGCCACGTTGATGATGGCGGTATCGGATTCGCCGCCACCGATCAGCCTGGTGTGCGCGATGATTCGGGGATCGGCGGGCTTCTCGTAGCTGTTGGCGGCGCCGGCCTTCATGCCGTCGGCGATCACGCCGGCTTCGTCGGTGGCGTGCGACAGCACCCAGTTGTGGCCCATCGCGGTGACCGGCATCTTGCCGGTGTGCTTCAGCGTCACCTTGAACGTCTTGCAGGTCTTCGGCACGGCGATGGTCTTCTGGTTGAACTGCATCGCATCGCTGCCTTCGATGGTGGTCGCGCACTCGGCGGCCATCAGCGGGGTGGACAGCACGGCGAGCAATGCGAGGGCGATCAGTTTGCGCATGGGGTGATGCTCCGGTGGAAGTGGGTGCGGCTCGGGATCATTCTGCAGCGGGCGTGCGTGGCGGGCACTGATCTGGGTCAGGGCACCGGCGCCGGTTGTCATCGACACTGTAGCCACGCACCGGTCATCACCGGAAGGAGGCACGATGACGCACGTCGTCACCGACAACTGCATCAACTGCAAGCACACCGATTGCGTCGAGGTGTGCCCGGTCGACTGCTTTCACGCCGGGCCGAATTTCCTGGTGATCGATCCGGACGAATGCATCGACTGCACGCTGTGCGTGGAGGAGTGCCCGGTCGGCGCGATCTTCCCCGAGCTGGACGTGCCGGCCGGGCAGGAGATCTTCATGTCGATCAACGCGGAGCTGGCGCGCGAATGGCCGGTGCTGACCAGCAAGATCGCGGCGATGGAAGACGCTGCGAAATGGGACGGCGTGCCGGACAAGCTGCCGCTGCTGAAGCGCTGAGGCAGGCATTGGTGCGGCTGCGAAAGGCCGGGATGACGCCCATGAAAAAGCCGGGCGGCGCCCGGCTTTTTCGTTCTCGCGCGAGGTGGCTTACTTCGCGACGACCCGCACCATTTCCAGGCACTTGTTCGAGTAGCCCCACTCGTTGTCGTACCAGCTCACCAGCTTGACGAACGTGCTGTCCAGCGCGATGCCGGCGTCGGCGTCGAACACCGAAGTGCAGGTTTCGCCGCGGAAGTCGGTCGCCACGACCTTGTCCTCGGTGTAGCCGAGAATGCCCTTCAGCGCGCCTTCGCTCTGCGCCTTCATCTCGGCGCAGATCTCGGCGTAGGTCGCGTCCTTCTCCAGCTCGACGGTAAGGTCGACCACCGACACGTCCGAGGTCGGCACGCGGAAGCTCATGCCAGTGAGCTTCTTGTTGAGCTCGGGGATGACCACGCCGACGGCCTTGGCCGCGCCGGTGGAGGACGGGATGATGTTCTCCAGGATGCCGCGGCCGCCGCGCCAGTCCTTGTTGCTCGGGCCGTCGACGGTCTTCTGCGTGGCGGTGGCCGCATGCACGGTGGTCATCAGGCCGCGCTTGATGCCCCACTTGTCGTGCATGACCTTGGCGATCGGCGCCAGGCAGTTGGTGGTGCAGCTGGCGTTGGAGATGATTGCCTCGCCCTTGTAGGTCTTGTCGTTGACGCCGTAGACGAACATCGGCGTGTCGTCCTTCGACGGCGCGGACAGGATCACCTTCTTCGCGCCCGCATCGAGATGCTTCTGCGCGGTGGCCTTGTCCAGGAACAGGCCGGTGGATTCGATCACCACGTCGGCATTCACTTCATTCCACTTCAGGTTGGCCGGATCGCGCTCCTGGGTCAGGCGGATCGTCTTGCCGTTGATCACCAGGTGGCCGTTCTCGACCTTCACGTCGCCCTTGAAGCGGCCGTGCACGGAGTCGTAGCGCAGCATGTAGGCGAGGTAGTCCGGCTCCAGCAGGTCGTTGATCGCCACGATCTCGATGTCGTTGCCGAAGTTCTGCACGGCGGCGCGAAGCACGTTGCGACCGATGCGGCCGAAGCCGTTGATGCCGACCTTGATGGTCATGAGGGAACGCCTCCTGAGGGTGATGGAATCTCGCGAAGAGGGGCCGCGGCGAGGCTGCGGCGCCGGTCTTTCAACCGTCAAATCTTACAATGAAAGCGCCGTGGCCGCCCGCGTCCGATCGTCGCTATGGCAGACTGCGGCCTTTATGCCCGGAAGCCGCCATGTCCCGTTCAAGCCGCTCGATCGCCTTCGTTCTGGCCCTGCTCGTGGCCGCGCCGCAAGCGGGCGCGTGGGGCCCGCTCGGCCACAGCGTGGTGGCCGAACTCGCGCAGCGTCACCTGAGTCCGGCAGCGGAGGCGGAGGTAGAGCGGCTGCTCGCGCCGGAGCACACGCGTTCGCTGGCCGATGTCGCCAACTGGGCCGATCAGGTCCAGGACGACCCGGCGCGCGCTGCGTTGTGGAAGCAGACGCGCGGCCAGCACTACATCAATTTCCGTGGCGGCAGCGATTGCGACTACGTGCCGCCGCGCGATTGCCGCGATGGCCGTTGCGTGGTGGCGGCACTGCAGTATTACGTGGGTGTGCTGGGCGATCGCACGCAGTCCGACGGTGCCCGCCGCGAGGCGCTGAAGTTCGTGGTGCATTTTGTCGGCGACGTCCATCAGCCATTGCACGCCGGCTATCGCGACGACAAGGGTGGCAATACGTATCAGGTGCAGTTCGACGGCAAGGGCAGCAACCTGCACAAGGTGTGGGATTCGAGCATGTTGTACAGCCGTGGACTGGATTGGCAGGCGTATGCGCAACAGCTCGATTCGGCGGTCCCGGTGGACGTGCCGCCGCCGATTGCGCCGCTGGACAACCCGTACGCGCAGTGGGCCGAGGAGTCCTGCCGGATGACCGCGCAAAGCGGCTTCTATCCGGATGGCCACGTGATCGATCCGGCGTACCTCAAGGCCGAGCTTCCGCAGGCCGAATCGCGGCTGCGTCAGGCCGGCCGGCGGCTGGCGAATGTGCTCAACCTGGCGCTCGCGCGCTGAGCCGCGGCGGCGTCCGGTGATTCGATGGCGTGCGCCAGCGCACTGCTGGCGTCTGGACGTCCATTGCATACGTTTGCAGCGCTGGCAGAAAGGCTCACATCTGCTAGCCTCAGCCGCATGACCGATACCACGATACGCCGCACCAAGATCGTCGCCACGCTCGGCCCCGCCACCGACGCGCCGGGCATGCTCGAAAAAATCATCGCCGAAGGCGTCGACGTGGTTCGATTGAACCTGTCGCATGGCGTCCCGGACGACCATCGCGCGCGCGCCAATGCCGTGCGTGCGGCGTCGGCGGCGGCCGGACGCGAGGTCGGCGTGCTGGCCGATCTGCAGGGACCGAAGATCCGCATCGAAACCTTCGCGAACGGACCGGTGCAGTTGCTCGATGGCGCGCCCTTCGTGCTCGATTGCCGTCCCGATGCGCCGCCGGGCGATGCCACGCGCGTCGGCGTCAGTTACTACGGACTGCCGCAGGACGTGCATCCCGGCGATGTGCTGTTGCTGGACGATGGCCTGATCGCGTTGACCGTGCTGGACGTGGTCGGCAGCGAAGTGCGCTGCCAGGTGCTGATCGGCGGCAAGCTGTCCAACCGCAAGGGGCTCAACCGGCAGGGCGGCGGGCTCTCGGTGACGGCGCTGTCGGACAAGGACAAGGCCGACATCAAGCTGGCCGCCGAGATCGGCGCGGATTTCCTGGCGGTGTCGTTCGTGCGCTCGGCCGAGGACATGCATCAGGCCCGCAGGCTGCTGCACGAGGCCGGCGGCAACGCCGCGCTGGTGGCCAAGATCGAGCGCGCCGATGCGATTCCGGTGCTGGGCGAAATCATCGACGCGTCCGACGTGGTGATGGTGGCGCGCGGCGACCTCGGCGTGGAGATCGGCGACGCCGAGCTGCCCGGCCTGCAGAAGAAGATCATCCGCGAATCGGTGCAGCGCAACCGGGCAGTGATCACCGCCACGCAGATGCTGCAGTCGATGGTGCGCTCGCCGATCCCGACCCGCGCCGAGGTGCTCGACGTGGCCAACGCCGTGATCGACGGCACCGACGCGGTGATGCTGTCGGAGGAGACGGCCGCGGGCGAGCATCCGGACAAGGCGGTGGCGGCGATGCGGCGTATCTGCCTCGGTGCCGAGCGCCAGTTCGAGCCGAAGGAAGACCTGACCGCCGACGGCCATCGGCTGGACCGCACTGACCAGGCGATCGCGCTGGCCGCCATGTTGCTGGCTGGCGAGCTCGGCGTGCGCGCGATCGTGGCGCTGACCGAATCCGGCGCCACCGCGCAATGGCTGTCCCGCTATCGCACCGCCATACCGATCTACGCGCTGTCGCCGCTGGCCGATGCACGCCGGCGCATGCTGCTGCTGCGCGATGTGCGGCCGGTGGCGTTTTCGCACGAAGGCATGAGTTCGGCGGCGACCGCCCGTTCGGCGGTGCAGCAGCTGTTCGCGCAAGGCCGCCTGAGCGAAGGCGACCGCGTGGTGCTTACCCACGGCGACCATGTGGGGCAGGGTGGCGGCACCAATACGCTGAAGCTGCTCTCGGTGGGCGCGGAAGGCATGGTCGAGAGCCTGCGCAACCTCTGACAACGGCGACGGCAGTGCCGGGAAGCGCACGTCGTGTCGCGGAACGGCAGGGCGGCTACACTCCGGGAACGCGCCATTGAGATCCGGAGGTCACCATGAAACCCTTCTTTCGCCCGCTTCGCCAAAGTCTCCTGCTGGCCTGCTCGCTGGCCGTCCTGGCGCCGGCATTTGCGCAATCGCGCAAGATCGACCAGCAGGATCTCTACCGTTACTGGATCCTGCTCAATACCAAGGTGCAGATGGATGCGCCCAACAGCGGGCTGAACCTGGACAAGCCCGGTTGTGCGGCGGTGACCTATACGATCGGGTCCGACGGCGTGCCGATGGACGTGCAGGTGGTCAAGGTCGTGCCGAAGAGCGACCTGGGGCCGGTGGCGCGCAGCGCGGTCTCCAACTTCCGCTATGGCCCGTCGCTGAGCAATCGCATCGGCGAACCGGTGGCGACCTATTACATCGTGCCGTTCAACGCCCCAGGCGACCCGGCGCAGCGCCAGCAGCTGATGGACGCCTGCAAGCTGCCCGGTTACGGCGCCTGAGCCGTCGTTGACGCCGGCGCGCCGCGCTGGGCGTCCGCCTCGCCGATCTGGCCTATAATTGACGCTTTGAACCATGCCGCTCCGCTTCCGGGGCGGCTTCTACCATGTGCTGTCGGGCCCGGCCCTCGCACCACGGAGTCGTCATGAGTATTGAAGATCTCGAAAGCATCGCCCTGGCGATGGTCGCGCCCGGCAAGGGCATCATCGCCATCGACGAGTCGACCAA
>Ga0207664_10001593_pt1 | contig 14915 bp, 15 predicted proteins | sample LARL83metaG_FD_184349 | JGI IMG/M metagenome (GOLD analysis project Ga0207664, IMG submission 184349) | Corn, switchgrass and miscanthus rhizosphere microbial communities from Kellogg Biological Station, Michigan, USA - LAR L8-3 metaG... | ecosystem: Host-associated > Plants > Roots >... | reverse complement strand
GACCTGCCGCTACCCGACGAGCCGTCCGGCGCTCGCCGGACACCAGTGCAATGCAAGAAGCACGCATATCGAACGATCCTGACCGAGAATAGTTCTCGGTGCGTGCCATTCCATAGACGCACGGCGTCGCGGAACGTTTGATGTTCCTGCCTTTTTTATCGGCTTTTATTGGTGAGCCCGCTCACGCCGGGCCTCCTGGTCACGCCGCGCGACCCAGAGTGCCTCGATGCAGCATGCGCGCGACGCACACCTCGGCGCACCCGAAACGGCGCGCGCAGGAGGTGCAGTCGCGCCGGATCTTTTCCGGATAGCGGGACCGCTCCGTAATCGCGTATCCCGCACTTTCGAAGAAGGCGGCACTCATCGTGAGCGCGAACAGCTCGTGGATGCCGCGCACGCGGGCGAGCGCCTCGAGCTCCGCAACGATGCGCTTGCCGAGTCCGCCGCCTCGCGCGTCGCGAGCCACCGCGAGCGACGCGACCTCCGCCAGCGATGGTGAATACTCCTTGAGCGCCCCGCACCCGCGCACGCGCCGCCGCGCATCCACGGCGACGACGAAGTCCTCGAGCGCGAGCACGACGCGCTCCGGGGTTGTCGGAAGCATCACCAGGTCGGAGGCGTAGTCATTCACGAGCGCCACGATGGCCGCTACGTCCGCGGGCTGCGCCGTCCGCAGCATGACCTGTTCTGTCATCCCAGCGCCTTCTCGAGTTGCGCCACGCCGAGCGCGAGCTCGTCGCGCGTCGCGATGAGCGGCGGCAGCAGTCGCAGCGTGAAGTCGCCCGCGGTGAGGATCAGAAGCCCCGCCTCACGCGCGTTCGCGACGATCTCCCCCGCCGGCCGCGTGACATCGATCCCCCAGAGATAGCCCGCGCCGCGCACTGCGCGGATCTCATCGCGCCGCGCCGCGAGCGCGCGCAGCGACTCCCCCAGCCACGCGCCATTCTCGCGCACGCGCGCCAGCAGCGCGGGATCCGACAGCCGGTCGAGCACGTGCTTCGCCACGGTCGCGACGAACGGACCACCACCGAAGGTCGACCCGTGATCGCCAGCCTGCACCGCCGCCGCGATCTCCCCGTTCACGAGGATCGCGCCCATCGGCAGCCCTCCCGCCAACGGCTTCGCGAGCGTCACCACATCGGGAACCACATCCGTGCGCTCGTAGGCGAAGAGCCAGCCGGTTCGTCCGAGCCCGCACTGCACCTCATCGAAGATGAGCGCCACGTTCCGCTCGTGCGTGAGCTCGCGCAGCGCTCCGAGGAAGGATGCGTCGAGCACGCGCACGCCTCCTTCGCCCTGCACCGGCTCCACGATCACCGCCGCAACCGTGTCCGCATCCAGGATCCGCGACAGCTCGCGCACGTCCCGTTCGGCGATCGCGATGCCGCCCGCGAGCGGACGAAAAGGCGCGCGATACTGTGGCCGGTCCGTTGCGGCGAGCGTGGCGAAGAGCCGCCCATGGAAGCCGCCGCGCAGCGCGATGATCTCGTGCTTCTCCGCACCGCCGGCTTCACGTCCCCATCGACGCACGAACTTGAACGCGCCCTCATTCGCTTCGGCGCCCGAGTTGCAGAAGAACACGCTCGACGCGAACGAGCGCGCGACGAGCGCCTCCGCCAGCGCTCTCGCGGGCGCCGTGTGGAAGAGATTCGACGTGTGCAGCACGCCGCACTCGAGCGCGCCGCGCGCCGCTTCGGCGATCCCCGCATCGTCGTACCCGAGTGCGCTGACGCCGATGCCGCTCGTGAAATCGAGATAGCTTCGCCCGTCCGCATCGAACAGGCGCGTGCCTTCCCCGCGCACGATCTCGAGCGGAACGCGCTTGTAGACGGGCAGGAGCGCGGGTGACTCGCGCTCGTGTTCCACCGATGGCGTTTCCGCCATGACTACCGGGAGCGACATCATGCCAGCTGCGGTGTCGCGAGCAGCGTCGTACCGAGCCCCGGATCCAGCAGCGCATCGAGCCCGCCGATGCGCACCTGCGGCACGCCGCCGCGCAGCGCGTTCAGCGCGGCGCGCAGCTTGGTGGCCATCCCATCCCTCGCGATCCCATGCTCGATCGCAAGTGCGGCTTCGTCAGCGCTCAGCGACGTCGCTGCGGCGCCGCCGATCATCACGCCATCCACATCCGAGATGAGCAGCAGCTCCTCCGTCCCGAGCGAGGCCGCGATCGCCGCCGCCGCATCGTCCGCGTTCACGTTGAGCGCGCCCGTGCTCCCGGATGCTCCATCCCGCGCCACCGGCGAGATCACCGGGAGAAAGCCCGCCTCGAGCAACGTGCGGGGCAGCGCGTCGTTCACCGCGATCACCTCGCCCACCAGACCGAGCACCGCCACGTTCATGGGGCGGGCGACCAGCAGCGAGCCATCCTCCCCCGAGATCCCGACCGCTCCGAGTCCTTCCGCGCTCAGCGAAGCGACCAGCCGCTTGTTGGCGACGCCCGAAAGGGCCATTCGCAGCACGTCGATGTCCCCGTTCGTCGTCACGCGCCGCCCCTCGACGAAGCGCGGCGCGGCGCCGAGCTTCGTCTGCAGCGCCGAGATGGTGTCGCCACCGCCATGCACGAGGCAAAAACTCGATGGCTCGGCGCGCCAGAGCGCCGCGAGCACGCCGGCGAGTGCTGAATCGCGCTGCACGCGGCCGCCGACCTTGATCACACGCATCATACGGGAAGCCCCATCGTTTCTTTGAGTCCAAGCAGGAGATTCGCATTCTGCAGCGCCTGCCCGGCTGCGCCTTTCACGAGATTGTCGATCGCCGCGACGATCGTGACCGTCGGAGCGCGCACGCCTGCCGCCATCGTCGCGGTGATCCGCACGATGTTCCGGTGCACGACCTCGCGAAGCGTCGGAACGAGGGCGCTCACCTCGATGAACGGCTCCCCGGCGAACTGCTCGTGCCACGGCTCGAGCACATCCTCCAGTGGCTCCGCCAGCGGTACCGTGATCGTCGCCAGGATTCCGCGCGCGACCGGCAGCAGGTGCGGCGTGAAGATCAGCTCCGCGTCGCATTCGAGCGACGCGAGCACCGCGCGCATCTCGCCCAGATGCCGGTGCTCGTTCCCGATCGCGTACGGACGGAAATCATCCACGACCTCGGCGAACATGAGCTCGCGGCGCGGAGTGAACCCCGCTCCCGTGACGCCACTGGCCGCGTTCACGACGATCGTCGCGCCCGGGGCGACGAGCCGGCGCAGGAGCAATGGCAGGAGGGCGAGCAGTGTCACCGTGGGATAGCATCCGGGATTCGCCACGATCTCGGCATCGCGCACGCTCGCGCGCGCGAGCTCGGTCAGTCCGTACGGCACGCGCGCCACGTCTCGCGCGATGCCGCTGCCGGGGCGCAGATCCGCCGACAGGTCGATCACCTTGGCGCCGGCGCCGTGCGCCGCGCGCACCCACGATTCCGAGGCGCCGTGCGGGAGTGCGCTGAACACGAGCGCTGCATCTCCAAGGCGCGCATCCTCGGCGGCGATGAAGGTGACGTCCTCGCCGCCGAAGCGCGCGTGCGTCCCTCGCCCCTCACTCGCGGTGGCGAACGCCAGCCGCGCGCGGGGATGCCGGGCGACGAGCTCGCACAGCTCGCGTCCCGCGTATCCGCTGGCCCCGAGAACACCTATCGCAAATTTATGCACAGTGAATGCATAAAATTGCTGACGGACGCTGTCAATGGCCGCCACTCGCCGCCGCACGCCCTGCGCGCTATTCTCTGCCCATGGCGAATAAACGAGAGCGGCAGGCGACCATCCGCGCGATCATCGATTCGCGCCCGATCGAGAACCAGGAGGAGCTCCGCAAGCAGCTCAGGCAGCGAGGGTGGGACGTGACGCAGTCCACGCTCTCCCGCGATCTGCGCGAGATGCGCGTCTCCCGAATTCCGTTCCAGGGCGGCGGCTCCCGGTACGCCATCACGACGGAAGAAACGGATACCCGTCCCCCTCTCGAAGTGCTGCTCCCGCCCCTCTATACGGCCATCGATGGTGTTGGCGAGCTCATCGTGCTTCACACGCTTCCCGGGGGCGCCCAGCCGATCGGCGTCGCCCTCGATGCCGAAGAGTGGCCCGAGGTCATGGGCACGATCGCCGGCGACGACACCGTCTTGATCGTCTGTCGCTCCACTGCCGCCATGGAGAAGGTGATCAAGCGACTCAAGGCCGTGGCGGGCCCGACCCCGGTCTGAGCTCCGCCGGCGTGCCGCTTGACATGAGCCGCGGCGAACCGTTAAATATGCAGTATTGACGCATATTTATTCCTCGCGCGGAGACGCCATGATTCGCAAGATCGCCCTCGCCTACTCGGGAGGCCTCGACACCTCCATCATCGTCCCCTGGCTGCGCGAACGGTACGACGCCGAGATCGTGTGCGTGGCCGCGGATATCGGCCAGGGGGACGAGCTCGATGGCGTTCGCGCGAAGGCGATCGCCTCCGGCGCCGACGAGTGCTTCATCGAGGACATGCGCGAGGAGTTCGTCACCGATTACATCTGGCCCACGCTCCGCTCCGGCGCGATCTACGGCCGCAAGTATCTCCTCGGCACCTCGATGGCGCGTCCACTCATCGCCAAGCGCCAGGTGGACGTCGCGCGCGCGGTCGGCGCGGATGCGCTCGCGCACGGATGCACCGGCAAGGGGAACGATCAGGTGCGGTTCGAGCTCACCTACGCCGCCTTCGCGCCCGACCTTCCGGTCATCGCGCCGTGGCGCGAGTGGGACATCCGGAGCCGAGAGGACGCACTCGCCTATGCCGCCGCGCACCACGTGCCGGTTGCGGCGACCGCCGCCAAGATCTACTCGCGCGATCGCAATCTCTGGCACGTATCGCACGAGGGGGGAATTCTCGAAGATCCGAACGCCGTCCCGCCGGCGGCTCTCTATCTGCTCACGACCGATCCGGCGAGCGCTCCGAGCACGCCCGAAGATGTGGTCATCGGCTTCCGCGCCGGAACACCGGTCTCCGTCAACGGACAGCTGCTCTCTTCCGTCGCCCTGGTCGAGAAGCTCAACGCCATCGGCGGCGCGCACGGCATCGGCCGCATCGATCTCGTCGAAGACCGCCTGATCGGCATGAAGTCCCGCGGCATCTACGAAACTCCCGGCGGCACGCTGCTGCAGCTCGCGCACTCCGAGCTCGAGCAGCTCGTGCTCGACCGCCGGACACTCTCCGCGAAGGATCTGATCGCGCCACGCTACGCCGACCTCGTGTACGAAGGCCGCTGGTGGACGACCGAGCGCGAGGCATACGATGCGTTCGTGAGTGCAACACAGGAGCGCGTCAGCGGAGCGATCACGCTGCGTCTCTTCAAGGGTTCCGTCACGATCGCCGGCCGCGAGAGCGCGGAGGCGCTGTACGACGAGCGCTTCGTCACGTTCGGCGAGGACGACGTCTACAAGCAGAGCGACGCCGCCGGTTTCATTCGCCTCTACGGACTCTCGCAGCGGGTGCGCGCACTCAAGGATCTCGAGCGCAGCACCGCGGATGCTTCCGCCGTCGATGCCACCGAGGCGCTCGAGATGGCGGCGGTCGCATGACCGCGCTCAAGCTCGTGGGCGCATCCGCGCACAAGCTTTGGGGTGGTCGCTTCGCGGGCGAGAGCGCACCGGCGCTCGACGCGCTCAATCGCTCGATCGGCGTCGACTTTCGCCTCTGGCCATTCGACGTGCGACTCTCCAAGGCGTGGGCGATCGCACTCTGGAGCGCTGGCGTCGTGACGGTCGAGGAAAGTCTGGCGCTCGAGCACGGGCTCGATGCCGTCGCCGCGCGCCTTCGCGCGGGCGCGCAGCCCATCTCATCCGACGAAGATGTGCACACGCTCATCGACCGCCTCCTGCACGAGGAGATCGGCGAGGTCGCCTCCAGGCTGCACACGGGCCGCAGTCGCAACGATCAGGTCGCGACCGCCACGCGGCTGTGGTCGATGGATGCGTGCATGGAGCTCGATGGTGCCGTGCGCGATCTGCAGCACGTCATGCTCGCGCACGCCGAATTCCTGGCGCAGGCACACGTGCTCATGCCCGCGTACACACACATGCAGCGCGCACAGCCGGTGATGGCTGCGCACTGGATGCTCTCGCACTTCTGGCCCCTCGATCGCGATCGCGCGCGGCTCGCCGCCTCGGGACGCGCCGCGGCCGTGCTCCCGCTCGGCTCCGGCGCGGTCGCCGGCTGCGCATTCCCGATCTCGCGCGTGCTCCTGCAAGGCAGCCTCGGCTTCGCCCAGCTCTCGCCCAACAGCATCGATGCCGTGAGCGATCGCGACTTCGTGGCCGAGCTGCTGTTCACGTTGTCGATGCTCGCCATCCATCTGTCGCGGCTGGCCGAAGATCTCATCCTGTACGGCACGAGCGAGTTCGGGTTCGTGCACTTCGGCGATTCATTCACGACGGGCTCGAGCATGATGCCGCAGAAGCGGAATCCCGATGCGCTCGAGCTCGCCCGAGGCTCCGGCGGGCGTCTCCTCGGTGATCTCACATCCTTGCTCGCGACGCTCAAGGGACTGCCGAGCGGCTACAACAAGGATCTGCAGGACGACAAGCGCACGCTGTTCGATGCGGTCGACACGATGCTGCTCGTGCTTCCGGGAGTGGCGGGCGCGCTCGGTGAGATCACGTTTCGTCCGGAGCGCATGAAGGCCGCGCTCACCAGCAGCATGATGGCGACCGATCTCGCCGATTACCTCGTCGCGAAAGGGACGAGCTTCCGCGAAGCGCACGCCGCCGTCGGAGCGCTGGTGCGGCAGAGCGAAGTGTCGGGCGTCGAGCTGCACGCGCTGCCCTTCAAGACCTTCAAGGCCGCCCACGCGAGCTTCGGCCCGGATGTTTTCGAGGCACTGTCTGCCGTCGCCAGCGTCGAGCGGCGCGAGACCGAGGGCGGCACCGGTCCCGAGGCCGTTCGCGCCCAGATCGACAGCGCGCGCAGAACGCTGGTCTGACGCTCCCACATGTCCCCACACGAAAATGGGGCGCCACTCTCGCGAGTGACGCCCCATTCGTGGTAGTGAAGCGAAGGAATTTAGCGCTTCGTCACGTTCTCGGCGGCGGGGCCTTTCTGACCCTCGACGATCTCGAACTCCACGGCATCGCCCTCAGCCAACGTCTTGAACCCGTTGCCCTGAATGGCGCTGTAGTGCACGAAGCAATCCTTCTGTCCGTTGTCCGGGGTAATGAAGCCAAAACCCTTGGCATCATTGAACCACTTCACTTTGCCAGTGACACGCATTTCCAACTCCTGATATGATTTTGTACAGGGGGCGGAAGCGCTGACCCTGACAAATGTTGCCGTGACGCGCGCCTGTGTGCCATCGCGTCAGCCTCATCCACTGACGAACATAAAAAAAGACCCGAGGCAAGTATTCCGCCCGGGTCTGCATGTTCGCGAACGGGTGGTGCCGAGAAGAAGATATGCGGAGCTGGTGGGCACCGCAATAGCTACTTAGTACATACCAGTTGAGGCTGTCATTTGGGGCTTAACTCGCCCCTGAGGCACCTCACGGCGAATTTCGGCTCATTGCGGCGCCGGCCGGATCCCCGTCACGTAGTACTCCGTCTCGGCAAAACAGTGCGTCGGCACCCCTCGATGCTGCTGGTAGGTGATGTCCACACGCTGGCCCATCGACTTCGTGATCATGTTCGCGATCGAATCGCTGCGCACGGAAAAATCGAAGACCTCCGGCTGCGTTCCCGGAAGATTGGCCATCGCGATCTCGCCCTCCCACGTCTTGCAGAGCCAGCCCTTCTTCGAAAATTTCTGGATGAATCCGGCTCTGTCGCCGGAGGAATACGTGTAGTGCAACGCGGTCCAGACGTACGCTGCAAACCCCAACCCGGCCACGACGAGCACGGTCACGATCGAGAGCGTCACCTTTCCCTTCCATCCCATGCGCTTCCGCTTCGGCTCCGGCTGCGATGCCACGTCCGCAGTCGTATAGGCCCGAGGCGGCTGGTCGAGATCGTCCATCATGTGCACTCCAGTAGCTGGAAACGCGGCGCGTGAGCAAGAACAAGCATAGTCTACTCCGTTCCGATCGGATCGCCAGCACTCGCGTGTAGGATCGCCTCGCCCTCCTTATCTTTCAGCATGCCCTTCGCGCCTCGTCGCCGCACCGTCACCGCCTTCGTTGGCGATGTCCCCGTAGGCAGCGCACATCCGATCGTCGTCCAGTCGATGACGAACACGGACACCGCGGACGTCGAGCTCACCGTCGCGCAAACGGCAGCGCTCGCCGCCGCCGGATCGCAGCTCGTTCGCGTCACCGTCAACAACGAGCCCGCGGCAGCCGCCGTCCCCGAGATCGTCCGCCGGCTCTCGGACATGGGCGTCGACGTTCCGATCATCGGCGATTTCCACTACAACGGGCATCTGCTCCTCGCCAAGTACCCGGAGTGTGCCCGCGCGCTCGCGAAGTACCGCATCAATCCCGGCAACGTCGGCGGCAAGCGCCGCGACGACAACTTCCGCACGATCGTCTCGATCGCGGTCGCGAACGGAAAGCCTGTGCGCATCGGCGTGAACTGGGGGTCGCTCGACCAGGATCTGCTCACGTCGATGATGGACGAGAACGCCCGGCGTCCCGAGCCGTTCGACGCGCACGACGTCTACATCGAGGCGATGCTCGAGAGCGCGCTTCGCTCAGCGCTCGTGGCCGAAGAGGTCGGGCTTTCCCACGACCGCATCATCATCTCGGCCAAGGTTTCTCTCGTGCAGGATCTGGTCGAGGTGTATCGACGGCTCGCGGCGCGCTGCGACTACCCCTTGCACCTCGGGCTCACGGAGGCCGGGCTCGGCACGAAGGGCGTGGTGGCGAGCACCGCGGGGCTGTCGATTCTTCTGGCCGAGGGGATCGGGGATACGATTCGCGTGTCGCTCACGCCGAAGCCCGATGGCGATCGGACGGAAGAGGTGCAGGTCGCCCAGCAGATCCTGCAATCACTGGGGCTGCGCTCCTTCACTCCGCAGGTCACCGCGTGTCCTGGATGCGGACGCACGACATCGACGTTCTTCCAGCACATGGCGGAGGACATCCAGTCGTATCTGCGCGAGCAGATGCCCGTGTGGCGGGCGCGGCATCCCGGCGTGGAGGAGATGCGCGTTGCCGTGATGGGCTGCGTCGTGAACGGCCCCGGCGAATCGAAGCACGCCAACATCGGGATCTCGCTTCCGGGCACGTTCGAGGAGCCGAAGGCCCCGGTGTACGTCGACGGGAAGCTCGACCGCACCCTCAAGGGTGACAGCATCGTTCCCGAGTTCCTCGCGATTCTCGAGGACTATGTCGCGCGTACCTATCCCGAGCGGGCTCCGGCGCCGGCGTAATGCTCGAGCGAGCGCACGATTTCGTGCAGCTCCTCCATGATGGGGTAGTCGAACCCGATCTCGACGAGTCGCTCGTAGGCCCGCCGGTACCATTGGATCGTCGCTTCGCGGCCGGCCGTGAATCGCGACCACACCGCCTCGGGAAAATCCGTGCGCCGCAGATCGGCGAGCAGCGTGCCGCCGGATTGCAGCTGATCGGCGGCGGCGATCCAGCGCGCCTGTGACCCGGCCTGGGACAGGCGCTGGAGCAGATCGTCCTTCCGCTCGAGATGCGAGAGCTCGATCCCTTCGTCGTCGTAGCGGCGCTCGATGACTTCGAGCACCGTCGAGAGCACCTGCGGGCCGAATTTGTCGCCGATGCGGCGGTTCAGCATCTCGGCCGTGTAGCCGTCTCGTACGCAGTCCTCCACGACGTCGTGCAGAATCCCTGCGACGAGCGTGGAGTCATCCTGTCCGTACCGCGCCAGAATCACGGCCACGTTGGGTGCGGCCGTCAGATATGGATAGCGCGTTCCTTTCCGTACCTGCTGATCGTGGTGCTTCGCGGCGAATGCGAAGGCGTGGTTGATCGGATCGGAGTAGCCGGCCATAGGCGCGCAAAGTTATCGCGGGCCGCGTGAAGCCGAAAGCACGCTAGAGATGAATGGCGCGCAGGAGCGAGAGATCGAGAAAGAGCAGGGCGCCAGCCTGCAGAACCACGCCGACGCCCGTGCCGACGGAGCCGATGCGCCTGCCGAATGCCCAGCCGAAGAGGGCGAAGGTGCTGCCGAGGACGATCGCTCCGGCCTCGAGGGCGATGACGAGCCAGAGCATGCGCGCGAGCGACGCGGCCGCCTCGTAGTCGCGGAGGGGGACGCTCTGGTAGTTGTAGCCGCCCCAGAGGAGCGCGCCGGCGCCCCAGATGACGCACTGGACCGCCAGATGGGTCGCCAGCGAGCCCTTGATTCGGGCGACGCGGAAGACGACCAGAATGATGGTACCGATGAGTACGCTGGCGCCTCCCCACGCGAGAAGTCGCAGGAAGTGCTGTTGCTCCAGCGTCTGCAGCGTGTCAGCCCACACGAATTCCTCGCAAAAAAATAGCGGTCAATGCTATAAGGTAGCCCAGCCCAAGTGTCACGAATCATGGCGGGCTCGGCGGCATGGGGCCGTTCATCGCGCGTTAGCCGGCCTTAACTGGCGTCCTTTCCTCAGTCCGCCTCGCGCATGGATGCTGCAGCGGAGCTCGCTGCCCTCGCGATGTTGCAAAAGTGAAGGCGATGTGATGCAAAACGTGACACCAGTCGAAATGAATCACTCCATGTCTGGCTGAAAACGGTCAGGCGGCGTGACGGTTCGAATTCCTGGTGTGATAGCAGTCGGCGCTGGATCGTCCATCACTACTGGACCTGGAAGCTCCCGATGCGGGCGCGCTCCTGAAGTCGATTGCAAGGTACGATGAACGCCCCGTCCTCGAGAGATGGGACGCTCATTCAGTTTCGGAGCTCGCATGAGTGAACGACGACTGTTGCCTACGATTCGGACGCTGCGCCATCGCGGTTTCACGCTGGTCGAGATGCTCATCGTCGTCACGATGATCGGCATCATGACCGGGATCGCGTTGTGGCGCGTGGACATCTCGCGGTATCAGGTGAATGGCGACATCCAGTCGATCGGCACCACGCTGATCGCATCGCAGCGCGAGGCGATCGCCAAGCAGCACAACGTGATCGTGGTCTTCGATACGGCGGGCAATCGGATGCGAGTGATCTGGGATGCGAACAACAATGGGATGCTCGACGCAAACGAGCATTCACGGCTGGTCTTCCTCGGTGATCGTGTGCAGTTCGGGTTGGGCACCGCACCCGCGCTGCCGATGGGGGCGCAGACGGTGGACTTCGCGGACACCGAGACGTCGTCAGGTCTTCCGTGCGTGACTTTCTATCGCAACGGCAGCGCCAGTGAAGCCGGTGGCGCCTACATCACATCGAGACGAGCCATCGGCGATCCGAAATACGTGAACGACAGTCGTGCCATGCGCATCGAGCGGGCCACGGGGCGCGCGGAGTGGTGGCATTACAACGGAACCACCTGGGTGAGAGGCTTCTGATGCGAAATCGGACGAAGCGACGCGGATTTTCCCTGGTCGAGATCATGGTCGCACTGACCATTCTCATGATCATCATCCTCGGACTGGCGAACACCACGATTTCCTTCCTGCACGAGACCACGATCGACACCGTGCGCGTGCGCGCGCAGTCGTTCGCGGACATGCGGATCGCAGAAGTGCGCGGTTATCCGACCTACGAAAATCTGACGGCTACGTTCAACACTACCGACACTCCGGAGCCCGGCTTCTCGCGACAGACGGTCGTCGTTCGCGACAAGTCCGCTACCTCGACCTGCAACAATCCGTCCGGCTGCCCGAAGAACGACATCACTCGCGTGACTGTCACCGTGACCAACGCCGGGCTGTCGGCGCCGGTGTCGCGCACCCTTGCCGTCTCGGCGTTCTAGGAGCCCACCATGACTACTCGCAAGCGCCGGGGCTTTTCACTCGTGGAGCTGCTGATCGCGATCGTGGTGATGGCGGTGGTACTGGCGGGCACCATGAACTTCTTCATGGGTCAGTCGCGCACGTTCCGGAAGGCCACGACGGACATGGTGCTGCTGCAGAACGCACGGTTCGCCACGGATCTGCTGAATGAGCACTTCCGGTCCGTCGGCGCGAATCTGAGTCTCGGTCAACCTGCCGTCATCTACGCCGATCAAAACACGTTCGCATTCAACGCCGATTACGCGACGAATACTGCGGGCGACATCGACGCGATCTATTACGAGCCGAAGGCGACGACGAACGAAGTGCAATCCCTCCTCAAGGCTCAGGCGTTCACGATCCCCAACTCGTCGCCGGCGCTTTCGTATCCCGGTGCGGATTACGTCACGGGAGCGGGTGTTCCGAGCCCGGCGGAGACGATCACGTTCTGGTTTGCTCCTGATACGGAGACCACGCGCACGGATGACTTCGTGCTGATGCGCCAGGTGAACGCGAGCACCGCGGAAGTCGTCGTGCGTAACGTACTGGCCGACTCGGTATATCCGTTCTTCCGCTATATGTATCTGAAGACGGATTCGGTGACGAGCGCGCAGACGATCGACACCATTCCGTCTGCGTCACTCCCGGTGACGTACGCGACATCGAACATCGTCGCGAACGATCAGCTGCGCGGAATCATCATCTCGTTCATGGTGACGAACGGTCTTGCGGATACCGCCCAGAGAACCCGTCCGGTATCGGTGATCGCTTCGGTGCCGAACATCGGCCTGCGCCAGCTGAAGACCTGTGGAGGAAAGCCGCTGCCTCCATCCGCACCCGTTGCGACCAACGCAGGGGTGGGAAACATCAAGGTGACGTGGACCGCCAGTCCCGATGAGAACGGGGGCGAGCGCGATGTGATTCGCTACAACGTGACGAGAATGGCGAGCTTCGCGCCGGGAGTGTGGCAGAACGTGGCCTCCATTCCCGCAGGCGGAGGCCCGTACACCTTCACGGACAGCGGTCTCAACACCGGTGTCCAGTACTGGTACGCAGTCGCAGCGCAGGATTGCACGCCGGCTTTCTCCGCTTCTCCATCCTCGGGCGGATTGTTTCCGACATCATGACCTCCTTCGGAGAATCACCCATGCCTCAGCCGCGCGTTCGAGAGAAACGCGGTGTCGCGCTCATGGCTGTACTCCTCGTCACTCTGGCGATCGTCGCCATCGTGATCGTGGCGTCCACCACGACGCTCAACGCCCGATTGATCTCGCAGAACAGCGAGCGATCGACAGCTCTGTACAACGTCGCTCAGGCGGGGCTCGAGGAAGTTCGGAATACGCTCAACACACATCCGGGCGACCCGACCTACTTTAAGGACAGCGGCGAGGTCATGGTCGAGAATCACGTGCCGGTCAAGGATGCGAGCGGCGCAGTGATCCCGAACGTGTATCGCACCAGCTGGGCGGGACCGAGCTTCAGCACGAGCGGCCAGTACGGTATCTACGGTACGATCATCGTGAAGGCGGAAGATGATTTCGGGAACGCCGTCTATCATCGCGGGACGATCTTCCAGGACACCTTCGCAAAGTACGCCTATTTCTCGAACAACGAGAATGGCATTTACTTCGGCGGCGGCGACCAGGTGTACGGCCCGGTGCACTCCAATGACTACATCCGGATCGCGCCATCGGGCGTCGAGTTTCACGACGCGGTGACCACTGCCAGGAGCATCGTCAGCCCCGCGAGCGGTCTGTTCGACAAGGGTTACACCACTGCAGTACCCAGTATTTCGATGCCTACCACGAAGGTGTTCGGCCAGCTCGCCAATCTCGCGATCGCGGGAAAGACGAAGGTCGATGGCGGTCTCACGGGTGGTACGGGCGAGGCCACCACACGTATCGAGTTCATCGCGGTCGATCTGAACGGCGATGGCAACGTCACCGATCCGGACGAAGGATTCATGCGCGTGTGGTCGTCGAATTCCCTTCCTTCTACGGCATGGCTCGCGGCGGCGCGGTACAATTCCGCTGCGTTCACGCAGTTTGCGGATAAGGATCCGAACGATGCGGGCTGGGTGACTGCCGGAAACCAGAATTGCGGCGCTCCCTCCAGCGCTACGAAGTTCGATCTACTCAGCTCCATGCCCGACGACAATACACGTTCGGACAGATTGAACGCGGCGGGCGCGCGTTGCTATCTCGGAGGGGATCCGCATCTCAACCCGCTCCCCGGTCAAAGGGACCAGTTCTACTCGAGTAATGCCTTCGGCCAGTGGCTGCCCTCCCCGCTCCCCGTTGATGCGCGTCTCACGGCGTCGGGACGACTGGATGCGGCGTATCTCTGGCCACTCAGCCACGCGCTCAATCCGGAATTTCAGGGTGTCATTTTCGTAAATGGAAAGGTCATCGTCAGCGGTGTCGTCAACGGCCACATGACGCTCGTCTCGCCGAACGAGATAACGATCGGCGACGATATCAAGTACGCCAACGACCCTTCGACGTGCCTGGACTATCTCGGAATCATTTCCGGCACGAACGTGACGATGGCGAACAACATGCTTCTCTCGCCGGCGAAGTCGACTGGACTGAGCACAGACAAGATATTCCACCTCGGCTCCGGCTCGTCGGTGTTCGTCACCGCGTCCATTCTCGCGCTCGGATCCTTCGGCGTGCAGGACTACGACAAGGGCGTCCCGCAGGCCGAGGTATGCGAGGCGGTGAAGGCTGGTCGCGGCTGTCTTTACCTCACGGGCGGAATCATTCACGGGATTCGCCAGCCAGTGGGAACGCTTACCGCCGATGCGTCGGCCGGCATGACCGGCTACATCAAGCGTTATACGTTCAACACGTGCGGCCTGACGCAGCCGCCTCCGTACTTCCCGACGACGGGCCGGTTTGCCGCGAACCGCACCTTCGAGGTGAATCCGGTCAACTTCGATATTCACCCCTACTACAAGATCACGTCTCCGGTGTCGCTTGTGACGTTTACGCCTGCGCCGCCTGCGCCGCCGCCGCCGCCACCGCCGCCGCCACCGCCGCCGGCGCCACCACCGCCGCCACCGCCACCGCCGCCGCCGCCAGGCCCGCCGCCAC
>Ga0207664_10001592_pt1 | contig 14920 bp, 10 predicted proteins | sample LARL83metaG_FD_184349 | JGI IMG/M metagenome (GOLD analysis project Ga0207664, IMG submission 184349) | Corn, switchgrass and miscanthus rhizosphere microbial communities from Kellogg Biological Station, Michigan, USA - LAR L8-3 metaG... | ecosystem: Host-associated > Plants > Roots >... | reverse complement strand
CCTGGTGATCGAAGCGATCGTCGAGCGCCTCGATGCCAAGCAGGCGCTGTTTGCCGCGCTCGAGGCGATCGTCGGCAAGCAATGCATCCTCGCGACCAACACCTCGTCCCTGTCGGTCACCGCCATTGCCGCCTCGTGCACGAATCCGGAACGGGTCGCCGGCCTTCACTTTTTCAGCCCGGTGCCGGTGATGAAGCTGGTCGAGGTCATCGGCGGACTCCTGACGGCGCCGGAGGTCGTCGAGCGCCTGCTGGCGTTCGGCGCTGCACTCGGGCACACGCCGGTTCGCGCCCGCGACACACCGGGCTTCATCGTCAATCATGCCGGCCGCGGCTACGGGACCGAAGCGCTGCGCATTCTCGGCGAAGGCATCGCCGATGTCGCCACGATCGACCGCGTGCTGACCGACGGCGCCGGATTTCGCATGGGACCGTTCGCGCTGTTCGATCTGACCGGGCTCGACGTATCGCAGCCGGTGATGGAATCGATCTATCACCAGTACTACGAGGAACCGCGCTTCCGGCCTTCGCCGCTGGGTGCGCAACGGCTGGCGGCCGGCGTGCTGGGACGCAAAAGCGGCCGCGGCTTCTACGATTACGGCGGCGGCCCGGCGCTTGCTGCGGCGCCCGTTACGGCGCCACCGCCGGCCGGCGCCTCGGCAGCCCGCCGGATCTGGGTGAGCGCGCGCGACGCCGCCGCGAGGCAACGCGTCATCGCGCTGGTCGCGCAGCTCGGCGCCGAGGTCGATTCCCGCGCGCAACCGGCATCCGACACCGCCTGCCTGGTCCTTCCCTGCGGATGCGACGCGACGACGGCCGCGCTGGACGAAGGCCTCGACCCGATGCGGACCGTGGCGCTCGATGTCCTGCCGGACCTCGCCAGGCATCGCACGCTGATGACGACGCCGATCACCTCGCCCCGCGTGCGCGATGCCGTCCATGCGCTGTTCGCCGCCGACGGCTGCAGCGTAGCGATCATCCACGACAGCCCCGGCTTTATCGTGCAGCGCGTGCTGGCGCATATCGTCAACATCGCCTGCGATATCGCGCAGCAGCGGATCGCAGCGCCGGTCGACATCGACAGAGCCGTCAGCATCGGCCTCGCCTATCCGACGGGACCGCTGGCGTGGGGCGATGCGCTCGGCCCGGCTCGCGTGCTCACGATCCTGCAGGAACTCGGGCGCGCCTACGGCGACCCGCGCTATCGGCCGAGTCCATGGCTGTCGCGCCGCGCCCGCCTCGGGGTGTCGTTGCTGACGGCCGAAGCGTGAGCGAGCCGCGGCGGCAAGGCTTGCGGCCGCCGAGGCGCGGTAGCATGATGATCGAGTCCTCCCACCGAAGCGAGATCGACCGATGAGCAAAGGCAAGGGCAGTGGCAGTTTTCGCGGACGCGACGCCAAGACCGGGCAGCCGATCCAGATTCCGCAAGTCAAGCGCCCGCAGGCCCCGTCGGTGCCGCGGGTCATGCCTCGCACCAAGGCGAGCCCGAAGGGGCGCTAGAGGCGGCCATGAGGTCGAAACAGCGCCGGGAGATCCTGCTCCGCGCGGGCGCGCTTGCCGCCGGCGGCGCCGGCTATGCGATGTCCGCAGCCGCGGCGGCACAGGCGCGCACGCCGTTCACCGTCGCGCCGACGTTCATTCCGATCGCGGGCAGCAGCGAGCTTTTTCCGGTGCGGCGCATCTATTGCATCGGACGCAATTACGCGGCGCACGCGCGTGAGATGGGTTCCGATCCGACCCGCGAGCCGCCGTTCTTTTTTCAGAAGCCCACCGACGCCGTTCAGAACGTGGCGCCAGGCACGGTCGCCGACCATCCCTACCCTCCGCTGACCAAGAACTATCACTACGAGGTCGAGCTGGTCGCGGCGCTCAAGAGTGGCGGACGCAACATCCCGATCGATCAGGCGCTCGGTCACGTTTTCGGCTATACGGTCGGCCTGGACATGACGCGGCGCGATCTGCAGCGGGCCGCGGGCGAAGAAAAGAAACCCTGGGAGATCGGCAAGAGCTTCGATCATTCGGCGCCGCTCGGACCGCTGCAGCCGGTTGCCGCCGTCGGACATTTCACCAAGGGAGCGATCTGGCTGAAAGTCAACGGCCAGACCAAGCAGAACGCCGATCTTTCGCAGATGATCTGGTCGGTCGCAGAGCAGATCAGCAAGCTCTCGGAGGCGTTCGAGCTTGCGGCCGGCGACATTATCTATTCGGGCACGCCGGAGAATGTCGGGCCGGTCGTGAAGGGCGACGTGATGGAAGCCCACATCGATGGCCTGTCGAGCATCAATGTGAAAGTCGTCTAGCGCGACTTAGTTCGCGGCCGTCATCGCAGGTGCATGTTGCCGAGTCCGAACAGCCCTATTAAGCCAATAATGATCAGGTAAATCGCAACGATGTAGTTGAGCAACCGCGGAACCACCAGGATCAAGATGCCTGCGATCAGCGAAATCAGCGGTCCCCACGTCAGCGTAATGTTCATTGGTTTCTCCTTGTGCGGTCTGTGGTAGTTTGCTAGCGCTGCGCCGCTCCGCGGCCCGACGCCGGCGGATCGACCAGTTTCGGTGACTGCAGCGGGTCAAAATCGACCCATTTCCCCATTTGCCAAGTGCCGTCGGCGCGCTCGACGTCCTTCGCGCCCATCGATTCCAGCACATTCGCGGCGACAACTCTCCGCGCGTATTCGGGCGCGCGCGCTGCAACGATAAAGCCGGCCGGACGCTCGAGAGGCACGCCGTCGGCCGGAGTTTCGGGAAGCGGCTCGCCAGCCTCCTTGGCAGCCGAATCGCCTTCGCCCATATCGTTGAGCGCACCGGCCAGCGATCCAACGTAGGCGCCCGCGCCGGCGCCCGCAACGGCGGCGGCCGGTCCCACCAGCGGCGCTGCTGCAACGCCGACGCCGAGTCCGACAACGCCCCCGATTGCCGCGCCTTTGAGCGCCCCACTGTGCGCATGCGTTGCGCCGTGTGACTTGTCGCGATCGCCGCCTACCGCGAAGGTCGCGTGCTGCCCGGGCGGATTGAGATAGAAGACAGTGACGTCTTCCGCGGCGAACCCTTGTTGTCGCAGCGCCTCGGCCGCACGGTCGGCCTCTGCTTCCTGCTCGAATCTCCCGGCGATGATCGGTGTCATGTGATCTCCTGCGGTCGATTGACGGCGAAAAAACCGCCGCCGGATTGCCCGGCCGATTCGCGCGCGGCGCCGAAGCTTCGACTGCACAGGCACAACTATTTACAAGTGCTTGTAAATATTTCTGCGATTGCCTGCGGATGCGCGCGCGATGCCGGCCACGACACCGTTGCAGCATTAACCGTGCCGTTTGCCCGTCAGCGCCAGGGGCAACGCTTGCCGGACCCATGCCTCCCCGGAACCAAACCCGGCGCGCGCCGATAAGAAAACGGCCGCACCGGGTGCGGCCGCACGTCGTTCCGATCGGCGCGGATCAGCCTTCGGAGCCCTTTTTGTCCTTCTGATCCTTGTCTTTGCCTTCGTCCCGCTTGGGCTCAGCCTTCGGGGGCTCCCGTGGCGGCGCCGGTGGCGCCGCACGCGGAGGCTCGGGCGGCCGGGCTTCGCGCTTCTGTTGCTCGGCCTGTTGCCGTTGCTGCTCCTGCTGGCGGCGCTGCTCGGCCTGCTGACTCTGCTGCTGCTGGCGCTGCTGCTCGGCCTGCTGCCGCTGCTGCTGCTGCTCCTGCTGCTGACGGCGCTGCTCGGCCTGCTGGCTTTGCTGCTGCTGCCGCTGTTGCTCCGCCTGCCGCTGCTGCTGCTCCTGCTGCTGACGGCGCTGCTCGGCCTGCTGGCTTTGCTGCTGCTGCCGCTGTTGCTCCGCCTGCTGCCGCTGCTGCTCCTGTTGCTGGCGGCGCTGCTCGGCCTGCTGGCTTTGCTGCTGCTGCCGCTGTTGCTCGACCTGCTGCCGCTGCTGCTCCTGCTGCTGGCGGCGTTGCTCGGCCTGCTGGTTTTGCTGATTCTGCTGCTGCTGCTGCCGCTGTTGCTCCGCCTGCTGCCGCTGCTGTTCCTGCTGGCGGCGCTGCTCGGCCTGCGGATTTGGCTGCTGCCGCTGCTGCTCGGCCTGCTGCCGTTGCTGCTCCTGCCGCTGCTGCTCGGCCTGCTGGCGCTGCTGCTCCTGCTGCTGGCGACGCTGCTCGGCTTCCGGCGGGCGGGGTACGGGCGGCGTTTGTCCCGCCGCCGTCGGCGGCGCGGCGCCTCTCGGTCCCTGACCGGTCGCGGGTGCGCCCGGTTGCGCCCCCGGCGCCGTCTGTGGACCGGCGGGGGCGCCTTGGGCCGCAGACGCCCCCTGCGGGCCCCCGGGCGCGCCGGCGCGCCGCTCGAGCTGGCCGCGGCCACGTCGACTTTCTTCCTTCGGGGCCGGTGCGGCCGCCTGTGTCGGCGCGACGAGCTTGACGTTTCTGGCCGGCGCTGCGCCTGGCGCAGCGGGCTGCTGCGGGGCGGCCGCGGCGGGCTCGGCCGGTCGGCCCGGGTTGGCGGCGAGTGCCGCTTGCCGGGCGGCGAACGCAGGCGGCGGTGCCGGCGGCTTGGTCCTGGCCACAACCTCGCGTTGGAGTGCCCGCGCCGGCGGCCTATGTTGGCCTCCGGCAGCCGCAGGTGCCGCAGCTGCCGCGGCGACAAGGCTGGCGCGGGTCGGCGCAACACGCGCGACGGGGCTCACGGGCTGCTGCGTTATCAACTCGCGCGGCACCTGGACGGCCGCGCGGGCGACCGGCTGCGACTGCACAAATGCCGTGGTAGGCACGGCGGTTACCGCACCCGGCGCTTCGCGATTGCGGTAGGTCACGTTGGTCACCGCCGTGTTGGTGGTGTAGTTGTTGTAGACGTTCGTGATGTTGACGTTGGTCACGCGGGTGTTGCTGACATTGACGTTGGTGAAATACTCGCGGCTGACGCGATATGCCGGCTGATACACCTCGCCGGGGCCGAGCGGGAACCAGGCGATTCCCGCTGCGCCGCCGCCCACCGACAACGACAGACGAAGGTCCCCGCCGCCGATGAAGGCGACCAGCGCCGGCGCATAGACCGGCCGCACGCTGACCGGGCCCGGTATCCATCCCCAGCGACCGGTCACGAACGCCCAACGGCCGTAGTGATAGGGGGCAAAGCCCCAGGGCGCGTCGTCGATCCACGTCCATCCCCACGGATCGATCCATACCCAGTGTCCGGTTCGATACGGCGCCCAGCCGCTCGGCACCGAGCGCGGGTACCAGACGTTGCCATAGTCGGCGACGACGCTCCAGGTGCCGTACTGATCGAGATCCTGATAGCCGATCACGTCGCGCGACACATAGCGCGCGGATACCGACGTCTCATAGCGGCGATCGCGCTCCGCTGCCCAGCGGTCGAAGTCGTCCGGCGCGCCGACGTCGCTGTACTCGTAGTCGCGCAGCCCTGTTCCGCTGAAGCTGTAGCGATCGCCAGCCGCGATGCGGTAGGCCGCGCCTTCGCCGTACGCTTCCCCTTGTCCGGCGAATACCGCGACTGTCGTGACGTTGCCGTCGGCATCGACATCGATGCGATAACGGCCGACGCTGTCGACGGTGAACGCGAGATTCGGCGTATCGATTTCCACCGTGTCGCCGCGATCGATCCGCCATACGCGGACGTACAGCGAGCCCTGCGTGAGCTCGAGCTGCGTCGCGCGATCGTCAAGGTTCAACACGTTCACATTGGTCGACTCACCCAGACGAAGGGCGACGTTTCCCGCCTGCAGCTCGGCGCGGCCGCCGGCGTCGGCCCAGAGGCGGTCGCCGGTGATCAGGGGGCGATTCGGCGTCGCCAGCACCCAGTCGTCTTCGCCGGCCGGCGAGAAGCTGACCGGGCCGCTGAAAAAGCTGAGCCGCGCCACGCGATCGGGTGGATCGGCCATGGCTGCGCCCGAGAGCAGCAGCATCGCCGCGCCAGCCACGACGGCCGTCACCAGCCGCAGCCTAGATTGGATCTTGTTCATGCTTTCTCCTCGCTTCATGATTGGTAGCGTGTGCCGATGCGCGCAAAAATTACCGCTCGGCTTGCATCTATTACGCACGGCGGGCCGCAAGGTCACGTCTTGGGATAACTCGAGCAGAAACTGTGCCGGTGCCGCCGCATTGCGCGCCGCAAAACGCCTTCAACACCTCGACGGCTTACGTCGGCCGCCGGTTTACGGCGCCTTCGCTCGCCTATGCGATGCAGTGGATAACGTGCGACGTTGACGTTGCGCCGACAGCGGTTGTAACCAGAAGTAACGGAAAAGCATGCGCAGCGTCGCCAATCGGCAACAGTGCGCGTTCAAGCGCGGCGCGGCGTCAGTACGTTGCGATCAGGCGTCGGCCGCTGCGGTGTGCAGGCAATGCTCGACCCATTGCGCAGTCAGCTTTTCCTGCACGGCGTTCTGCGACAAGCGCGCATCGAGCCCGGCAAAATCGACGCTGTCGAGCGCTTGATCCTGATTGAAGCAGGAGAAGACGTAGCTGAGCTTGCCTGTCGCGGGATCGTGCTGCGGTTGCAGGCATTGCGCGCAGATTTCCTTCATCATGCATTGCATCGGCGAGTTGATCGAGGCAATGCCGCGATGCGAAGGCTTGAGATAGGGCTTCAGCACCGTGTGGCGCGCGGCGCCGACCGCCGCCATCATCTTGTCCGAGCCGATGGCGATGATGCGGTCCGCCGCACCGATCGCGATCGTCGCGTCGCCCAGCTCGCCTGTCGCATAGGCGAGCATGCCCTGCACGATGTTGCCCACGAAAGCCTTGTCCTGCGGCCGGCGCGGAACGAAACCCGGCGCCTCGTCGCAGCACCAGACGACCAGGTCGGCCGCCGCTTCGATGTCGGCAATCTTGTAGCGGTCGATCATGTGCCGGTAGCCGGCGAAATACAGCACCTTCGAGCCGGCATTGCGAAACGCCTGCCCGATCGAGAACAGCACCGCATTGCCCAGCCCGCCGCCGGCGAGCACCACCGTCTCACCGGGCTCGATTTCGGTCGGCGACCCGGTCGGGCCCATCAACACGATGGGCTCGCCCGGCTCGAGCTGCGCGCAAAGATCGGAAGAGCCGCCCATTTCGAGGACGATTGTCGATACCAGGCCGCGCCCGCGATCGACCCAGGCGCCGGTCAGCGCGAGGCCTTCCATCGCGAGCCGCGTGCCGGCGGTGCGCTGCGCCAGCGATTCGAAATTCTGCAGCCGGTAGAACTGCCCGGGCGCGAATTTCCGTGCCGCCGCCGGCGCGCGCACGACGACCTCGACGATCGTCGGCGTCAGTCGTACGACGCGCTCGACGCTGGCGCGCAGCTCGCCGTTGACCAGCGCTAGGAATCCCGCGTCGTCGAGCGCGGAGGCGGGTGCGACGCGCGCGACCATGCGGCTGACGATCGGATAGCCCTGCTTGGCACTGCCCATCGCCTTGACGACGTTGCCGAAATAGGACGGGTGCAGATCGCCGAAGTAGCTGATCGCGCGCCCATCGGGCTCGATCGCGGTCAACACATGCGCGACCGCGGGCTTGGCCAAGCCGGGGGCAGGCTTGACGACATTGCCGCTCTCGTCGACGGCGCGGAAATACTTGCCGTCTAGCTGAAAATGCGCGGCGTCCTCGCGCGCGAGCACCGTATTGGGCTGCGTACCCGCCGCGATCAGCACAGTTCGCGCCGGCAATGCGGCCCGGCCGGCTTCGTGCCAGACGCCGTCGCCGTCGTTGTGCTGGACCGATACCCGCAGCGCGCTGGCGCGCCCGCGCGCGTCCACGTCGATCGCCAGCGGCGTCAGGCCTTCGGCGAAACGAATGCCCTCTTCCAGCGCTTTCTCGACCTCTTCATGGTTAAGCGTGTACGAGGGGCTGTCGATGAGCCGGCGGCGGTAAGCGATCGTCACGCCGCCCCAAGACTGCAGCAATTCGAGTACGCGCGCGGCGCGGCCTTCGCGCGCGGCCGCAGCACGCTCGGCGCGAATCGCCCGCCCATGCGCCAGGTATTCGAGCGCGACCTCGCGCTCGTCTTCGGTCCACTCGGACTCGACCCGCTCGCGCCCGCGCTCCGCGACGAGCGCGTCGTAACGCGCGACGAATTTCTCCACCTGCACCGGGTAGTACGCCAGCGACTCGGTCGCGGTATCGATCGCGGTCAGGCCGCCGCCGATGACGACGACCGGCAGGCGGATCTCCATGTTGGCGACCGAATCCTTGCGCGCCGCCCCGGTAAGCTGGAGCGCCATCAGGAAGTCGGACGCGGTGCGCACGCCCTTGGCCAGCGCGTTCGGCAGATCGAGCACGGTGGGCCGCCCGGCCCCGGCGGCGAGCGCGATGTGGTCGAAACCCAGCGCGAACGCATCTTCGGTGTCGAGCGTGCCGCCGAAGCGCACGCCGCCGCACAGCGCAAAGCGGTCGCGGCGCTCGATCAAAAGACGCAGCAGCTTGAGGAAGTTCTTGTCCCAGCGCACGGTGATCCCGTACTCGGCGACGCCGCCGAATCCCGCCATCACGCGCTGGTCCAAGGGCTCGCGCAGCAGCTCGATGTCGCGGATCGGCTCGAACGGGACGCGCGAGCCGGCGGCGGTAACGCCCGACACCGACGGCGGCAGCGGCTCGATCTTGAGGCCGTCGACGCCGACAACCGTGTGCCCGTCGTTCAGCAGGTGATGCGCGAGCGTGAACCCGGCCGGACCCATGCCGACGACGAGCACGCGCTTGCCGGTCGGGGCTCGCGGCAACGGGCGGGAAAGGTCGAGCGGATTCCAGCGCGTCAGCAGCCCGTAGATCTCGAAACCCCAGGGCAGCGCCAGGATGTCCTTCAGCACGCGGGTCTCGGATTGCGGGATGTCGACCGGCTCCTGCTTCTGGTAGATGCACGACTTCATGCAGTCGTTGCAGATGCGGTGACCGGTGCCGGCGACCATCGGGTTGTCGATGCAGATCATCGCCAGCGCGCCCAGCGCCCATCCCTCCGCGCGCAGCTTGTGAAATTCGGAAATGCGCTCCTCGAGCGGACAGCCGGCCAGCGGCACGCCGAACGGCGAGCGCTTGAACGGCGGCATCGCACCGTCCGGCGTCTTCTTTTCGCGCAGCCCGGTCGAACAAGAATCCTTCTGCTGCTCGTGACACCAGATGCAATAGTTGGCCTGGTCGAGTCCGCCCGCGAGATCGGTGCCGGCGTCGGTCAGCGCGAACCCGTCGCGCCGCCGGCGATGGTCTTCCGGCAGGCGGAAGCTGTCGATGCCCTGCTCGCGGTGGTGCTCGACCGGGATCAGGCGCAGGTAATCGAGCTTGCGCGGCGCCTTGAACAGCACGCCGGCACGGTGCCGCGCCTTGCCGGCCGCCGTGTGCACTGCCCACGCGGCATAGCGAAGCGCCAGGTCGAGATCGGCGCCGTGCTCGGCCTCGTCGACACTCCATGCGCCGACCGCGCGCGCGAACGCCAGTTCACCAGCCACGCCCTGGAGCGGCGTGCCCAGCCGCGTCTCGAGCTCGGCGCGAAGCGCATCGCCATCGAAGGCCGCCGCCGCTTCGGCCTTGTACTTGTTCATCGCCTTGCGCTGCACGACCTGCCGCTTGCAGGCATACAGGGGTGCCAGCTCATGCTGCGCTTTTTGCAAGGCGGCGACTTCGGCTTCGACACCGAACAGCAGTGCGACAAAATCCTCCAGATGCGGCGCAATGGCGATCAGCAACGCCGATTCGTCGCCGCGGTCGAGCGCCGCCTCGTCCGCGCGTGCCGCGACCAGCCTTTCCGCCAGTCCGGCATCGGCGGCGCGCAGGAACGCGAGGAACGAGGCATCGACGCGAGCAAGGCCCGCGGACGCGTACAGGTCCGGAAACGTCAGTCCGAAAGCAAGCTTCAGCATCGAGGTGCCATGCATTGCGCCGGCCGGATCGCGACACCGGGCGGCAGCAGGATTGGGCAAATGCGATATTTTACCCGGGCGAAGACGGCGCGACCGGCTCCTGCGCGCATATGCATAGAACCTTAGGCCCCGCATCGAGGAAAAAGCATTGCTTCCCCTGCGTGGCAGCCGACCGCTATCATGCGTACTTCACGGCGGATGACGCTGCGAATGCGCCCCAGTGCGCCTCCCGCCGAATCGCGGAGCTCGAATGAAAAGAAACGCATCGATGATCCGATATCTGCTGGCGGGCGCGGCGCTTGTTGCATTGTCCGCGGCCGCGCAGCCGATCAAGCTCGGCGAGCTCAACAGCTACAAGACCTTTCCGGCATTTCTCGAAGCCTACAGGCATGGCATGGAGCTGGCGCTGGACGAGATCAACCGGGGTGGCGGCCTCCTCGGCCGGCCGGTCGAATTGATCGTGCGCGATGACACCGGCAGTCCCGGCGATGCAGTGCGGGTCGCCGAGGAGCTGGTGTCGCGCGAAAAGGTCGATATCCTGATGGGGACGTTCTCATCGGCCGTCGGCCTGGCGATCGCCGATTTCGCCAAGCAGCGGCAACGGCTGTTTCTGGCGTCGGAGCCGCTGACCGACAAGATCGTCTGGGACGACGGCAACAAGTACACGTTCCGCCTTCGCCCGTCGACCTACATGCAGACGGCGATGCTGGTGCCCGAGGCGGCCAAGCTCGGCAAGCGGCGCTGGGCGATCGTCTATCCCGATTACGAGTACGGCAAGTCGGCAACCGAGGCCTTCAAGAAGCAGATGATCGCGCGTCAGGGCTCCGGCATCGAATTCGTCGAATTCGCCGCACCCTTGGGCAAGATCGAAGGGGGCCCGGTCGTGCAGGCGATGATAGAGGCTAAGCCGGATGCGATTTTTTCGTCGCTGTTCGCCGGCGATCTCGCCAAGTTCGTGCGCGAGGGCGAGTTGCGCGGCCTGTTCAAGGATCGGCCGGTGTTCGACCTGCTCGGCGGCGAGCCCGAGTATCTCGACCCGCTGAAGGACGAAGCACCGGTCGGCTGGTATGTCACCGGTTATCCGTGGTATGCGATCGACACGCCCGCGCACAAGCGTTTTCTCGACGCCTATCGCGCCAAGTTCAACGACTATCCGCGCCAGGGGTCGGTCGTCGGCTACAGCGTCGTCATGAGCGCGGCGGCGGCCATCCGCAAGGCGAAGTCCACCGACAATGCCAAGCTGATCGCCGCGATGGCGAATCTGGTCGTCGAAACGCCATTCGGCACGATCCGTTATCGCGCGATCGATCATCAGTCGACGATGGGCGCCTATGTCGGCCGACTGGCGATCAAGGACGGCAAGGGCGTGATGGTCGACGCCAAATACGCCGACGGTGCCGACTACCTGCCTTCGGACGACTGGGTGCGTGCACACCGCCCGGCCAATTGACGCCGCACGTCGTTCCTGACTTTCTCCGCGCTCCTCGTTCAGCTTTTTAACGGCCTGGCCGGCGCGTCGTCGCTGTTCCTGGTTGCCGCCGGGCTGTCGCTGATCTTTGGCGTCACGCGCGTGGTCAATTTCGCGCACGGTTCGCTGATGATGCTGGGCGCGTATCTCGCCTACACCCTGATCGGGCGCTTCGGCTCGGGGCCGCTCGGCTACTGGGGCGGAGTGCTGCTCGCGGCATTGGCCGTCGGCGTCCTGGGCGTGGTCATCGAGCGAACCCTGCTGCGCCGCCTATACGGCGCGCCCGAATTGCTGCAGCTGATCGCGACCTTCGGCGTCGTTCTGCTGGTCAAGGATGCGACGCTGGCGCTCTGGGGTCCCGAGGATCTTCTGGGACCGCGCGCGCCCGGACTTGCCGGCGCGATCACGGTCTTCGGCCAGCCGGTGCCGCAATACGATCTGTTGCTGATCGTCCTCGCGCCGGTCGTGCTGACGGTACTCTCGCTGGCTCTGTCGCGTACGCGCTGGGGTCTCTTGGTGCGCGCGGCAACCGAGGATCGCGACATGACCGCAAGTCTTGGCGTGAATCCGTCGTGGCTTTTTTCCGGCGTGTTCTTCGTCGGCGCGCTGCTCGCCGGACTCGCCGGCGCGCTGCAGCTGCCGCGCGAGCCGGCCAATCTGAACATGGACCTGACGATCATTGCCGAAGTCTTCGTCGTGACCGTCGTCGGCGGCCTCGGCAGCATTCGCGGCGCATTCGTCGCGGCGCTGATCATCGGCGCCGTCAGGGCGCTCTGCATCGGCATCGGCGACGTCACGGTGCTAGGCGCGGTCGTGTCGTTCGGGAAACTGAGCCTGGTCGCGGAGTTCGTCGTGATGGCGATCGTGTTGATCGCGCGCCCGTGGGGCCTGTATGGTCAGCCGCCAGCGCCGGCGGCTGTCGCCGAGCAGCGCGATCTGCAACGGCTGCCGGGATGGCGCTTCGCGCTGGCCGCCGCCTTTTTGCTCGCCGCGCTCGCCGCCGCGCCGCTCGTCGCCGACGAATACGCGCTGGTGCTCGGCGCCGACGTGCTGATATTCGCGCTGTTCGCCGTCAGCCTGCATTTCATCATCGGACCCGGCGGCATGGCGTCGTTCGGCCACGCCGCGTATTTCGGACTCGGTGCCTATGCCGCGGCGCTCGCGGCACGGGCAATGCCGATGGAGGCCGCGCTGATCGCGGCGCCGCTGGCGGCAGGTATCGGCGCACTCGTCTTCGGCTGGTTCTGCGTGCGCCTGTCGGGCGTCTACCTTGCCATGCTGACGCTCGCCTTCGCCCAGATTACCTGGGCCACCGTCTACCAGTGGGACGCGCTGACCGGTGGCAGCAATGGCCTGGTCGGCGTATGGCCCGCGCCGTGGTTGTCGTCGCGCGTTGCCTACTACTGGCTGACGCTCGCACTCACCGGCGCCGCCATCGCCCTGCTGTGGCGCGTCGTATTCGCGCCGTTCGGTTATGCGCTCCGCGCCACGCGCGACTCGCCGCGACGCGCCGCCGCGATCGGCATCGACGTCCGCGCCGTCCGCTGGGCGGGTTTCGTGATCGCCGGAATCGCTGCGGGACTCGCCGGGTCGCTCTATGCGTTTTCCAAGGGCAGCATTTCGCCCGAGTCCCTGTCGATACCGCGCTCGGTCGACGGACTGGTGATGGTATTGCTCGGCGGGCTGCAGACGTTGTTCGGCCCCGTCGCCGGTGCTGCCTTGCTCACCTGGCTGCAGGACACACTGGCGCGGCACACCGAGTATTGGCGCGCAATGCTCGGCGCGACGATCCTGGCTCTGGTGCTGCTCTTTCCGCAAGGCATCGTCGGCGCCCTGACCGATGCGTTACGCGGCCTGCGGCAACGTCGCGCGAGTATTGGTACTGCCGCATGATGCGCGCCGCCGAAGCGCTGCAAGACGCGAATTGCGCGCTGTGCGGGGGCAGCGCAGCGGCGAAAGCCGCAAGCGTGGGGGGCCCATGACCGAGCCGCTGCTTTCGATCCGCGACGTCGCCAAGGCATTCGGCGGCGTGCAGGCGCTTGCCGGTGTGAGCTTCGACGTGGCCGCGGGCGAGCGCGTCGCCGTGATCGGTCCCAACGGTGCCGGCAAGACGACCTTGTTCAACGTCCTCGACGGCCAGCTCGCGCCCGATCGCGGCAGCGCTTCGCTGTCGGGACGGCCTTTGCTCGGGCTTCCGCCGCAGACGATTGCCCGCCTGGGCGTTGGCCGCACGTTCCAGGTCACGGCGACGTTCGCGTCGATGACGGTGCGCGAAAACGTCCAGCTCGCGTTGCTCGCGCAGCGCGGCCGGACGTATACGCTGCTGCCGCGCCTCGGCGCACATCGCGTCGCCGAAGCGGAGCGTCTGCTCGAGCAAGTCGGCATCGACGCGCTGGGCGAGCGCGCCGCCGCAACGCTCGCCTACGGCGACCTCAAACGGCTCGAGCTCGCGATCGCGCTGGCCGATGCGCCGCGCCTGCTGCTGATGGACGAGCCGACCGCGGGCCTGGCACCCCCGGAGCGCGCGCGCCTGATGCGGCAGGTTTCCGATCTGGCGCGCAGCGCCGGCGCTGCACTGCTTTTCACCGAGCACGACATGGACGTCGTGTTTGCCCACGCCGAACGCATCGTCGTACTCAATCGCGGCCGCCTGATCGCCGCGGGCTCGCCGTCGGAAGTGCGCGCCGATCGCGAGGTGCGCGCCGTTTATCTGGGCGGCTCGGCCGGCGCCGAGTGCGGCGATGCTTGAAGTGCGCGGCCTGGAGGCCGGCTACGGCAGCGCGACCGTATTGTTCGACGTTTCTTTTGACGTTGCCGATGGCGAGGCCGTTGCGCTGCTCGGACGCAACGGCGCGGGCAAATCGACGACCTTGAAGGCGATCGCCGGATGGCTGAAGCCGAGCCGCGGCGATATCCGTTTCGATGGCCGGCGCATCGACGGCGCTCCTTCGTATCGCATCGCCCGGGCTGGACTGGGTTTCGTCCCCGAAGGGCGACGCATCTTCAGCGGCTTGACCGTCGCGCAAAATCTCGAGGTGGGACGCCGCGACGCAGCCGCCGGCACGCCGTGGACGCCGCGACGGCTGTTTTCGCTTTTTCCCGCCCTTGCCGACCTGCGCGGGCGGCGCGGCGGGCAGATCTCGGGAGGCGAGCAGCAGATGCTCGCGATCGCGCGCACCCTGATGGGCAACCCGGCGATGCTGCTTCTCGACGAGCCTGGCGAAGGACTCGCGCCATTGATCGTCGCGCAGCTCGCCGAAGCCTTGCGCGAGTTCAAGCAAGCGGGCCTGTCGATACTGCTCGCCGAGCAAAGTCTGGTGCTCGCGGCCGCCGTCGCCGACCGCGCCGTCGTGCTCGAGAGCGGGCTGGTCAGATACGCCGACTCGTATGCCGGATTCGCGCGCGACGCCAAGGCTCGCGCCGAATATCTTGGAATGGACTGAGTCGTCGACGCCGGTGTGCACCGGCCGCAGATGGTAGGGGCGGCAGGCAAAGGGCAACCGCGGCCGCGGACAAAAGCATGGCCGTACCGGCCTACGGTCGCAGGCGGACTCGCCCTTCCTTCATCGCCGGTCCAGCCGGTAGATCCGCGACTCGCCATAACCTTTGGCCAGCGCCGTTCGTCCGACGTATTCG
>Ga0207664_10001591_pt1 | contig 14921 bp, 16 predicted proteins | sample LARL83metaG_FD_184349 | JGI IMG/M metagenome (GOLD analysis project Ga0207664, IMG submission 184349) | Corn, switchgrass and miscanthus rhizosphere microbial communities from Kellogg Biological Station, Michigan, USA - LAR L8-3 metaG... | ecosystem: Host-associated > Plants > Roots >... | reverse complement strand
CCCGGTGCGGCGCATCCCGAGGTTGATCAGCGAGACGACCTGGTCCAGGAGGATCTGCTCGACCCGGACCTTCTTGATCTCGGCCTCGTAGGCGGCTCGGAGCTCTTCTTCGGTTGGCTGGTCGCTGGTGCTCATGCGCGTTCGCTCCCCTTAGGTGTAGCTGCTCACCGGCAGTGGGGCTCCAACACTGCGGAGTATGTCTCGCGGGTCTCGGCCTGCACAGCGGCGTAGATCTCATTGAGGGTCATCCCGGATTCCAGCATCCGGCGCTGACGCTGCGCGCCGTTGGCCGTGGGCAGGCTGACGTCCAGGCCCAGCTCGGCCCGGACGGGAGCGGTCCAATCCAGCAGCCGGTCCAGGGCGCCGGCCGCGGGATAGGGCTCGCGCCGCTGCAGGTCCAGAAGATCGCCATCCAGCCCGTAGCGCAAAGCCCGCCACACGTTCTCCTCGATCATCCGGTTGGGCAGATCGGCGAACGGGACGCCCTCGTCGATGTCCCGCGCCGCCTGGGCCACGCAGGCGACGATCAACGCCGCCAGCCCGTCGGACTCGGCGGCGGTCGGCTGGGCGTCGCAGATGCGGACCTCGACCGTCCCGAACGCGAAGTGCGGCCGGATCGACCACCACACCTGCGTGTACTCGACGATCGAGCGGGTCTGGATGAGAAAGCCGATGTAGTCGGCGAAGGCATCCCAGGTGCCGAAGACGTCGGGGACGCCGCACCGCGGAAAGCTCTTGGTGAACGTCTGGGTCCGGACGCTGTGCAGCCCGGAGTCCCGGCCGTCGAGAAACGGGGAGCTGGCCGAGATCGCCAGCAGCACGGGCAGGACGGGACGCAGGCGGTCGCACACGCGCACGGCCCGGTCGGCGCCGCGGACGCCGACGTGGACGTGCAGCGAGAACGTGTTGTTGCGCCAGGCCACGTACTTGAGCCCGTCCTCGACACGGTGGTAGTGGTCGGTGTCGATGATGTGCTGGCGGCGGTAGTCGGAGAACGGATGCGTTCCGGTGGCGCCGAGCTCGATGTCGTTGGCGGCGGCCAGCGCGAACAGCCGGCGGCGCAGCTCGCGCTGGGCGGCACGAGCGGCGGCCAGGTCCTCCCCGCGGCCGGACCGGATCTCGATCTCCGAGGAGATCAGCTCACCGGCGATGGCGTCGGTCAGCAGCGGATCCTCGGCGCCGGCGTCACGGAGGTCCTCGAAGCGGGCGACGAGCTCGAGGCTGTCGGGATCGAGCACGGCGAACTCCTCCTCGAGGCCGACGGTGAAGTCGGTGGATGCCTCAAACGCGGCACGCGCGGTGTCGATGTCAAGCTCCACGGCAACCAGTGGGGACGAGCTAGCGGGTCAGGTCAGATAGAAGTACAGCGCGTAGAGCAGATCGACGGCCGGGCTCGAGGTGTGGACGGTCACCTCGGGCGGGACCTGGAGCAGCGCCTCGGAGTAGTTGAAGATGATCTTCACCCCGGCGTCGACGAGCTCGTCGGCGATGCTCTGGGCCGCCGCCGACGGAACCGCCAGCACCGCCACGACGATGTCCTGCTCGTCGACCACCGTCCGCAGCTCGGAGTTGTGGCGGACCGTCATCGGACCGATGCGGGTGCCCACCCGCGCGTGGTCGATGTCGAACATCGCGACGACGCGGAAGCCGTGGTCGGCGAAGATGTCCGAGGTGGCGATGGCGGTGCCGAGGTGGCCCGCTCCGAACAGCGCGATGTTGTGCTGCCCCGCGGTGCGCAGGATCTTGCGGATCTGGCTGACCAGCGACTCGACGTTGTAGCCCACGCCGCGCTTGCCGAACTTGCCAAAGCCCGACAGATCGCGACGGATCTGGGTCGAGTTGACGTGCGTGTAGTCGGCGAGCTCCTGAGAGGAGATCGTCTCCTTGCCGATCTTTCGCGCTTGGGTGAGGACCTGTAGGTACCGCGACAGTCGCGCCGCAACCCCGAGTGAGAGCTTCTCGCTCGGTTTGTCGAGGCCCGCGCCCGCCGGTTCGGTACCGCGGCCGACCGTGTAGCTCATGCCTTATCCACTCTAGTGGGTCCCGGTCAGACGTTCCGGCCGCGCCCACTCGCCGATCCCGGTACAGCGGTCAGGCGTCGCGTCAGCGCGGACTCGTCCACGAACAGCTCGAACGCCTCGACACCGTCGATGGTGACAACCGGGATGCGTTCGAGGTAGGCGCGAAGAAGCGACTCGTCGGCCTCGATGTCGCGCTCGACGAGCGCGAACGGATGGCGCGTCCGCACGCGCTGGAGCACCTCGCGGGCGTCATCGCACAGGCAGCAGCCGTCCCGGCTGTACAGGACCACCTCAGCCATGCTCATGTGACCAGCGCCCGCTCACCGGTCGCGTAGACGTCGATGTCCAGGTACTCCGGGAACGGCTGGGCGGGCACGTAGCGCGCGGCGCTGGCGATCATCGCCGCGTTGTCGGTGCACAGCTCGCGCGGGGGGACGTCGATCGGGACCCCGAGGCCCGAGAGCCGCTCGCGCAGCGGGCCATTGGCGGCCACCCCGCCCCCCACCGCCAGCTGCTCGGCTCCCGTCTGGGCCAGCGCGCGCTCGACGCGCAGCGCCAGGGCCTCGACGATGGCCCGCTGGTAGGAGGCGGCGAGGTCGGCGCGCCGGCGCTCTGCCTCGGCCTCCCCCAGCTCGCGCACGCGATACAGAAGCGCGGTCTTGAGCCCGGCAAAGGAGAAGTCCAGCCCCGGCATCCGCGCACCGGTGGGAAAGTCGAAGGCCCCGGGGTCGCCCTCGCGCGCCAGGCGCTCCAGGGCCGCGCCTCCGGGATAGCCGAGCCCGAGCAGCCGCGCCCCCTTGTCAAACGCCTCGCCGGCGGCGTCGTCCAGCGTCTGGCCCAGGACCTCGTAGCGGGGACCGTGGTCGGTGACCCGGGCCAGGAAGGTGTGGCCGCCGGAGGCGATGAGGCTCAGGAACGGGGGCTGAAGCGGCACCGGGGCCAGGAAGCCGGCGGCGATGTGGCCGTGTAGATGGTCGACCGGCGCCAGCGGCAACTCGTGGGCGGCCGCCGTGGCCTTGGCCGTCGCCAGTCCCACCAGCAGCGCGGCGACCAGACCCGGGCCGCGCGTGACGGCGACGAGCTCTATGTCGGCCAGCTCGGTGCCGGCCTGGCGCAGCGCGTCCTGCACGGCCGCGCCGACGAGCTCCAGGTGATGGCGGCTGGCCACCTCCGGGACGACGCCGCCGTAACGGTCGTGGATCCCCTGCGAGGAGATGACGTTGGACAGGATCTGGCCAGCGCCCGTGACGACCGCCGCGCAGGTGTCGTCGCAGGAGGTCTCGAGCGCGAGGATCACCCCGCCGCGCCCGACGGGGAGGTCGTCTCCTGGGTGCGCCACATGATCACCGCGTCCTCGCCGTTGTCGCGGTAGTAGCGCGGGCGCGTGCCGGCCGAGCGGAACCCGTACCGCTCGTAGAGGGCGATCGCCGGTGCGTTGGAGGTCCGCACCTCCAGGGTGTACTCCCGGTCGGGACCGGCTCGCTCGATCATCTGCTCCAGCAGCATCCGGGCGATCCCGCGCCGCCGGTGCGTCGGGTCGACGGCGATGTTCATGAGATGCCAGACGGTGTCGTAGCGGGCGCAGATCAGGTACCCGAGCAGCGTGTCGTGGTCGTCGACGGCGGCCAGGCACAGCCCCGACGGCTTGGAGAGCTCGAGCACGAACATGGCCAGCGACCACGGCGTGGTGAAGGCACGGCGCTCGATGGCGATGACCTGCGGGAGGTCGGAATAGCCGAGGGGCCGGATCGTGACGCTGTCTGAAGTCATTGCTGCCGGGCGGTGCGGAGGTTGATCTCGGCGTCCGGCAGACGCAGATACTCCGGCTGGACGCCCTCCGGAGCCCCAGGCTGCAGAGCCAGGGCCAGCCGACAATGCTCGACGGCACTGACCCGGTGCAGCTGTGAATCCGGCTCAGGAATCCGTGCTCCCGCATGCTCGAGAGCCTCCCTGAATTCTACCGCCCCGTCCCCCACGGCCAGCCAGGGCCGGCCGTCCGATCGCATCGTGTCGGCGAGCGCCTCCGGGCGCAGCGCACGGGGGACGACCGCGGGCGCGGCGCCGGCCCGTGCCAGGTCGGCGGCCGCCCAGCCGGCGGCGAAGACCTCGCCGCGCCGGGCGTCGATGACCGCCATGACGGCATCGTCGATCCTGTCCCGGGCCGCCCCGTCGGCGCCGGCCTCCTCGGTGATCGCTCCACGCGCGAGCGCGTGCAGCGTCGAGACGCCGACCAGCTCGATGTCCCGCGCCCGCGCGAGCGCCTGGGCGGTGGCGACGCCGACGCGCAGCCCGGTGAAGGTGCCCGGACCCACCCCGACCGCGATCCGGTCGACGTCGACCCATTCCATGCCCGCGGCGCCCAGCACGTCGACGACGAGCGCCATCAGACGGGTGGTGTGGCGAGGCCTGGCGCCGGCCGGCGGGTCATCGCGGCACTGGACCGCGTCGTCGCTGTCGGTGTCCAGCAGCGCCACCGTGGTGGCACTGGTCGCCGTATCGAACCCCAGAACCTTCACTGGATCACCACCTGACGCTCATCGCCGCCCGCGTGCTCGAGGCGCACCCGCGCAGCCACGTGGCCGAGCTGAGCCAGCTCGCTCTCCCCGGCGGCCGGCCACTCCACGAACGCGACGGTGTCCGCACCGACATAGTCGGCCAGCAGGTCGGGATCCTCTCCGCTCAGTGAGGCGAGGCGGTAGAGGTCGACGTGAGCCACCGACGCCCGTCCGCCCGCCGGATACAGGTGGCCGATCGTGAACGTGGGGCTTGTCACCGGCACGGTCACGCCCAGCGCGCGGGCGGCCCCGCGGACGAACGTCGTCTTGCCGGCGCCCAGCTCGCCCTCGACCAGGACCACGTCCCCGACGGCCAGTTCGGGGGCGAGCCGGCGGCCGAGCGCCTCGGTATCGGCCGCGCCGTGGGACTGAAACCGGCCTTGCACAGGCCGAGACTGTAGGACCTCGGCTTCCGCTACCGTCAGGGCAATCATGGCCAACGGTTCGTCCAGCTCCCGGGGGCGGATCGCGCTGCTTGTGCAGCGCATCGCCGGCGAGCGCACATCGCTGGAGGATCTGCGCGGCTCCGAGACGATCAAGGCGGTCGGTCTGGCCGCGGCCATGATCGGGAACAACATCATCGCCCTGGGCTCGACGGTGGTGTTCAGCCGCCTGCTCAAGGACAACCAGGGCGGGGGTTACGGCTCGCTGGCCGCGCTGGTCAGCTACTTCCTCATCCTCTCGGTGGTCGGCGCGGCGATGCAGGTGGCGACGGCCCGCGAGGGGGTGCTCGGGCACCTCGGTGTCGGAGCCGCCTTGATGGCGACCGTGCGCCGCTGGACACGTGCGCTGCTCCTCTTCACCCTGGCCCTCACGGTCATCTCCGTCCTGCTCCGCGACCCGATCGCACGCGCCGTCGGCGTCAAGCACGATCCCTGGGCAGCGGCTCTCGGCCTGCCGGCGGCCGGGTTGTGGCTGGAGCTGTCGGTGCTGAGAGGAGTGCTCCAGGGCATCGGCGACTACAAGGGCGTCGGGCTCAGCCTCGTCGGCGAGCAGGGCTCACGACTCGTGTCCGGCGCGATTCTCGCCGCGGCCGGCCTGGGCGTGACCGGGGCCTATCTCGGCACGCCGTTGTCCTTCATCGCCATGGGTCTGTACTGCGCCCATCGTCTGCGCCAACACGTGCACGCGCAGACGAGCGCCCCGCTCGCTGCCGTCACGGGGGCGCCTCCGGCGGCGCTCAGCCTCTGGGAGCACGTCAGGCGAGCATGGGCTCCGATCGCCGGTCTGATCATCATCGCGGTCCTCCAGAACATCGACATCATCGCCGCCAAGCACCGCTTCTCCACGCACACCGCCAGCTCCTACGGCGCGGTCGCGGTCGCCGCCAAGGTGCTCATCTGGGTGGCGATGGGCGCAGGGTTCTACCTGGTGCCCGAGGTCTCACGACTCCGCGCTCAGGGCAAGGATCCGCGCCCGATCCTGGCCCGAGCGCTCGGAATCGTGGCGGTATGCGCCGTCCCGGTGCTGCTCATCTTCGCCTTTGCCTCGCACCTGCTCATCAAGGCAGCGTTCGGCGCCTCCAAGACCACGGCATCGGACTCGCTGCTCGTCCTCGGCCTGGCTTTCACCGTGCTGGCCTGCACGTACCTGGCCATCCAGTACATGCTGGCCATGCGGCGCACGTGGTTTCTGGTGATCCTGGCCATCGTGGCCATCGCCGAGCCGATCCTGCTGCTCAACGCCTCCCACCAGCCCAAGAGCTTCGCCACCGTGGTCCTCGCGATCCAGGCGGTCGGAGCCCTCGTCGCCTTCGCCTTTGCCCTGCGCCCGGATCGCAGCACGGCCCCGCCTCCCGGCCCACCCGAGCCGCTGGCCGAGGAGCGCGTTCCCGAGCCCGTCTGATCAGACCGCCGCGGCGGCCGCCGGGGCGGTGGGGTCCTCGCCCTCCAGCGGCTCGAGCAGCCGCTCGGCCGGCGGCGTGACGGCGAACGCCCGCACGAAGGCCTCGACCACGGCGGGATCAAACTGACCGCCCGCGCAGCGCCGCAGCTCGTCGACGGCCTCATTATGGCCGACCGCCGCACGGTGCGGCCGCTCACGCGTCATCGCGTGATAGGCGTCGCAGACCGAGATGATCCGGGCCTCGAGCGGGATCTGCTCGCCCGCCAGGCGATCGGGATAGCCGGCGCCGTCGTAGCGCTCGTGGGTGAAGCGCACGATCCGGGCCGCGCCGGCGAGCGCCGGTGCGGCGGCCAGGATCCGCTCGCCGATCACCGGGTGGCGCTCGACGAACGCCCGCTCCTCATCGCTGAGCGGGGCCGGCTTGGTGAGGATCGAGGCCGGGACCGCCACCTTCCCGATGTCGTGCAGATCGGCGGCGTGGCCCAGCTCCTGCAGCCAGACGCCGGTGACGCCCAGCTCCTCCCCGACGCGCTCGGCCGAGACGGCGACGGAGCTCGCGAAGGCGTCGAGCTCGTCCTGGCAGGCGGACAGCGTCGCCACGAGCACGTCGCGCGTCTGTGCCGCGGTCGTGCCGCGCCGGCGGTGCTTGCGGGCATACATGCGCCGATCACACAGCCGCAGGGCGTCGGAGGGGTCAGAGGCCTCCTCGGGGATGAGCGCCACGCCGCTGGAGGCCGAGATGGAGAAGCCCTCGCCGCCCTCGTTGAAGCATCCCGTCCACTCCGCCAGACGCAGGTCCAGCATGTCACGCGACACCTCGGCGGCGAGGACGCAGAACTCGTCGCCCCCGAGGCGGTAGGCGCCTGCGGTGACGCCGACCGAGTCGCGCAGCGTCGAGCTGAGGCGCACCAGGAGCGCATCCCCGGCCGGGTGGCCGAAGCGGTCGTTGTACTCCTTGAAGCCGTCGAGGTCGAAGATGGCCAGGGCCGCCGGACGCCCCTCCTCGAGCAACCGCTCGATGTCGCCCATGAGCTGACGGCGGTTGCCCAGCCCGGTGAGGGGGTCGGTGAGGCCGAGATGCTCGAGCTGGCGCTGGACGTCGCGCATCCGGTCGCGCACCCGCTCGTTGAGCCCCCAGGCGGTCACCCCGGCGGCGCCCGCCAGCGCCACGAACAGGGCGTGGAGACCGGCCCAGGCCCACGGGTGACGGCGCGCGGAGGCGGTATCGAACACGGCGCGCGGGTCGATCGTCCCCATCACCCCGTGGTGGATGAGCACGAAGGCCACCGCGACCAGGAACGGAACCCAGTCCTCGTACACGGTGAGGACGACGATCACCACGAAGAAGCTGAAGTGCATCTCGATGAGGCCGCCCGAGATATCCACCAGCGCGGCGGAGCCGGTGAGCAGGCCCATCGACGCCGACACCGAGCGCCACTTGCGCGAGGCCGCGCTCCAGCCCGCCAGTGAGGCGAACGCGAGCATCGCGGCAACCTCCGGGATGTACTGGACGGCCGCGGCGCCGTGCGCGGCGACCGCATAGACAGCGACGATGACGATGGTGACTGCCAGCAGGACGACGATCACACGATGACGGCCGCGCCAGTCCTCGTCGGGCAGAGAGCCGCCGTGGGGCAAAAGGGCGCGCAGGCTCGCCAGCGCCCGCCGGAGCCCTCGCGCCGTCCCGACTCGTCCAGGCGCCCCGGTGCCGGTCATGTCAGGGGCTTCGCTTTCAGCACGAACGGGTGCGCGCTCGGAGCGTCGAGACGGTGCAGCGGACAGACGAAGAGCAGCGCCGCCGGAGGCCGGACGCCGGCCACCGAGTAGCCCAGCATCAGCAGATGCGGCCCGATGGATGCCAACGTCGCCACGGCGAAGACCACGGCGACGACGAGATTTGGGTGACGGCGCAGGCTCATCGCCCAGGTATCGACCCCAAATCCCCCGTTCTTGAGCCTTAATTGCCCTCCCGGGCCTGCGTCCAGAATCTCTGGACGCTCGCTCTCGAGGGGGCCGAAAGCCGGCCGATGGGTGTCTAGAACAGACCGAGCTGGACGGTCTCGAGCTCCGGCGACGCCTCCACGCCGGATTCCGGTTCATCAGGCTCTTCGAGGTCGGGCGTGGCCGTGGCCTCCGCGGGCGCGTCTGCCGGCTCTGGGACCTCGGCATCCTCGACGGCGGGTTGCTCGGGGGGACCGAGGGCCAGAAGCTCCGGAATCCGCTGGAAATCCGCGCGCAGAACCTCGAGATTGGAGGGCGTGTAGAGCGCCGCCGCGGGGTGATAGAGCGGGTACAGGCGGATGGCGCGGGCGCCGATCGTGCGCACCTCCGCCTGGCCGTGCAGCCGGGAGATACCGGTGTTGTCGCCGCGGAGGAGCTTGGTGGAGAAATTGCCCAGCGTGCAGATCACCGTCGGCTGGATGAGCTCGACCTGCCTGCGCAGGTACTCGTTGCAGGACTGGATCTCGTTGGGATGGGGATCGCGGTTGTTGGGAGGGCGGCATTTCACGGTGTTGCAGATGAACACCTCGCCACGGTCAAGGCCGATCTCATTGAGGAGCTTGGTCAGCAGCTTGCCCGCCTGGCCGACGAAGGGCACGCCCTGCTTGTCCTCGTTGGCGCCGGGCGCCTCGCCCACGAACATGAGGTCCGCGTCGGCGTTGCCCGAGCCGAACACGACCGTGGTCCGGGTCTGGTGCAACGGGCAACGGGTACAGCCCTTCGCCTGCTCGTAGACCGCCTTGAGCTGCTCGCGCCGCTCTGTGGGGCTTGTCACGGACGTCAATGCTAGAGAGGACATCAGACGGGGTATCCTGAGCCCCGTGGCCGGCACCGACAAGGGCCGGACCCGATGACCACCAGGTTTTTTGCCCAATCTCCGACCGGTATCTCACATGCGGGAACTGGACCGGCTTGCTCAGCCCTCACGCACGTCCGCCCTCGCTGCCCCTGAGCGGGTAGCCATCGTCGGCAACGGCCGCCTGGGCAACGCCCTGGCCGGCGCCCTGCGCGCCGCGGGCATCACGGTGGCCGGTCCGCTCGGCCGCCACGAGGCCCCCGCCGAGGTCGACGCCGTGCTCCTGTGCGTCCCCGACGGCGAGATCGCCGCCGCCGCTCACGCGGTGCCGGAGGGTCTGGCCGTGGGGCACTGCTCGGGCGCCACCGGACTCGACGTGCTCGCCGATCGCGCACCCGATGTCTTCTCGCTGCACCCGCTCATGACGGTCACCACCGAGGCAGGGGCGACCACGTTCGCCGGCGCCGGAGCCGCGGTGGCGGGACGCAGCCCGGCGATGCTGGATCTGGCCCGCGCGCTGGCCCAGCGGCTGGGGATGCGCCCGATCGAGATCGCCCCCGGCGATCGCGCCGCCTACCACGCCGCCGCCTCGATCGCGTCGAACTTCCTGGTCACGCTGGAGGCCGCCGCCGAGCGCCTGGCCGCCACCGTCGGGATGAACCGCGAGGACCTGCTGCCGCTGGTGCGGGCGACCGTCGAGAACTGGGGGCGGCTGGGCGGCGAGCGCGCCCTCACCGGACCGGTGGCCCGCGGCGACGAGCGGACCGTCGCGGCCCAGCGCCAGGCGATCGCCGAGCGCGCTCCCGACGTGCTCGCGCTGTTCGACACGATGGTGGACGCGACGCGCGCGCTGGCCGCGGCCGGAGCGCTGGCGCGATGAGGACCATCCGCTCCGTGCCCGAGCTGCGCGAGCATCTCGCCGCCGTCCGGCGCGCCGGGCGCACCATCGGGCTCGTCCCGACGATGGGGGCTTTTCACGAGGGCCACCTGTCCCTGATGCGCCGTGCCCGCGAGGCCTGCGACGTCGTCGTCGTCTCGCTGTTCGTCAACCCCGCGCAGTTCAACGAGGCGTCGGACCTGGAGGCCTACCCCCGCGACGAGACGCGCGACGCGGACCTCGCGGCCGGGCAGAGCGTCGACTACCTCTTCGTCCCGGAGACCACGGAGGTCTACCCCGACGGCTTCGCCACCTCGGTGGCGGTGCGGGGGCTCACCGATGGCCTGGAGGGCGCGCACCGGGGCCATGGCCACTTCGACGGCGTGACCACCGTGGTGAGCAAGCTGCTGAACATGGTGGGCCCGGACGTCGCCTACTTCGGCCAGAAGGATGCCCAGCAGGCGGCGGTGGTGCGCCGGCTGGTGCGCGATCTCAACTTCCCGGTCCGGATCGAGGTCTGCCCGACCGTCCGCGCCGACGACGGCCTGGCGCTGTCGAGCCGCAACGTCCTGCTGTCGCGCGCCGAGCGCGAGCAGGCCACCGCCCTGCACCGCGCGCTCCGGGCCGTCCAGGCCGCGGTCGCCGCCGGCGAGCGCGACCCGGAGACCGCCACCGCGGCGGGCGACGCCGAGCTGGCCGCCGCCCGGATCGAGCCTGAGTACCTGGCCATCGTGGCCGCGGACACGATGGAGCCGGTGACAACCATCGACGGTGACGTCCTGGTGGCCGTGGCCGCCCGCGTCGGACCTGTCCGCCTGATCGACAACGTGCCGATGACTGTCTCACCACCCACCCGCAGCAGCACCCACACGACGGTGGCGACCCCGCACGGGGCGCCAACCACCTAAGGAGGCGAAAGCCATGTCTGCGACCCCCCACACCGCAGTTCCCCACAGCCTGGACGGCCCGGTGCCGATGACGCTGCCGCGCCTGGCCGAGAAGAAGCGCCTGAGCGAGCCGATCGTCATGGTCACCGCCTACGACTACCCGTCGGCGCAGGTCGCCCAGGAGGCCGGCGTGGACATGGTGCTCGTCGGCGACTCGGGCGCGATGACCGTGCTCGGCTACCCGTCGACGATCCCGGTGTCCCTCGACGAGATGCTGATGCTGGCCTCCGCCGTCCGGCGCGGGCTGAGCACGCCGCTGCTGGTCGGCGACCTGCCCTTCGGCTCCTACGAGGCCTCCGACGAGCAGGCCATCGCCACCGCCCAGCGGTTCATCAAGGAAGCCGGCTGTGACGCCGTCAAGCTGGAGCGGGGCGGCACCAGCGTGCAGCGCGCGCGGGCGATCGTCGCCGCCGGCATCCCCGTGATGGGCCACGTCGGGCTCACGCCCCAGACCGCGACTGCGCTGGGCGGCTATCGCGCCCAGGGGCGGACCGCCGAGCAGGCGATCGCCGTGGCGCGCGACGCCATCGCCCTGGAGGAGGCCGGCTGCTTCTCGGTCGTGCTGGAGGCGATCCCCGCCGCCGTGGCGGAGGAGATCCTGGCCCGGGTGCAGATCCCGGTGATCGGCATCGGCGCCGGCCCGGCCACCGATGGCCAGGTCCTGGTGTTCCATGACCTGCTGGGTATCTACGACGGGCATGTGGCGCGGTTTGCCAAGCGCTTCGCCGACGTGCGCGCTCACATGGTGGCGGGCGTGGCCGAATACGCCGCCGAGGTGCGCAGCCGGGCATTCCCGGCGCCCGAGCACTGCTACTCCATCGATGATCACCAGCTTGCGGAGTTCCGCGCCGGTCTGACGTAGAGCGGCGCGGGGATCTGAGTAGCATCCGGGCGAATGGCCCGATTCGCTCAGGTGTTCGCCCCGCGGGATCGCGTGTACTTCGAGCTGTTCGAGGAGGCGGGGCAGAACATGCTGCGCGCCTCGACGCTGCTCTACGACCTGCTCACCGACTACCCGGACAACAAGCAGCTGGCCGGGGAGATACTCGACCTCGAGCACGAGGGCGATCGGATCACCCACGACATCATCGATCGGCTCAACCACACCTTCGTGACGCCGATCGACCGCGAGGACATCCTGGCCCTGGCCTCGGCGCTCGACGACATCGTCGACTTCACCGAGGAGGTGGCCGACTACCTCGGCCTGTACAAGATCGAGGCGCCGATGGACCAGGCCATCTGGCTGGCCCGCGTGCTCAAGGAGGCGTCGAGCCAGATCGCCGACGCGATCCCGAACCTCCGTGGCTTCCGGGACATCAGCCGCTACACGGTGGAGGTCAACCGCCTGGAGAACGAGGGGGACCGCATCACGCGCGAGGCGGTGGCCTCCCTGTTCGACGGCGGGATCGACCCGATGGTCGTCATCCGCTGGAAGGACATCTTCGAGCGGCTGGAGGCCGCCATCGACGCCGCCGAGCGCGCGGCCAACATCATCGAGGGCATCGTCATCAAGAACTCGTGAGGGGCGGCGAGCGCGATTGAGTTGGCGCCCCTCGGGGAAGAATGTCGCGGCGATGAAGCGACGGATCGCTCTGTGTGCCGCAGTGGCGGGCGCGATGGCAGTCATGGCTCCGACGGCCGGGGCCTCCATCAGCCCGGTCAAGGTGGCCCTCTCCCCTGCCACGGCGACCGCGGGCTCGACCGGCAACCTCGGCACCGACATCACGTTCAGCCCATCCAGCGGCGACAGCGCGAAGGATCTCACGCTGCAGCTGCCGCCGGGCCTGCTGGCCAACGCCGCGATCGACGGTGGCGCGTGCCTGAAGGCCACGGCGCCGGTGGCGGCGTGTCAGGTGGGCAGTGGGACGGTGAAGGCGACGGTGGCAGCACTCGGGGTGTTGCCGCTGGGGCCCCTCTCCCTCAACGCCTCCTTCTACCTCATCGCGCCCGCCAATCAGTCCCAGCTGGCTCGCCTGGCGGTGGTCGTCAACGACCCGGTCAGCGGCCCCACCCAGCTCGGCACTCCGGCCGCGGTCACCATCCGCCCGGCAAGTGATCCCAACGGCGTGGGCCTGAACATCGCCTTCGCCAACATCCCGAACAGCTTCGACGGCCAGACGATCGATCTCGACGAGATCGACGGCACGTTCAACGGCATGCGCTTCCCGGACACGTGCCCCGCCACGCCGGCCGCCGTGACCGTCACCGCCGACTCCTACGCCGATCCGACTCCTGCGACCGGCAGGGCGCCGCTGACGGTGACCGGCTGCGGCTCAGAGCCGTTCAGCCCGAGTTTCGCGGTATCGGTGACCAAGGACACGGCGGACGACGGCGTCAGCGTGGTCACCGATGTCACGCAGACCGCCGATCAGGCGCCGGCCGGCTCGGTGTCGCTGGCGTTTCCCACCAAGGTCCTGGTTCCCAACCTCAACGTCATCGGCGCGCTGTGCGGCAATCCGGCCTCCGGAACGTGCACGCCGGTGGGATCCGCGGTGGCCCAATCGCCGCTGTACCCCGCGCCGCTGACCGGCAACGCCTACCTCACCGGGTCGCTCGCCGCGCCGTCGTTGACGCTCGTGTTCGGGCCGCCCTTCTCGCTGACGCTTGCGGGCCAGGTCGACCTGACCCACAACGCGACGACCTTCAACGGCATCCCGGACTTCCCGCTCACCGACCTCAAGGTGTCCCTGGTGTCCGGGCCCGATGCGGTGTTCAACGCGACGTGCCGTCCCGCCGCGGGGACGGCCACCGCCACCCTCACCTCCCAGAACGGGGATCGGACCAAGCAGGCGGTGACGCCATTCTCGATCTCGCCGTGCGTCCCGGTCAACGCGCTCTCAAGCGGCGGGACGCGCCACAAGGGCAAGTCGCCTCGCGTCGATGGCGCGTCCGCGGCCGGGCTCACCACGGGCAGGCCCACCCTGGTGTTCCAGGTGGTGGCCGGCAGGAACGCCGGCAAGCTCAGCACGGTCACGGTCACGCTGCCCCGCGGCCTGCGGTTCGTCCGGCACCGCTCCCACGGCAGGCTGAGGATGCAGGGGGTCGCGCTGGCTGGGGCCAAGCTCAAGTCCGCCGTGCTCCAACGCGGCCATCTCGTGATCACCCTGCGCAGACCCGTGGACAACGTGATCGTCAGCCTGTCGCCCCGAGCGCTGGCCGAGTCCCGGAGCCTGCGAACACAGGCGCGGCGTCACCGGCTCAAGAGCCTCAAGCTGACCGTGCTCGTTACCGACACGCGGGGCAAGCGGGCCAAGATTCCGGTGACGATCAGAAGCCTGAACCTGCCGAAGAAGAGGTAGGGCTGCGCCGGGCCCAGGGGCGCGCCGCCGTCGGGCGGCGCCGCCGTCGGGCGGGCGCGCCGCCGTCGGGCGGGCGGGCGGGGCGCGCAGTCGTCGGCCGGGCGGTCAGGTCTCGGCGTGGGTCACCTGCCTCACCACGCGCGCGGGCGCGCCCACCGCGATCGAATACGGCGGCAGGTTGCCGTTGACGACGGAGTTGGCGCCGATCACGCAGCGCTCCCCGACGGTGACCCCGCTGGTGATGACGACGTTGGCCCCGCACCACACGTTGTCCCCGATCCGCGTCGGCCCCTTGCTGCGAAAGCCCTGCCACGTGATCGGCCGCTGCGGGTCATCGAACCGGTGATCGGCGTCGGTGATGAAGCACCCGTTGGCGAACATGCAGTGGTCCCCGATCTCCACCAGGTCCATCGCCGCCACCATCACGCCGAGGTTGAGGAACGTCCCCACCCCTATGCGGATCCGCGCCGGCGCGGGCGCCGTGATCCACACCCCCGGCTCGAGCAGCGTATTGGCCCCGATCTCCAGCCGGCCCTCCCGCAGAGCCTCGAGCACGTTGCCGTGCACCGGCCAGCGGGCA
>Ga0207664_10001590_pt1 | contig 14927 bp, 13 predicted proteins | sample LARL83metaG_FD_184349 | JGI IMG/M metagenome (GOLD analysis project Ga0207664, IMG submission 184349) | Corn, switchgrass and miscanthus rhizosphere microbial communities from Kellogg Biological Station, Michigan, USA - LAR L8-3 metaG... | ecosystem: Host-associated > Plants > Roots >... | reverse complement strand
GTGGGTTGTGGGATGGAGCTCAAGGATCGCAGAGTGGTTGTGGTGGGAATGGCGCGCTCGGGTGTGGCTGCGGTGCGACTGCTGCAGCAGAAAGGCGCGCTGGTTCGAGCTGTAGATGAGAAACCGATGGGCGAGGTGTTGGGCGTGACGGTAGAGCCACAAACGGAAGCAGCATTCCGCGATGCGGACCTGGTGGTGATTTCTCCAGGCGTGCCTGCGGATCTCGATGTGCTGGAAAAGGCCCGGGCGCGCGGGGTGGCTGTGATCGGAGAGCTCGAATTGGCGGCGCCGTTACTCAAGGGCGGCAACATCGGCGTCACAGGCACGAATGGGAAGACGACGACAACGGCGCTGGTGGGACACATACTCAAGGAATCGGCAATTGCCTGCCAGGTCGGTGGCAATATTGGAACGCCGCCAGCCGCGATGGTCGAGACGTCGCGCGATGGTCAATGGAATGTGCTGGAGTTATCGAGTTTCCAACTGGAAACCATTCGGACCTTTCATGCTCCGATCGCAGCTTGCCTGAACATCACCCAAAATCATCTTGATCGTCATCACACTTTTGAAAACTACGTCCACGCCAAAGCGCGCTTGTTCGAGAGGCAGGAACGCAACGACGCGGCCATTCTAAATGCCGATGATCCGGTTACGGTGGAGTTCGCGGCTCACACGCCCGCCTCAACCAGCTGGTTCAGCGGCTCGCGCGAGGTTTCAGGCGCCTGGCTGGAGGGCGACGCGATCAAGCTGCGGGGAGAAACGCTGCTCGACGTTCGCGACCTGCGCCTTAGGGGCCGGCACAACTACGAGAATGTGATGGCGGCGGCGCTGATCGCTGATCGGGCGGGGGCTAAGTTACCGCAGATCGCGAAGGCAGCGGCGAGTTTCGCGCCCGTGGAACACCGGCTGGAACTGGTCCGGGAAATCGACGGCGTCGCCTACTACAACGACTCGAAAGCGACCAGTGTCGACGCAACTCTGAAGGCCATCGACGCGTTTTCGGGCGGCCTGTGGATCATTTTGGGCGGCAAAGACAAGAACAGCGACTATACGGTTTTGCGGGAGCCATTGCGTGCCAAGGCGCGCGCGGCGCTCTTGATCGGGGCAGCGGCGGAAAAAATCGCCGGACAGCTGGGAAACGATGCTGCGCCGGTACTGCAACGCGGCACGCTGGCCCGGGCTGTGGAAGAGGCTCATCGATCGGCTAAGCCCGGCGACACGGTATTGCTAGCACCGGCCTGCGCCAGCTTCGACCAGTTCGAAAGCTTCGAGCATCGCGGCCGTGTGTTCAAGGAGCTGGTGAACGGCTTACGGGAAGGGAGCCGCTGATGGCGCAGCGACTGAGAACCGATTGGCTGCTGTTCGGAACCATCGTCGCCATGGTCTGCTTCGGCCTGGTGATGATTTACAGCGCTTCTTCGGTGACCGCTCAACTGAACCCGAGAATCAAGTCGAGCATCTATTTTGCCGCACACCAGTTGGTGTGGGCCGCGCTCTCGTTTGTAGGATTGATGTACTTCAAGCGGCGCGATTATCGCGTGCTGCAAAGCCCCGGCTGGGCGTTCGGCTCGGTGGGTGTGGTCCTGTTCCTGCAAATTCTGGTTTACTTTTTCGATCCCAAAACGCATCGCTGGTTTCGGCTGGATGGTGTCGGCACGTTGCAGCCATCGGAGTTTGCCAAGCCGGCGCTGGTGATCTTCTTCGCCTATTTCGTCACAGAGAAGCAAGACGCTATCAATTCGAAGCGCACCATGGCCGCGGCATCGCTGGCGTTAGCGGTGATCGCGGCCGCGGTCGGGTTCGGAGACCTGGGGACGGCTTTGGTTTTGATCATTCCCGCGGCCATTGTCTTTTATGTGGCCGGCCTGCAACGCAAGTTCGTGCTCATAGCTCTTCTCACTGGCCTGGTGTTCTCCATTGGTTTCGTGGCCTCGAAACCTTACCGCATGGCGCGTATCATCGGATTCTTCGATCCGCAGTACAAATTGATTTCGTTGATCGACCGGCAGGATCGAGTGAAGAGATACGTGAGCGAGTCGGTGACAACGCGCGATGCCGGCTATCAAGTGCGCCAATCCAAAATCGCGGTCGGAAGCGGTGGATTCGCCGGACTAGGCCTCATGCAGGGCAAACAGAAAATTCTCTATCTGCCCGAAGCGCACACCGACTTCATCTATGCAGTAGTCGGCGAGGAGCTGGGGCTATTCGGCTGCACTGCGGTGCTGGCCGGTTTCCTGGTTATTCTGTGGCGCGGCCTGCAGCTCTGTTGGATGGCGCCCGACGACTTCGGCCGGTATCTTGCGCTGGGGGTGACGTCCTCCATTGTGATCCAGGCGTTGATCAATATCAGCGTAGTGCTCGGCATGGGGCCGACGAAAGGGATTCCGCTTCCGATGATCAGTGCCGGCGGAAGTTCCTTGATGAGCACTCTGATGTGCCTGGGAATGTTGCTGAGCGTCAGCGAGCGCTCGGGATGAAAGCGGGGACGCCGCGTCCTCGCAATGTATGAACGCAAATGGCAACCATCGTAATGGCCGGCGGCGGGACGGGGGGACACGTTGTTCCACTGCTCGCGGTGGCGCGCGAGTTGAAGGCGCGCGGGCACGAGTGCGTGTTCATCGGGACGCGCACGGGGTTCGAATCGAAGATGGTGCCGGCCGCGGGATTTCCGCTGGAGTTTATCGAGATCGGCGGACTCAAGCGCGTGGGTGCGCTGCGCACGATCCGGACGCTGGCACAGCTTCCGCTGAGCGTACTCAAGGTCATTCGTATGCTGAATAGACATCAACCGGCGGCGGTCTTCAGCTTGGGTGGTTATGCATCCGGGCCAGTGGTGCTGGCCACTTTGCGGAAGCGTTTACCGCTGGTGGTGATGGAGCCAAATGCCATGCCGGGGCTCACGAATCGCCAGGTGGGCCGGTTCGTTTCACGGGCGTTGCTGAGTTTTCAGGAGGCGGCGCGATTCTTCCCGAAGGGCAAGTCTGAGATCACCGGGCTCCCGGTACGGCCGGAGTTTTTCTCCATCCAGCCGAAGCCGCGCGAGGCCAAGCTGACGATCCTGATTACTGGTGGAAGCCAGGGGTCGCGGACATTGAATCAGGCGGCGGCCGGAAGCTGGCGCTACTTTCGAGAGGCCGGATTTCCGGTGCGATTCATTCATCAAACCGGATCGGCGTCTCATGAAACTCTGGCTAAGAAATTTGCGGAGAGCGGAATGGAAGGCGAGGTATTGCCGTTCATCGACGACATGCCGGGAGCATTCCAGCGCGCCGATCTGGTGATTTGCCGGGCGGGGGCCGGCGCCGTAGCGGAGTTGGCCGCTGCCGGTAAACCGTCCATCCTGGTTCCACTGCCGCACGCGGCCGATCAGCATCAACTTCGCAATGCGGAGGCCTTCGACAAGTCCGGAGCGTCGCGGCTGATTGTCGATCAGGAGATGGACGGCGGCCGGTTTTTTGAGGAGGTCGGCAAGCTCAGCTCGCAGCCGGAATTATTGAAGCGAATGGGCGACCGGGCGCGTACGTTTGCTCATCCAGACGCTGCCCGGCGGGCGGCGGACATCGTGGAAGAGTTGACACGGTGAGAAAGCCATTGACATCCGCCTCGAAAGCCGAAACAATACGAGTTTAAAATGTTTTTTAAGATACAACACCTCCACTTCGTCGGGATCGGTGGAATCGGCATGAGTGGGATCGCCGAGGTGTTGCTCAATTTAGGCTATGAGATCAGCGGATCGGACCTGAAACTGAGCGCGACAACTGATCGGCTGGCGCGCCTGGGCGCCCGAATCAGCGAAGGTCATGCGGCGGTGAACGTGGCCGGCGCAAAGGCGGTGGTGGTGAGCTCAGCTGTGGATGCCAAGAATCCGGAGCTGATGGAAGCGCGTCGTCTGCAGATTCCGGTGATTCCGCGCGGTGAGCTTCTGGCAGAGCTGATGCGGTTGAAATACGGCATCGCAATCGCCGGCAGCCATGGAAAAACCACTACGACGTCGATGACAGCGACGGTGCTGAGCACCGCCGGGCTCGATCCCACGGTGGTGGTGGGCGGCAAAGTCGGCGCTATGGGCGGTTCGAACGCGCGCGTCGGCCGCAGCGATTTTCTGGTAGTGGAATCGGACGAGAGCGACGGGTCGTTTCTCAAGCTCAGTCCCATCCTGGCGGTTGTTACCAACGTCGATCGCGAGCACCTGGACCACTATGCATCGATCGACGAAATCCGCGCGGCTTTCCTCGAGTTCATCCAAAAGGTGCCTTTCTATGGAGCCGCAATCCTGTGCCTGGATGACGAGAATGTGCAACAGCTTCTCCCGTCAGTGAATCGGCGCAGCATCACTTATGGCCGCAGCCATCAAGCCGTACTGACGATTCCAGAAGCGGACTGCGGGCCGTTTGAAAGTTTCTTTTCGCTGCGGATGCGGGGGCACGACCTGGGCCGGTTTCACCTGCATGTGCCGGGCGTCCACAACGTGCTCAACGCCACCGCCGCCATTGCGGTGGGGCTGGAACTGGAAATAAAGCTGGACGCGATCCGCGAAGGAATTGCGGCATTCACCGGCGTCGACCGCAGGTTTCAAATTCGCGGCGAGGCGCGCGGCGTGACGGTGATCGACGACTACGGTCACCATCCCACCGAGATTCGCGCCACGCTGGCGGCCGCGCAGTTGTGCAAGTTCCATCGCATTCATGCGGTCTTCCAGCCCCATCGCTATACGCGTACACAGCACCTGATGGATGAATTTGCCAAGAGCTTTCATCAGGCCGACGTGGTGTACGTGCTCGACATTTATGCGGCATCGGAGCAGCCCATCGAGGGCGTCACGGGTCGCATATTGGCCGACCGCATACGCGATTTTGGCCACCGCTCGGTGGAGTATACGGGAACTATTGAGCGCACCGTCGAAATGGTAGTGGCGAAAGTTCGAGATAAGGATGTAGTGTTGACGCTGGGCGCGGGCAACGTGTGGCAGGCGGGCGAGATGGTGCTCGAGAAGCTACGGGAGGCTGCGTAGATGGCGCCGCAGGCGAACGCCAAAAAAACTCGCGCGCCCCGTGTTGCCACCGTCGCGCGATATGGCCTGCTCGTAATCGCGATCAGCCTGACGCTGGCCGGAGGGATTTACGCCTCGCAACAATTTCAGCAGTTCCTGATTCGGGACACTCGTTTCTTTCTGCCGGGCCCGGCGGATTACGGCTTGGAGAGCCCGAATCTCGAGCTCATAGGAGTGAAGTACGCTTCTCGCGCGCAAGTGATGCGCGTGTTCGATCAGGATTATGGGCGCAGCCTGTATCTGTTTCCGCTGGCCGAGCGGCGCAAGGCGCTCCGCAATGTGCGCTGGGTGCATGACGCCACGGTCGTCCGCATTTGGCCCAATCGCCTGTCGGTACAAATCACGGAACGCAAACCAGCGGCATTCGTGAAACTGCCCGGCGACAACATCGCGCGCTGGGGACTGATTGACGATGAAGGCGTGATTCTGGAACCTCCGGCCAAGGCCGCGTTTCGTCTGCCTGTGCTGGCGGGCATTCGTGCCAGTGAGACACTCGAGAAGCGTGGCACGCGAGTCCGCAGGATGCAGCGCCTGACGAAAGAACTGGGGAAGCTGGCCGACAACGTCTCGGAGGTGGATGTCAGCGACCTGGACAATCTGAAGGTGACCGAACAGGTGGGGGGCACGGCCGTGTCGCTCATGTTGGGCGACCGGAATTTCTCTTCGCGGCTCCGAAACTTCCTGGATCATTATCCGGACATTCACGCCAAGATGCCGCAGGCGTCCACTTTTGACTTGCGGCTCGACGACCGCATCACAGGATTGGAGGCCCCTAGCAATGCCCGATAAAACCGAGATCGCAGTCGGGCTCGATGCGGGAAGCGCGCAGACGCGCTGTCTGATCCTCGCGATGGAAGACGGGCGTTTGGCCTACCTGGGGCACGGCGAAGTGGAGTCCACCGGTTGGAGCAAGAGCCGGGTGGTCGACCAAAAGGCGCTGACGGCGTGTGTACAATCCGCTGTCCGCCGGGCGGAAATGGAGGCGCGCGTTCCGGTGGATGCGCTGGTGGTGGGGATCGGCGGCAGTAGCGTCGACGGCCTTAATACGCGCGGGCTGTATGAATTCGGCCGACCGCGCGCGGTCACGCTGGACGACATGGCTTATGCAGTGGAGCGCAGCGAGCAGGTGCGGCTGGAGCAGGATCGCACCATCCTGCATCTGTTCCCGCAGGATTTCACGCTGGATGGCCGTTCGGGCAAGCGCTATCCGCGTGGCTCGACGTGCTCGCGGCTGGAGGCGAACGTACACATCGTCACTGTTTCTCAGCAGGAGCATGATTCGATCGTCGCGGCCGTTCAGCAGGCATCGTACGCAATCGAAGAGACGCTTTTTGAGCCGGTAGGAGCAGGATATTCCGCTCTCTCACAAGAGGATCGCAATCGGGGCGTCGCTGTGGTGGACATCGGAATGCATTCCACCGACCTGGTAGTCTATGACGGTGAGGCCGTGCTGCTGGCCCGCAGCCTGCCAATCTCGGCCGATCATTTCACGCGCGACGTGGCGGTCGGTTTGACGGTCCAGTACGACGACGCCGAGCGGCTGAAGCTGGAGTATGGCTGCGCGATGCTCGGCCTGACTTCGGACAACAGCTACATCGAGGTTCCGTCGGCGGAGGGCCGGCTGCCCCGCGAAGCGCCACGCAAGCAGTTGAACGAGATTCTGGAAGCGCGTGCTGAAGAGCTATTCATCTATGTCGGCTCGGAGCTAGTCACCATTGGAATGGATCAGAAGCTGCTCGAGGGCGTGATCCTGTCGGGCGGCGGCGCCATGCTCAACGGCATGTGCGATATGGCCGAGCGGGTCTTGAATTGTCCGGCGCGCAACGCTCTGCCGACTGGAATTCGCGGGTTTCCCGAAGAGCTGTGCAATCCGGTATGGGCGACGGCGGCGGGTCTGGCGCGGTATTCGGCGCGATTGAAAACGAATCGGGAGCATCGACGTAAAGCTCCCGGACTAGTCGGAATGTTGTTTCGGTGAGTGCTAACTCTCAGGCTGCGGCCTGTCTTAATGAGGAGGTTTGAATGGACGCATTGAAGTTTGCCATCCAGGAAGAGGCTCTGCTCGGCACCAAGATCAAAGTGATCGGGGTGGGAGGCGGCGGCTCAAACGCGGTAGCCCGCATGATGGACGAGGGGCTCTCCGGCGTTGAATTTCACATCCTCAACACCGATGTCCAGGCGTTGAATGCTTCATCGGTTCCCAACAAACTGGCCATCGGATCCAAGGTGACCAACGGTCTGGGAGCCGGCTCAGATCCAAGTCTAGGCCGGCAAGCGGCGCTCGAGGACACTGAAAAGATCATCGAAGTTCTGGAAGGCGCCGACATGGTGTTCGTCACAGCTGGTCTGGGTGGCGGAACCGGCACTGGCGCGGCGCCCGTGGTCGCGTCGCTCGCCAAGGAGCTGAACGCACTCACGGTCGCTGTTGTCACCAAGCCGTTCGCCTTCGAAGGACCGCGGCGCATGAAGCTGGCCGATCGCGGGCTCTCGGAGATCGGCGGCACCGTCGATACCGTGATCACCGTGCCCAATGATCGATTGTTGGAACTGGTCCCGCGCGGCACCAGTTTCTTCGAAGCTTTCCGCGTCGCCGACGATATCCTGCGCCAGGCCGTGCAGGGCATCAGCGATATCATCACTACTCCGGGCCTCATCAATCGCGACTTCTCGGATATCCGGGCCATCATGCTCGGCATGGGTTACGCGATGATGGGCAGCGCCGCGGCATCGGGTGAGAACGCGTCTATCGAAGCGGCCAGGCAGGCCATCAGTTCGCCTCTGATGGAAGAGGGCGGCGTGAAGGGCGCGCGCGGTGTACTGATCAACATCACGGGGTCGAGCCGCCTGAGCCTTCACGATGTGAACGAAGCTTGCTCACTGATCCGCGCCGCGACGGCCAACGAGGATGCGCAGATCAACTTTGGCGTGGTTCTGAACGAAGCTCTAAAGGACGAAGTGAAGATCACGGTGATCGCCACCGGGTTTCAGCGGGAGAATCTTCCGCAGTTGGCGCGCCGGGCAGTGGCCGGGGTTGAGTCAGTGATGCCGGAGCCCGTGCCTCCGCCTCCCGCTCCGGTGTTAGAGCCGGTCATGAATCATGGATCGCTATTCCGGGACATGCCGCCCACTCCTCCTCCGCCGCCGCAAGAGACGCAGGAGCCGGCATCCGTTGCCGCCGATGACTTGGAAGTGCCGGCGTTTATGCGCCGGGAGCGCCGCCTGTACCAATAGCTAAGGCGTGTAGCTCGGGCCCCGCAGAACTTTCCCCGGCAGCGCATCGGCCTGCTTGCCGTTCGCGATCACGGGCACGCCGTTCACCAACACGTACTGCATTCCCTCGGAAACCTGATTCGGATTTTCGAAGGTGGCCCGGTCGCGGATGGTGGCCGGGTCGAAAATTACGATGTCGGCCCACATGCCTTTCTTCAACACTCCACGATCGGTAAGGTGCATCCGTTGCGCCGGAAGCGCGCTGAATTTGCGGATGGCTTCCTCGAGCCGTAACTTGCCGTCCTCGCGAACGTACTTCCGCAAGATGTGCGGGAACGTCCCGTAGGCGCGCGGATGCGGATGCTCGCGGCCTAGCAGACCATCGGGCGCAGTACCTTGCGAGTCATTGCAGACGGAAACCCACGGTTGCTGGAGCGCCAGCAAAACGTCGGGCTCCGACATTCCGAATACTGCAACGGAAGTGAACGCGTCATCCTCAATCAGCAGATCGAAGACCGTGTCGATGGGGTCTTTGTTCCAGAGTTTGGCGATTTGAGCGATGGTCTTGCCTTGTAGCGGACGCAGCTTCGGGTTATGCACCACGCTGACAAGAATCGCTTCGGGTCCCGCGATCTCCTGCCATTCGTTATCCCAGGTATTGCTGGGCGTCTGCATCTCTTTTCGGATTCGCGCGCGCATGGCCGGGTCCTTCAGGCGCTCGATCAGCTTAGCGTCGCCGCCGTCGTGCGCCCAAGGCGGAATGAATGCCGAAAAGGTATTGAACCAGGCAGTATAGGCATAGGTATCGGCGGTGATGTCGAGCCCCGCTGCCCGAGCCTTTTCGATGTGCCCCACGATCTCCAGCATGCGCCCCCAGTTGGCCTTGCCGGCAGCCTTGAGATGCCAGATCTCGGCCGGGATCTTGGCTTCGCGCGCGATGCGAATGACTTCATCGATGGCCGGAATGATGGCATCGCCTTCGCTGCGCATGTGAGTCGCGTAGGTTCCGCCCATCTTAGCGGCTTCGGTCGCCAGCACGATCAGCTCGTCGGTCGAGGCATACGGCGCCGGGGCGTATTGCAAGGAGGTGGAAAGCCCGACAGCACCATCGCGCATCGCATCGCGAACCAACTGCCGCATGCGCTCGAGTTCGGCAGGTGCGGGCGGGCGGTTGTCGTCGCCAATGACCATCCGCCGCACCGTCGTTGCTCCCACAAAGCTGGCGAGATTGATGCCCATGCCTTGCCGCTCGAGCCGGGCGAAATACTGGCGAAAGTTCGTCCAATCCGCCTTTATTTGAAAGTGGTCATAGGTGGCGGCATCGGCCTTGACGATACGGTCGTTGAGCGGCGCGATGGAATTGCCCTCGCCCGTAATTTCGGTGGTGATGCCCTGGAAGATCTTGGACGGCAAGTGCGGGTTCACCAAGATCGTAAACTCGGATTGCCCGAGCATGTCGATGAAGCCCGGCGCGACCACCAGCCCGTGCGCGTCGACGCTCTGTTTCGCTTGTGCTTGGGCAAGTTGCCCGATCGCGGCCACACGTCCGCCCTGGATCGCAATGTCGCCCGAATACCAAGGCGAGCCAGTGCCGTCGACGATGTGGCCGTTACGGATGATGAGGTCGTAGGGCTGGGCGCAGGCGGCGAGCGTGGTAAGGAGAAGGAGAGCGAAGTTCTTCAAGTGGAATTATAGCGCCCCTGCAAACAGTCGATAATAATTATATGGACCCGAGTATCAACGAGGACGACGATCCTATTCTCCAGATGCGCGGCGTCGGCAAGGAGATTTGGTCAGATGTCGACGCCGACGAGTATGTCCGAAGTCTACGCGCAGACTGGTACGGGCCCCAGCTAGAGCTGGATTTCGAGAAAGAATCAGTCTGAGCCGCGCACCGCTCTGAATCATCCGCCTCTCGTCAGGCATCTACAATAAGGTCAATGCACGGCGTCATCCCATTCCTGCTGCGGCACGGCTACTGGGTCCTGTTCGTCAACGTCTTTACCGAGCAAGCTGGCTTGCCGATTCCGGCCGTGCCCGTCCTGCTTGCAATGGGCGCCCTCGCGGGATTGGGCAACTTCTCTCTCGCGAACTGCCTCGGTCTAGCGATCTGCGCGGCGCTGGCGAGCGATTTGATGTGGTACCGGCTGGGTCGCGTGCGCGGGCACTCGATCCTAAATCTCCTGTGCCGTATTTCGCTCGAGCCTGACTCCTGCATCAGCAACACGAAGACACGTTTCCGCAAGCTCGGGGCCCTGGCTCTGCTGTTCGCGAAATTCGTTCCCGGCCTCAACACGGCTGCCGCCCCCATGGCTGGACTCACCCACATGCCGCTGCTGACGTTTCTCGCGGCTGATATTGGCGGAACCATCGCCTGGAGCGGGACCTATCTCGCCATCGGGTACTTGTTCCGCAATCAACTCGAGGAGGCTGCAGAACAGGCCGGCCTCATGGGCTCCCGGCTATTACTGGTGCTGATCATTCTGCTGGCGATCTATCTTTGCTGGAAATATTATCAGCGCCAGCGATTCATTCGCGAGCTCCGCGTCGATCGAGTAACGCCGGAAGAGCTCATGCAAATGATCCAGTCCGGCGAAGACCTGGCGGTAGTAGACCTCCGTCGTGCGCTCGAAGTGGATTATGACAACGCCAAGCTGCCCGGTGCGATCTGGATCGACCTGGACGACCTCGATGGGCGCCAGGAAGAAATACCCCGCGATAAGGACGTGATCCTCTACTGTTCTTGACCAAACGAAGCCTCCAGCGCCCGGGCGGCGCTGCTTCTGCTCCGCAAAGGAGTGATCCGTGTGCGGCCCCTGCAGGGCGGCATCGAAGCTTGGCGAGAGCGCGGCTATCCATTGGAGCCATTGATTGCTGGCCGATCTCGTACCGCGGTTTGACTGACCTGCGGCCCGCTTGCTAGCATCCGACCAGCATGATCATTGATTGTCACGGCCACTACACCACCGCGCCGAGTGAACTGGAGACCTGGCGGAAACAGCAACTCGCCCAACCGGCTGATACTTCCCGGGCAGCGCCTAAAATCAGCGACGATCAGATCCGCGAGAGTCTGGAGAAAGCGCAGCTCAAATTGCAGCGGGAGCGCGGCACCGACGTCACCATCTTCTCGCCCCGGGCGTCCGCCATGGGACATCATCTCGGTAGTGCGGCGACAAGTCTGCAATGGTCGCAAGTCTGCAACGACCTCGTCCACCGTGCATGCAATCTCTATCCCGATAATTTCATCGGCGTCTGCCAGTTGCCCCAGTCACCCGGCGTAGCACCCGCGAATTGCATCGGCGAACTGGAGCGCTGCGTCAAGGAACTCGGCTTCGTGGGATGCAACCTCAATCCCGATCCCTCGGGCGGCCACTGGACCGATCCGCCGCTCACCGATCGCTGGTGGTATCCGATTTACGAAAAGATGATCGAGTTGGACGTGCCCGCCATGGTCCACGTCAGCGCGTCTTGCAATCCCAACTTCCATGCCACCGGCGCGCACTACATCAACGCCGATACGACCGCCTTCATGCAGTTCCTGACCTCGGACCTTTTCAAGGATTTTCCGACATTGAAGTTCGTAATCCCGCATGGCGGCGGCGCGGTGCCGTATCATTGGGGACGCTATCGCGGGCTGGCGCAGGATCTGAAGCGGCCGCCCCTCGGTGAGCTGTTACTGAAGAATGTCTTCTTCGATACCTGCGTATATCATCTGCCCGGAATCGAGCTGCTGCTGAAGGTGGTCCCGATCGAGAACATCCTCTTTGCCTCCGAGATGGTCGGCGCGGTCAAAGGCATCGATCCCGAGACCGGCTACAACTTTGACGACACGAAGCGCTACATCGACGCGGTTCCCCGGCTGAGCGATCAGGACAAGCGGAAGATCTTCGAGGGCAACTCACGGCGCGTCTACAGCCGCCTGCAGGGCCGGGCTACTTCTTAGCGGGACTTGAGCGGCTCCATCCGCGCTGTTCTTCATCGCCGTCTCGAACATACCGAAAGGGGTTGGGTATCCTATCCTCGCAAATTGCGCGAGCGCGATCCAGCTACTGCCAGGCGCGGTTATCGACGGTATTCTCGTAAGTCGCGCCCGGAGCCACCAGCCCCCAGCTCAAGGTCCACTGATAAGTGTGGTCGAATCGCTCCCGCGTGTAGGGTTCCGGCGGGGCATTGAGAATACGGTGCAAGTTGAGGTCGTTCGCCTCTAAAAGCCCGCCCGCTTCCTCGAGGATGTAACGCGCATAGCGTCCGGGATCTTTCTGAATCGCTTCGGCCGCCTCGGCCTCAGCACGGAACATCTTGGCCAATGTCGGACCATCCAGCTCGTCGCCAGCTGCTTCACTGCGCGTGGAACGAGACTCGATTAGCACGCGGCATCCTTGTTTTTCGGCCACGCTAATCCATGGCTCCATCAAACTGACGGCCTCCACATCGCCTTTGATCAAAGCTTCCAGCCGTTCCTTGTGCGTTCCGGCGTTGACCCACCGAATTTGATCCCGGTTCAAAAAGCCTTCCAGCATCTTCAGCATGGTGAAGTGCGAGCCATTGAACGGGCTGACTGCGACCGGCGTGTTCTTGAGCTGCTCGGGCTCGTAGATGCCTCTCTTGGGATGCGTGACGATCGCAAAAGATGACATGGCCGAGCCCAGCGCTACGATCTTCGCCGGCCGGTGACCGGACTCGACGTTGGACTCCACCGCGCGCTTCATGATGCCCCACTCGCACATCCGAAACTGATCGCACTTGCCCTGCTCGTAGAGGGATTCCATAGTGCGCTCGAAGATGTTGGTACGGAGGGCTTGATGGTCAGATTCGCGCTGCGCCGTCCCGGGCGTCTTCAGAATTTCAACATCCAGTCCTTCATCGCGGAAAAGGCCTTCATCGCGCGCGACCAACAATGGCAGGTCGTGGATGGCGTTCATCATGGACACTCGAACTTGTTTCAGGGTAGCGGCGGCGGTGCTCACGTGGCAGATTCTCCTCTTTCGATTAGGATAGCTATTCCAGCTTTAACGTGCTCGGCTCAAACAGATCTTCGGGTGCGTATAGCTCGGGAATGATCTGCTGATCGACTGCAAAACGGACCAGGGTCTCGATGGGCCTGCGGTTCGCTTCAACTCCAAACGGAAAAGGATCGTCACCGACCACGCGCGACAACTCGATAGCGGCTCGATCGGCCGCTGTCAAATCGCTCCCAGCGCGCAAGCGCGATAGATAGGAGCACTTGGCGGCTTGAAAAACGGAAAAGAGCTCGTCGGCTACCCACGGCTCGGCATCCAGAACCGAATTCGCGATGACGACGGTGTGATTGATCGGATAAATGCCAGTCTTGCGAAAATACGCGAAGCCGGCCTCGCGAGCGTTCGGGATCAGGGGCTGGATCTCAGGAGAGTTAATCTTGATGTCCCCCACCGCAGCGTCGATCTCGCCAGAAGCGAACAACTCGGCGATTGTCTGGCCACGAAACCGGTAGTCTACGTTCGAGGGAGCGCGAAACTCCGTCACATGCTCATCGTTGGTGGGCGCCCAAGTGATATTGTGCAGATCCACGCCGCACTCGCTCTCAAGAATCCCACGCGCCCAAGTTCCAGTAGTAACGGTGTAGCCGCGATTCACGCCTACCAGCCGGCCCTCCAAATCTTTCGGTTCGTTGATTCCTGAGCCGGCACGACAGAAACAGGCCCGGTGGTGGAAGTTCCGGGTGATGAATACCGGTATGGCAGTGATGGGCCGGCCGTATGCTTTTGCGCATAAATAAGTGGTGAAGGCCATTTCGCAGATATCGAATTCGAGATCGCGCACCATGCGTCGCATGCCCGTGACGGCCGAATCCACTGGGATGTTTTGCAACTTCAGACGGCCAGACGAAACACTACCGTCCTTCAAAGGTTTGGTCACACCATAGTCGCCGACCGCAATCGTGAGAGGGCGCATTTGGCCGATCAAGCGGACGGAAAACCCGCCAGGCTTCGGATCTCGCGGATGTGCCCGGCGTGGCTCTCGGCATGGCGCGCATTTCCGACCAACCATTGGTATCCATCCAATGGTCCGAGCACGTTGTGCGGAGCAAAGTGAGATCGCAAATCTTCATGCGTCTCGCGCGCAAATTTCAGCGTACGCTCGCGCGCCGCTAGAAATTCCGCCTTTGCATCCGCCAAAGAGGCGAATCGCGAGCTGGGCTGCAGCATCTCCGGAGCGCGATTCACGCCGCGGGGCATCGGCGTTTCACGAATCTTTTGCTCGCGTGCGCGCCGCTGCTCGTCGGTCTCCGGGCGGGCGGGCGACTGAAGCGATCGCTCGACCAATTCCACTAACGCGTCGTCGGACACGGCCAAGTGCTCCACATATTCGAGAATGGACCACCGCTCCGGCGCCGGTTTCCAGCGAGCCTGCTGCTCTGTGACCCCTTCGACGGCCTCCAACAAGGCTTGGCGGCTGCGGAGGAGCAGGTCCAGAGCCTTCTGGCGTTCACTGTCGGTAATCATCTCAGAGCTTATGTTACACCGCGGACTGCGATGGCGTGGTTGCCTCGGTTTGTGGGACTGAATCCGCCGAATCGGCCTGATCCAAGACAGCCCGCACCTTGCGGACCAGCTCTTCCGGCCCGAATGGCTTCCTCAAGAATATGGTGGCTTCGAATTTTTGATCCGTGTAACCAGAAAGGTAG
>Ga0207664_10001589_pt1 | contig 14932 bp, 11 predicted proteins | sample LARL83metaG_FD_184349 | JGI IMG/M metagenome (GOLD analysis project Ga0207664, IMG submission 184349) | Corn, switchgrass and miscanthus rhizosphere microbial communities from Kellogg Biological Station, Michigan, USA - LAR L8-3 metaG... | ecosystem: Host-associated > Plants > Roots >... | reverse complement strand
CGGGCATGCCCGCCGCTCAGCAGGTTCTCGTTGCGGTCCTCGATCCACTTCACCGGCCGGCCGAGGCGACGCGCGGCGAGGACGACCGCGATGTCCTCCCGCATCGGGAACATCTTCTGCCCGAAGCCGCCGCCGACGTCGCCCATGATCACCCGGATGCGCGCCTCGGGCAGGCCAAGGACCCGTGCGCAGATCGCGCGGAACTCGTGCGGTCCCTGCGTGGCGGCCCACACCGTGAGCTGCTCGCTGGCCGGGTCCCACTGCGCGACAAGCCCGCGGGTTTCCATCGGCACGCACACATAGCGGTGCTGGTAGAAGGTCTCGGTGATGACGTGCGCGGCGTCGCCGAAGGCGGCGTCGACCGCCGGGGACGCCGCGGCGGGAATCTCCCCCGCTAGGTTGCTGCCGAGCTCGGGATGGACCAGGCTCGCGGCACTATGCAGCGCCGCGCCGGTTTCAAGCACGGGCTCCAGCGGTTCGATGTCCGCCGCGACGAGCTCGGCCGCGTCCTCCGCGATGTACCGGCTCTCCGCGACGACCAGCGCGATCGGGTCGCCCGCGTACCGGACGTCGGCGTCCGCCAGCGGGCGGAACGGGGCCGCCGGCGCCTGCGGGCCCGTCATCGTCTGCCACAGCGGCCGCAGCCCCGGGTTCAGTTCCGCGGCGGTGAGCACGGCGACGACTCCGGGCAGCGCCCTGGCTGCCTCGGCGTCGACGCCGCGGAGCTCGCCGTGCGCCACGGTGCTGCGGACGAACGCCGCGTGCAGCAGGCCGGGCACCACGATGTCATCGACATACCGCCCGCGCCCGCTGAGCAGCCGCGGGTCTTCCCGGCGGCGCACCGACTGGCCGACGTACCGCCCGGCGGCCACGACCGGGCTGGCCGCGCCGGCGGCCCCGGAACCGTTCACTGCTGCTCCTCCGCTAGCTCCCGCGCGGCGCGGCGGGCCGCGGCGATGATGCCCTGATAGCCGGTGCAGCGGCACAAGTTCCCTGACAGCGCGGCGCGCAGTTCCGCGTCGCCCGGCGCCGGGTTGTCTCTCAGGTAGGCGGTGACCGACACGACGAAGCCGGGGGTGCAGAACCCGCATTGCAGGCCGTGCTCCTCCCGGAAGGCTTGCTGGACGGGGGACAGGCCGCCGCCGGGCGGCGTCAGCCCCTCGACGGTCACGACATCCGCGCCGTCGGCCTGGACCGCGAACATGAGGCAGGAGCGGACCGCCGCGCCGTCGACCAGGACGGTGCACGCGCCGCACACGCCGTGCTCGCAGCCGAGGTGCGTGCCGGTGCAGCCGAGGTCCTCGCGCAGCGTGTCGGCGAGCGTCTTGCGCGACTCGACCGTCGCGCGCCGGGCGGTGCCGTTGACCGTCATCGATACCTGCGCGACGGACACGCCGTCAGTCATGGGCCGCCTCCTGGATAACGCCGGCCTGGGCCTCCGCCACCGCGGCGGCGAGCGCCTGGGCCGCCATCGCCGCGCCCACCCGGCGGCGGTAGGCGGATGTCGCGTGCACGTCATCCGGCGGATCGGTGTCCGCCACCGCGAGCAGCCCGGTCTCGGTCACGTCGAGGTCTGCGGGCGCGGCCCCGGTGACGGCCTGTTCGGCCTGGACGGCGCGAACCGGCACCGCACCGAGCCCGAGCAGCCCGATGGCCGCCCGCTCGATCCGGCCGCCCGCGTCCACGGTGACGGCGCACAGCGCGCCCGCCAGCGCGAAGTCGCCGCTGCGCCGGGCGAACTCCCTGATGGCGAACCCGCTGCGACCCGGCCACACCGGGAAGTGCAGCGCCATGAGCACCTCGTCCGGCGCCAGGGTCGTCGTGTACGTCGACGCGAAGAACTCGGCCGCCGGGATCCGCCGCGTCCGTTCGGTGCCAGCCGCTTCTATCTCGGCGTCCAAGGTCACGGCCACCGCCGGGATCTCCGCGGCCGGGTCGGCGTGCGCGCACGAGCCACCGACGGTCCCCCGGTTGCGGATCTGGAAGTGCCCGATGAACGGGATGGCCCGGGCCAGCAGCGGGACGGAGCTGGTGATGAGGGGATCGCGCCCGGCCGCCGCCTGCGTGGTCATGGCGCCGACCGCGACGCTGCCGCCGTCGTCGCGCACGTACCGCAGCGCGCCGACCCGCCCGAGATCAACGAGGTGGGCGAAGCGTCCGAGCCGCAGCGCCAGCACCGGCACCAGGCTCTGGCCGCCGGCGAGCACCTTGGCCTCGTCGCCGCAGGCGGCGAGCGTGCCGACCGCCTCGTCGAGCGTGTCCGGGCGGTGGTAGGAGAACGGCGCCGGCTTCACGCCGGCCGCGCGCACGTGTTCCGCATGTCCGCTCCTCGTGTTACGGTGCCCGTACAGGCCGTGTTGAACAGTGAATTAAGTTATATTAATGAACCTACTCGGGTCAACGGGTGGGCGGAAGGACGGCGGGAATGGTCAGTGTCAACCTCGCGGCGCTCGTGCTCCGGCTCGTGGTCGGCGGAACGATGATGGCGCATGGCTGGAACCATGCCTTCGGCGGCGGCAGGCTGCCCGGGACGGCGCGGTGGTTCGAGTCCATCGGCATCCGGCCGGGCCGGGTGCACGCGCTGGCCGCCACTGTCACCGAACTCGGCGCGGGCGGGCTGCTCATCCTCGGCTTGCTCACCCCGCTCGCCGCGGCGGGCGTGGTCGGCACCATGCTGGTGGCGCTGGTCGCCAACCACGCCAGGAACGGCTTCTTCATCTTCCGGCCCGGCGAGGGTTACGAGTACGTGCTGATGATCACCCTGGTGTCCGGCGCGATCGGCGCACTCGGAGCGGGTGACTGGTCGCTCGACCACGCGGCCGGGTTCAGCGTGACCGGCTGGGCGGGGCTGGCCATCGCCGCGCTGGCCGGCGCGGCCGGCGCCGCGCTGCTGCTGGCCGCCTGCTGGCGCCCGCGGCCTGCCGCGGGCGGCGAGACGGCGGTTGGTGAATCAGCTAAAAAGGTTGTATGATTTAAGGCACCTGGCGGCCCGGCCGGGGACGTGTCTGGAGGTGCGTGGTGGCTGGTCTGGGGTTCGGTTTGTTCGACTGCGATACGCACTGCTACGAGACGCGGGACGCGTTCACGCGGTACCTGCCGAAGCAGTGGCTGGGGCAGGCGATCGCACCGGTACGGATGCCGGACGGGACCGAGCGGATCATGGCCGGGGACCGGGTGGCGGTGTTCAACTCCGAGCAGGGCCTTGGTTTCGACCTTGCCTACAAGCCGGGGTCGCTGAAGGAGATGCTGCGGCAGATGGCGTCGGGCAACCCCGAGGAGACCTACCAGCCTGAGCCGATGCGACCCGAGTACCTGGACCGCGAGGCGCGCGTCAAGGTGATGGACGCCCAGGGCGTGGAGCGCGCCGTGCTGTTCCCGTCGGCGATGGCGCTGTCGGTGGAGAACTACGTCAAGAACGTGCCGGCCGCGTACGCGAACATCCAGTCCTTCAACCGGTGGTTCGACGAGGAGTGGGGGTTCAACCGCGACGGGCGGCTGTTCGCGCCGGCGTTGCTGTCGCTGGCCGACCGGGACCTGGCCGTCGCGGAGACCGAGCGGATCCTGGCCGCCGGCGCGCGGATCGTGCTGCTGCCCACCGGCCCGGCCTACGGCCGCTCGCCGGGCGACCCGTACTTCGACCCGATCTGGGCGCGGCTGGACGAGGCCGGGGTGACGGTCGCGTTCCACATCATGGAGAACTGGTACAACGAGGCGATCGCGCCGGCGTGGGGGCAGGACCCGTGGCCGGGATCGTGGCACATGTCGGCGTGGCAGTGGAACAACCTGTACGGCGAGCGGCCGATCGAGGACACCCTGTCCGCGCTGATCTTCGACAACCTCTTCGGCCGGTTCCCGGCACTGAACGTGCTGGTGGCGGAGTTCGGCGCCTCCTGGGTGCCGCATTTCATCGGGCACATGGACAAGTCGCGGGGGATGGGCCGCAACGGGCCGTGGATCGGCGGCAAGCTCACCGAGCGGCCGTCGGCGATCTTCCGCCGTCACGTGCGGGTGGCGCCGTACCCGGAAGATGACATCCCGAAGATCGTCCGGGACCTGCCAGACGTGGACTGCCTGGTGATGGGCTCGGACTTCCCGCACGCCGAGGGGCTGGCCGAGCCGGCCGGGTTCACCGCCCTGCTCGACGGCCTCACCGAGGCGCAGCAGCGGCAGATCCTCCGCGACAACGCCGCCAAACTCCTGGCCGTCAGCTAACCGGCCTGGCCGAGCTGACCACATCGCCGTCCCGGGACCGTTCCGGCAGACACGCGCGGTGCCGGAGATGCTCCGCTGCGCATGTAGTTAGCATGCCAGAAACATCTTACTGATAAAAATTAGATAGATAATCTAGCTTTTCCTGACACCGGGGCTTATCGTCCTCTCAACAGCCGTGAACCTCGGCGGCCGCGGGTCGACCGCCGCCGCCGACAGTGAGCCGGTCGGCACCGGCCGCCGCTAAAGGGGGAACGAACCCAGTGATTAACAGGACACACAAGACGGCCGCGCGCACGGCGCTGCTGGCCGGCGGCCTGGCCGCCGCACTCGGCGTGGCCGCCTGCAGCAGCAGCGCCAGTAGCAGCACCAGCACCAGTTCTTCGTCATCGAGCGCGGCCGCGAGCGGCACGTCCGCCGCGGCGCCGAAGGGCGCGCCCATCAAGGTCGGCGTGATCGGCTCGCTGAGCGGCGCCCAGGCCTCCTCCAGCGACCAGGGGGCGACGGTCGCCCCGGCCTGGGCCGCCTGGATCAACGCGAACGGCGGCCTTAACGGCCACCCGGTCCAGGTCATCGTCCTCGACGACAAGGGTGACCCGGCGACCGCCCAGGCCGACGGGCAGCAGTTCATCGCCGACGGCGTGAGCGCCGTCATCGTGTCGTCAGACAACCTGGTCTCCGCCTTCGACAGCGCGGTGCTCGCCAAGGGCATCCCGCTCATCAGCGGGTCCGCCAACTCCAGCGACTGGTACACCAAGGCGGGCATGTTCCCGACCCCGACCGGCGTCGTCAACGGCGTGGCCGCCCAGGTCGCGGTGGCCGCCCAGTACGGTCACGCGAAGAAGTTCGCCAACCTGTACTGCGCCGAGGTCGCCGCCTGCGCGCAGGTCAACCCCATCTTGCAGGGGGCGGCTAAGGCGGCCGGGGTGGGCTACACCCAGCTGTCGGTCAGTTCCACCGCCCCGAGCTACACCGCGCAGTGCCTGCAGCTGAAGCAGGAAGGCGTGGACTACGCGCAGCTCAATTTCGCCACCGCGGCCGCGGTGCGGTTCGTCCAGAACTGCCAGGCCCAGGGCTACAACCCCACCTGGGGATCGTCCGAGCAAGCCGTCGGCACCGCGTTCGCCGCACTCCCGAACCTCACTGTGTTCGGCCCGGCGTTCTCGTTCCCGTCGGTCGCGAACGCGTCCCCGGTCGATCAGTTCCGGACGGTGATGCAGAAGTACGCCGCCGGCAGCAACTGGCGGGAGGGGTCGGCCTCGTTCACCTGGGACGGGCTGCAGACGCTGGCGCAGGCGGTCAAGGCCGAGAGCGTCCCCGCCGCCACCGCGGTCACCGCGGCCGACGTCACGGCCGGCCTGTACAGCTTCAAGGACCAGAACCTCGGCGGCGAACTGGCGAACGGCCTTACCTACACCAAGGGCAAGCCGCTCGGACTCACCGCCAACGCGTGCTACTTCGTCGTGGGGATGAAGAGCGGCCAGACCACCGCGCCCGCGGAACTGACCCCGCAGTGCCCCGCCAAGGCCTGACGGCCTGGCCGGCCGACGGCGCGAAGATCTTGACCGCCGACGCCAAAATAGGCACAATCATCTAACTGATGCAACTTTCGGTGGGGCCGGAGCCGCCGGCTTCTGGCCCCACCGGGAGCTCCGGAGGTCGTCGTGCAGGAGTTCTTGCCCTTCATCGTCGCGGGGATAGCGGCCGGGTCCATCTACGGCCTGGCCGCTACCGGCCTGGTCCTCACCTACAAGACCTCGGGCATCTTCAACTTCGGCCAGGGCGCGCTGGCCACCGCCGCGGCGTACATCTTCTACGGCCTGCACTACGCCGGCAACATCAACTGGGCCGTGTCCCTCATCGTCTCGGTGGTCATCGCGGGGCCGCTGATGGGCCTGGGCATGGAACGGATCAGCCGCCGCCTGTCCCAGCAGAGCGTGGCGTGGAAGATCGTGGCGACGACCGGGCTGATCCTGATCGTGCAGGGACTCGGGACGATCAAGTACGGCAGCGACACGATCGACGTCCCGCAGTTCCTCCCCAAGGGCACCGGCTCCTTCGCGGTCGGCGGGGTCAACGTCTCCTACGCCCAGCTGACCGTGACGGTGGTCGGCGTGGTGGCCGTGGCCGGGCTGTACGCCCTCTTCCGGTGGACCCGGACGGGCACCGCCATGCGCGCCGTCGTGGACGATCCGGACCTGCTGGCGATGCAGGCCACGAGCCCGGTCCGGGTCCGGCGCACCGCCTGGATCATCGGCACGACGTTCGCCGCCCTGTCTGGCGTGCTTGTCCTTCCGTTCATCGGCCTGGACGCCATCGCGCTCACCTACATCGTGGTGCAGGCGTTCGGCGCCGCCGCGGTCGGCGCGTTCAGCAGCATCCCGCTCACGTTCGCCGGCGCGATCGTCATCGAGATCGCCGCCAACATCTCACAGAAGTACGTGGTCAGCGTGAGCTGGCTGAGCGGCCTGCCGGACAGCCTGCCGTTCATCGTCCTGTTCGTCGCGCTCTTCCTCCTTTCCCGCCGCCGGCTGGCCTCCCGGTCGGGCGCCGAGTCGCGCCCCCCGCTGCAATGGCAGGGCCCGGTCCGGGTCCGGATCGTCACCGGCGGCGTCCTGGTCGGGCTGCTGGCCGTGGTGCCGTGGGTCGTGGGGGCGGAAAAGATCGGCTTCTGGACGATCGGCCTGACCCAGATGATCATGCTCCTGTCCCTCGGCCTGCTGGTAAAGACGTCGGGACAGGTCTCGCTGTGCCAGGCCACCTTTGGCGCCATCGGCGCGGTGGCCTTCTCTCAGCTGACGGTGGGGGCGGGCATCCCGTGGTTCGCCGCCCTGCTGTTCGCGGGCCTGATCGTCGTCCCGGTTGGCGCTTTCCTCGCCATCCCCGCGATCCGGCTGCCGGGCCTCTTCCTCGCCTTGGCGACCTTCGGCTTCGGCATCTTCGTCCAGCAGATGCTCTACTCCACCAACTGGATGTTCACCGTCTTGCAGAGCGGAAGAGCGATTCCGCGGCCCTCCATCGCGTCGACCGACACGGGCTACTACTACGTCGTCCTGGTGATCCTGGTGGTCACCGCGCTGATCATGGTCGCGATCCACGAACTGCGCCTCGGCCGGCTGCTGCGCGGGCTGTCGGACTCCCCGCTGGCCGTCGCCACCATGGGCCTGAGCACGAACATCACCCGCGTTATCGTGTTCTGCATCTCAGCGTTCTTCGCGGCCATCTCCGGAGTGCTGTACGCGGCGTCGATCCACTTCGGCGTGTCCTCGGACATCCATTTCAACCCGTTCTACTCGCTGACCCTGCTCGCGGTCCTGGCGCTGGCGCCCTTCGCTGAACCGTGGTACGCGATCTTCGGGCTGATCGCCGCGGTGATCCCCGGGTACCTGACGAGCACCAGCGTGACCTGGTGGCTCAACGTCATCTTCGGCGTGTCGGCGGTCGCCGTCGCGCTTCAGGGCGGCCACGCCGGAATGCCGGCCCGCCTCAGGCGGTTCTTCGAGCGCTTCGGGCCTCCGCCCGCCGCCGCGGCCATTGCGTCTACTGCGTCCACTGCGGCCGTCGGCGGCGCCGACGTCCCGCGCCAGCGCACGCCGGAAGGCGACGGCCTGCGGGTGCGGGACCTCCGCGTCGCGTTCGGCGGTCTTGTGGCGGTCGACGGGCTGAGCTTTTCCGTCCCGCTCGGGCGAATCACCGGACTGATCGGTCCGAACGGAGCCGGCAAGACCACCACGTTCGATGCCTGCAGCGGCCTCAACCGCAGGATTGGCGGCCAGGTCTCGCTGCACGGCAAGGAGATGACGAGGATGGCGCCCCCGGCGCGGGGGCGGCTCGGGCTGGGCCGCACTTTCCAGCGGATGGCCTTGTGCGACCGGCTCACCGTCGCCGAGAACGTCGCGCTCGGGCGCGAGGCCGGGCTCGGCGGGGCCAGCGTCCTGCGCCAGCTCGCGGCGACCCGGTCGCAGCGGGCGGGCACGCGGGCCGCCGCGTGGTCGGCCATGGAGCTGTGCGGGATCACCGGCCTGGCCGGCACCCAGGCCGGCGCGCTGTCCACCGGCCAGCGGCGGCTGGTCGAGCTGGCCCGGTGCCTGGCCGGCCAGTTCGACGTCCTCATCCTGGACGAGCCCTCGTCCGGGCTCGACCGGTCGGAGACCGAGGCGCTCGGGCGCATCCTGCGCCGGACGGTGGAGGACCGGGGCTGCGGGATCCTGCTCGTCGAGCATGACATGTCCCTGGTCATGGACGTCTGTGCGTACATCTACGTGCTCGATTTCGGCAGGCTCCTGTTTGCGGGCGACCCGCCTGAGGTGGCGGCGAGTCCCGAGGTGCAGGCCGCGTACCTGGGCTATGCGACCGAGGCGGAGAAGGCCTGATGACCAGCAGCGTGCAGCAGCCAGCCAGCGGACACGTATCAGGACCAGGCACGCCGCCCGCGCTTGAGCTGCGTGACGTCACCGGCGGCTACGGGCAGACCACGGTCCTGCGCGGTGTCTCGCTCACCGTCCCGGCGTCCGGCGTCGTTGCCCTGCTCGGCCCCAACGGCGCCGGCAAGACGACACTGCTCAAGACCGTGTCGGGTTTCCTTCGTCCGAGCGCAGGATCTGTCAGCCTGTTCGGCAATGACACGGCCGGCGTCGCCCCCTACCGTCGCTTCCAGGACGGCCTGTGCCACGTACCCGAGGGCCGCGGCGTGTTCCGGTCGCTGACCGTCCGGGAGAACCTGACCATGCAGTCCCGCAAGGGCGAGGAGGCCGAGGCGATCGGCCGGGCGTGCGCGGTGTTCCCGTCACTCGGCCGCCGGATCGGCAACATCGCCGGGACGCTGAGCGGCGGCGAGCAGCAGATGCTCGCGATGGCCAGCGTGTACATCCGCGGCCCGCGGCTGATCATGGTCGACGAGGCGTCGCTCGGCCTCGCCCCGCTCGTCGTCGACCAGATCTTCGAGTTCATGGAGAAGGTGGCCCGCGAGGGCAAGGCGCTGCTGATCGTCGACCAGTTCGCCGCGCGGGCACTGGCGCTCGCCGACACCGCGTACGTCCTGAGCCGGGGCTCGGTGACCTACTCGGGACCGGCGAAGGACCTGGGCCACGCAGAGCTGCTCAGCCAGTACATGGGAACCTGAGGCATTATGGGCACCAGTGACCAGGACGTTACCGACGAGGAGCTGTGCTCGCTCTTCCCCGGCGCCGTCGACCGGGACAGCGCCGCCCACTACCGCGGGCGGCTGCGGCGGCAGCTGTTGATCAACCGCTGCGCCGACTGCGGGACATGGCACGCGCCGCCCAAGCCGGTCTGCCCGTCCTGCCTGTCGGACCGCGTCCACGCGCAACCGGTATCCGGCGGGGGCACCATCTTCATGGCCGTGTTCCTGCACCAGGGTCCCCCGGCCGAGGGCGTCGATTACTCGACGCCCTATCCCGTCGTGACCGTCGACCTCGACGAGCAGCCCGGGGTGCGGTTTTCCAGCACGGTCGTCGGGTCGCCGAACGAGGAGATCCAGATCGGCCGGCGGGTCGAACTGGACTGGATCACGCGCGGCGGCGCGCCCGTGCCGGTCTTCCGCCTCGCCGCGCAGGGCAACCGGGAGGGCGCCGCATGATCTCCGCGCGCAACCCGATGAAGGACCGGGTGGCGATCGCCGGCGCCGCGACCACCGGGTTCCAGCCCCGCAACACCGGCCGCAGCCAGGCGAGCTACGTCGCCGAGGCCTGCACGGCCGTGCTCCGCCAGTGCGGCCTGACGCCGCGGGACGTCGACGGCCTGTGCGGGTCGCTGCCCAGCGCCCCGCACGTGCAGAACATGCTGGGGATCCCGGAGGTCACCTGGTTCGCCAATCCGATGATCCCGTTCGGCAATCACGTGGCCGCCGCCGTCAGTGCCGTCCACAGCGGGCTGTGCGACGTGGTGCTCGCCTATCACGGGGCGTACCGGATGGCCTGGAACACGGGCAGCGCGCTGAAGGACCCGTTCCGGCGCGGCGCCGCGTTCGGCAGCGGCGGGATGCCCCAGCCGGAGTCGGTCGCCGGATCGGTCGGCTACACCGCCTGGGCCTCGCGCTACATCCACGAGTTCGGCGTGCCGCGCACCAGCCTGGGCTACGTGGCGGTCAATGACCGGACCAACGCGATGGCCAACCCCGGCGCGGCCATGCGCGCCCCGCTGACGATGGACGACTACCTGGCGGCGCGGATGGTCAGGGAACCGCTGTGCCTGTACGACATGGACATCGCGGTCGACGGCGGCGACGCGTTCATCATCACGACCGCCGAGCGGGCGGCCGACCTGCCGCTGCCGCCGGTCCTGGTCAACGCCGTGGTCCTCGGCATGACCGACAGGAACGACGAGGACCAGGCGCGGAGCCTGCGCCGGCACGGCCAGCAGGTGACGGTGGCGGCGCTCAAGGCCAGGAGCGACTTCTGGATCGACGACATCGACGTCTTGCTGGCCTACGACGGGTTCTCCGTCATCGCCCTCAACTGGCTGGAGAACCTCGGTTTCTGCGACCCGGGCGAGGCGGGGGCGTTCATCGAGGACAACTGGCTGGCCAACGACGACGGAACCGGCCGGGTCATGATCAAGGGCCGGGTGCCGCTCAACCCGCACGGCGGCTCGCTGTCCGAGGGCGGCACCCAGGGCAGCGGCCACCTGCGGGAGGCGGTGCACCAGCTGCAGGGCCTGGCGGGGGAGCGGCAGGTGCCCGGCGCGGAACGAGCGCTCGTCGCGATCGGCGGCTTCTTCTTCAACGCCGAGGGCATCACGCTCCGGCGGGGCTGAGCTGACCTCGCGGGCCGGGTCAGCCGGCCGTCTGCTGGTCCAGGCCCCAGTTGTCAGGGAACGGGATGGAGTAGATGCCGAAGCCCGGGTACGACACCAGCCCGCCATCATGATCCTCCTGTGACTGGTAGTGGTGTGTTCGGCGGCCTTAGCGCAGCGCGAGCAGCCGGCTCCTGGTCCTGGCGATCCAGGCGTCGTAGTCGGTCGCCTTGCGCAGGAACGAGTCGCCTACCCGGGGGTGCGGCAGGATCAGGAAACGCTCGGCCTCCATCGCCTCGAGCACGGTGCCCGCGACGTCCTCGGGCATAAGCACCTCACCGAGCTTGCCGCCGTCCGGCGGCGTGGCGGACTCGTCGTCGTGCGGCCGGCCGAACATCCCGGTATAGACGGCGTTCGGGCACAGGCAGGACACCCGGATCCCGCGGTGCCCGTAGTTCAGCGTGAGCCACTCGGCGAAACCGAGCGCGCCGTGCTTGGTCATCGTGTAGCCAGGGCCGGACGGGCCGGTGATGAGCGCCGCCGACGAGATCGTCTGGAGCAGGTAGCCCTCCCCGCGCTCGACCATCGACGGCAGCACCGCGCGCGCCGCCCAGACGTGCGCCATCATGTTCACGTCGACGATGCGCCGCCAGGCGTCCACCGGCTGACTGATATCGCCCGGCGCCGGGTCAGTGAACCCGGCGTTCGAGCAGAAGACGCCGACCGGACCGAACGCGTCTTCCGCGGTGCGCACCAGGCCTTCGACCGCCTCAGGGTCGGCGACGTCACAGCCGACGCCCACGCCGCCAACCCGGGCCGCCACCTTGCGCGCCCACTCCGCGTCGATGTCGGCGACCACCACGCCGCGGGCGCCTTCGGCGGCGAACCGCTCGGCGAGCGCCCGCCCGATCCCGCTGGCCCCGCCCGTCACGACGACGGATTTGCCGGCCACCTTCATGCGCGTACCACCATCCTCCCAGCTTGACGTCACCATGATATAACTAACTTGTTAAAATGATTTAGCCTTGCGGGCGCCTGGTCAACCTGATCAAGGAGACGCTATGACACTGATATCACCGGCCTCCGTTCAGCTGGCCGCGCCCGAGAGCGTTGGCATCGACCCGCGCCGGCTCCGGCTGTTCCTCAACCGGGTCCGGCTCGAGGTCGACGAAGGGCCGCTGCCGTCGGCGCAGGTCGCGGTCGCCCGCGCGGGACGGCTCGTCGCCTTCGAGACGTACGGGGACGCCACGTCCGACAAGCGGTACATCCTTCAGTCGGTGGGGCGCACGGTGGTCGCCGCGGCGGTCTGGAAGCTGATCAGCGACGGGCTGCTGGACACCAGCGAGCGGATCGCCGACATCATCCCCGAGTTCGCCGCGAACGGGAAGGACGTCGTGACGGTAGGACAGGTGCTGACCCACACCGCTGGCTTCCCGTTCGCCCCGCTCGGCTATCCCAAGATGCTGGACCGGCAACAGCGCCTGGAGGCCTTCGCCAAGTGGCACCTGGACTGGGCGCCAGGGTCCCGCCTGCAGTTCCACCTGACCGGGGCGGCCTGGCTGATCGCGGAGCTCACCGAGCGCAAGACGGGGATGACCTTCCCCGGGTACCTGCGCACCGCCATCGTGGAGCCGCTCGGGCTCGGGTTCCTGCTGCCCGTGCCCGCCGACCGCTTCGAGTCGGCCCTGGCCGTCCCGGTCGCCACCGACCGGACCGGCGACGGCCAGGAACCCGACCCGTGGGGTCCGTGGTACCTGGCGAACCCGGAGGTGCTCGCCGCGGGCGAGCCCAGTCACTCGATCGCGGGCACGGCGGCCGACGTTGCCCTGCTCTTCCAGGCCCTGTTCCACTCGGGGCTGTGGCGCCGCGAGGTTATCGCCGAGGCCACCAGGATCCACGTCTCGGACAAGCCGTGGGGGGAGAAGATCTACGGCGGCAGCGACGAGGTGGCCAACCTTGGCCTTTTCTGCATGGTGAGCGGCGAGATCGGCGGACCGTGGACCCCGCGCACCGGCTCGGCGGCCACGTTCGGCAACGGCGGCGCGCCCTGCCAGCTCGGCTTCATGGACCCGGAGGCCGGCACCTCCTTCGCCTTCCTGACCAACGGCTACCCGCTAGCCGGCTACGACTATTCCCCCCGCGGCCGCAACCTGAGGATCAACATCGGCAACCTGGGCAACGACCTGATCGGCTAATGCCCCGTCGCCGGTCATGACCCGGCCTCCTCCGGCTGCGGGCCTGCCGCGGAGGCCGGCTCGAACGCCTCGCCGTCGGGGCTGGCGACGACCACCGTGTACCCGTCGGGGTCCTTCAGCCAGATCTCCCGGTGGCCGGGGCCGTTGCCGTCGCCCTCGGCCTGCCCATTGTCAATTCAGCCCGCGCTCGTCGCCAGTCGCCGCTCTCACGGCGCGCTAGTTCGAGCCGGTTCCGAGGGACAGGTCGATGCGATACATCCCGCGACCGTGCGTCACGGAGACAAGGGTCTCGCCTATCCAGAACAGGTCGTCTACCGAGCAGTTCGTCGGCCCCTCGTTCGTGGGCGACCAGGTGTTGCCGGAATCCTCGCTGGCAAACAGGCCCACTTCGGTGCCCGCATAGACAAACTCGGGATGCCGGGGATGCACCGCGATCGCCCTCACCGGTGTGGTGGGCAGGGTGGCTGACAGGTCACTCCACGTTGTGCCGCCGTCGCGGGTTGCCCAGAGGTTGCCGCGCGTGTATCCGCCGAACGCCACGTACACGACGCCGGTGAGCGCCGCGTCGATCGTGACACGGGTGCAGTAGCGCTGCGGTGGGAACGATGCCGAGCTGACCGGCTGCCAGCCAGGGGTGTCAGCGGTGCCGTTACTGGTCCGGAACAGAGCTCCGTTGGCATGACCCACCCAGATCGTGTCGGAGTCACCCGGGGCGATGGCCAGCGCGCTGATCTCCAGCCCCTTCGTGCTCCCTGACGCCGGAATCGCGTCCTTGATCGATTGCCAGCGCGGCCCGGTGCTAGGGGTGTTGGGCGTCTTGACGTCGTTGGTCCGCCACAGCGACAATCCGCCAGCGATCATCCGGTTCAGCTCGTTCGGATCCAGCACGAACGGCGCGATAAAGAGCGCCTTCTGCGACTGGGCGTCGGGGATGCTGTAAGGGGCCGGTTTCCAGTCCCATTTCTTCTTGATGTCATTCCAGAACTGGCCGCTGATGTACCGGTCACCTTGTTGATCTTGGCTAGTGCCGCCGTCGGTGTTCCGGTGGATGTTCAGGAACACGTACTCGCCGTAGAAGACGTTGGGATCGGTGGGGTCCGACGCGCACCAGCCGCCGTCTCCGCCGAAGATCGTCGTCCACTTCTGCGGACCCTGCTGGGGATCGAAGCAGAGCGTGCCGTTATCCTGCGCCCCACCGATGATCTTCCCGGTGCCGGTCTTGCCCGCGCCAGCGTAGAACTGCGTGACCCCGAAGGAGTTATCCAGGCCGGTCCAGCCCTCCAGGTAGGGCGGCTTGGCCTCCTGGCCAACCGCCTGAAGGTCTGATGCGGCACAGATCCCGCCGTCGCTGCCGAAGAACACCGTCCGGTTGCTGGTGCCGTCGTATGCGGGATGGGCGACGATGGCGTGCTGGTCGGCGTGCGGGGACGGCGGATGAGCCCACCAGGTGCTGATCTCGACCAGCGTGTCACCACCGTCGGTGCTGCGCCATAGGTTGATTCCGCCGGCGATCAGCAGGTTCTCATCGGTGGGGTCGCCCGCCCAGATAGCGTCGCCGTACCAGCCCTGGGCGCCCAGGTACGGCGCGGCGGTGCCGTCCGGAGCATGGGTCGCCTTAGGCTGGTAGCTCGCGCCGCCGTCTTCTGAGCGCCAGATGGCGCCCGTGGTCATCTGCACCGAGGCGTAGACGACGTCGGGGTTCTTGGCCGAATAAGCGAGTTCCACCCGTCCTTTCCAGGGCGTCCCATGACTGGCGGGGGTCCAGGTAAGCCCCC
>Ga0207664_10001587_pt1 | contig 14940 bp, 11 predicted proteins | sample LARL83metaG_FD_184349 | JGI IMG/M metagenome (GOLD analysis project Ga0207664, IMG submission 184349) | Corn, switchgrass and miscanthus rhizosphere microbial communities from Kellogg Biological Station, Michigan, USA - LAR L8-3 metaG... | ecosystem: Host-associated > Plants > Roots >... | reverse complement strand
CGCTCGGCACCGCCCTGCTCAATAAATAACCCTGCATCTCGTCGCAGCCCAGAAGCTGCAGGAGCCTTGACTGCTCCTCGGTCTCAACGCCCTCCGCTACAACCTTCATCTTTAGCGAGTGGGCCAAGCTGATTATCGTAGATACGAGCGCCAGTCCTTCCGGCCCAGCGGTCATATCGTTCACGAACGAGCGGTCAATTTTCAATCTGTCCACCGGCAGTCTCGCCAAGTAGCTGAGTGAGGAGAAGCCGGTGCCAAAGTCATCGATGGCAATCGTTACGCCCATCGCGCGAATCGCTTGCAGGCTGGCGATATTTCGATCGATGTCCCTGATAAAAACGCCTTCGGTAATCTCCAGTTCAAGTCCCGCGGCTGCATCCGCATCGACACCGATGGTGTGCGCTACATCGCCAATGAAATCGCGATTGTGCAGTTGCACCGGTGACACGTTCACGGAGATGCGGACCACGGGAAGGCCTGCGTCGCGCCAGCGCAGGTAGTGTTCAATCGCCTGGCGCTTTGCCCACCGCCCAACGTCATGGATCATCCCGGTTTCTTCGAGTATCGGGATGAACTCATTTGGCGGAACCATTCTTCCCGTGGCAGGATTGTTCCAACGGATGAGCGCTTCGGCGCCGGTGAGCAGACCGCTGGCCAGGTTTATTTTAGGCTGATAGTGGAGTACAAATTCTTCCCTAACGAGCGCTTCGCGCAACTGATTTTCCAACTTGAGCCTGGAGGCAACGCGCGCATTCATGCCAGAGGTGTAAAACTTATATCGGTCTCCGCTCGCCTTGGCGTCTCTCAAGGCGGCCTCGGCATTCTTGAACAGCGACTCCACATTCCTCCCGTCCGTCGGGAAGATTGCGATTCCAGCCTTGGCCGAGATGCTCAAGTTGGAATCGCGTATTAGGAATTGTGAATCGAAGAGAAGGGCGAAGCGCTGTTCCACTATTCGCGCTAGTTGCTCGTCCGTCTTCAATTCCGGTACGAACACGGCGAAATGATCGGGTCCGACCCGCGCCTGACGGTAGCCATGCTCGGTCGAAGCCGACATGCGTGCAGCTATTTCCCTAAGAACCGCGTCCCCGGCCCGCTCGCCCAACGTATCGTTGATGGCCCTGAATCGTTCGACATCAAAGATCACGAGACCGAGCCTGTGGCCATGCTCGCGAGCAATGGTCATGCATTGTTGCAAGCGCTCGTGGAACAAATTGCGGTTCGGCAGTCCGGTAAGTTCGTCATAAGTCGCCAGGTAGTCGATCCGGTCGGCGGCAACGGCACGCTCCCGTGCTTCTTCCGTGAGTTGGACATTGGCTTTGCTCAGTTCCTCGGTCCGGTCTGCAATGCGCACCCGCAGTATGTGGTCGTGCGCAACGAGGGCAGCACGGCTGACGGCCAGATCCGCAGCCATCTTGTTGATCGCCAGGCCGAGTCGGCCGATTTCGTCCCGGGAGATCTGTGGGACTCTGGTTTCATAAGCTCCCATCGCAATCCGATCGACCGCGATTTTGAGGTCTTGGAGCGGTCCGGAGATACGTTTGGCGAGGGCAAGCCCCAGCACCGTGACCACGAGCACGACGGCAGCCCCGAGAGCGACGATCAAGTAGAGCTGATCGCGTTCGGCATCAAAAAGACCTGCCCGGATCTGCGTGTATTCGAGAACAATCGCGCCGATGATTGGTCCCGTCGAACCTGTTCTGTGTTGCCGCATTGCGACAACCACTTGATGCGCTCCTTCGGGATGTAAATCATTCGTCTCGATAAAGGTTCGGGGCTGGCCGTCGTTGAGGGTTTTGACAACCTCGTTCCCATGGTCATGAGCAAAAAGTTGACCGACTTCGCCGGGATTCGCGTTGGCAATGCCCTTCCGATTGAGATCGAGGATAACAACGCCGCGCTTGCGCAAGGCGTTCAAATCGGTGATGTAATGCTGAAGAAATACCGGATTGTCGAGTCCGATGTCGATTGCCGAAGAGGCAATCAGTTCGCTTACGTGTTCGGCCTCGATCAGAGCCGCGCGCTCGATCGCGGACTCGTAAATGCCAATGACGACAATCACGAAAACAGCAACAAAACAGGCCACCGCGACGAACGCCAACGCAAGCTTGCGGCGGATATTTAGTTCGGGACTCCCCGGGCGGCCGCCTTCCTGCTGGCTGTCCATCGCAAGACTCTTCATAGCCCCACGATGGCGTGCTTGGATAACCCACGTCTGTACGGTGGGACGCGTTACCTAGTTAGCCACTCCAAAGCACTAAAGCGTGCTTCAGCGACCACGCCATGCATTCATCTTTGCGACAATCCTTATATAACAGCACGTTAGATTGACCAGAAATACTTTTCGGCTCGCCCCGTCCGCGGCGCGGCCATCAGGGCAGCATCCGTTCGACGGGGAATCCATTCCTCGGCGCGGCACCGCGGTTCCCGCGATCGTTGCGTGGCCGTAGCCTTGCAATGATCTTCCAGCATTCGCTGGATGCGCGCCTGACCTTCCGCGAGCGGATCGGCGATGTCTTCCGCATCCATCGCTCTGATCGCGTCGGAGCGACGCGCTGGAGTCTTGCGTCTGCGCGAAAAAGTTCGCTTCGCCGGCGCGCAGACGGTTGGCGAATGCTATCCACACGAACTGCGCGGCGGGATGGAGCAGCTAGCCCCAGGCCCCTGCGAAGCCCGGTCTCTCGCTCCCGAACCGTCCTACGCCCAAATCAGACGTTGTCTGATGGCGGCGCTTGGCCCGGCAGTCGATAGTAGCGCCACAAACGCGACCAGTGCCTCTTGGTCTTCTTTTTCGCGTACACCAAAGGAAATACGATGGATCACACGACCTCGATCGGCGGCAGTCTCACATCCGGCGCCCGCTCCAATCCGGCCGGCAGCAATTCGCCGAACGCGAATCCTGCGAGTGCCAGACTTGAAGATGCGGCGCAAACGGCGCACCAGGCAACCGACAAGATTGCAGACAAGGCCTCGGCCCAGGTAGACCGTGCCAGCAGCGCGGCGCATCGCGCGGTAGACAGCGCGGCCGGCGCAGCATCTTCCGCCGCGGAATGGGCTTCGGCTATTCCGGAGCAGGCGAAGCAGGTTCAGGCGCAGCTCATCGAAGCCGCGAGCGCATCGATACGCGCGCGTCCAATCGTCACCGCCGCGGGCGCGCTCTTGGTCGGCTATCTGCTCGGTCGTCTCGCGCGGCTATAGCCGGCAACGCATTGCGGACTTCGCTTTCAGTGTGGACGCAAACAGGTCACACCATCGGGTCTTGCCCCGTGGCGAAACGATGATGTGTCCAAAGATCACGCGAATCCTGGCCGCCGGCTCGGTTGCGTGTCTGGCGGCAATGGCGGCCTCGGCCCAGGTCATCGATGCGGGACAATACGCGGACATCGCACCGGCGGGTCGTGGCGTGCCCACGGCTTATGTACTCGATTCCGGCAAAGCAGATGCGCCGGCGTTTTCAATGCCGGCAAACTTGTTGGAGGACGCTCCGCGCGAGGCGCGCGGCAAAGTCGGCATGTGCGCTTACGATCCCCGCGATCGACAGGTCGCCGCGGCATGCCGCCGCCGCTTGGAGATAGCGCAAACGCCATAAAACTGTGAATCAATGCAGTGTGTATCAAGGAAGGCCGGGAGCACGCCAGACTGGCTTTCCACTTCACGGCGCCTCCGGGCGCCGCTTTTTCGACTATCGAAGGAACGGCATGAATCATGGCATCGATCGGCACTGGAATTGCGTCCAGGCCTGGTCCAGGCTCGCATGGAAAATCGCCGAGATGTCGGTCGCATCGGCGGCGGTTATCGGTCATCGGACAAATCAAATCGCAAAAGCGGGTCCGGTGCCCGGTGCGCGCGATCGAACCGAGTTTGCGCGGATGGCCAGCGAGAAGATCGAGGCGACCATCGAATCGGCCGCTGCCATGGGCGGCCGCGCTACGGCCACGCACATCAACCGTTCCGCACGTGCGTTCGGGCTCATGCTCGAAAGCGGTGCCGCGCTAATGTCGCTCTACGGCAGTCGGAACAGCAGCCAATTCTTTTCGCGGCAGGCAAGTCTGACCAAGACGTTGGCGCGGCTTGGCACGTCCGCCGTCGACCTTTCAAACTCAACGACGAGACTCGCGACGCTCGGGCTCGCCCCGATCCGTTCGCGCGCGGTTGCGAATGCCAAACGCCTTGGCAGGCGCTGAGGGCAGGGAGGTGTTGCGCAACCGGCCGACGCCGCATCTCTATCGGTGCTCCGGCATAATGCCGCATGATCGTCCATGTCGTCGACGGCACCTACGAGCTGTTTCGGCATTTCTACGGCCTGCGCCGTTTCAACAAGGGCAAGGACCGTCCGTACGGCGCGGTCGTCGGCGTGCTGCAGACCGTGCTCCAGATGCTCGAGCAGGGCGCTACGCACATCGGCGTTGCGACCGATCATGTCATCGAGTCGTTTCGCAACGACCTTTGGTCCGACTATAAGACCAGCGAGGGCATCGAGCCGGTCCTTTTCGCGCAATTCCATCCTCTGGAACAAGCGCTCGAAGCGATGGGTATCGAGGTGTGGCCGATGGTCGAGCTCGAAGCCGACGACGCATTGGCGTCGGCGGCGCGCATCGCCGCCAGAAATCCAAGCGTCGAGAAGGTTTGCATCTGGACCGTCGACAAGGATCTCGCGCAATGCGTCGAGGGCGATCGAGTCGTTCAGATCGATCGGCGGGCGAAAAAAATTCTCGACGCCGAGGCGATTCGCCGGAAGTTCGGGGTGACGCCTGACTTGATTCCGGACTTTCTCGCGCTGGTCGGCGATGCGGCGGACGGGTATCCCGGCCTTCCCGGTATCGGCCGAGTGGGCGCTGCAAGGCTTTTGAATCGATACGGCGCGATCGAAAGGTTTCCGCCCGAGTTGCTTGGCAGCCGCCGCGATCAGGCACTCCTGTTCAAGAACCTTGCGACGCTGAGGACCGATGCCAAACTGTTCCGCAACGTGAGCGAATTGCGCTGGCGGGGACCGACGAGCGCGTTCGCCAAGTGGGCGGAGCGCATCGAAACGCCGAGGCTGCTCGAGCGAGCCCTCAAGGTGCAGTCGGCGTTGTGAGGCCGGCTGGGGGCTAACGTCTCGCCGGTTCGTTCGCGCCGGACGAACGCATTAGCGCGACGCGATCCTCTCGTAGAGCGCCGTGTATTCCCGCGCGGCGGCGTCCCAGCCGAAGTCGCGCGCCATGCCGTTTCGCTGCAGCGCACGCCAGACCGTCGGGTCACGATAGGCGGCAACGCAGCGCGCGATCGCGCCGTGGAGCGCTTCCGAAGTCGGCGCAAAGAATTTGAATCCGGTCGCCGTGCCGGCAGCGAGCGACTGCGGCGTGCAATCGACGACCGAATCGACCAGCCCGCCGGTCGCATGGACGATTGGGGGCGTGCCGTAGCGCTGGCTGTACATCTGGTTCAACCCGCACGGCTCGAACCGGGACGGCATGACGAAGGCGTCGGCGCCTGCTTCGACGAGATGCGCGAGCGCTTCGTCGAAGCCGATGAAGCTCGCCAGGCGCCGCGGCCGAGCGGCGGTAAGCCTGCGCAATTGCTGTTCGAGCGCCTTGTCTCCCGTCGCGACGATCACGATCTGGGCCGGGAGCGCCAGAACGGCGTCCGCGATGTCGAGCAGAAGATCGAGGCCTTTCTGCGGGGTAAGCCGAGTGACTGCGCCCAGCAGCGGAATGTCGTCGCGCGGTTCGAGGCCGAAGCGAAGCTGCAGCGCTTTTTTGTCCGCCGCTTTGCGCTCGAGCGTCATCGCGTCGTAGCGCTCGGGAATCCGCGCATCGTTTGCCGGATCCCACACGGCCGTATCGATACCGTTCAGGATCCCGGTCAGGCTGTCGCGTCGCGCCGCGAGAAGGCCATGCAATCCCATGCCCATCGGCTCGTCCTGGATCTCCCGGGCATAGGTTGGACTGACCGTCGTGATGGCGTTGGCAAAAAAGATGGCGGCCTTGAGAAACGACAAGCGACCGTAGTACTCGACGCCGTCGACCGCGAAGCTCGACGCGGGCAATCCAAGGTCGCCCACCCAATGCGGTGCAAAGTTGCCCTGAAAGGCAAGGTTGTGCAGCGTGATGATGTTTTGGGTCGCGCCGTCGAAGCTCAGCGTGCCGTACGCCGGCGCCAGTCCGACCTGCCAGTCGTTCGCATGAACGAGTTGCGCGCGCCACGCGACGACACTCTTCGGCGAGGCGAGCCGCGCCGCGACGTACGACAGCAGCCCGAAGCGCAGCGGATTGTCCTCCCAATCGACGCCGCCGGCATCCTGGTAGGGACCGCCGTCACGGTCATAGAGTGCGGGGCAATCGATGATCCACGCCGGAACGCCCTGCGGCAGCTCGGCCGCGAGGAGGCGCGCGGCGGGCAGTCGCGCGAAGGGCTCGATGCGTCCCGCATCGCGCGCGTCGGGCAGCGCCGCAAGTACTGACCGGTATCCGGGCAGCAGGACGCGTACGTCGAGTCCGTTGCGGCGAAGCGCGGCCGGGAGCGCGCCAGCGACGTCGCCCAGCCCGCCGGTCTTGACCAGCGGCGCGCATTCGGGCGTTGCGTAGAGTATGCGAAGCGGAGTCAAAGGCGACGTCGAGCTTGTTCGATTGCTGGGCGCACCCCGACGGAAAATGCCGGTTCGACCTTACGCCGGTACCGGGCCCATTCGAATATAGCAGATCAGCAACCGGTCTTCGGCAGCGCCGGGCCGCTTGTATTTTTTGCAATATCGGCGAGCCGCGACACGACGAGCCCGCAGCTTGCATAAACGGGATACGATAAGAGATCGTAAGCGACGAAACATCGAGTCGGCGATGATCATCGGTCAGGACACCGCGCAAATCGGTTATGGCCCCGCCAAGCGGGACCCGCAAGGCTTGCTGATGACGCAACTTGCGCGCGACGCGCTCGCGATCGTGCTTGCGGGAGGGCGCGGCAGCCGGCTCGGACCGCTGACCGACTGGCGCGCCAAGCCAGCCGTCCCCTTCGGCGGCAAATTTCGCATCATCGATTTTTCGCTTTCCAACTGCGTCAATTCGGGCGTGCGCCGCATCGGCATCTGCACCCAGTACAAGGCACAGAGCCTGATCCGGCACGTGCAGCGCGGATGGAGCTTCCTCGACGGCCGGTTCCGCGAATTTGTCGAGTTGCTGCCGGCTCAGCAGCGCGTCACGACGGACTGGTACAAGGGCACGGCCGACGCGGTCTACCAGAACCTCGATATCCTGCGCCGCCACGCGCCCGAATACGTGCTCATCCTCGCCGGCGATCACGTCTACAAGATGGACTACGCGCGGATGCTGGCCGAGCATGTCGGGCGGTCCGCCGACGTGTCGATCGGCTGCGTCGAAGTTCCGATCGACATCGCGAGCGAGTATGGCGTGATGGCGCTCGACGACGAGTCGCGCGTCGTCGCCTTCGACGAAAAGCCGGCGCAGCCCAAACCGGCGCCTGGACATACCGACATCGCCCTGGCCAGCATGGGGATCTACGTCTTCAACGCTTCGTTCCTGTACGAGCAGCTGATCCGCGATGCCGACGAGCCGCGCTCGGCGCACGACTTCGGCCGGAACGTCATTCCCTACCTAATCGCGCGCGGCTACCGCGTCTTCGCGCATCGGTTTCCCGACTCGTGCGTCAACATGGTCGAGGGCCGCCCGTACTGGCGCGACGTCGGCACGATAGACGCATACTGGGAGGCGAACCTGGATCTGACGCATGTCACGCCCGATCTCAATCTCTATGACGAAGACTGGCCGATCTGGAGCTACCAGGAGCAATTGCCGCCGGCCAAGTTCGTGTTCGAGAGTCCGGACCGGACCGGCGTCGCGTTCGACTCGCTGGTGTCCGGCGGCTGCATCGTCAGCGGATCATCGATCCGGCGCTCGCTGTTGTTCTCCAATGTCCACGTGCACAGCTACTGCACGATCGAGGATTCGGTGGTCCTGCCCGACGTCGAGGTGCATCGCAGCGTGACGCTCAGGAAATGCGTCGTCGACCGGTATTGCGTACTGCCCGCGGGTCTCGAGGTCGGCGTCGATCCGGTCGAGGACCGCCAGCGTTTCTTCGTCACCGAGCGCGGCGTCACCTTGATCACGCCGGAGATGCTCGGCCAGGATATGCACCATCTGCGATAACGCGCTTGGATTCAACCCGCCCGCCCTCGCAAAAAAATGGGCGGCGAGCATGACGCCCACCGCCCCGGAGGAAAAAGATCGCCTCGTGCGGGCCTAGCGCTCTACCCGTTCGACTTGCATGACGGCACCTGGTCCTGCGGCAGCGGGCTATTTCAACCATCGTTACTTCTCCTCGGCAATTCCCCTTTTCATCTGTTGATCCCCCTTCCGTTTACGCTGACCCGTCGTCGGAATTCGCTTCTGCTTTCGCGCCGAGCAGCGACCGATAATTGTGGCGTTCACCTCTGTTGATCCGTGGGCTATCTTGCGTCCGCCGTGTCTGCCACGGCATTTATATTCCGCGAGCATTCGGACCGTCAAACCCAAACAGCAATCGAGTCAGCCTATCGTCAGCAAATCGTGACGAGCGTCCGCGAGGCAACCGATGAGCCGCGCCGAAGCTCGCGGGCGCGAAGCGTGTTGGCACCGAGGCGATGAATGCGACGCGCAGACTTGGCCGCGGAAAGCCCACGGTCGAGCGCTATCGCTGAAGCGGATCCGCGCACGCGGGAGTGCACTGGTGGGTCAATGCGCGTGCGTCGATCGCCTTCGCTGCGCGTCCGACATCGGTCGGAGCGCAGCTGGAGCCGACTGGTGCAAGTACATGGACGCACCCGTTCCCGGGCTCGCAGGCTAGTCTGCGTCGGACGACGCCTTCGCTCGAAACTCTGCGCGCAAACGATACTCGACGGGCGCAACGCCGTAGCGATTGCGGAACGATCGACTGAAATGCGCCGGACCGCTGAACCCCCAGGAAAAGCCGATCTGGCTGATCGCCTTGCGCCGTGACGCCGTCGCCTCGATCTCCTTGCGCGCGCCTTCGATCCGTTCGACCCAGACCCATTTCATCAACGGCTCGGGCTCACTCGAGAAAAGCTTGTGGATGTAGCGCGTCGACAAACCGACTGCCCGGCTCACCATATCGACGTCGAGCCCTGGATCGCGCAGATGCTCGCGCACAAAACGCCTGATACGTGCCTTGTGAAACAGCTCGAGCCGCGACGGCATCATGCGCAGCGAATCCGGCAGCGCGCTTACGACCGAAGCGAGCAAGCCGATCAGAACATTGGACAGTCCGGACCCCGCGTCCTCGTCCAGGTCGTCGGCATGTCGCGCGACCGAACGGACGATGTCGGCGAGCAGCGCGCCTGCGCCGCGGGTGCAGTCGACATTGAGCGGCAACGCGAGCTCCCAACCCTGGAGCGCTTGACGAACCGCGTCGAGCGGCAGGAGCAGGGCGATGCCGCGTGAAGGTGTAGTAAAGGCGAAGGTGCGCGGACGGTTCGCGCCATACATGCAAATAATCGTCGGATCGAGCTTGCTGGTCACGCCACCTTGCTCGACCCATCCGGCGCCGTCGATGCTGAGCCAAAGAACGAGGCGCTCGCGAGGGGTCGAACCGAGTTTCTGGGCAAGGCGGACTTGATAAGGCTCGACGTCGAACTCGAGGATCGTCAGCGGACCGAGGTTGCGTTGCCTGACGCTGGATCTGAAGCTCGACTCGCCGGGCGCGACGACCTCGGCGTCCATGCCGGCTATTTCCTCGATCCTGCGCCGCCATTCGGTGAAGCGCAGTCCGGTGGAAAACGATTCGCTGTTGAGTTGCATGACCACGTTGCCGTCCTATTATCACAGCTCGTACATCCGGCCGGATCGCACGTCGCGCTTGATCTACGCGCCGATGCAGCGCTGCCGTTCCTGCCTCGCCTTTGCGGCACGCCTGGTGACGTTGCGCCGCCGCGCAGGTCGCGAGCGATCAACCCACGCATCCGCCCCGGCTCGCTGCGGATTTGAGCACTGTATGTCTGTCAGGAATTAAGGTAAAGTAAGAATTAGTGAGCACTTGGTTAAGGTAAAGCTTATGCTTCGCCTGTCGTTCCGCGAGCTCCAGGTGTTTGCGACGGTCGCCCGCCACATGAGCTTCGCGCGGGCGGCCGAGGAGCTGCATCTGTCGCCGCCGGCGGTGTCGATGCAGGTCGCCGGCCTCGAAGCCACGCTCGAAGTGCCGCTGTTCGAGCGCGCCGGCCGACGCATTTCGCTCACGACGGCGGGCGAATATTTCCTGGTGCACGCGCGACGCCTGCTGACCAACCTCAAGGATGCCGAAGACACGATCGCGCGGCTTAGAGGCGTCCAGACCGGCCGGCTTGTCGTCGGCGTCCTGTCGACCGCGAAATATTTCGTGCCGCGCCTGCTCGCCGGATTTCTGCGCGAGCATCCGGGGCTGGACCTGAAGCTCGAGGTGGGCAACCGCCAGGCGCTTTCGGACCTGTTGTCACGCGGCGACCTGGATCTGGCGGTGATGGGATCGTCGCCACGCGAGGTCGAGCTGCGGGTCGAGCCATTCGCCGCGCATCCCCTCGGCGTCGTTGCCGCGCCCGTCCACCCGCTCGCCGCACTGCCGCACATTCCACCGGCGCTGCTCGACCGCGAGCCGTTCATCGTGCGCGAGCCCGGCTCCGGCACCCGTGCGGCGATGGAGCGCTACTTTGCCGAGGCGCGCATCAAGCCGGCATCGATAATGACGATGGCAAGCAACGAGACGATCAAGCAGGCGGTGATGGCCAACATGGGCGTCTCATTTCTGTCGCTGCACACAACGGGACTCGAAGTCCAGACGGGGTTGCTCAAGGTGCTCGACGTCGACGGACTGCCGGTCGTACGGCGCTGGCAGGTCGTGCACGTGCGCGCGAAGCTGCTCTCGCCGGCGGCCGAAGCGTTGCGCTATTACTTGCTCGAAAGCGGCGAGCGCGTGCTCGCGCAGATGTTTCCGGGGGTCGTCGCCGCGGCGGCCTAAAACGTCGACGCGAGGGGGTCGGCGGCGAGCGTCTCGCGTCGGTGCCGACAAGCCTTCGCGACCGGCCGCAGCGACGCGGCCGGCGGGCGCATCAGGACTTCTTGTTGTAGAGCGAGCACCAGCCGTTCGGACTGATCGCTCCCTCGACGACGGCGCAACTGCCCGGTGCCTGGAAGTACAGGCAGTCGGCGCATTTCTGGCCGTCCTTCGGCGAATCCTGATACTTCACCGCTTCCTTGCCTGCCTTCTGCGCGTAGGCCGGCTTTATCTGAATCACACCGGCGGCCAGCGTACCGCCTGCCAGCAGCGCCGCGCACCGAAGCATCGAACGGCGCGTCAGCTTCGCTTGCTCATCCATGTTCTTTCTCCTTCGACTAGGGCTACACGAAACCACAACTCGTCCTCAGGCATAAAAATTATACGCGTCAAAACCCGGAACTTGCCCACTTGCGCGGCCCGGTCCGCCACCAACTTGCGACCCGCCGCGGATCCAATCTGTGGTTGTGCTCGGCTGCATTGCGCCTGGAGACAACGCTTAGTGCTCCGCCGGTCAAAAGTGGCTTCGCAGCCGTTGTTCCGGACGGCCGAAACGGATGCTGCACTGCGGCCGGCGCTGCGGACGAGCAGCCCACGCGCACAGCGACAACCGTTGGCGCGAGACCTTATTGCACCGCAATATGAATAACAGTGTTGTCTTTTGTGTACACGTCGGCCGGCCGAACGCGCGAGAAAGGGGAAACGCGTTGACGCGCCCGCTGCCGTCCCTGTACTTTTGTCACTGACAACTGACATTACGCTGGCAAGCGAAATTATTCGCATTCGAGACGTGATGACCGGTACCGCAGGAGGAATGAAAGTTGAGTCGTCCGTCGTTTTGCACCATGAGGCGCGCCGGTGCGTCCATGTCTTGTCTGGCAGTCTTGGCGCTCCTCGCCGGTTGTGCCGGCGGCCTTTCCAGTCTTGCCGACATGAAAATCGGCGACCGGCCGCTGTTCTACAAGAACCAGCCGGGCGATGCGCCCGAGACGATCGAAAATCAAGCCGGTCGAGTGGGCAAGAAGCGGGACGTAGCGCCGCCACCGGCCCAAAGCGCAGAGACGATACCTCCCGCCGCCAGCGGCCCGCCGCCGGCGCAGGTCGCGAGTCGGGGCGAATCCCCGGGCGCCCGCGAACGCCCAGCCGTCGTGGCGCAGGCCGCTCCCGCGGCACGCGCGCCGGCAGCGCAAGGGGGCGTACCCGGCGGTTATACGCAGGCTTCGCGTTACGGCGACTTGCTGTTCATCTCGGGGCAGATCGCGCTGGATCCGCGCACCGGAGCATTCGACAGCGACGCGTCGATCGAAGTGCAGACGCAGCGCGCTATGGACAACGTGCGCGCGATTCTCGAATCGAATCAGTTGACGATGGCCAACATCGTGTCGGTCACCATCTATCTCAGCAGCCTCAGCAACGTAGTTGCGATGGATCGTGCCTACCAGACGTACTTCCGCCAACAGTTGCCAGCGCGCAGCGTCGTGGAAGTCTCCAAGCTGCCGCGCGGTGCGCTGGTGGAAATATCGGCGATCGCGGGACGCTGAATCGAGGGATTGCAACACAAGGTCGTTACAACGCAGTGCACGCATTGCCCACAGGAGGACACAAGTGAAGATCAAGTTGGCGTTGCTTGCAGTACCGATGGTTGCGGGCTTTTGGGCAGCTAGCGCGCCCGTTCTGGCCGACCAGCCGATTTATCCGAACGCGCCGGTCGTCGGCGAAAACCAGAACATTCGCAACCTTTTCCGGTTGCGCTGCGGCGCCTGCCATGGCGGCAACGGGGAAGGCACGTCGAACACCATGCCCAAGCTCGCTCCGGCACTCAAGGGCAATCCCTTGATCATCAACGCACCGGCGGGAGTGATCGTCAACATCATCCGCAAGGGACGCATAGGGCGTCAGCGCCTTTACCACGACAGCCCGTTCGCGAATATGCCGGGGTTCGGCGCCGAGATGGTTCCGGACGTCGATGCGCTCGTCCAGTTCCTAAAGACCGACCTGCAGAAATAGCGACTGACTCACTCAGCCTCTCAACACACCCGCTCCCGGAGGAGATTCATGAAGCAGTATCTTAAGAACGGAGTCAAGCTCGCGGCAGCCGCACTCGTGTGCGCACTGCCATTCTTGGCGACCGAGTCGCAGGCGGTGCCGGCCTTTGCGCGGCAAACCGGCATGGTCTGCACGACCTGCCATATCGGCCAGGACAACGTGCCGAATTTCACGCGGACGGCGCGGATCTTCCAGATGCGAGGTTATTTCACGCCGACGATCCGCGAAAGAATCCGCGGCGATGGCCAGACGATCGAGGGCGAGCCGCAGTACGGCGGGGACTACCTCTCGCTCAACATGATGGACTTCTTCTCGGCGCGGTTTGTCTCGGAGCTGGCGCAGCAGTCGAAGGTCAACGGCGTCAAGAGCGACGTCACGTCTACTCCGGCCGCGCGGATGTCGATGTTCTTTACCGGCCCGATTACCGACTGGCTCGGCTTGTGGACGGAGATCGGCTACCTCGGCAACAACTCGATCAATTCGGTGTCTGTGGGTAATACCGGGCCGACGAACCTGAACTACTTCGCCTTTGACGAGTTCCGGCTGGCCACCTCGCGCACGATCGGCGAAAACAGCTTCATCGGCATGTCGATCGGCAACGAGCCTGGCGACGTCGTGTCGGAGTTCCTGTTCCCGCTCGGCATCCCGCGCTTCTTCTCCCTCGGCCAGGGCGGTGTCGGCAAGGAAGCGACAATGAGCACGGTCAGCTTCCATGCGTTCCTCGACGACCAGTGGTGGATCCAGTTTGCGCCCAATACCGGCGTCACGAACAACAGCTGGTCGAACGGCTGGCAGCAGTACTACGCGTTCGGCTGGAACGCACTTCGTCAGACCGAGAACGACCTTTGGCTGGCGATCGAGTACAGTCATGGCAACGACAACGCGTCGATCCTCACGCCGGTGAAGAACAGCTTCATCTGCCCGACGACTTGTCCGGCAGGTGTGGTCGACACGTCGCTGTCGTTCAGCAACACGCTCGGCGGTCGCTCGGTGGCCGGGGCACCGCTCGAGATCGTCAACAAGTTCAATACGTACAGCTGGCGCATCGAACACACGGCGGCCGACCGCGGCCCGCATAGCTGGGTCGCCCTGATCGAAGGCAACGGCACGAAGCAGAACTACCTCAGCGGCGCGAGCGCAAAGCGCGATCTTGTCGGTCTGTATCTGCGCTATTACTACCTGCGCACCTACGGTTTCTACGCGTCGTGGTACCACGACTTCAAGTACGAGTACACGAGCCCCACCGGCGTCAAGACCGACTTCGGTACTACGAATGGGTCGAATGTGACGGCGCTGTGGTCTCCGGCGATGAATTTCAGCGTGCACTTGTCGTACAATTTCCCGCAACAAAACGCGATATATTATCCAAGCGGCTCGACGGGCACGCCGCCGACATCGGTTAAGTCGAGCAGCTGGAACTTAGGCTTCGAGTACAACTTCTAAGACGTTGTTCCTAACGCCACAAAGCGTCTCTCCTCCCTTCGGGCCGGCTCGTTGTTGAGACGGCCCGCCCGAAGGTCTTTTCGACGCCGGTTCGGCAAGCTGTAATCGAACACGCTTGATCGTGGGGCGAGCGAATCGCCCCTTGGGCCCGCGCCACCGTGGGTGGCAGCGGGTTTTTTATTGCCCTGAACGAAGCGGACATCGCGATGCAACGTGAACGGGTTGTCGTCTGGGACCTGCCCACGCGCCTATTTCACTGGCTCCTCGCCGCGGCGTTCCTGGTCGAATGGCTGACGCAGGACGACGCGCGCTATCTCGATTTCCACGTCTTTTGCGGATATCTGATCGGCGGGCTGATTGTGTTTCGCCTGATCTGGGGCTTCGTCGGAACGCGGTGGGCGCGCTTTGCGAGCTTCGCCTTTGGGCCATTCGCCGCGCTTC
>Ga0207664_10001586_pt1 | contig 14949 bp, 14 predicted proteins | sample LARL83metaG_FD_184349 | JGI IMG/M metagenome (GOLD analysis project Ga0207664, IMG submission 184349) | Corn, switchgrass and miscanthus rhizosphere microbial communities from Kellogg Biological Station, Michigan, USA - LAR L8-3 metaG... | ecosystem: Host-associated > Plants > Roots >... | reverse complement strand
CGCCACGATGGGTATACGTTCATAAGTATCTCCAAACAGAAAAGAATCAGTCGTCCTGCCCCTCAATCCTATTGCGGCCGGTGCGCTTAGCTTGGTACATGCGGCGGTCCGCCGCCATATACAGACGATCCCAATCCTGGCCATCTTCCGGAAAGACGGCCACGCCGCCGCTCACGGTGGCGGTGGGTGTCGCGGCTTCCTCGTGGGGTCGGGTGCCCTCCACCGCCTGGCGCAGGCGGTCCGCAGCGCGGATGCACTGCTCCCGGTCATGCTGCGGCAGGATCATCAGGAACTCCTCACCGCCGATGCGGCCCAGTACATCCTCGCCGCGTTTGTGCCTCTCGAGAGTGGCCGCAATATGCCTCAGTACCGCATCACCCACGTAGTGCCCGCAGGTGTCGTTGATCTGCTTGAATAGATCGATGTCGAACAGCACCAAGCCGAAGCTCTGCTGCTGACGCCGGCAGCGCGCCACTTCCTCGTCGAAACGCAAATGCGTGGCGCGGCGGTTGGGCAAACCCGTGAGCAGGTCGGTGAAAGCGGACCGGCGCAGGTCATCCTCCATGAGCCGCACTTCCACCCACATCAGCCCGAGGGTGGAACATACCACCAGCAGCATCTGGAAGATGGCGAAGCCAGCCTGCAGGGCATCGCCGCGGCTCGGGTCGGAACTGCCACGGACGGACAGCCATATCGCCGCGAGCCGCAGGTTCCACACCACCAGCGTGAGCAGGATCGTAGTCACCAGGAAGCGTGCCGCGGCACGGGCTGCCGGCGGCGGATGTCGGATGAGCTGCCATGACACCACCGCATAGAGCAGGCTGGCGTAGAGAGTGGGCAAGGCGATGTCGACTATCGCATATTCGAAAAACACATGGTTCAGTACGAGACCCGCCACCACCGCACCCAACAGACCGCCGGTGAAGCGCAGCTGCGGCCGCTCCGGCACGTGCATGAACACACCGCGGGCGGTGAACAATCCCCCCAGGGATATGAGGCTATTGCCCACCACTTGAGTCAGGTCATAGGGCAGCCAGAACGAGGAGATGATCACCAGCATGCCGAAGGCATAGGTGATGAGCCCCCATCCCCAAAGCCGCAAGGCCACGGACTTGCGCTCGCCGCGCGCCACCACCAACACCAGCGTGCCCATCAGCATGCTCATGGTAAGCAAGCACAGCAGCAACATGGCCGTGAGCTTCACGCCGTTCCCCAATGTAGCCGTTATCTAAACTGCCCCAAGGCTCGCCCGCCATTCTACGCGCGTCGCGGTCGGCCCGTTGCGGGCCATCTCAGGCGCGCTTCTCGTAGCGCCAGTTCAGGTTCTTGCCCTCAGCGAGCCACTGCAGCGCCGTGACAAGACGCTTGTCACGGGTGTCTGCCTGCTTTGCGCCGCTGATCCACTTCACGTACTCGTTGCGATGGCTGGCGCTGAGCGCCTTGAACGTAACGGCGGCTTTCGGTGTCGCCTTGAGCGCCCGCCTCAAGTCCGCCGGAACCTGCAACGGGGTAGCCTTGCGCTTGGTACGGCCCGGAATTTTGACTGCTTCGAGGTTCAGCTTGACCGCCTTCTTCATATAACCCAGCAGCCTGGCGTCGGAAGGCAGGTCCTTGAGGCTTTCGATTCGGCCAAAGCTGCCCATCGCCTCCTGAGCTTTGCCGTCCAAGATCAGCTTGCTCTTCCAGAAGCCGAAGGCGCAGTGCTCATTGAATGCCGCCATGTTGCAGACGATGCCGCCGTGGTTGAAGCTGGGCATCCCCCACTTCAATGTCTCCTCGATGTCCGGGTCCGCACGGTGCATCAGCTTGCGGATGTGCTTCAGGATCGGCTGGGCGAAGTCGGCCGACTTCGCAATATAGGCATCCACCCTCGGATCCTTCTTGCCCATGAAGCTCTCCCATTCAGTCCCCGGTGGGGATGATACCCGCGTTCTCGACCATGAGGATGATGGAGCGTTGCGGCGCGCGAGTTCGGTGCGTCACACCCTTGGGAACCGTGAACCCCTGGCGGGGTTTCAGTTCCACGGTGCGGTCCTCCAGGTCCACGCAGAACAGGCCTTCAATGCAGTAGAAGAACTCGTCATCTTCGTCGTGCTTGTGCCAGTGGTATTCGCCCTGCATCACACCCAGGCGCACCACCGAGTCGTTCACCTTGGTTAGCGTCTGGTTGTACCAGGGGTGAGTCACTGCATCTACCAACGGTTTCAGATCGACGAGTTCCAGGGCCTTGAACTTGACGTCCAAGTGGGTCTCATACGGGAACTCGGCAGGATCGGATTTGCTCATGCTGAGACCTCTAGGGATGGGCACACCTATATCCACTCGAAATGTTAAAGCATTGTTCCCGGGTGATCTGTTGTAAATATACGGATGGGTTGTTGCTATTTCGCGGCATCTATTTTGCCGCGTACTTCTCTGCACCCACGAAATGCAGCGAGATGTACGGTTCGTCCCCCACCACCCAACTGTCGTGCGGTTCCGGCGGGATGTAGAAGAGGTTACCGGCCTTGAGTTCGATCACCCGGCCGTCAGCGAATGCCGCGGTCGCGGTACCCGATATCACCAGTCCCACATGCTCGACCGCGCAACGTGCCTGCCCCAAGTCCCGACCCACATGCTCCGACCAGCGCCAGCCCGGTTCGTACGTGGCCCGGCCCACGGTCATGCCGCCGAGGCGCACGATCTCGAATTTACCTTTCTTGAGTACCCGGAGTTCATCGGGATGCTCGAACTTCTTCAGTATCACGTCCGTATCCATCGCAGCCTCCTCGCAGGGAACGATCATCATAGCGCCGCCTCAGTGGGTCAACAGCAGGACGCGGGCATGCTCCCGCAGAGCTTCCCGCAAGCGCGGCGGCTCCCGTACCTCGAAACCGAAAGACACTCTTGCCAGTTGCCTCGCCATCCAGTCGATGCCGTCGGTGCTGCTCTTGAACAAGACTCCTTCCGGATGTGGTTCAAAGAGCCCTATATGCTCGCCTAATTCCAACATGGCTGTCTTGAGGTCGGTCTTGAGCCACACTTCGACCGGCGTGGCCCGCGGCAGGGTCGCGATGCTGAAATCGAGATGCGCGCCGGCATCGAAATCTTCCGGGCGGGTGAATCCGGTCTCCAGCATGTCCACCTGAGCCACCCTGTCCAGTCGGAAGGAACGCAGTCCCTGGCGTAGATGGCAGTGTCCGCCCACATACCAGTTACCACCGCGATACAGCAGCCCATAAGGATCGAAGTCGCGCTCACTCGCCTCGCCCTTGGAGGAGCGATAGCGCATGTGCACGCGCCGGGCGGCCTGGGCCGCGGCGCTCAACACCGTGAGCGTGCGGTTATCTCCCGGTGGCGCACTGCGGCTGAGATCCAGGGTCACGGTCTCGTCCACTGCCCGCAGGCGCTGCTTCAGCTTGATGGGCATCACTCTTTCCAGCTTGGCCTGGGCGCTGGCCACGGCGGATGCGCCTTCCGCCAAGCCCAAGCTTCGCGCTGCCAGCAGGCCGACCGAGAGTGCCAGCGCCTCATCCTCGTTGAACATCATGGGCGGCAGCTTGAACCCTGCCACCAGCATGTAGGCGCCGTAGCGTCCGCGTTCACTGGTGATGGGGATGCCTAATTCCTCAAGGGTGGCGATGTAGCGGCGCAGGGTGCGGGTGTCGACTTCCAGCCGGCGCGCCAACTCGGCACCGCTTATGCGGCCGTGGGTCTGCAGCAGCTCCAAGACTGCCAGCACGCGAGTGGTGGATGTGGCCATGGTGAATAGTCTAATCCTAATCAGGGCGTGAACTGCCCTATTTAGGCCCTACCGTGCCTTCCCAGAACCGGCGCCAATCCCGGCGCCCGGCCAGAACGGAGGACCTGCCATGCTGCCCAGACCCTACCGCCCTTTCTCACTCCTGGCCGCTGCCTTGCTGCTCACTGCCTTTGGCAGCGTGAGCGACGCCGACACCCCTGCCGGCGCCACCGGCGCCGCCGTACGCGACGGCTCCCACGACTTCGACTTCGAAATGGGCAAATGGAAGATGCATAACCGCAGGCTTCTACACCCCCTGACAGGGTCCACCACCTGGGTCGAATTCGACTCCTACAGTGTCGGCACCCAGTTGCCGGGCGGCATCGGTAACCAGGATGTCAACCGTAACGATTACTTCAAGAAAGGCTTCGTGGGCCTGACATACCGTCTCTACGATCCACGCACCGGCTTGTGGAGCATCTATTGGGTGGACAACCTCAGCATGCAAGGTGCTTTTGTTGACCCGGTGGTAGGCAAGTTCACCGGCAACACCGGTGTCTTCGAAGGACCTTTCACCTTCAACGGCAAGCCCGCCTTGGGGCGCTATACCTGGACCGTGTCTCCCAAAGGCTCGGCGATCACAGCGCATTTCGAGCAAGCTTTCTCAGGCGACGGCGGCAAGACCTGGGAGCCCAACTTCGTGAACGACCTGGTCCCTGCGGACAGATGAGAGTTAGTCCAAGAGCCCTTCCCTCAATGATCGTGACCATAGACAGGAGAGACCCATGAAAAGAGCCTATCGACCCTTCGCCCTGTTAGCCGCCGCCATGCTGCTCACCGCCTTCGGTGGCTACGGACCGGAAACCCTGGCCAACAACGCCACCGGCCAGATCCCCACGGACCAGATCACCGCCACCCGCGACGGTTCCCACGACTTCGACTTCCTCTACGGTAAATGGAGGATGCCGAATCACCGGCTGGTGAAGCGCCTCGCGGGTTCGCATGAGTGGGAGGACTTCATGTCCTACGACGAGTGCCACCCCTTGCCCGGTGGTCTCGGTAACGAGGACTTCTTCAAGACCGACCACTGGAAGGACTTCGTGGGCATGACCACCCGTACCTACGACCCCAAGACCGGGTTGTGGCGTCTCTATTGGGTGGACAACACCTTCTCCGGTGGCGTGATGGAAGCGCCGGTGGTGGGCAAGTTCGAAGGCAACATCGGCGTGTTCGAAGCCCCCGATACCTTCAACGGCAAACCCATCATCGTGCGCTTCACCTGGACTGTGCATCCCAAGGGCTCGAAGGTGGCGGCGGACTGGGCTCAAGCCTTCTCCACCGATGGCGGCAAGACTTGGGAGACCAACTGGACCAACGAGATCATCCCCATGGACGACGCGGAAGCGGCCCAGCACTTCGGCCCAGGCATCTGAGCTCAAGGAGACGCACGTGAAGATCCATTCCAAGACACTGGTGACGGTGGTACTGGCAATCGTGGTCTCGGTCATAACCGCCAGCGCGTATGCCCAGACATCCAGCTCCGGGAGTTCAATCATGGATACCATCCAACACCTGGGAGAGTTCCAGGCCATCGAATTCCGTCGTTACCAGACTTCTCCGGGACAGCGTGACCATTTCACTGCCTACTTCGACAGCCTGTTTCCGGAAGCCATGGAGCAACTCGGCGCGCTGGTGCTCGGTTCCTTCCATGAACGCACCGGCCCGACGGCTTTCACCTGGTTGCGGGGCTTCCACGACATCAATGCCCGCCCCATCGTGAACTCGGCGTTCTACTACGGTCCGGTATGGAAGGAGCACCGGACCGCCGTGAACGCCATCCTGCCCGACTCCGATAATGTCATGCTGCTCAAGCCCTTGCCAGGACGCGAGGTCACCGTGCTGCCGGCGGTCGATCCCGTGCAGGAACCGGGCGGCGCCAAGGGAGTGATGGTGGCCGAGATCTTCTCCATCAAGAAGGGCAGCGTGGAAGATTTCGTCCGCGCGGCGGAACCCCAGTTTGCCCGCTACCGGGCCGCCGGCATACGCGAGGCGGGCCTGCTCGAGACCTTGGACGTGCCCAATAACTTCCCGCAACTCCCGATACGGGAAGACGGTCCGTTCCTGGTGTGGATGGGTATCGTGAAGGATGATCGGTCCCTGACGGAGCGGTTTGAGCCGCTACGTGCCGAGAGCGTGAAGGCCTTCATCGCCTCGGGACTGCTGCGTGCTGACCCGGAGATAGTGATAATGGATCCCACCGGCCGCTCACGGCTGCGCTGGTTCCCCACCTGGCAGTGACATGACCGACTACACACACCTCTGGCTGTTCTTCGTCTTCGTGCTGGGAATCATGATCCTGCCGGGGCTGGATATGGCCTACATCCTGGGCAGTGCGCTCGCCGGCGGTCGCAGGTCCGGCGCGATGGCACTGGCCGGCGTCGCCGCCGGTGGGACCTGTCACGTGATCGCCGGTGTGCTGGGCATAAGCGTGCTGTTGAAGCTCTACCCTTCGGCATTCCGGATCATGCTGCTGGCGGGCGCCATGTATATCGCCTGGATAGGCTTCTCCATATTGAAGAGCGCTTCTGCCTTCCACCTGCATCCGGAAGCGGGCCGCCGCACGCCCTGGGCCACCTTCCGTCAGGGCATGCTCACCTGCCTGCTGAACCCCAAGGCCTATCTATTCATGCTGGCCGTATTCCCGCAGTTCCTGCGGCCCGAATACGGTCCGCTCTGGCTGCAGGGTCTCGTGATGTGGCTGATGATCCTGGTTGGCATGGTGGGCGTGTACGGCAGTCTGGCGTATGCCGCCGGCAGCGTTCGGAATTGGCTGGAGCGGGAACCTGCCTCGGCAGTGACGGTGAGCCGCGTCGTGGGCGCCATGCTCATGGCAGTGGCGGTGTTCACGGCGATGGACGGCTGGCGCGGGGTCTGACCACAATAGGGCATGACCCACACCGCCCACTTGTGGCTGTATTTCCTGTTGGTGTTCGGCGTGATACTCACGCCCGGCACGGACATGGCCTACGTGCTCGCCAGCGCACTCACCGGTGGCCGGCGCGGCGGCTTCGCGGCGGTGGCCGGCATCATCACCGGCGCGGCATTCCACATGTGCGCCGCGGTGCTGGGCCTAAGCGTGCTTCTCAAACTCCACCCGACGGCTTTCAAGGCGCTACTGCTGGCGGGCACCGCGTATATCGCCTGGATAGGTTTCAACATCGCGCGCAAGGCGGCGGTACTGCGCCTGCACCCGGACGCGCCGGTACGCACGCCGGGCGTGGCTTTCCGGCAGGGCGCGATCGCCAACCTGCTCAACCCCAACGCATATCTTTTCACGCTAGCGGTCATCCCCCAGTTCATGCGGCCGGAATATGGGCCGCTGTGGATCCAGGGCGTGGTGATGTGGTGCATCGGCTCCCTGAGTGAGTTGGCCGTCTACGGTTGCGTCACGTTGCTGGCGGCGCGGATACGCCAGCGGTTGGAGAACGACGCCAAGGGGATGGTGCGCGTCAGTCGCATCATCGGCGTACTGCTGATGGTGGTGGCCGTGCTCGGCGCGGCGCACACGGTCTTCGACATGGGTTGAGTGCCGGACCTGTGGCGCGACCCGCGACCGGATCTGAGATCGTTGATGGCCTTGGGGTCTTGGACTTGTCCGCTCTCCCCAGATCTGTCGGGCATCAAGACAAAAAGGGCCGCGTAAGCGGCCCTTCTCTTCCTTGGTACAGACCGGAGCCGTTCAAGGCCCCGGGCCGGTGCTGGCGGCAGGTACAGGCCTCGGGGAAGTGGCGGCTGCGGGGACAGCAGCCGTACCGGACGCAGGAGCGCTGACCGTGGCAGCAGCGGGAGCGGCGGCAGAGGCCGGCGATGGAGTCGGGATCGAAGCCGCAGCGGGCGCGGTAGTGGCTTCGTGGGATTTGGCATTGCGCTTGTTGACGCGGCCATGGCCCCCGGCCGGCATAGTCACGGGGTCCAACATCGAGGCTGGCCCCGGTGGCGCGTCGGGTACCAGGATCAGAGGCTTGAGGGGCTTCTGATCGAAGTCGAAGTCCTGGGTGAGATCCCCCAGTATGCCGACATTCTCCCGTACCGTGGGTCTCGAATCGGGCCGACCATCGGTCTTGGGGTCGAGCCGATCGCCATCCATGAAGTCATCCTCGATGAACTTGAGGTAGGCGTCGAAACTCAGGGTCTGGTGGTCGATGTAGCCCTGCTTCGCGTAAGGACTGATGACCATCGCCGGCACCCGCAGCCCGTAGCCCTGATCATCGACCACGGGCGGCGCCACGTGATCATAGAATCCGCCCCAATCGTCCCAGGCGAGGAAGATCGCGGTGCTTTGCCAGTCCGGCCCCTGCATCGCGGCATTGATCAGGCGCGTGACGTAGGCCTGCCCGGCGTGGACGGAGTTTGGTCCATGCTCGCTGACAGCGTCATTGGGGATGATCCAGCAGACCGCGGGGAGCTTCCCGGCGTTGGCGGCCTGGAAGTAATTGTCCACCGTCTGCACGTTGCCGGTCTCGCCGTCATCGTGGACATCGGTGAAGTTCGGCAAGGGATTCCAAATGCTGGGCACGTCAAGACGCTGGTCATGGCGGACACAGCGCTCCTCGCCGTCATCGCAGTCGGGCTGTATCCCCTCGCTGAGGTAATAAGCCCAGCTCACCTTGTGCTTGTGCATCAGGTAACTGAGATCGGTCCATGCAAACACTTCCTTGTCCGGCCTCAGTCCCCACGGCATCGTACCGAGTTCGGTCTTACAACTCATGGGGTCATGCGGATCCTTGCACAAGGCGGACCATGCCGACACCATGTACAGATGCGCCGGTTCGCTCCATGACGCCACGGGTTCGAACATGCGGTCCTGGAGCACGAAGTTCTTCGCATAGGCCCAGTAGTTGGGGATCTCGCGGGCATCGTGCCAGCCCATCACGTCGCGCCGACCTTCCCCAAACGACTTTACGGTGCAATTCGGGTCATTCCCCCTGTCACATGCCCTCTGTTCACTCAGCTCCAGCGACCGTATGAATCCATCCATCTTGCCGCCATTCACATCCATCACCGCATAGTTCGCACTGTGCGGACCGCCGAAGTTCATGTCTTCGGGGTTGTGATAAGGGCTATCGCAAGTGCCGCTGGCGGGATTCGGTACGCAAACCGTCGGCACACCGTCCTTCATGGGGATGCCGTCAGCGCCGGGAAAAGTGCCGAAATACTCATCGAAGGAGCGGTTCTCCTGCATGATGATAATGATGTGCTTGATCTTGTGTATGCCCACATCAGCATCCGGCTGCGGTGACCGGAGCATCATGATGCGCGGCAGGCGGGAGTTATGCTGCTCTTTCGGCGGCTGCGGTTGCTCCCCCGGCAGCGGCACCGGCGGAGACGGTTTCAATACCCTGACTTTGCCCTCGGACGCGCCTGCCGGTTCTGCCTTCGCCGTCGACTCTTGCGCGGGATGTGTCGCGCATGCTGAGACCAGCGCGGTCGCGAGAAACGCAGCGCTCCACAACAGGACGGGACTTGAATGTCTGAGACCGGAGGTGATCACAGGTTACCTTTGCACTGCATGACCGGACTGCAATGATGCCCGAATCGTAAGGTGGTTTAAAGCTTGTCGCTTCCGTACATGATCAATCGTGGGCCAGGGCCCGCTGTAACAGCGGGTCCTGGCGTGCTTGGCATAATCAGGCAGAAGCGACCCGTGACCGTTTCCGCTGAGCTTTGGTGAATTCAAAACCGATGTCACGCGCCTCCACGGCGATGACGTCACCGGCGCCGAACTCGCCGGCCAACAGCTTCTGAGCCAGAGGGTTCTCCAGCTGCTGCTGTACTGCGCGCTTCAGGGGCCGCGCGCCATAGACCGGATCGAATCCCGCCTTGCCAAGCTTGTCCAAGGCACCATCGCTCACCTGCAGGACGATATCCCGCTCCGCCAGGCGCTGCACCAGATGCTGGATCTGGATACGGGCAATCGAGCGGATTTGGGCCTGCCCCAAGGGATGGAAGACCACCGTCTCATCCACGCGGTTGATGAACTCAGGGCGGAAATGTCCGCCCACGATCTCCATCACCTTGTCCTTCATCCGCTCGTAGTTCTCCTCGCCGCTCATCTCCTGGATCACTTGCGACCCCAGGTTCGAGGTCATCACGATCACGGTGTTCTTGAAGTTCACGGTGCGCCCTTGCCCGTCCGTGAGGCGGCCATCGTCCAGCACCTGTAACAGCACGCCGAACACATCTGGATGCGCCTTCTCCACCTCGTCTAACAGGATCACTGAATAGGGCTTGCGGCGCACGGCTTCCGTGAGATAGCCGCCCTCTTCATATCCGACGTAACCCGGCGGAGCGCCGATCAGCCGTGCCACGGAGTGCTTCTCCATGAACTCGCTCATGTCGATGCGCACCATGGCTTCGTCGGTATCAAACAGGAACGCGGCCAGGGCCTTGGTAAGCTCGGTCTTGCCCACGCCCGTCGGACCCAGGAACAGGAACGATCCGGTAGGCCGGTGCGGGTCTGAGAGGCCGGCGCGGGAGCGGCGGATGGCGTTGGACACGGCGCGCACCGCTTCATCTTGACCCACCACCCGCCCCTTTAGCGCATCTTCCATGCGCAGGAGCTTCTCCTTCTCGCCCTCCAGCATCTTGGAGACCGGGATGCCGGTCCAGCGGGACACGACTTCTGCGATCTCCTCCGCGGTCACTTTGTTCTTGAGGAGTTCCGTGGGCTTGTTCTCTACCGCGCTGGCCTGGGTTAGTTTCTTCTCCAGTTCCGGGATGCGGCCGTACTGGATCTCGGACATGCGCGACAAGTCGCCGGCGCGCCGCGCCGTCTCGAGCTCGGCCTTGGCCTTCTCCAAGGCTTCCTTTATCTGGCTCGCGCCCTGCACCTGGGCCTTCTCGGCCTTCCAGACTTCCTCGAAGTCGGAGTACTCGCGCTCGAGCTTCTTGATCTCATCTTCCAGCACACCGAGACGGCGCTTGGACGCCTCATCTTTCTCCTTTTTCAGGGCCTCGCGCTCGATCTTGAGCTGGATGAGCCGCCGGTCCAGCTTGTCCATGGCCTCAGGCTTGGAATCCAGTTCCATGCGGATACGGCTGGCGGCTTCATCGATCAGGTCGATGGCCTTGTCCGGCAGCTGGCGGTCCGAAATGTAGCGATGGGAAAGTGTCGCTGCCGCCACGATGGCGGGATCGGTGATCTCGACGCCGTGGTGTACCTCATAGCGCTCGTTGAGTCCACGCAGGATGGCGATGGTGTCCTCGAGGCTGGGTTCGTCCACCAGCACCTTCTGGAATCGGCGTTCCAGGGCCGCATCCTTCTCCACGTATTTGCGGTATTCGTCCAGGGTGGTGGCGCCCACGCAGTGCAGTTCGCCGCGCGCCAGGGCGGGCTTGAGCATGTTGCCGGCGTCCATGGAGCCTTCGGCCTTGCCGGCCCCCACCATGGTATGGATCTCGTCGATGAACAGGATCACCCTGCCTTCGGCCTTGGCGATGTCGTTCAAGACCGCCTTCAGGCGCTCCTCGAACTCGCCGCGGAACTTGGTTCCCGCCAGGAGCGCGCCCATGTCCAGCGTCAGTACGCGCTTGTCCTTGAGGCCTTCCGGCACTTCGCCGTTGACGATGCGCTGAGCAAGACCTTCCACGATGGCGGTCTTGCCGACGCCCGGCTCACCGATGAGCACGGGATTGTTCTTGGTACGGCGCTGCAAGACCTGCACGGTGCGGCGGATCTCGTCATCCCGGCCGATGACCGGATCGAGCTTGCCCGCTTCAGCGCGGGCCGTGAGGTCGATGGTGTACTTGTCCAGCGCCTGTCGCTGGTCTTCCGCGCCAACGTCGTTCACATTCTGGCCGCCGCGCATCTCCTCGATGGCCTTCTCCAGCGCCTGCTTGGTAGCGCCGGCATCGCGCAAGGCGTCCGCCAGCGGACCCTTGGCATCCAACGCCGCCAGCACGAAGAGCTCCGAGGAGATGAACTGGTCCTGGCGCTTCTGCGCCAGCTTGTCGGTGAGGTTCAGGAGACGAGTGAGATCCTGCGAGACTTGCACGTCGCCACTGTGGTCCTTGACCACCGGCAACTTGTCCAACTGGATATCCAGGGAATTGCGGAAACGGTTGAGGTTCGCGCCGACCTTGGCCAACAAGGGGCGCACGCTGCCGCCTTCCTGATCCAGGAGTGCGAGCATGAGATGCACCGGCTCTATACAGGCATGGTCCTGCCCCACGGCCAGGGACTGGGCATCGGCCAATGCCATCTGGAACTTGCTGGTGAGCTTGTCTATGCGCATGCCAAGACTCCCGAAGACGGGTATTCCTTGAAAAGTTACCCTATTTATGGGGTCTTAGAGCGAAGTTTCAACCGCCGAGAGCGGCCTGTATGACATAGATCAAGCCGATGCCGGCTGCGATCAAGACGACGGTCAGGATAGACAAGCGTGCTCCTTCATGCCGGTGCAGACCGGGGATGAGATCCGCCACCGCCACGTAGATCAGGCTGGCAGCGGCGATGGCAAGGACATAGGGGATGATGCCCTGTAGGTTGCTGAGCAAGAAGAAAGCTGCCACCCCGCCCACCACCATCGTCGTGCCGGACAGGGCCGAAAGCAGGAGCGCCCGGCTCCGCGCCACTCCGCTAGCGAGCAACACCGAGATGTCGCCCACCTGTTGCGGGATCTGGTGGGCGATGATGGCGATGGCCAGCACCACGCCCATGTGCACGCTGGTGAGGAAGGTGGCACCCAGCAACACTCCGTCCAGCAGATTATGTAGCCCGGTGCCCACCAGGATCATGGTGCCGGCGGCGTGCTTGCGCAATTCCTCGTGATCGAGATGACCCTCGTGACCGTGGTGCCAGAAGGCGAGTTTTTCCAACAGGAAGAAACCGAGGACGCCGAGCGCGATGGCAAGGCCCACGCCCTGCACCTGACCCGGTGCGGCCGACTTCACGGCCTCCGGCAATAGATCGAGGAAGGCCGCGCCCAAGAGTGCGCCCACCGCGAAGCTCACCAGCGAAGGCAGCAGCCGGGTGCGGGTCCGCGCCGGGAACAGCAGCAGCACCGACGCCAAGAGCGCGCTCAATACCGCGCCCGCCAGCGTCGCGGGGATGATCCAGAGCAAGAGTTGCATGGTTTTCCCATCCTGTTCCGAGCAAGGATTTTAACCTGCCGGGACGAGCTATCCCTAACAGCGCCGCCGCTTCCGGTACAATGCGCGCCCCGACCGGCGCCAGCTTGAACCCCCGTGATCCGCATCGATTCCATCACCCTGCAGCGCGGTACCAAGCCGCTGTTCGAGAATGCCAGCGCCATGGTCTACACCGGCGAGAAGGCCGGTCTCGTGGGCGCCAACGGTTCCGGCAAGTCCACGCTGTTCGCCATGCTGCGCGGCAAGTTACATGCCGACGGCGGCGAACTGGACATCCCCGCTGCCTGGCGCGTGGCCCACGTTGCCCAGGAGACCCCGGCAGTGGACCGCACCGCGCTGGACTACGCCTTGGACGGCGACACGCGTCTGCGCGAGGTCGAGGCACAGCTGGCGAAAACCCAGGCGGCCCACGACGGCCATGCGGAAGCGGAAGCCCACATCGCCTATGCCGACGCCGACGGTTACACCGCCGCTTCCCGTGCCAGCAGCCTGCTCATGGGCCTGGGTTTCAGCCTCGCCGAGATCGGTCAACCGGTGGCGAGTTTCTCCGGCGGTTGGCGCATGCGCCTCAACCTCGCGCAGGCGCTCATGTGTCCGTCGGATCTGCTGCTGCTGGACGAGCCCACCAACCACCTGGATCTCGATGCCATCGTCTGGCTGGAAGACTGGTTGAAACGCTATCCCGGCACCCTGTTCATCATCTCCCATGACCGGGAGTTCCTGGATGGGATCTGCGATGTGACCCTGCATCTAGAGAACCGCCAGATCAAGCGCTATAGCGGCAACTACAGCGCCTTCGAGACGCGCCGCGCGGAGCAATTGGTGTTGCAGCAATCGTCCTTCGAGCGTCAGCAGCGCGAGGTGGCACATCTACAGAGCTTCGTCGACCGCTTCCGTTACAAGGCCAGCAAGGCGCGCCAGGCCCAGAGCCGCATCAAGATGCTGGAGAAGATGGAGAAGCTCGCGCCGGTACATGTGAGTTCGCCCTTTAGCTTCGAGTTCCGGGAGCCTCTGGCATCGCCAAGTCCGATGCTGACGCTGGAAGAGGTGCGCTGCGGCTATCAGACGGAGCATGGAGAGAAGACCGTCTTGAGCGGCCTCGACTTCTCGCTGCTCAATGGCCAGCGCATCGGCCTGCTCGGCGCCAACGGCCAGGGCAAGTCGACCCTGGTGAAGACCTTGGCCGGTACCCTCGCGCCGCTGGCAGGCCGGGTGGGACAGGGCAAGGGCCTGGCCATCGGCTACTTCGCCCAGCATCAGCTGGAGACGCTTAGGGAAGACCGTTCGCCGCTGCAACAGCTCGCGGCCATCGCCCCCGGCGTACGCGACCAGGATCTGCGGGATTTCTTGGGGTCGTTCAACTTCCGTGGTGAGATGGCGCTCTCCCCGGTCGGACCTTTCTCCGGCGGCGAGAAGGCGCGTCTGGCACTGGCCTTGATGATCTGGCAGCGGCCAAACCTGTTGCTGCTGGACGAACCCACCAACCATCTGGACCTGGACATGCGTGAGGCCCTGACCGTGGCCCTCGCTCAATTCGAAGGCACGCTCATCCTGGTGTCCCACGACCGCCACCTGCTGCGCGCCTGCGCCGACGAGTTCCTGTTGGTGGGTCAGGGCAAGGTCATGCCCTTCGACGGCGACCTGGATGAATACCGCACCTGGCTCCTGCAAAACGCCGCCGCCCGCCGCGCAGGGCTGAATGCCCCCGCCGAGAAGACCGACTCCGGCAATCGCAAGGAGCAGCGCCGCGCCGAAGCGCAGGAACGCCAGCGCCTGGCGGAACTGCGCAAGCCGCTGCAGAAGGAAGTCGCAGCTTTGGAGAAGCGCATGGAGAACCTCAACGCCGAGAAAGCGCGTCTGGATGCGCTGCTGGCGGCGGAGGACACTTATCAGGACAAGCTGCTGCTCACAGAGAGCCTGCGCCATCAGGGAGACGTGAAAGCAGAGCTGGAGAAGATCGAAGCCCAGTGGCTGGAGAAACAGTCGGCGCTTGAGCGGATTGGCTGACTATTCGATCCAGATCAGCGTCGCCATGCGCCCGCATTGGCCGTCACGGCGATGTGAAAAGAACCTTTCCC
>Ga0207664_10001584_pt1 | contig 14959 bp, 14 predicted proteins | sample LARL83metaG_FD_184349 | JGI IMG/M metagenome (GOLD analysis project Ga0207664, IMG submission 184349) | Corn, switchgrass and miscanthus rhizosphere microbial communities from Kellogg Biological Station, Michigan, USA - LAR L8-3 metaG... | ecosystem: Host-associated > Plants > Roots >... | reverse complement strand
GTTCGCGTCGAGAACCGACATGTGGCAGTACGTCCAGACCTGTCCGTCGAAGGCGCGGAGAGTGAAGCCGATCCCGCAACGCGGGTCGGGGACGGTCCACGAGCGGAGGACGACGGCGTTCGCAAGCGCGTACAGCGGAGAGCCCATGGGCGCGGCGATGTCGACGGCGGGATAGTCGTGGTGGGTGTGGGAGGCGGAGACGACGCCGGGGCCGCCGCCGACCGGGAACACGTAGCCGCCCGAGTACGACGGCGCACCGAGCAGCTGCGACGCGGCCGGATCGAACGAGGCGCCGGCCGAGGCCTGCTGCGCGCGCTGGAGCTCTCGCTCTTGCGTGGCAAGCCGGCTGCGCAGGCCGGCGATGCGCCCAGTGGCGGCATCGCGGCGCTCGGCGGCATGGCCGGCCTGCTGCTGGAAGGCGAGCTGGTCGGAGAGGAGCGGCGCCTTCGCTGCGAGCGCCTGCCAGCGGGCGACGTTCCGCGACTCGCGCTGCAGGATCTTCTGCGCCGCGATCAGGAGGTCGCCCGTGTGCGCGAGCTCGCTGCGCGCCGCGTCGAGGTTCACCTGCATGCGGTCGAGCGAGAATGCGAACGTGCTGCTCGAGCCGCCGTACAGGTTGGCGAGCGACAGCACCTCGTTCACGTACCAGTCCGCGTGGTTGTACGCGTAGACGGCGCGATACAGATCGGTTGCGCCGCCCGCCGCCGCGAGATAGCGGGCGGCCGAGTAGATCGCGTCGCTTGCGTTCCACGGGTCGGCGACGCCGTCGCCGTTCGCGTCGACGCCCCAGCGCAGCCACGTGCTCGGCATGAACTGCATCCAGCCGATCGCGCCGGCCGAGCTCGGCCCCATGTTGCGGCCCCAGTTCGACTCGACCTTGTTGATCGCGGCGAGCACCTGCCACGGGATGCCGTACGCCGCGCCTGCCTGCTGCCAGAGGCCGAGAAGCTGCGAGTACGAGAGCTGCTCGGGCACCGCGGGCGGCGTCGAGAGCGAATCCGGGACGCTGAGCGACGGGTTCGGCGCGAGACCGGGCAGCGTGGAAGGAGTCCCGGCCGCAACGACCTGGAACACGTCCGCGCGCGCGGTCCCGGCGAGCGGGACGACTGCGAGGAGAAGCGCTAGCGCCGCAAGCCTGCGCACGGCTAACCCGCTGGGACGATGCGGAGGCCCGGGCCCTCGTCCTGCTGCACGGGCTGAATCGTCGGCGCCGGGACCGCCTCGGGCTCGAGGACGTGATGCGTCTCGGTCGACGGCGCGTCGGCGACGGCCGCATCGGCCGCGCGCTTCCTTTTGACCGCCTGCTCCAGCGTGACGAGGAAGTCGTGGCGGTTGGTCGCGGCGTTCGCCGCGGTCTCGCTGTCGACCGCACCGGAGAGCACATGCTCGATCAGCGCCTGCGTGAAGGTCTGCATCTGGAAGAAGTCGCCCTCGGCGACGGCGTCGGTGATCTCGTCGGCGCGACCCTCGCGGATCAGGTCAGCGATGCGCGCGTTCATGACCATCACCTCGACGGCTGCGACGCGCCCGCCGTCGACCTTCGGCAGGAGCCGCTGGCTGATGACGCCGCGGAGGACGCCGGCCATGATCGAGCGGATCACCTCCTGCTTCTCGGGCGGGAAGAACTCGACCATGCGGCCCACCGTCTCGGCGGCGTCGATCGTGTGCAGCGTCGAGAGAACGAGGTGCCCGGATTCGGCCGCCTGCAATGCGGTCTGCGCGGTCTCGGCGTCCCGAAGCTCCCCGATCAGGATCGTGTCGGGGTCCTGCCGGAGCGCGCGCCGCAGCGCCTGGCCGAACGACTCGGTGTCGAGGCCGACCTCGCGCTGGTTGACGATGCAGCCGCGGTCGGGATGCAGGATCTCGATCGGGTCCTCGATCGTGATGATGTGCTGCTTCCGCATGCGGTTCATGTAGTCGATGATCGCCGCGAGCGTCGTCGTCTTTCCGGAGCCGGTCGCGCCGGTGACGAGGATGAGACCGCGGTGCTCCTCCGCGAGGCGCTGCACGCCGGGCGGCAGATTCAGCTGCTCGAAGGTCGGCACCGTCTTCGGGATGACGCGGAAGGCGAAGGACGTGGTGCTGCGCTGCCGGTACGCGTTGACGCGAAAGCGCGGCAGATCGCCGTCCTGGTAGGCGATGTCGAGATCGCCGGCGGTGTGGAAGTGCTCGAGCTTCTCCGGCGCGCGCCGGCCGATGATCTCGAGGATGGCGGCGAGCGCCGTGTCGTCGAGCGCCGGGACGTCGGCCATCGGCGTCAGGTCGCCGTCGATCCGGCAGAAGGGCGGCTGCCCGATCTTGAGGTGGATGTCCGTGGAGCCGAGCTCCACGGCACGCGTGAGTAGACCGTTCAGATCCATCCGGCTCGAACGAGGGATCGGCCGGAGGAGGCAGTTTCTTTAGTGCGCGTGCTTCGCGACCGCGTAGATCAGGCGAATCGTGCCCTTTTCGAGGCCGCGGGCGGCCCCGGGGTGGGAGAGGTCGCCGCGGAGGAGCTGCTCGAGGACGCGGAAGGTGGCCGGGATGCGCGCGATCGCGAACGTCGTCCGGGGGAAGCGCTCGAAGGCGCGCTTCGCGCCCCAGCCCGCACGGGTCAGGGGCGTGATCCGGCGCTCGACCGCCTTGGCGTACGGCTCGAGCCCTTCCGCCCCGCCGGCGAGCACGGCGAGCGCCGCCTCCGCGACGAGGTGCGAGGAGAGGAACGCCTCGTACATCCCGTCGCCCGAGAACGGGTCGACGAGGCCGGCCGCGTCGCCGATCACCGCGGTCGTTCCGCGCGCGAGCAGGCTTCCGGGCTTGCGGAGCGGTAGCCGATAGCCGCGCGTGTCGGTCGCAGCGTCCGCGTCGATCCCGTGGACCGCGCAGACGCGGCGCAGCTCCTCGCGGAGCCGCGGCCCTTCGCTCTCGTTCCCGCCCACGCCGACGTTGACGTGGTCGCCCTTGGGAAAGACCCAGCCGTAGCCGCCGCGGATGACGGCGATGTCCAGCACCATCGCGTGCGCGAAGCGCGCGTCGAACGGATAGTTCGCCTCGAGCGCGACGCCGTGCTCGATCTCCCCGCCGAGGCCGAGCGCGCGCGCGGTCGTGCCGTTGCAGCCGTCGGCGCCGATCACGATGCGCGCCCGCAGCTCCTCGCCGTCGACGCTCAGGGCGTTCGGACGCACGTCCGCGATCTTGACGCCGTCGCGCACGTCGGCTCCGGCCTCCGCCGCCTTCTCGAGCAGGAAATGGTCGAGCCGTTTTCTCTGCGTCATGTACGCGAGCGGCGCGCGCGCGACGCGCGTGAAACGCCGGCGGTACCGGAGGCTGCACTCGATGCGGTCGATCGTGTCCTCGACGACGGGGTCGATCGAGAACTGAAGCAGGCGTGCCGCGCGGCCGGTGACGCCGCCGCCGCACGGCTTGTCGCGCGGGAAAGTCGCCCTATCGACGAGCAGGACGCTCGCCCCCGCCTGGGCGAGCCGGTAGGCGGCGGTCGATCCGGCCGGGCCTCCGCCGACGATCGCGACGTCGTACTCCACAGCGGCATGCTATTCCCGGCGTAAGCTCAAGAGATCGCAGTCAGAGCCTCGAACCAACCGCCGCCGCTCCGCGACGTCACGCTCGAAGGACCGCTGCTCGAGGCGCTGCGGCGCGGCGCACCGTGGGCCGAGCCGGAGGTAGCCGCCTTCGCAGCCGAGCTCGGCAACGAGCCGCGCGACTGGGGACGGCTCGCGAACGAGCACCCGCCGGTGCTGCGAGACGACGGCGACGTGCAGTTCCACCCCGCCTGGGACGCGTTGCTCGCGCTCGGACTGCGGCACGGACTGCAAGGCTCCTCGTGGCGCGAGCCGCGCGAGGGTGCACATGTCGCGCGTGCGGCGAAGTTCATGCTGCTGACGCAGATCGAAGCCGGCGTCGGCTGTCCGCTCTCGATGACCCACGCCTCTGTGCCGGCGTTGCGCGCGACGCCCGCGCTCGCGGCCGAGTGGGAGCCGCGGCTCCTGGACGGGGACGCGCTCTGCGGGATGTCGATGACCGAGCGCCAGGGCGGCTCCGACGTGCGCACGAACGAGATGCGGGCCGAGCCCGCCGGCGAGGGAGACGCGACGCTGCACGGCGAGAAGTGGTTCTGCTCGGCGGTGATGTCGGATGCGTTCCTCGTGCTTGCGCAGGCACCGGCGGGTCTGTCGTGTTACCTGGTGCCGCGCGGCGACGGCTTCGTGATCGAGCGGTTGAAGGACAAGCTCGGCAACCGCTCGAACGCCTCAGCTGAGATCCGGCTCGACGGCGCGCACGGCTATCTCGTAGGCGAAGAAGGACGCGGTATTGCGGCGATCATCGAGATGGTCGTGCACACACGACTCGACTGCGTGCTCGGGTCGGCGGCGTTGATGCGCGAAGCGGTCGCGCAGGCACTGCATTGGTGCTCGGGACGCACCGCATTCGGAAAGCTGCTGGTCGACCAGCCGTTGATGCAGAACGTGCTGGCGGACCTTTGCGTCGAGTCGGAGGCGGCGACGCTCTCCGCTTTCCGGCTCGCGCGCGCGTTCGACGAGGGCGACGAGCTCAGGCGCGTCGCCACGGCCGTGTTGAAGTACTGGGTCTGCAAGCGCACGCCCGCGGTGGTCGGCGAGTCACTCGAGTGCCTCGGCGGCAACGGTTTCGTCGAAGACAGCGGCCTGCCGCGTCTTCTCCGCGAAAGCCCGCTCAACTCGATCTGGGAGGGAAGCGGCAACGTGCAATGCCTCGACGTCCTGCGCACGCTGCGGCGCGAGCCGGCCGCAGCCGAGCGGTTTCTGGCGGAGCTCGAACCCCGCGATCGAGCGGTCGTCGAGCCGGAGCTCGCGGCTGCGGACGAGCCAGGTGCACGCCGTCTCGTCGAGACGATGGCGGTCGCGTTGCAGGCGACGCTCCTCGACCGGCACGGCGATCCCGCGGTCGCCGCCGCGTTCCGCGCCCGAGATCGGCACGCCACCTTCGGGACGCTGCCGGCGGGTTTGCCGCTCCGCTCGATCGTCGACCGGCACAAGCCTTCGTAGCGGCACGGCTACAATCGCGTCTCCCGGGGGTGTGCCCGAGCGGCCAAAGGGAACGGGCTGTAAACCCGTCGGCTCAGCCTACGGAGGTTCGAATCCTCCCGCCCCCATGTTTGTTGGTCCCCGACCACCGCTTCGCGGCTCGCGGCTTCGCCGCTCGCCGCTCTCGCTTTTCTGGTCGGGGAGATGGCTGCGGGGTTAGGCGTGAGTGGGCGAGCGGCGGCGGAGCCGCCACTCGCGACTGGTCACGCGAGGACTGTGAGTCTCGCGTGGGCGACGACTCTCGATTCTCGGCCCGCCGTCGGGCACGATTGTCCGGATGGCGAACCCGCGTCCGAACTTCGTAGACACCGGTCTTCGACCACTCGACGAGCCGGTGATCTGCGACGCATGCGGTGCGCGACTCGTGGAGGCGCGGTTGATGGAGCGTCGCGGCAGACGGGAGACGGTTTGGCTGTGGGACTGCCCTAGGTGCGGCAACAACCTTTGGGGCGGGCGCGGACTGAACTCCAGACATCGTGACTCACGTTCGGCGTAACAGCCCAGAACCGCCAATCGCGCGCCTCCGCTGAAGTGAACTGGGAGTCAGTCCGATCCCAGAAGGCCCCTGAGCGGCTCGCGAAGGTTCGAAAGGTGTCCTCTCATGACCACTCTTCTTGCTCCCCGACCACCGCTTCGCGGCTCGCGGCTTCGCCGCCTCGCCGCTCTCGCTTTCCTGGTCGGGGAGATGACTGCCGGGGTCACGTGTGAGTGAGCGAGCGGCGGCAAAGCCGCCACTCGCGACTGCTCACGCGAGAGCTCGCGTAGGCGACGAATCTCGCGTCTCGGCCCGCTGTCACGAGGCATGACGCACGCTGCGCGTGCGTCAGTTGGCGTGCGAGACGAACTCGAAGAATCTGATCACAACGAATCCCGCCGCCGCAACCGCCACCACGAATACGATCAGGAGACTAGCTCTGAGGCGCGACATGCTTTCGGTATCGGCAGCCAGGGCGCGCTGATATAGGCCATCGAGTGGCATCCCCGCGCCGACGCGCGACGGCGGGAACAGAAACCGCCATTCGTGCCCCCAGCTCAAATGAACCGGAGGTCAGTCCGACCCCAAAGAAGGCCTCTCAGCGGCTCGCGAAGGTTCGAAAGGTGTCCTCTCAGGGCCACTCTTTGCTCCCCGACCACCGCTTCGCGGCTCGCGGCTTCGCCGCTCGCCGCTCTCGCTTTTCTGGTCGGGGAGATGGCTGCGGGGTTAGGCGTGAGTGGGCGAGCGGCGGCGGAGCCGCCACTCGCGACTGGTCACGCGAGAGCTCGCGCAGACGAGTGTCGCCTCGCGCAGCGACTACTTCGGCAGGATGCGCGACCAACGCGTTGGGGCGGCGAACGGTCGAAGCTTCGCTACGGCTGATCGAAGCCGCGACAGGACCGCTCGGTTAGGTGTACGCCAATACCCCGGCGCCGGCGGGGTTACGTCGTCCTCGACAAACCATTCGTCCTTGGCCGAAGGAACCCAGATGATCGTTCGGTTGGTGAACCCCTCGCCGGAAGCCTTGATCGTGATTCGGTAGTAGGGCGACGGCTTCGGCTGGGAAACGTCGGAGAAAGTGTCGTTGCGCTGCGAAAGCGCGACCGCGAGAGGACGAGCGAGCGTTACGCAGCCGGAACCGCCACAGACTGTCCCGCGCGCACCGGCAAGCGCCCCCACCGCAGTCGAGGCGAGAACGCCAGCTGCAACTGCCGCAGCAGCGATCGAGCAGCGCACGCGCCGATCATAGGTCTCTCTCCTGCGGCGGGTCAACGCCGCGAGTCGTGCTTTGCCAGTGGAAGGCGCGGAAGCCTCAGGCTTCATACGCAGACATCGCACATCGACTGCGGCCTCGCCGCGATTGTGCGAATCGGCCCCGAACCGGAGTAGTCTCGTCTGGATCGATCTCAATCGAAGGGGGATCGCGATGAGCGCTGAGATTCAGGACCTGGCTGTTCGTTACGGGACAGCGTGGGCAGCACGCGACTTGGACGCGATCATGGCGATGCACACCGACGATACGGTGTTCCATCTTCATGGCGGCGGCGAGCCCGCGGTCGGCCGGGCTGCAACAAGGGAAGCGTTTGCCGCCGCGCTAGCCGAATGGCCCGACATCCGTTTCGACCGGAAGCGAGTGCACATCGGAGCGGAACACTTCGTGAGCGAGTATGAGATGAGCGCAACCACCGCCGCGGGGCAGCTTCTCGTTTGCGACGGGGTAGACGTCTTTGCGCTCGAGGACGGTCGGGTGGCGCGCAAGGATTCCTACCTCGACTGGCCCGCACTTCAACAGCAGCAAGCAGGGGCGTCAGCCTCGGCTATCCCAGCGTAAGCCACATAGACCGGACAGCTGACGGCCCGACGGGGGATTCGGACGCTATGAATGTGGCACGGCACCGATGACTTCTGCGCGCCGGCGCAGTCGAAACAACATGAGCGAAACCACATCTCACATGTCCATTTCGCTCGACGGTTTTGTCGCGGGACCGGACCAAAGCCTCGAGCAGCCCCTCGGCCTTCGAGGGATCGAACTGCACCACTGGCATCTCGACGAGCCGCTACACGAGGCCGACGCCCGCGCACGCGACCTGCTGCTGCGCCCACGCGGCGCGTACGTGATGGGACGCAACATGTTCGGGCCGATTCGCGGTCCATGGCAGGGCGACTGGCGCGGCTGGTGGGGCGACGAGCCGCCGTACCACGCTCCAGTCTTCGTCCTCACGCACTACGAGCACGAGCCGATCGAGCTCGAAGGCGGGACGACCTTCTATTTCGTCGGCGACGGCTTCGACGCCGCATTCGCTCGCGCCTCGGAAGCCGCAGGTGATCGCGGCGTGGACATCGCCGGCGGCGCGTCGACCGTGCGGCAGGCGCTTGCGGCAGGCGTGATCGACGAGCTCGTCCTCGACTTCGTCCCGGTCCTGCTCGGCTCCGGTGAGCGGCTCTTCGACGGCGTCGACGGCCCTCGTCTCGAGCCGGTGGAGGTGATCCACTCGCCGCTCGCGACGCACGTGCGCTATCGCGTCGGCCGGTGAGCTACGGGCATGAGAGCGCCCCGGCCAGTCGTGCATCAGGTCAGACCGAGGATGTCAGCCCAGGGCCGAACCGCGGTCACCCGAGCGGTTCCGGCAGCAACGAATGGATCGCCCGCCGCGAACTCTTCCGCATCCTGCCGCGTTCGAACAACGGCCATTGTCTCTATCGGCTCGCCGGGGCGGTCGACGAACGCGCCCGCCATCAGGAGACGTCCCTCGGCATGCCAGCGCCTCGAGCGCGCCACATGCTCCTCGAGCGGCTCGCGGGGAACCTGGTCCAAAGACGTGTAATCGACCTGGAGGAGGACAACGTGGAACGGAGCTTCCATCGGCGCCCTCAACCTACCGGCCCATGCCGGCGCGCGGCCATGCCGTCGCCGGCCGCCTTCAAGAGCCGGTCGTCGCGGACGAGATCGCCGATCGTCACGTGCGGCGTCGGCTTCGGCGTCGAGCCGGGTGCGCGCATCTCTGCGTTGCGCAGACGCGAGCCGCGCGTGCTGAGGAAGCTCTGCAGATCGGCGGCGCGCTCGCCGCGCGTCTTCGCATGCCGCAGCGCGAGCAATCCGCCGAAGACGAACCACGCGGCGAGCACGCACGCGACGCCGGCGAAGAAGTAGACGAGCGGGCTCGCGGTCATTCGCCCGCGTGCAGGATCGTGAGCGCGACCGGATACTCCTCCGCCAGGCGACGCAGACCCGTGAGGATGAACGCGGCCCAGAGCAGCAGCATCACCACGAGCGCCGCAGCAGCCCACACGCCGCCGGCGTCGGCGCGGTTCTTCTCGGCGGCATCGACGAGCAGCGTCGTGGCGACGCCTACCGCTGCCGCACCGAGCCCTTTCGCGAGCGTGAAGAGCCGGTCGCGCTCCCAGTCGTAGAGCTCCTTCACCGCATCGTCAGCATCGGCGAGCCCGATCAAGTCGCACACGGCGACGACGGAGACGGTCGGGACGAACAGCGAGCGCGTCCTCGCCCATGCACGGTCCTGCCAGTCTTCGAACCAGAGCTGCCGAATACCGGGCACCGGCCTGGAATCCTACGGACGAATGGCCCGGCGCTTCATCGACACGCACGTAATCGTGCTCGTGCTCGCATTCGTGGCGCTGAGCGGAGCGGGGGCGCTGGCCCTCATCTACTCGAGGGGATACACCCACGGGGACCCGCCCATCCGTTCGGACGGCGTCGGCTACTACATCTACCTCCCGGCCGTCTTCCTCGATCACGATCTCTCGCTCGTGCGCACTGTTCACCGCTCGTTCGGAGGGGACCTCCACAAGGCCGGCGATCTGCGGCGGGTCAAGCACGGGTATCTCGGGCCGCACCAGATCGGCGAGGCGATCTTGCTCGCTCCATTCTTCGCCGCCGGGCAGGTGAGCGCGATCGCGAGCGGCTCGCGCAGAGACGGGTTCTCGCGGCCCTACCAAAGCTGGGCGGCCGCGGCCGGACTGCTCTACGGCGTCCTCGGGCTCGCAGTGCTCGGCTCGTTGCTGCTGCGTTGGTTCGACCGCTGGATCGTCGGCGCGACGTTGCTCGCGCTGACCTTCGGAACGAATCTCTTCCACTACCTCACCTACGACGCCGTCTACAGCCACGGGTTCTCGTTCGCAGCGACCGCGTTCGTCCTCTGGAGCACCATTCGGCTCACCGAGCGCGCGACCGCGACCGGGGCGTTGCTCCTCGGCCTCGGCCTCGGACTGCTCGCGGCGATCCGCCCGACCAACCTCGTCATCGCGCTCTTCCCGCTGCTCGTGGCGCTCCGAACGAGGACGCGAGTCGCACGCCCCTCGCTGCTCGCCGCAGGCGCGCTCGGCTTCCTGGCCCCAGTGCTGCCGCAGCTCCTCTACTGGCACCACCTCGCGGGGCATTTCATCTTCGACGCGTACGGCTCCAATCCAAAGCTCGAGCTCACCCACCCGCACCTCCTGGCCGTCGCGTTCAGCATCAGGAAAGGGCTCTTCTTCTGGACGCCCCTGGTCGCGCTCGCCGTCGCCGGTCTGCCGTTACTGCGGAGCCGCGCACCCGTGGTGGCGCTCGCGACGCCTGTGACTCTGGCGGTCAACTTCTGGGTGGTGGCCAGCTGGTCGCAGTGGTGGTACGGCGGCTCATTCGGACAGCGTGCGCTCGTCGACAGCCTGCCGCTCGTCGCGCTCGGGCTCGCCGCGCTCTTCGACTGGGCTCGTACCGGCCGCTACCGGGTTCCCGTCGCCGTCGCCGTCGTCCTGACCTCTTTACTTGCCTTGCACGCGATGGCCGAGTACTGGCTCGGCAACATTCCCGCCGACGGCACGACCTGGCACATCTACGTCCACTCGTTCACGAAGCTCTGACTTCACGCCGTCGGCTCGATATGCGACGCTACGGCCATGAAAGGTCAACAGAAGCCGAAACAGCTCGCCAAGAAGGCTCCGCAGAAGTCGCTCAAAGAGCAGCGCGCGGCCAAGAAGGCGAAGAAGAAGTCCTACTAGGCGCTACTGGACGTCGGGCCCCGGCCAGGTGTCCGACAGCAGGTAGCCCTCGGGGAAGGGGTCGGTCGGGTCGACCAGCACCTGCGTGATGCCGGTGATCCAGGCGCTGCCGCGGATCGCCGGCACGATCGCGGGCCGTCCGCCGACGGTCGTCTCCGACACGATCCGGCCGTCGAAGGTCGAGCCGAGCACGGACGCGTGCGTCATCGCGTCGCCCACGCGCAGCTCGCCGCGGGCGTGCAGCGCGGCCATGCGCGCGGAGAGGCCTGTGCCGGTCGCCGAGCGGTCGAGCCGCCCCGGCGCGACGACGACGGCGTTCTTCGTCACCGCGCCCACCCCCTGCCACGGCTCGGCGATCTCGACGATGCTGACGCCCGCGATCTCGGGATTGTCCGGATGCACGCACGACAGCTGCTCGCGCGCGGCCTGACGGATGCGCTCTCCCGCGTCGGAAAGTGCGCGCGCCTCCGACGGCTCGAGCGCGAAGCCGAGCGCGTGCGCATCCGCGATCGCGTACCACATGCCGCCGAACGCGACGTCGACCGTGAGTGTCCCGAGCGCGTCGACCTCGAGCTGCGCGTCGAGCCGGTCGGCGAAGCACGGAACGTTCACGAGCTCGACGCTCTCGCACTTGCCGTTTGCGCAACGCGCCGTTACCTCGACGACACCGGCGGGCGCCTCGAGCCTGAGCATCGTCTCGGGCTCGTGCATCTCGACCATGCCGGTCTCGAGCAGCACCGTCGCGACGCAGATCGTGTTCGAGCCCGACATCGCGGGATACTCGGTCGGCTCCATGATGATGTAGCCGGCCGCGCAGTCGTCGCGCGTCGATGGGACGATCAGGTTGGAGTGCACAGCGACGCTGCCGCGCGGCTCACGGAGCAGCAGGCGGCGCAGCGAGTCGTCGCGCGCGAGCGCCTGCATCTGCTCGAACACCGTGTCGCCGGGCGGCGGCAGCACGCCGCCGACGACGACGTTGCCGATCTCCCCGCCGGCGTGGCAGCCGACGACCGTGATCGCACGGTCAACCCGCATCGCGCGCCTCGAGCGCTGCGACCCGAAGCTCGAGGCTGGCGATGCGTTCCTCCAGCGAGCTCGCGATCACGGGCTCGGCCGCGACGACGTCCGCGTCGTCGCCGAGCAGCTGCGTCCAGCGCTCCTCCCGCTCGCCGGGGCGCCTCGGGAGGCGGCGCACGAGCTCGCGCTCCGCGAGCGCCGTCAGCGCCGACTCGACGTCGGCGACCGATGCGAACGGGTAGATGCGCTCGCACCGCGTGCGCAGCTCGGCGGCGGTCTGCGGCCCGCGCAGCATGAGCACCGCGAGGAGCGCGAGCTGGGAGGGGATCAGGTCGAGCGCTTCGTCGAGCAGGTGGCGAAACTTCGCAACGCGGCTGCCGGGCCCGCTCGCGAGCCGCGTCCACCCGCGCGAGCCGAGGTCGTCGAGCGCCGCGCGGATCGTCCCGGTGTCGTAGTCGACGACCGGGTCGCGGTTCGTGGACTGGTTCGCCGCGAGGCGAAGCGCGTTCAGCGAGAGCGGATACTGGTCTGGCGTCGTTCGCTGCTTCTCGATGAGGCAGCCGAGGACACGCAGCTCGACGGGGTTGAGTTTCAGTGCGAACTGACCCCGACGGTCGCGACGTAGATGTCGGACTTCTTCCCGCTCGTCGGCGTCGCTCCGCCCCAGCTCAGCGCGAGCGTGCTCGCCCCAAGCAGCGAGATACCGGTGGTGTCGCCGGGCCATACCGACGTGTCGCCGAACTCGGTCGAGATCTGCTGCGGCGCCGACTGCCAGCCGCCCTTGATCGCGAACGTCCGCAGGTAGAGCGCGTAGCCGCGCGGGTCGCTCGAGGCGAGCCAGCTCACGTACGCGGTGCCGGCGGCGCCGCCGACGACCTCCATGATGTGCGGCGCATTCGCCTGGTCGGCGGGGGCCTGCGTTGGCGTCGACCACGTCTTTCCGTGATCGGTCGAGAACGAGAGCCAGCCGATGTCGTTCGCCGAGCCGTCGGGGTCCGTCCCCTGCGTGTCCCAGGTTGCGTAGAGGTTCCCGGCGGCGTCGATGCCGATGTCGTCGTCGATCCACCACTCCGAGAGCGACATCGTCCCGACCTGCGGACCGACGGCCACCGGTGTCGACCACGTCGAGCCGTGATCGGTCGACGACGTGAAGTAACTGACAGCTGGATCCATCGTGTACGTCGTCGTGTTCGTGATGTGGTAGCCCTGGTAGAGCACGTCGACGCGGCCGTTCGGCTCGACCACGAGCGGCGCGAGGTCGCCTCCGCTCGCGGGGAAGCCCGGGCTGATCGGGATGATCGGGCTCCATGTCCTGCCGCCGTCGGTCGAGCGTTGCATCACCGCGTTGAGGTCGCCGGTGAGGAACGCGCAGCTGCCGTTCGCGGCGCAGATGTTCGTGACGGACGTCCGGTTGGGGCCGTAGTCCCAGGTGAGGTAAACCGTGCCGTCGGGCCCGACGGCGATGAAGTCGCGGTCGCCCCAGTTCTTCGCGTCCGGCGGGACGAGCGAGCTCACCTGCGGGAACGTGACGCCGTGATCGAACGACGCCGCGACGACGGGGTACCACTGTGAGCCCTTCGCGATCATGAAGGCGGCATAGACGGTGCCGTTCGGCGCGACCGTGACCGCGGGATCCCAGGAGTTGATGTCCGAGCCGTTCGAGCCCGGCACGTTGATCGGCGCGCTGAAATGTGCGCCGCCGTCGGTCGAGCGCGCAAACGCGATCCCTGAGCAGCCCATCCAGGTCTCGTAGACGTACCCGGTCGTGTGGTCGACGTCCTGCTCGACCTCGGCGTTCTGGCCGGCGCAGCGCGTGCTGACGTCAGTGAAGGTGTTGACCAGGTACGAGGTGACCGACGCGGACGCCGGGCTCGCGACGACGAGCAGGGCGGTGGCGGTCAGAAGGGCGAGCGTCCCCCGGCGCATGGCGCGATTCTCCGCCGAGGCCAGGAAGCGGTCAAGCAGGGAACCGGGCTTGAACTGGCTTGTGCGCTTTGCGACACTTCCTTCGTGCCTTCTGGCAACGGCGGAGCGGTCGCGGCGATAGCGGCGGCGGTGACGACGGTGATCGGCATCGTCACGAGCCTCGCCGTCACAGGAATCCTCGGCGAAGCGCAACGGAACCACGGCGTCTGGCTGTTGGCCGCGTTTGCGTGTGTAGTCGCCGGCACGATGCTCTGGCTCGCGGCTGCAACGCTCTCGCTTCCAACCAGCTCGCAGCCCGCTGGACGCTGGATTCCTGCGCTGCGCAAGGTGCTCGGCAGCGTCCTGGCCAAGGTACCCCCGAGCGTGCGAAAGACGTGGTTCTGGAAGAGCGTCCGCTGGATCGTCTGGGCGCTCATCTGGCTCGCGCGTCGGTGGCGGTGGCCATTACAGAAGCCGGTGTTACAGACCATCGCCTTGCTCGCGAGCGCGACCGGGTTGATGCTCGCCATCTTCGCGATGGTGCTCACCCAGCAGGATGCAGAGCGTCCGACCGTCTCGGCGACCTTCGACCAGGGCACACACATCATTACCGCGACCGCTGCAGCGCACGGCCTGTCGTCCGACGAGAGGCTCGTCGTACTGGTCACCGGCCTGGTCGAGAAGAAGAACGGTGTCTTCCGAGAAGCAACGCCGTCGCTCTACTACGCCGTCATCGGCCCGGACAGCAGCGGCGAGGTGAATCACACCGCCCAAGTGTCGGTGCCAACGAGTATCAAGTTCGTTGCAGTGAAGGCGTGGACCGGCGCGAGGGAGACGAAATGCGAGACCATCCCCCCGAAGACGGGCGTGCCCCAACGCGTTCTCGCCGGCTGCCTGTTCCTTCGGCTGCCGCCGAACTAGCCGAGCCGGTCGCCGCACCGCCTAGAATGAGCCACGGTTGCCCTCTTAGCTCAGTTGGTAGAGCACCTCCATGGTAAGGAGGGGGTCGACGGTTCGAGTCCGTCAGAGGGCTTCCACCTTTCTCCTGCTTAGCGCATCGTTTTCTTAGGTCGTGTGATCGCGCGTGTTGCGCGCACCGTCCACCAAACGTCCACCGGGTGTGACGAGCGCCACTCGTCGCGGTCGTGATTGCGCCGAGCGGAGCCGCTTTGCGAGCACTGCATCCAACGTCCACCGAGCGTCCACCGCTTTCTCGGCGGCGAGATTGTCGAGCAGCGTGATTGCGTGCTCGCGTCCGTCGTGGGCGAGATGGCCGTAGTGGATGTCGATCATCGCGATGCTTGTTCCCATGAATCGCGACACAGCGAAGACCGGGACGCCGGCGCGGAGCGCGAACGTGGCGTAGGTATGACGGAGGTCATAGGGCTGATGCGCGGTGTCGACTCCGGCGGCGATCAGAGCGGGTTTCCATGTCCGGCGGCGGAAGTTGCGCAGGTCGATGTGGGTGCCGCGCGTGCCGGGGAAGAGGATCTCGCTCTCCTGC
>Ga0207664_10001583_pt1 | contig 14959 bp, 25 predicted proteins | sample LARL83metaG_FD_184349 | JGI IMG/M metagenome (GOLD analysis project Ga0207664, IMG submission 184349) | Corn, switchgrass and miscanthus rhizosphere microbial communities from Kellogg Biological Station, Michigan, USA - LAR L8-3 metaG... | ecosystem: Host-associated > Plants > Roots >... | reverse complement strand
TGTCGGATGCAAAGATAGGTAAAGCTATCGGTGTTCCTGATGCAACTATAAGTCGCTTGCGGATTGGAAGACACAAAACCACAAGCGGCGAACGCACGATTGCCATTGCCAATTATCACGCGCAAGTATTCGGGCGGGAATAGTCATGAATATGCACCGTATTCTTCCATGCAAGCTGTGCGGCCATGAATCGGTGGCGTGCGTTGAATACACGTTAATTCACGAGAATGCACAGGTTTGTGGAAGGTGTGCCGATCTAATCGCTAACGTCTTTTCAATGAAACATTCTGGCCGCTTTCTTACCTGGCCGAACGAATCTTTTTCTGTCGGGCGCTCGCGCACAAGAAAATCAATTAGCGCCGAAACAAGAAAAAAAGTAATGGAGCGTGATCAATACCGGTGCGTAAAGTGCCAATCCTATAACGAGCTTCAACTAGATCATATCTTTCCACACAGCAAGGGAGGGAGCGACGATTACGAGAATTTGCAAACCCTTTGCGGACCCTGCAATAGATTGAAAAAAGCCAAAGTTGAGGAAGCGGCGTGAAAGACGACGAACAGGCGCATCCGTTTGCCATAGTGCCGGTAGAAGTCGTGATGGATACACGATTAACTCTAGAAGCTATGAGAGTACTCGTCACTCTTTATTCTTTCAGGAATAAAAATACAGGGTTAGCCTTCCCAAGCCGGGAAGCATTATCTAAACGCTGCGGTATGCATCCATCGAACATTAGTAACGCCACTACTAAATTAGTTGATCTCGGTTGGTTGATTAAATCAGGATCGGGAGGCCATTCAAAAGCAACTCGATACAACATACAGATACCTGAAATAGTAGCCGAATCGGCTACTTTGCATAAAGCAAAAAGTGAAGCAAGGGAAGAGGCAAGAAAAGTAGCCCAATCGGCTACAGTAGCCGAACCGACTACGGTAGCCCAACAGGCTACTACGAAAGTAGCCCAATCGGCTACACGCCAGCTAGCCCAATCGGCTACACGCAAAGAACATACCAATATAACTAACCAACTAACAGACCATTCCCCGGATAAATCCGGGACGAAAAATAATCATTCACCTGAAGACGCTTTACAGGCTGCATGCAAAGCCACCTGGAAAAGCTATAGCACAGCTTACTTTTCAAGATACGGCGTTGAACCTATACGCAACGCACCTGTAAACGTCGCTATCAAATCATTCTGCAAAAAAATCCCGCATCACGAAGCCCCACATGTTGCCGCGTTTTTCGTTGCCCACAACGATAAATACTACGTTCAAAAGACTCACCAGGCTGCCTTGATGAGCAAAGACGCGGAGGGATTGCGTACGCAATGGGCCACAAACAACACCATGACTTCGGCCAAGGCAACCAAACTTGAACGCACTTCAAGCAATAGGGATGCCGTCAATCAAGCTATCGAAATGACACGAGCGAGGAACCAAAATGCAGCAATCTGAAATGGAAAAACTTCTCTCCGCGCTGGGCGCAACGGCGGAAATCATGGGAACAGAAATGCAACCGGCTAATTTAATGATCATGGCCGATGATCTTTCTGAATATTCCCTCAACGATATATTGATTGCGCTGCGGAGATGCCGCCGCGAAATGAGCGGGAAACTCACCCTGGCGGCAATCATTGACCGGATCCAGTCGTCTGACGGGATGCCAGGGGCAGATGAAGCCTGGGCTCTGGTGAGCAAGCCGGAAACAGAAACTTTAGTCATGACTGATGAAATGGCGAAGGCAATGGGTGTGGCGCGTCCTGTGCTGAATGACGGCGATAAGGTAGGCGCACGGATGGCATTCAAGGATGCCTACACCAGGCTTGTTCAAGAGGCCCGCGAAAACCACATTAAGCCGCACTGGTTTGTGTCGCTTGGACACGATAAAGAAGGCCGGGCGCAACCCATTGCAGAAGCGATACGGACCGGGAAAATCAGTCTGAATCATTCATTGAGTCTCTTGAGCCCGGATGCAAAAGCAGAGGTGCTGCAACTCACCGGAAACGATTCTCACCCGTTCCTGCTGGAATACAAGCAAGCGCAATTGGAAGATGAAAAACCGCTTGATATTCAGTCTGGCATGAAGCGCATTGCCGAACTCAAAAGTAAATTGAACATGAGGAAATCGGCGTGATCCGCATTCTAGGCACTGCCGGGGCGGTTTTCTCCGACTGCGAGCGCTACCGTTACAGACTCTGGCGGGTTTGGCTTCCCCACAAGCCGAAGGTTTGTTTTGTAATGCTCAATCCTTCTACTGCTACCCACGAAATCCTTGATCCGACCGTGACCCGCTGCATGAAACGCGCACAGGCGCTAGGCTATGGCGGCATGGAGGTTGTCAATATCTTCGCCCTGAGATCTACAGATCCGCAAGCGCTTTACAAAGAATCCGACCCGATAGGCCCGGAAAACTTCGGTGCAATTGCCGGAGCAATCGAGGACTGCGCTATTGCCATCTGTGCTTGGGGCGGACACGGTAATTTGCTAAATGTCGGATCGGTAATAAAAGACTGCATCAACCAATTTTTCCCCGGCAAATCCCACTACCTGAAACTCAACTCTGATGGGAGTCCGGCTCATCCGCTTTATTTGCCGTACTCGCTGCAGCCTGTTCTGTGGGGGGAAGCGTGAATGACATGGCTATTCAGCAAAGCACTGGTGGACTCCGTGAGCTCGCCCTCTTCGCGGGAGCCGGTGGAGGAATACTCGGTGGCAAGCTGCTTGGATGGCGAACAGTCTGCGCAGTTGAACGTGATGCCTACGCAGCACAAGTTCTGGCGCAACGACAAAACGATGGAATTCTCTCGCCTTTCCCAATTTGGTCTGACGTTGAATCTTTTGACGGAAAGCCGTGGAAGGGAATTGTTGACGTCATTTCTGGCGGATTTCCCTGCCAGGACATCAGCGCAGCAGGAAAGGGTGCCGGGATCACTGGAGAGCGCAGCGGATTATGGAAAGAGTTCGCTCGGATTATTGGCGAAGTGGGACCGCGTTTCGTATTCGTGGAGAACAGCCCAATGCTCACTTCTAGAGGACTTGGAACAGTTCTTGGAGATCTTTCCTCGATGGGGTTCGATGCGGAATGGGGAGTGCTTGGATCGGACGACATCGGCGCCGACCACTGCCGCGAACGGTGCTGGATTGTGGCCTACGCCATGTCACGGTTCCAAAAAATGGGGCGGGACTTTCCAGGAGGTAGGAGGAAGCCAGAACAAGTTACGTGGAACGCCCATCGGCAAGCTGTATGTAAACCCGGATTTTTGGGAAAGCCTGATGGGATGGCCGATAGGATGGACAGGAACCGCACTATTGGAAACGGTCAAGATCCAAGAGTGGCAGCAGCAGCATGGCGACTCCTTTCTGAACGAGCGGGATTATGAACAATTCCGAAGAATTCCGCCGCGAATGCGAAGCCCGCGAAGTCATGAAATGGCCGCGTGAAAAGCGCACAGCCCACTACGAAGCAATCAAGTTGATACGCGGTCAAACGGCCACCACGGCCCTGATTGACGAAGTGAAGAAACAATACCGGATACATGAGAATTCGATGGAGAATTCTTTGTGATTCGCCAGTCACCCGAACACACCATCCAGTGCAATTTATTCACCTGGGCGCGCTATTCCAGATGCAAATACCCCCAATTGGATTTGCTTTCATGCTCCCTCAACGGCGTGAAATTATCCAAAGCTCAAGCTGGAAAAGCACGTGCAGCGGGAATGCTGGCTGGTGAGCATGATGTAAAACTGCCAGTCAGCCGCGGCGGATTCATTGGCTTGAGCATTGAACTCAAGGCGGGCAAGAACAAGCCCACAACCGAGCAGCTTTGGTACGGAGACAGGCTCACAGAAGAAGGTTGGTATGTCTGCTACCGGTGGTCGTGGACGGAAGCGGCGGACACAATTAAAGCTTACTTGGAAGGGAAAATAATTAAGACATGATAGAAGATACGATAGCCATCGCCGGAACAAGACGAAAGATTCAAGAGCTTGTGGACGGCACACTTCGCGTCATGATCGATATAGATCCGAAGTTCAAGAAGGCTTTTCTTGATAATTTTCCAGAAATAGACATGCCCTGTGCGCTCGTGGCGCTAAATCCGGAGTTTGAGAAGTGGGATCAGGAGACACGCTTACAACTCGAAAAACCCAAGGGCGGCCCACTCTGCACGCTCGCGGCACGATGGTGCAAAGACCCCGCGTTTCAGGCATGGATAGGGGTTGATACAGAACACGAAGCCGCGAACGAAATTCGTAACTCTTGCGGCATTAGATCAAGGTCAGAGCTTGATAGCAACCCAAATGCTGCAGCCCGTTTCAACCTACGATTCAGAAACCCATTCTCAGACTTCCTAAAAAACCAACTTGAAAGGGAATAATGTTCAACAGTGCCGGGCACACCCTGGAATGGGCCTATAACACCTCTGCTAAACCAATCGTAAAAATGTCCGGAATTAATCACATGCGGCAGTCGCCAACAAAGGGGGCCCCCAATGATCTTTTGATAAACTTCTCAGTCCACGACCGACATGCGCAGGCGGCATTGATTATCGGATTGATTGATGGGTTACAAGATCAAGCGGAACGAGAATACATAAAAGCACGGTTCGGCAGGGTAATAAGCGACAAGGCCATCTCCGCGTTAGTCTGTCAAGGTTGTGGCGCAGTGGGTTTTGGGCTGGCTGGCAGTAAATCTAAAATCGTTGTCTACAGGGTAATGTATGGTTACTTTACCGGGCGGGAGCTACCATATCGGGCAGTGCGGCAGCTACTGAACTGTCGGCACGATTACGCGCTGATGGTGAAGCGGTGTCTCTATGATTTGCTGGATCACTACCACGACCGCGCTATGGCGGACATGGCAGAGATTTTCGAGCGGCAGGGGTTGATACAATCAAGACTTTACGAGGGGACCACATGAATGATACTTGGGACGATTGAATTAAAAACGGGGATTTCTCCCCGTTGGTTTTGTTCAAAGGCTCAATTGGCCTGGTTTTATCTTTTGATATTCCTCGAATGATATGCCGTCGCCGGGACTGTTTACCCATTCCTCCCAATCTTTTTTATTGATGAGAAGACCGTTGCCGGCACCATACAAATGTGATCCGCACGTATGGCAATATTTATTTGTGAAGTTTCGATCATAACTGAAGTTTGATATTTTAGGAGCGCGGCAGCAATTCATCTTCATTCTCCCTATCCGTGATACCCGCAAGCGTCCGGATCCCCACCGTCTAGCGTTTCCTGATCCTCCGTAACCACCTTGCCGTCCTCGTCATAAGTCGTCGTTACCTTGGCAACGTAATGAAAGGCCATGCTTTCAGCTAAAGCTTCTTCCTGCGTTGCGTCCGGTTCATCGCCTCTGTCAGTGGTGGCACAACTTTCAGCCATTTCTTTGTAATCCGCATAAGCGGCCTCATAGCTGGCAAACGGGTTGATATTTCCGTTGCTTAAATCCCCGCTCCAGAATTGAATAATTGTTCGGTTGGCTAATTCTTTGCTCATTTTCATTCTCCTTTCTTTGTCTTCAGGTTAAAAAGTTCCCACTTTGTGGGGTGCATATTCCTCTGTCCCGATTCCCAATACTGCCATGCTCGAATATCGACATAAACCAGGGCGGCAGCTTCGGGTTGGGTGAGCCCAGCTGCGATCCGGGCGGATTTGATTTCTTCGGGGGTTGGGGAATTCATACTTTCGTCCATTTGCCGTTGAACATATACTCCACGTCTTTTATTGACGGATCATTGGTTAGGGCGCCAATTAGCTGCAGGTGTGTGTGGATGGTGGTATTTGATTCTATATCCCCATTGGCTCGAATCACTCTCACATTGCATTGCTGCAACCTGTCACAAATTCTGTCGGATTCGGCATCATTGAAGCTTGTGAGATATTTGATTATCTGTTGACGTGTTCTCATGATAATTCTCCTTTGTCTTCAGGGTTACAACATCACTATGACGTGACTAGTCTTGCTCACGATCATGTAATATTTTCTATCAATTGATCATGTAATATTTTCTATCAATTTCGGCTATTTCTTCCGGCAACGGCAAGTTTTCGAGTACGCACTTAATGAAAACGGAGTCGAAATCCCTTATGTCGTATCCGGTGTTGTTGGTAAAAACTATGCGGTTGTTCATGATATCTCTCCTGGTGGTTAGTTAATCCGTCCACTCATGCCCGGTTATGGGCATGGATTGAGGGACTATGAAAACTCCGGGCGACACTCAATAATTTCGTAGACGTTGTTAAGGTGTGCATCAATATAAGATGCTGCCAGAAACTCATATAATTTCGTGTTTTCACCGGCTTCCCTGGCTTGATGTACCGCTAACTGGCAAATGGTAAGGGCCGTATGAAGTTCTTCGAGTGTCGTTTGCGTTTTCATTTCATTTCTCCTTAGTGTTGTGTTATAGTGTATGTACTGCCGCGTAGGCAGCTCAGAAAATTATGTGTTTGTTTTACATTTACTGCTGAATAAGCAGTTCAGAATATTATTCGTATGATGTTCATTCCACTGCCGAACAGGCAGTAACAGGGACTCCTTCGGGAGCCTCTGTCGTTTGTATATATCCCCACAATTCCTGCAAGCTTCCAAAGCTCTTGTTGTCATACAAGCAGTAGCCGCCGCCGTAAGAATCTTGAAATATAATTTGCCGCGCTACTTTCTCTACTTCCTTGAGTGTTATTCTCGTTGATTTCATTTTGTTTCTCCTTTTCGTTAGTTGATGATGAATGATACCGAACATTGTTCGGGTTGTCAAGCGGTAAACGTAACAATACGTAATTTATTTTCATAACCCCTTGATATTTACGGGGAGCAAATGTAGAGTTACGTTCACAAATTCGAGTTTTGCCCTCTACACAATCAATCTACCCGCTCCTGGCGGGTTTTTTTATGCCCATTTTCGCGCTAATCGCAATCATTCTCGGATCCCTGGCTGTAGGTTTTGGCTCTGGCTGGGGTGTAAAGGGCTGGAAAGATGGCGCTACTGTTGAGAGAGCTCAATCCGAGCAGCGGCAGGTTGAGGACAAAAACGCGATCCTGGCTACTGCGAATAGTGGTTGTGCGACCGACATTGAGGGCGTTAAAAAAGGGGTGGCCGTGGTCGTGGCTCACGTCGAAGAACGCGAGAAAGCGGCAAGCAATGCTATGAAGGCGGCTGATGTAGTGGTGGCTCAACATAAGGTCAAAGCGGCGATGATCAAAAAACTCCCAACAATCGCACAAGCACCCGCTGCGCAATGTGGTGCGATTATCCGGGAGCAAATTGATTACGTTCGGGAGCGGAAAGGGTGAAAGAAATATTCGTGTTTGTCGAAGATGATGCGACCGAGGCTCAGATTAAAGCCATTGCGGCTGAGATATTTATCATGTCACCGCTGGTGGTAGGTGTTTATAGACGTGCGCAAGGGGTGCCAGTCGAGGACAAAATTACTCACCCAACGCCAGAGGCAACGCAATGAGCAATATCCTCCTGTACCTCTTAATCATGCTGCTGATTGTGGCTAACATTTCAGGTTGCACCACCAGGCCGCCGATCATCGTTACCAAGACTATCGATAGACCGGTACCCGTTTTTTGTGAAGTCATGACTCCGGCAGAGTGTAAGGATGCTTACGCAGTGGATCGAGTCTCTACCACGGATGATCCGATAACGATTAGCCGGGCGTTTAGGACTGAGATTGAGGAACGGTGGGCCTGTGAGATTAAATTACGGGCGGCTTTGAAAGGGTGCAATCAGAAATGAGCATGATTGACATATCCGGCTATTACCGCTGTATTCGTGATGATGGCATTGCGGGTTGGTACAACCCGGTAACTAAACATTTCCTTATTCCTGTAGACAAAGCCTAAAAATATAATGGCACGTCCAACAATCAAAACTAAGAAGCTGTGCGCAGCGATATGTGAAGGCATTGCTCTCGGCAAATCGTCTCGTGCTGTCTGTGCTGAAGCGGGAATAAGCGATCGCGTTTTATGGAATTGGCTAGCGAAGGATGAGGAATTCATGCAGCAATACGCGCGCGCGAAAGAGAAGTGCGCTGACTACTACGCTGAAGAAATCGTCGAGATTGCCGATGATGGTGCCAACGATAAATACATCGATGAGTGGGGCAAAGAGGTTGTCGATAACGAAGCAATTCAGCGCTCCCGCCTCCGGGTTGACGCTCGTAAATGGTACGCATCAAAACTGGCTCCTAAAAAATACGGCGACAGAATAACAAACGAACACGAAGGCGGCGATCCTTCCAAACCAATCAGCCACAATATTCAAGTGTCATTTGTAGCCGCAAATCCCAATAAATGAGGAAATTGCCTAAATATTGTGCGATTAGGAAGCCCTACAATCGATTTAAATCATGGGGTTAAGGGGTTAGTATGGATGGCGGCGTTGTCTACTTGGCTTATTCGAGCAAAAACGCGGATAACGACGCTCAATCACTAATCGCTTGCAAACACTGCCGCAACAAAACTTTTAAATTGCTGCATTTCGTTGATGAATTTCCACTTGTGCAATGCGCTGCATGTGATGCACACATAGGGCGCATGGGATGGTTGCCAGATGTCTAGTAACATTTTTCAACTGCCCTCTCAGCAACCAGTAAGCCGGGCCGAGTTCCCGGAAAAGCTCAAGTTCTTATTCGACGCTCACCGATACAAGATTCTGTATGGGGGCCGGGGCGGTGCGAAATCGTGGGGCGTAGCAAGAGCGTTACTCATCCAGGCAGCGGCTACACAGCTTCGCATTCTATGTGCACGCGAGTTTCAGAACTCGATATCGGAATCTGTGCATCACCTGCTTGAAACACAAATATTTGAGATCGGATTGGGCTCTTTCTATGAAGTTGAGAAGGGGGCAATTTACGGTCGGAACGGCAGCGAATTCGTTTTTGCTGGCATCAAGAATAACATCAACAAAATCAAATCTTTCGAGGGGATTGATCGGGCGTGGGTTGAAGAGGCTCAGTCAGTCAGCAAAAGCAGTTGGGATGTACTGATACCGACGATCCGAAAGGACGGCTCGGAAATATGGGCTACCTATAATCCCGAACTTGAAACCGACGAAACGCACCAGAGATTTGTGATCAATACGCCGTCTGATGCAGCAGTGGTAAAGGTCAACTGGTCCGACAATCCCTGGTTTCCCGAAGTCCTGGCTAAAGAGCGGGATTCGCTAAAAGCACGAGACCCCGACGCGTACCAGAATATTTGGGAAGGCAACTGTCGTACGTCGCTAGAAGGCGCCATCTACGCCAAGGAGTTGAGGGCAGCGCAGGAAGAGAAGCGTGTTCGGAACGTACCCTACGATGCCTTGAAACCTGTCCATACTTTTTGGGATCTTGGATGGGCCGACAACACAAGCATCTGGTTTACGCAATCGGTCAACAATGAATTACGACTGATCGACTACTACAGCAACAGCCAGGAATCGATACAGCATTACATCCAAGTCCTGCAAAACAAGGGGTATATCTATGGTACAGACTGGCTCCCGCACGATGCAAAGGCTAAGACGCTGGCAACAGGGCGCAGCATCGAGGAAATCATGCTGGGCCATGGCCGCAAAGTACAGATCGTTCCCAACCTATCCGTTATCGACGGCATCAACGCAGCCAGGACAATATTTAATCGGTGCTATTTCGATGAAAAGAAATGCTCAGAAGGGCTGCAAAGCTTGAGACATTACCGTTACGAAGTGGATCCGGAGAGCAAGCAATTCAGTGGCCGGCCGTTGCATGATCACCATAGCCATGCTGCCGATGCATTTCGATACTTTGCCGTAGCCGTCGAGGAAGACCGCCCGGCTGCCAGCGCACGCGGGATCAAAATGAGTGGATGGCGCGCAGCATGATCGATACCCCCAACAGTCTGCAATCCGAGCCCATCACAAAGGACATCACGTTCGAGGCTTACCAAAAAATCTGCCGCGACATTCGCCACCAGCCAAAGTGGAGGCTTGAATCGGACAAAGACGCGGATTACTACGATGGCGCGCAAATCAGCCACGATGTAGCCGTGCGACTCAAAGACGCGGGGATCCCGGAACAGGACTCTAACCTGATTAAGCCCACCATCAATGCAGTGCTAGGGATCGAAGCCAGGAGCCGGACAGACTACAAGATCACGTCCGACGACGAGCAGCAGGACGAGATAGCCGAAGCGCTGTCAGCCATGATCAAGGAAATGGAGACCCAATCACGCGCTGACCGGGCTATGAGCGATGCTTACTCATCAATGATCCGTGCTGGCGTGGGATGGGTTGAGGTATCCCGCGCTTATAACCCACTGGATTATCCGTACCGCGTGCGCGAGGTCCACCGCAACGAAATCTTTTGGGACTGGACCGCCAGGGAACCCGATTTATCCGATGCGCGTTACCTTCGCAGAGACAAATGGCTCGACCGGCAGAACGCAATCAGCATGTTTCCGCAGGAAAAAGCGCTGATCGAGAACGCTTGGTCCGGCTGGAATACCATCGATGTATACGATGGCAACGATACCCGCATGTGCCGAGCATTTGAAGATGATGAGCGCTGGTCCACCATGGATGAGGACTATCTGAACCGATCCTCCGGCATGGTCAAGTTATCGGAACTCTGGTACAGGCATTGGGAGTTCGCACCAGTGCTGATGCTACCGAATGGCAGAGCCATTGAGTACGACCAGGACAACGCTTTGCATGTAATCGCTGTAGCGCGTGGCGTCGTGCAGGTGCAAAAATCGCTGCTGCCGCGAGTTCGAGTCGCAATCTGGCTTGGGCCGCATAAGCTGATGGATGAGCCAACACCGCTACCGCACGGGAATTTCCCCTATGTTCCCTTCTGGTGCTTTCGCAAGGACCGCAGCCGGACACCATACGGGCTGATACGGGATATGCGGGGGCCACAGAATCAGATCATCGATCTGGACATATTGCTATACGAAGTACTGAATTCCAAACGGGTTGAGGTTGATAATGATGCTCTTGATCTGAGCCAAAATACCTATCAGGAAGTGGCTCAGAACATCGCCTCCCCACGGTCGATGACCATCTTAAACGCACAACGACGCAACGCAGACGGATTCCGGGTGACGATCGATAACGCGCTTGCGGCCCAAGTTTATCAGCTCGTACAAGAGCGCCAGACGCGGATTGAATCGGTAAGCGGCGTCTACCGGGCCATGCTTGGTAACAGCACAGATGGTAAATCAGGTGTGGCTATATCGAACCTTGTCGAACAAGGCTCTACCGTGCTGGCTGAACCTAACGATAACTTCAGGTATGCGCGGCGATTAGTGGGGGAAATGCTTACCAGCTTCGTGAAAAATGATTTACTTGGCAAACCTACGCAGGTTTCGGTGCAACGCGGGACAAAGAAGCAGGTAATCTACATCAACCGGGAAGTGATGACACCGCAGGGCAAGGTGGTACAAAACGACATTGCCTCGGCGCAGGTCAAGGTCGTGCTTGAGGATATACCGGCGACACCGAGCTTCCGGGCCCAGCAGTTCCAAGCATTCAGCCAGGTAATGCAGTTTGCGCCGCCAGCGTATCAAGCGGTCCTGTATCCCGCGCTGGTTGACCTGTCCGATCTGCCAAACCGCCATGCGATAGCCGAGCAGTTGCGAAAAGTGGGTAATGTGCCGGACCTTATCACCACGCCGGAACAAGAAGCGGCTGAACAGCAACAAGCACAAATGCAGCAGCAATTGCAGCTTAAGACCATACAACTTGAACTCGCGCTGAAAGAAGCCCAGGTGGCTAAGCTCCAAGCCGAAGCCGCTAAAGTCGGGATGGATGCACAGGCCGAGCAGCAAAATATCACGCTTCAGGCACAGATCGAAACGCTCAAGGCGCAAGTAGCGCACGCTGAAATGGCAATGAAGAGTAAGGAACTGGACCTGCAGGCTATCAAAATTCACGCCGACGCGACGATTAACGCCGAGAAAGTTTCTATTGCAGAGCGTGCCCAAGCGCTTGACGAGAAAACAGCAGCAGCGGTGCTGGCTAATCCGGCAGCCCAGGCCACTAATCAAACGAGGTCGTAATGATTAAATTTCTGGTTGACACAACGGTAACCGGTGACAGATTCCCGGCTGGTTCAATCTCGAACTTCGCGGCGGTAATCGAGCTGCAATTGATCGCCCAGGGAGTTGCGGTTCTCTGTCCGCTCGCGGTGCTGATCGCGCAATCGTATGCTGGCTGGACCAGATCCTCGGTTAATGCTGCCGGGGATGCTACTACTGTAACGCTCGCATCGGTCGTGGTGCCGGGGGGCACCATGGGGCCAAATAGCGTATTGCGTATTACGCTTGATTGGTCGTACACCAATTCAGCAAGTACGAAGGCCTTAGCCACGAATTGGGGCGGAATTAACATCTCCGCTCCTACAGCCACGACATCATCTGGATACAAGGGCCTGATTGAGGTCGCGAATAAAAACAGTCTAAGCATCCAGACCATTCAGAACAACACTAATTACGGATCGGCGTCTCGTGTATCTCCTGACCCGACTATCGATACATCCAGTGATGTGTCCCTGGATTTTCGTGCAAATTGGGGAGCGGCGGCGAGTGGCGAAACGATTACCCTGATTGGCTATTCCGTCTGGCATTACCCCGGCTCATGAGCGATTTTCCCGTAACCAGTGGACGCAGCAGCTACTATCCCAAGCCCGGCGAAGGCTTTGGCGGTACTGTTGGGGCAAGCACAGCCACCTTTTGCCTACCAAAAGACCTGGTATCCGGGCTGGACGCAAACACGCTTGCTATACCTGGCCTGCCGATTACGGTTCTTAATAACTCGCCTATTAAAATCCCTGAGACTTTCTTCGGAGTGAGCGTACAAAATCAGGTTAATGATAATCTCGCCGGCGTAACCGCGAAAGTAACTCGGTCACATGACAGAAAAAGCGGAACTGCCATGTGGAAGTACATCGAAGTGGCTAACAACGTGTGGAACTGGACCAACATTGATGCCTGGGTGAATGCGCATTATGCAGCGGGCCGAGATATGGTCTTCACGCTCTACGGTACTCCGCTGTTCTGGTCCGCGAGACCGACTGAGCAATGCGCCTATGGGCCAACCTATCTTGGAGTAGCGGCAGAGCCCAGCGACATGACGAAATGGAGCCGCTTTTGTACTCAAGTTGCCACGCGATACCTTGGAAAAATCAAGTATTACGAGGTATGGAACGAGCCAAATTATCTAAACGATGGCACGAATCTTCCAGCTTCACCGGGCAATTTCTACTTTTCCGGAACATTCGCCACACTGGCCGACATGATGCGACTCGCTAGCGCGGCTATCAAGGCAGTGGACCCCACGGCACAGATTATCAGCCCGCCTATTACGGATTGGTCAGCTACGGCCAGCCAAGCAGCGGAAACATGGTTCACCACTTTCATGAGTACGACAACGGGCGCCACGACACCGGCAGCGCTTACCGATATCGTGGGAGTGCATCTGTATCTGCCCTCACCAAACAAGGTGCAGGATCTGGCCGGTATGATTGACCGGATAAAGGCCGGGATGGTGACTGCCGGTATCTCTGGCAAGGAAATATGGGACACGGAGAGTGCCCCAATTGGGGGCGATGTAAGCACACTCGATAACCCACATGCCAATTTGATCATTGCGCGCAGCATGATTACCAAGGCAGCAAAGGGCATAGCGCGCAGCATCTACTACCAATATGATCACGGCACGATGGGCTTTATCAACCGTCCACAGATCCAGGAATACCGGGAGCGGATTATCAACATTCTCCGTAGCGGCAGGATAACCAACGCGCACCGTTTCACTGATGGCCGGGTAGCCTACGCTACAGAATCGGGACTCACCATAATTTAGCGTTACCAGTAACCAACACCACAGCCGCCTAGAGCGGCTTTTTTATTGGGACAAAGGAATGTTCATCAAGCCGTATGTCAGCGCCAGTGTGCTGTATCACCCTTTCGGACATCTTGAAACACGCATCGTACAGGCGGCGATCATCATCGATGTATGGAACGATTCTTACGTGAATATCGTGACATGGACCCGCGACGGCATGCAGAACATGCACCGGGGCGTTTCGCTCATCCAGGGTGCAACCGATCTGCCCTCCGGCGAATATGTGTCATGGCCGAATACCCCACCGACTGCGGGACCGTACCGCGATCAGTCGGCTGATGAGCGGCTTTAAGAATTTCAGTTCGTGGTAAATAGCCACGATCTCAAAACGCGCTAACGGCGATACCGAAGATTCTTTTTAACCCCGCGAAAGCGGCCCGCTCACTGGGTTAAGCAGTGGAGACTTAGGAAAATGGAAATAGATCAGCTTACGGATGAACAAATTGCAAACCTGACACCAGAACAAATCGAGATGCTGGAGAACGATCCCGACAAACTTGCTGGAATTCTGGAAGGTCAAGCGGCTAAAGACGTCGACACCAAGGAAGACGACACCGAGGACAAACCCAAACCGGCAGTGAAGAAAAGCGTGGCTAACGACGTGGGGGAAACTACGGACGGTGACGACGATAAAGAGCCGGTCGTTCTGAACAAGAGCGGCAAGGGGACTATCCCTTATGAAAAACATAAGGAGCTTCGCGTGGAGAATTCTTCACTGCGTGACCAGCTTCAGGTGGCCAAGACGGAAGGCATGAAGGCTACCGAACAGTTGCAAGCGTTGCTGAAGGATAAAGACTCCGCCAAGGGTAAAACGGATGTGGCTGAAGCTGACGAGGCTTTGACCAAACACCTTGATTACATCAAGGAAAACATGCCGGAACTCCACACTGTTCTCACAACAATTCTTGCTAAAACACAGTCTACCAAGGGGGAAATCTCCAAGGATACTGAGGAATTGAAGAAAACGCTTGAGGAACTGAAAAAGGAGCGCGAAGAAGCACAGCGCGCAACTCAACAGAGCATCGAGGAACAGGTAGCCGAAGCCAAGGAAAACAACCCCGACTTAACCCATTGGGAAG
>Ga0207664_10001582_pt1 | contig 14961 bp, 14 predicted proteins | sample LARL83metaG_FD_184349 | JGI IMG/M metagenome (GOLD analysis project Ga0207664, IMG submission 184349) | Corn, switchgrass and miscanthus rhizosphere microbial communities from Kellogg Biological Station, Michigan, USA - LAR L8-3 metaG... | ecosystem: Host-associated > Plants > Roots >... | reverse complement strand
TCAAGAAGGCCGGCTATACACAGCAGGACGTCTTTGACAGCGTCCAGGAGTCGCTGCTCGAGAGCGGGATCGAGAACAAGCTGAAGGCCGAGTCGCCTGTGAACGCTGCGGCGGCGCTCAAGTACTACAACCAGAACAAGTCACAGTTCACGGCGACCGACGATTCGCGTGATGTGAATTACATATTGGTTCCGGATAAGGCAACGGCCGAGAGCGATCTGCAGAAGCTCCGCTCCGGCACTCCGGAGGCGACCGTCGCCAAGGGCGCCATCGACTCCAACTCGCTGCACCAGCCGTCGACGCCGCTCAAGGCCACGTCGGCGCCGAACTCCCTGGAGAAGAACTTCCAGAAGGCGGCCCTGTCGCTCCCCCAGGGTCAGTGGGGCGACCCGGTGGTGGTCTCCAAGTCCTATGAGAACACGCAGCTGAAGGGGAAGTGCAACCCTGACTGCTACTTCCTCATCTATCCCACCGACGCGATTCAGAAGAAGGGCACCGTCGAGTCCTTCTCATCGGTCAAGTCTCAGATCATGACCCAGCTCCAGCAGACGACCCAGGCGACGCACGTGAACAGCCGCATCCAGTCGCTGCTGAACGGGCTCAAGAGCAAGATCAAGTACGCCCAGGGTTACCAACCGCCGGCGTCGGCGACGACGCCGGCAACGACGTCTTCCACCCCGACGACCTAAATGTCCGGAACGCTGGTCGCGCTCGGCCCCGGCCATCCCGACCTGATCCCCCTCGGATCGTGGCGGGTGCTGGAGGCGGCGGGGCCGGTCGAGCTGCCCCCGGCCGAGCCACTGGCGGACTGGCTGGGCGAGCACGGGATCATGGTCGCCGAGGGCGCACCGGTGACGGCGGCGTCCGGAGAGCGCTTTGTCCGGCTGCTGGCGGAGCGCGACTGGGATGCGACGGTGCCGGCCGGGAAGCCGCTGCACGACCTCGTCCTGGCCGACGCCCTGGTCGGTCTTGACGACCTCGTCCGGCGCCTGCGCATGGACTGCCCCTGGGATCGCGAGCAGACGGTGTCGACGATCGTCCCGCACACGGTCGAGGAGGCCTACGAGGTGGCCGACGCGGCCGGCTCGGGGGCCGGACCGAAGCTCGTCGACGAGCTCGGCGACCTGCTCTTCCAGAGCTACTTCCTGGCGCTCCTGTGCGAGGAGGAGGGCGCCGCCGACCTGGCCCAGGTGGCGCGTGGGATCACCGACAAGCTGATCCGCCGGCACCCGCACGTGTTCGGCGACCGGGAGGCGGAGACGGCCGGCCAGGTGCGCCGCAACTGGGAGGAGATCAAGCGCACCGACGAGGGCCGACAGGGCATCTTCCACGACGTGCCGGGCGTCCTGCCGGCGCTGCTCTACGCGCGCAAGCTGCAGCGCCGGGCATCGGCGGTCGGATTCGACTGGCACGCCTGGGACGGCGCCTGGAGCGACCTGGTGGACGAGTTGGGCGAGTTCCGCGAGGCACTCGACCAGGCGCCGGCGGCGCGCGCCGAGCACGAGCCGGACCGCCATGTCGTCCACGAGGCGGGCGACCTCCTGTTCGCCGCCGTCAACGTCACCCGGCTGGCCAACGTCGATCCCGAGCTGGCGTTACGGGCGGCCGCCGGCCGCTTCCGCGACCGCGTCGAGCGGGCGGCCCAGCTGGCGGGCGAGTCGGGAGAGGACTGGGCGGCGCTCGATCTGGATACCCAGGACGCCTGGTACCGCCGCGCCAAGGCGCAGCTGACACCCTGATCTGACCGGCAGGCGCGGTCGGTATCATCGACCGCGATGAGCGAGATCGTCCGCGTCCACGGCCGGCAGATACTGGACTCCCGGGGTAACCCCACGGTCGAGGTCGAGGTCACGCTGGCGTCCGGCGCCTTCGGCCGGGCGGCGGTACCGTCCGGCGCCTCGACGGGCGCCTTCGAGGCCGTCGAGCTGCGCGACGGCGACCCCGACCGCTACCGCGGCAAGGGTGTGCTGCAGGCGGTGTCCCATGTCGGCTCGTCGATCGCCGGCGCGCTGGAGGGCATGGAGGGCTGCAATCAGCGGGCCGTCGACGCTGCGCTGATCGAGCTCGACGGCACCCCGAACAAGGCGAACCTGGGCGCCAACGCGATCCTCGGGACGTCCCTGGCGGTCGCCCGGGCGGCGGCCGAGGAGTCCGGCCTGCCGCTCTACCGCTACGTCGGTGGTGCGGCTGCCCACGTGCTGCCGGTGCCGATGATGAACGTTCTGAACGGCGGCGCACATGCCGACAACAACGTCGACCTGCAGGAGTTCATGCTCGTCCCCCTGGCCGCGGCCAGCTTCGCCGAGGCGCTTCGCATCGGTTCGGAGACGTTTCAGTCGCTGAAGGCGCTGCTCCACGAGCGGGGGCTCTCCACCGCGGTCGGCGACGAGGGCGGCTTCGCGCCTGACCTGGACTCGAACGAGCAGGCGATCTCGATCCTGCTCGAGGGAGCCGAGGCGGCCGGCCACCGAGACCGCGTGGCGATCGCCCTCGACCCGGCCTCGACGGAGCTCTATCGGGACGGTGTCTACCACCTGCAGAGCGAGGGCCGGGTGCTGTCGAGCAGCGAGATGGTCGACTACCTGGAGGATCTCGTCGATCGCTACCCGATCGTGTCCATCGAGGACGGCCTGGCCGAGGAGGACTGGGAGGGCTGGCGGCTCGCGACCGAGCGCCTGGGCGGCCGCGTGCAGCTGGTCGGGGACGACATCTTCGTGACCAGCGTGAAGCGGCTGCGGCGCGGCATCGAGACCGGCGTCGGCAACTCGATCCTGGTCAAGGTGAACCAGATCGGGACGCTCTCCGAGACGCTGGACGCCGTTCGCCTGGCCCAGTCGAGCTCCTACACCGTTGTCATGTCGCACCGCTCCGGGGAGACCGAGGACACCACCATCGCCGATCTGGCGGTGGCCACCGGCTGCGGCCAGATCAAGACCGGGGCGCCGTCCCGCACCGACCGCGTCGCCAAGTACAACCAGCTGCTGCGGATCGAGGAGGAGCTGGGGGCGGCGGCTCGCTACCCCGGCCGTGCCGCCTTCGCCGCCCCGGCGGGCGCCGCCTCCCGGGCCGTGCCGTGAACCGGGCGACGGCGCGCCGGACCAAGATCGTCTGCACGATCGGGCCGGCCACCGCCGATCCGTCCACGATCGAGCAGCTGGCGTGGGCGGGGATGGACGCGGCACGGGTCAACTTCTCGCACGGTGAGGCGGAGCAGCACGAGCAGGCGATCCGCGCCGTGCGCCGGGCGCAGGACATGATCGGGCGGCCGCTGGCGGTGATCGCCGACCTGCAGGGGCCGAAGATCCGGATCGGGAGGCTGGACCTGCCGGTGACCGTGGCGCCCGGCGGCAGCATGCTGCTGGCGGCCGCCGGCGAGGCGGGGCCGGGCGAGCTCGAGGTGACGTTCCCGGAGCTGGCGTCGGTGGTCTCGCCGGGGTCGGAGATCCTGATCAACGACGGCATGGTGCGGGCTCGGGTGACGGGCGTCGACGGGCATCGTGTGGAGACGCGGGTCGAGGTCGGCGGCGTGATCAGCTCCGGCAAGGGGGTGAACCTCCCTGGGACGCCGCTGCCGATTCCGTCGCTGACCGAGAAGGACGCCGATGACCTGGAGTTCGCCCTGGCGGCCGGGGTCGACTATGTGGCGCTCTCCTTCGTGCGCAGCGCCGACGACGTCGCCGCGCTCTGCGAGCGGGTGGCGGAGGCCGGCTCGTTCGCCCGCGTGATCGCCAAGATCGAGAAGGCGGAGGCGATCGACGACCTGGAGGCGATCGTCGCCGTCTCGGACGCGGTGATGGTGGCCCGCGGCGACCTGGGCGTGGAGATTGGCGCCGCCGACGTGCCGCTCGTCCAGAAGCTGATCATCCGCACCGCCCGCGACGCCGGCTGCACGGTCATCACCGCCACCCAGATGCTGGAGTCGATGATTCATCAGCCCGAGCCGACCCGGGCCGAGGCGTCGGACGTCGCAAACGCGGTTCTGGACGGGACGTCGGCGGTGATGCTCTCCGGCGAGACGGCCACCGGCCGCTATCCGCTCGAGGCGGTCGCGATGATGAACCGGATCTGCCGGGCGGTCGAGCCGTCGCTGCAGAGCTACGAGATCGGGCGCGGCCACGGCGACGAGGTTGGCCGGATCCTCGCCCACGCTGCCTGCGACATCGCGGAGGACCTGGAGGCGGCGGTGATCGCCGTGCCGACGCAATCCGGCTCGACAGCGCGCGAGGTGTCGCGGTTCCGGCCGCGGCGGCCGGTCGTGGCGGCGGCGTCGAAGCCCACGGTGCTCCAGCAGCTGGCGCTCGACTGGGCGGTGGTGCCGATCGTGATCGGCGAAACACAGACACTGGAGGAGCTGTGGCGGCGGACGGTCGAGGCGACCGTCGCCAGCGGCCTGGTCATGTCCGGCGAGCGGGTGGTGCTGACCGGGGGTACGCGCCTGAACCAGCCCGGCGCCACCGATCACATCGTCGTCCGCACAGTCGAATAGTCGCGGCAGGACCTCGCCGGGAGCCGTCGAAGGTGGGGCGAGTGGCGTCCGCCAGCTCCACCGCATCCCGCCCGCACGGCCTTCGGATGGGCCGGCTCATCGCCGCTGTCGTGCTGGTGATCGTTGCCGCGCTCTACGTGGGGCCGATCGAGAAGTACCTGCGCGTGCAGCGCGACCTGCGCCAACAGCGGGCGCTTGTGAGCGAGCTGAGCACACGGCGCCAGGAGCTTCTGTGCGACGTCCGCAACCTGCATACGAAGCACGCCATGGTCGAGCTCGCCCGTCGGGCCGGGTGGGTGCTGCGCGGGGAGACGCTGGTGGTCGTGAACGACGTGCCGGATCTGCCCGACAATCCCTGCTGAGCTATCTAGAGTGCGGCCGGCAATGGCCGACGACGACAGGGATCTGGTGGCGCGGCAGTTGGGGCGGGAGCCGCGGGCGTTCGCGGCGGTGGCCGCGCGGTGCCCGTTCGGCCGGCCGGCGGCGATCCGCCAGCGCTCCTACCTCGACTCCGGGGAGCCGTTCCCGACCACCTTCTATCTGACCTGCCCGGCGGCCGTGGCGGCGGTCGGCCGGTTGGAGGACGCGGGCGGGGTCGCCCGCTACCAGCGGCTGGTCGCCGAGGATCGGCACGCCGGCGAGTCGTACCGGCAGGCGAGCGAGTTGCAGCGCTCGCTGCGGGAGTCGGCGCCGCGCATGCTCGACGGCGGCGCTTCCCTCGCCCTCGGCATCGGCGGCACCGCTCGCGACGGCGCCGTCAAGTGCCTGCACGCCCACGCGGCGTTCGCGCTCGGAGTCCCGGGCTACCGCCTGGGGGCGCGGATCCTGGCCGAGGCGGCGCCGCTCTACCCCGACCAGTGCTGCACGCCGTGAAGCCGACGACCGAGGTTGCGCTGATCGAATGGGGGGAGGGCGAGCGGCGCCTGGACGCGTTCGAGGGTACGGCCGGCCGGCGGGCGAGCGTCGAGCTGGTCGTCCGGGAGCTCGTCGACGAGCTCTACCGCCGGGTCGGGGCGACATTCACGCTCGACGAGCTGGCCGACGAGTACGCCGTTGCCGGCGCCTGGTGTCTGGACATCGCCCAGCGGGTAACCGACCTGAACGCGGCGCACGACCTCTCGATCGTCCAGGACGCCGCCTTCGCCCGCTTCGCACGCGACGCGATCGACTACCGCGGCTGAGGCATACGCAATGGCCGCCAGCAACTCGACGGCCCCTGGTGCCAGGGGTCAGCGGTCGTCCGGGCGGATGACAATCTGGTCGGCCTCGATGCGGACCAGGATCGCCCGCCGGTCGGCCCAGTGCTCGGAGAACACCGGATCGTCGCGCACCGCGCCGTCCAGCCAGAAGCCGTAGCCCTCGTCGCCGGTGTCGAGGACGGCCTCGAACCCGTCCCGCTTGCGCCGGCCGCGGCCGCCGCGCCGGCGCCGCTTGGTGGCGGTCGCCCCGTTCCCGTCCACCGCCGGCTCGCTGGCCGCCGCCACCGGCTCCGGCGTGGTCGCAGCCACCGACTTGCGAGCTCGCGACCTGCGCCGCGGCTTGGCCGCGGGCTCCTCCGGCGGGGCGTCCGGCGGCGCCACCGGCGGCGGCACGTCGGCGCCGCTCGACTCGGACGCCAGCTCGCGGCGGAGGATGCCGTTCGCCGACCGGAAGGCCGAGATGCTGGCCGGGGTCGAGTTGAGCGCGTGGGCGATCCAGATGTCGGTACGTCCCTGCGCCACCCACTGGCGGATCTCCTCCAGGTATGGCTTGAGGGTGGCCTTCGGGGCGGGCATCGACGGAGCCTAGACTACCGGCACCTTGGAGAGTCTGGATGTTACGGCGTGGAGACGCTGTCCGGGCTCGACTGGCCGTTGGTGACGCCGGTGGCTGGATCGGGAGACCCCGCCCGTCGCCGCACGGCCGTATCTGGGCGTGCACTATCCCTCCGACGTCATCGCCGGAGCGCTGATCGGGCTCGCGCTTGGCCTGCTCCTAAACGCCGCCCTGCGACTCCTGCATGCGCATGTACGCGCCCGCCGTGACCGCGATCGCGGCCAGCAGCGCGACGAAGATCCCCCACGACAGGGAGACGTCAACGCCGGCCACATTGCTGCTGAACCCGCCCGGCTTGGAGATGATCCGGAATAGGACGAGCAGGACCGAGACGGCGCCGGTGACCAGGGCGATCTGCCAGGCCGGCACCGGCAGCTGGACGGTCGGTGCGTAGAGCTCGACGATCCATCCCACCAGGGCGACGATGCCGAGCAGGAAGACGAGCCAGGCGATATCCGTGGCCTCGTGGCCGCTGAAGCCCTGGCTGCCACCGACGCCGCCGAAGTTCCCCAGGTTGACGTGGACGGAAACGGTGTACCAGGTGAAGAACACGCTCAGAATCAAGACGATCGCGCCGATTCCCGAGATCATGATCGAGCGCGGGATGTCGCCCAGGCTAGGCCCCGCCGGCGATGCAGGCGGGGGGCTGGAAGACGGCTCCGAGTCCATCGCTTTCGCTCCCTTCGATGTATGAAATTGCTGCCGCCTCGCCGCGCCCGCTGGTGAGGATGTGGAAATTTGCGTTGAGCGGGTGGCGAACGACCGCTAATCTATCGCCTAGGACTGTCGTCGTGCGGTGCGGCGGCAGATATCCCCGCAAGGGGAGCGAAGGAGCCACCATGGGTTCGTCCGCGAAACCACTCAAGCCAGAGTTGCCATCGGAGTGGTCAGCGGGCATGCGGGCGAAGGGGGAGTTCCGCTGCCGGGGCTGCGGGTACGGCGTGACGGTCTACCGCTCGCTTCCGCCCTGCCCGATGTGCCAGACGGAGAGCTGGGAACGCGTACCCTGGCGACCGTATACACGCTCGTACGCGACGGGGCAGCCGGAGGCCTGACCACACCTCCTGCAGGCTCCGCGTGGCTACGATGGTCGAGTGCCACGCGGAGTGCGACTGACCCTGCAGGCCGCTGCAGTGCTGGTGCTGCTCGGCATGGTCGGCCTGTTCGCCCGTAGCCTCGCCCAGAACCAGACGACCGTCTATGCGCTGGTCAAGGACGGCAAGACGCCGCAGGCGCCGAACTTCTCGCTGCCCGATTTGCGCGGCTCCGGACACGACTCGCTGGCCGCCTATCGCGGCCGCATCGTGTTGCTCAACTTCTGGGCTTCCTGGTGCGATGCCTGCCAGGAGGAGGCGCCCCTGTTCAACCAGGTGATCGCCCAGTACGGCAAGCGGGGCGTGACCGTGGTCGGGGTCGATACCGGCGACTTCGCCAGCGACGGCCGGGCCTTCGCTCGGACGTATCACGAGCACTATCCACTCGTCCACGACTCGGGGTCGGTGTCGCAGCGTTGGGGGACGGGATCCGGGTTGCCGGTGACCTACGTGATCAACCGCCAGGGCAAGGTGGTGTACCTGTTCGACGGGGTCGTCACCGGCAACTCCCTGAACGCCGTCCTGCGGCCGATGCTGCAGGGCACGGCGTGAGCCGGCTACGCCTTCTGGCCGTCGCGGCCGTCCTGCTCGGCGGCCTGGCCTTGCCCGACGCTGCGCTCGCCTGCAACGGCTGGAACGAGCCGTCGATGGAGACGCAGCTCATGTGCATCGTCTGCCATGAGCGGCTCGACCAGTCGAACTCGCCCTTCGCCACCCAGGTCAAGCAGCACCTGGTGCAATGGTGCGCCGCCGGTTGGACCGCGGACCGCGTCAGGAGCACACTGGTGGCGCAGTTCGGCGAGCAGATCCTGGCCGCCCCGCCCAAGCACGGATTCGACCTGCTGGCCTGGGTGGTTCCGGGCGCCGCCCTGGCCCTGGGGGCGGCCGTCGCCGCCACTCTGGCCTGGGTCTGGTCGCGCTCCCGGCGAGGTCCGCCCGGCGGCGACGCGGCGGGGCTCGACCCGGCCATGGACGCCCGCATCGACGCTGACCTGGCCGGGTTCGAGTGACCAGGGCAGCCATCGCCTTCAGCGCCGGGTTGGTCTCCTTCGCGACGCCGTGCGTGCTGCCGCTGGTGCCCGCCTACCTGTCGGCGATCGGCGTCCGCACCGGCGACGTCCGCTCCGCGTTGCGGGCGGGCCTGCCCTTCGTGCTGGGCTTCTCGGCCGTGTTCGTGGCGATGGGGGTGGGCGTTGCCGTGGTCGGCGGCCGCTTCGCCGACTACCGCACCGATCTGATTCACCTTGGCGGAATCGTGATCGTCGCCATGGGATTCGTCATGATGGGACTGCTGCGCGTGCCCGCGCTCGAGCGTTCGATGCAGCCCGCACTGGAGCCGGCCGCGGCCTCCGGCTCGCCGCTGCTCCTGGGCGGCGCCTTCGGCCTCTGCTGGACGCCCTGCGTGGGGCCGGTGCTGGCGGCGCTCCTGGCGCTTGCCTCGTCCAGCCGCACGGTGGGCTCGGGGGCGGCGCTTCTGGCCGCCTACTCGGCCGGCCTCGCGGTGCCGTTCCTGGCCGCCGGCGTGGCCTTCGGCAAGGTGATGGGCGCGGCCCGGTCGCTGCGCGACCACTACGACGCCGTCCGGGTGGTCTCCGGGTGCATCCTGGTGGCAGTCGGCCTGGCCATGTTCTTCGACCGCATGTACGTGGTCAACGCGCTCGTCAACCGGGTGGCGCAGTCCGTCTGAAGACAGCGCCGCGGCGCGTGGGTCCCGATAGCATTCTCCCGAGACCGTCCCAGGAGGGCTGTTCGTGACGTACATCATTGCCGAGCCGTGCATCGACCTGAAGGACAAGTCGTGCATCGACGTCTGTCCGGTGGATTGCATCCACGAGTTCGATCGCATGCTGGTGATCGACCCGGAGGAGTGCATCGACTGCGGGGCCTGCGAGCCCGAATGCCCGGTCGAGGCGATCTTCCCCGAGGACGCGCTTCCCGACAAGTGGGAGGCGTTCGTCAAGATCAACTATGCCTTCCCGGACGGCGACGTGATCAACTCGCTGGTCAACGAGGTGAAGCCCGCGACGGAGACCTGAGCGCTCGGGCCGCGCCCTAGAATCAGGGCGATGCCGCTTCGTCTCGTCCTCGGGCCCGTGAACAGCGGCAAGATCGCGCTGCTCCAGGAACGATTCCTGGACGCCGTGGACGGGGGTCTGGAGCCGTTCCTGATCGTGCCCAACCGCACCGATGCAGATACGGTGGAGCGGGACATCCTGCGCCGCCGGGGAGCGATCGTCGGCGGCACCGTGGCCACCTTCGACGACCTCTTCGAGCAGGTGCTGGGCCGCTGCCAGGAGCCGCAGCGGGCGCTCACCGAGACGCAGCGGCGGCTGCTCCTGCAGCAGCTGGTGGCCGGGAGCGATCTCGGTAGCCTGGCCGCCTCGGCCCGGTTCGCCGGCTTCACGGACGCCCTGGCGGCGCTCGCCGACGAGCTGGCGGCGGCGATGGTCGATCCCTCCGGCGGCGCCGGCTCGGCGGCGGCGCTGGTGGCGCTGGTTCGCGGCTACCGGGCGCGGGCCGGTGAGGCGGGGCTGCCGCCCGACCGGGCCGGGCTCCGGGCACGGGCGGCGGAGCTGCTCGAGTCGCGGCTGGACGCCTGGGACGACCGGCCGGTGCTGGCCTACGGATTCGAGGACATGACCCCGGCCCAGGTGCGCGCACTGAAGGCGCTGGCGGCCCGGGTGGAGGTGACAGTGTCGCTGCCGCACGAGACCGGCCGTCCGGCCTACGCGGCCGGTTCGTGGTTGGTCGACACGCTGGCCGAGGAGGCCGAGATCGAGACGCTGCCGCCGGCGCGGCATTTCCACTCGGCGGTGATTGCCCACCTGGAGCGGGCCCTCTTCAACGATCGCCCGGTCGCCTTCGACGCGCCTGCGGCCGACGGCTCGCTGACCTATCTGGAGGCGGCCGGCCGGCGCGGCGTCGCCGAGCTGGTGGCGGCCCAGGCGCTGGGGCTCGTCCGCGACGGCCTGCCGGCGGCCGAGATCGCGGTGCTGGTGCCGTCCGTAGGCCAGCACCGGGCGGCGCTGGAAAACGCGTTTGCCGGACTCGGCCTGCCGATCACGATTGACGCCCGGATACCGCTCGGCCAGACCGCCTTTGGCGTGGCGCTGATCGGCTCGCTGCGCTTTGCCTGGCTGCACGGAGAACGGCCGGAGCTCTTTGCCTACCTGCGCTCCCCATTCTCGGGGATCGCCCGCCGCCGCGTCGACTACGTCGAGGGCCGACTGCGGGGGCGCGGGGTGTTCGGGCACGACGAGACGCTGGAGGCGGCCCGCGAGCTGATCGGCGGCCCGATCGCGCCGGCTGTCGACCGGCTGGGCGGGAACCCCGACCTGCTGGACGGGCTGGCGCTGCATGCCCGCGACATGGTGCGGGCTGCGAACACCCTCAGCGCCCGCTTCGTGGCCGAGCCGGCCCGGCAGGCGGTGCGCGCCTGCCGGGCCGTCCTGCAGGCGGTCCAGGAGATCCGCGGGCTGGGCGGCGAGCCGCCCGACCGGGCCGCCCTGATCGAGCTGGTGGCGCGGCTGCCGGTGCGCGGGGTCGCCGACGCCGATCCCGGCCGGGTGGTCGTCCTCGACCTGCGGCGAGCGCGCAGCCGGCGCTTCCAGGCGGTCTTCGTGCTCGGCCTGGAGGAGGGCAGCCTGCCCGGCTCGGGCGCCCGCCGGCTGCTCGACGGCGACGCTGCTGAGGCGGTCGGGCTGCATCGCACCGACCAGGCGGAGGTCGACCGTCAGCTCTTCCTCTCCGCGATCACGCGGCCCTGGCGGCGGCTCTACCTCGCCCGCCAGGCGGCCTCCGACGCCGGCCGCCCGATCGCCCCATCGCCGTTCCTGGAGGAGGTGCGACGGATCGCCGATCCGAAGACGCCGACCATCCGCCGCGGCCTCGCCGACGTCACCTGGCCGGTCGCCGAGGCGCCCGACGACCGCGCCCGCCAGCGGGCGCTCGCCCGCGAGTTGCGCGACGACCCCGGCTGGGCGCTGGCCACCGGTGCCATGATGGGCTGGGAGCGCAAGCTGCAGCGGGCGCGCGACGCCTCCAGGCGGCCGACGCGGCTGACCGATGCCCGCTCGCGGGAGCAGCTGGCGGCGATCGAACGCTTCTCGGTGACCGACCTGGAGCGCTTCGGCGACTGTTCGTCGATCTGGTTTGTGGAGCGGCTCCTGCAGCCACGGGAGATCGACTTCGAGCTGGATGCCAAGCTGCGCGGGTCGGTCGCCCACGCGACCCTCGCCCGCTTCTTCTCGCTGCTGCCGGGGGAGCTGGGAAGCGACCGCCTGACGGTCGAGTTGCTGCCCCGCGCGCGGCCGCTCATGCTGCGCTGCCTGCACGAGGCGCTGGGCGGCCAGAGTGTGCCCGGGAGCGTCGCCGGCCGGGAGCTGACGCGGGCGCTGGAGCGCGATCTGGAGGGGTTCCTGGAGCGCGAGGCGGAACTCGGATTGGAGCTCGTCCCGCGGCGCTTCGAGGTGCGCTTCGGCGGCCCACGCGCGGCGCCCGGACTGAAGGACGGCCTGCGCCTCGGCGACTTCGCCGTCTCGGGGCAGATCGACCGCATCGACATGGACCCGGGTATGGTGCCGCGGGGGCTCGTCTGGGATTACAAGTCGGGATCGACCGCGCACACTGCCGCCCAGCTCGAGCGCGAGGGCAAGCTCCAGATCCCGCTCTACATCCTCGCCCTCCGCGAGCTTCTGGGCATCGAGCCGGTGGGCGGCCTGTACCGGGCGCTGGGCGGCAAGCGGGAGGCGCGGGGGCTGGTGATCAGCGGCGAGATCGAGGCCCAGCTGGCGCGCAACGACCAGCTGCCCTCGGAGCAGTTCTGGGCCCAGATCGACCGCGCGGTGGAGTCGGCGATCGCGATCGTGGCCCGGATCCGCTCCGGCGACGTGACCCATGACCCGCGCGGCGGCGACTGTCCGCCGTGGTGCGACTACTTCCCGATCTGCCGGGTGTACCGCTCGTGAGCCGGTCCTGGAACCCGGAGCAGGCGAGCGCCATCGAGCGCGATGGGCGGGTGTTCGTGTCGGCCGGCGCCGGCACCGGCAAGACGGCGGTCCTTGTGGAGCGGGTGCTGCGGCGGCTGGACGCGGGCACCGCGATCGACCGGATCCTGGTCATCACGTTCACCGAGCGGGCGGCCAGCGAGCTCAAGCAGCGCGTTCGCGAGGCGCTGATCACCCGCGGCGACGCCGAGCGCGCCCGCCAGGTCGACTCGGCCTGGATCTCGACCATCCACCGCTTCTGCATGCGCCTGCTGCATGCGCATGCCATCGAGGCAGGCCTCGACCCGCGGTTCGCCGTGGCCGACGAGGTGCAGGCGCGGATCCTCCAGTCGGAGGCCTTCGACCTCGCCCTGGAGGGGTTCCTGGCCGAGCCCGGAGAGCGCCGCCTCGACCTCCTGGCCGCGTACTCCCGGGGCCGCCTGCGCCAGTTGCTGGTGGAGGCGTTCGAGCGCCTGCGCAGCGCCGGCGCCGAGCCGGTGCTGCGGCCGCACCGCGTGCCCGACACGGCGGCGGCCGCCGATGCGGCGCGGGCCGCTGCGGCCGGGCTCGACCACGAGGACGCCGTCGCCCTGGTGGCGTTCCTCGACTCCCGGCCGGCGGTCGAGGAGCTGCGCGACCTGGGCCGCTTCGCGATCCGCGGCACCGACCGCTTCAAAGCGCTGAACGCCGCTCGCCGCGACCTCGAGGACGCGGCCAAAGACGTCACCGCGGTCGTCGACCTGGAACTCCTGGACGAGTTGCTGCAGCGGTTCCAGGCCGCCTACCGCGAGCTCCGCGACCGCCGCTCGCTGGTCGACTTCGCCGACCTCGAGCTACGCGCCCGTGACCTTCTGCGCATGCTGCCGGAAGTGGCCGAGAGCTACCGCGAGCGGTTCGCGGAGGTCATGGTGGACGAGTTCCAGGACACCAACCGCCTGCAGTGCGAGCTGATCGACCAGGTCGCCGGCGAGCGGCTGTTCCTGGTCGGCGACGAGTTCCAGTCCATCTATCGCTTTCGCCACGCCGACGTCGAGGTGTACCGCGAGCAGCGGGCTGCCGCCGGCCCGGACGTCGTCGAGCTTGTCCGCAACTACCGCTCCCGGCCGCATGTGCTGGGGGTGGTGAACGAGCTCTACCGGCGCACCTTCGGCGATCGCTACGCGCCGCTGGTGGCCGGGGTGGGCGGAGGCGACGGGCCGCCGGCCGACGACCGGGTGGAGCTCCTGCTGGTCGACAAGCCGGCCCACCGGGAGGCCGGTCTGCGCTGGCGTGAGACCGAGGCGCAGGGGCTGGCGGCGCGGATCGCGGAGCTGGTCGACGGCGGCGTCCTGCCGGGCCAGGTGGTGCTGCTCTTCGAGGCGGGGACGGACGCCGCGATCTACGAGCGGGCACTCCGCGACCACCACCTGCGCACGGTGCGGACGACCGGGCGCGGCTACTACGCACAGCAGCAGGTGGCCGACCTGCTCGCCTATCTGCGGCTGCTCCGCAACCGCTATGACGACGTCGCGCTGCTGAGCGTGCTCGCGTCGCCGCTGGTCGGCATCGGCAACGACGGCCTGCTGGCCGTCCGCCGGGGGGCCGTCAAGCGGCCGATCTTCACCGCCTTCGAGCGCGACGAGCTGCCGGAGGGGCTGTCGCCGGCGGAGCATCGCCTGGCCTCGGCTTTCGCCCAGCGCTTCTCGCGGCTGGTCGCCCGCTCCGGCGACGTCGGTCTGGAGCGGCTGATCGAGTTGATCGTCTCCGAGCATGACTACGACCTGGCCTGCCTGGCGATGCCGGACGGCGATCGGCGCTACGCCAACGTGGTCAAGCTGGGGCGGCTGGCCGGCGACTACGAGGCCCTGCGCGGGCCGGATCTGGAGGGGTTCATCGCCTTCTGCGCCGAGCAGGCGGCGCTGGCCGCCCGCGAGGGCGAGGCGGCAACCGCCGAGGAGGACCAGGACGCGGTGGTGCTGATGACCATCCATGCCGCCAAGGGGCTCGAGTTCGACGTCGTCGTGCTCGCCGACACCGGCCGCGAGCGGGCGGCCCGAGCGGTCGGCGACATCCTCGTCGACGGCGCCGGCCGGGTGGCGTTGCGCGCACCCGACCCGGTCACCGGCGCCATGCGCCCGGCGCTCGGGTTCGCCGAGGTGGCCGAGCTGGAGCGGACGGCCGAGTCCGAGGAGGCGCGGCGCCTGCAGTACGTCGCGCTCACCCGCGCCCGCCGCCATCTGCTCGTCTCGGGGGCGCTGGACATGGACGAGGACACCACGATCGCCCACATCTGCCGGACACTCGGGGTGGGCCTGACCGGCGCCGGCGACGCCGACGTGGGGGATGCCCGGCTGCGCCTGCGCGCGATCGAGCCGGCGGCAGCGATGGCGGTGACCGGGGACGGCGGGCGGCCGGCGCCGCCCGAGCCCGAGGTCGGCCGCCAGCTTGAGCTCTTCAGCGAGGGCGGCCGAAACGCGGTCGCCCTGCCGGCCCTGGCGGCGCCGCCGCAGCCTCCGGCGGTCGCCGTCCACCGCCTCTCCTACAGCGCGCTGGCGCTCTACCGGCGCTGCGGCTACCGCTATTTCGCGCAGCGGGTACTCGG
>Ga0207664_10001581_pt1 | contig 14964 bp, 15 predicted proteins | sample LARL83metaG_FD_184349 | JGI IMG/M metagenome (GOLD analysis project Ga0207664, IMG submission 184349) | Corn, switchgrass and miscanthus rhizosphere microbial communities from Kellogg Biological Station, Michigan, USA - LAR L8-3 metaG... | ecosystem: Host-associated > Plants > Roots >... | reverse complement strand
TCACGACCGCCGCGAACGACGCGTACCACGCGACCGCCGCGGTGGCGAGTCCGAGCCAGCCGCCGATCTTGACCACAGAGTTGCTCGCGTTCGCGTTGCCGATCCCGAGCGCGATGAACGTCGCCGCCAGCAGCAGGAAGACGAGCGCGATCGCCGCCGTCGTGCGCAGCGAGGCGACGAACATGTACGCCGTGAAGATGCCCCACGCGATCAGGTAGAGCCCGACGGCGCTTCCGGCGTTCGCCGCTGGAACCGCTCTCGCGAAGAATGCGACGTAGACGAAGAACGAGATCCAGAACGCGCCGAACGAGCTGAACGCGACCGCGCCGAACGTGTTGCCTGTGCGGAACTCCCACATGCCGGCCAGCAGCTGCGCGATCCCGCCGTAGGCGACGGCGAGGCCCAGCACGACCGGCTCGCCCGCTCTGTTGACGAGCCCGGCGTTGAACATGCTCAGCACGAACGTCGTGAGCGCGAAGCCGGCGAGGCCGAGCGGCCCCGGGTCGGCGATCGTGAACCCCGCACGGGCGGACGTGGCGGCCTCGCGGGCGCGTGGCGGCGCCAGGTCCCCATGCTCGCCGACGGCGTTTCCGGAGAGGTGTGTGGCTCCCATGTGTTCCTCCTCGCTGAGGGGACGCCACCCATGCGTGTTACCCACCCGGCCGCATGCCAAGCGGGCGCGGTCGGCGGCGAGACGCGCTCGGCATGCCACGGCCGCTCGGCTAGGATCGCCGCACGGGCCTGCGACGACGGGGAGGACGGAATGGCGGACGAGGCGACGACGTTCCCGCTCGACGAGGGCGACCTGCCGACGCACTGGGTCAACCTCGCGCCCGACCTGCCCGAGCCGCCGCTGCCGCCGCTGCACCCGGGGACGCTGCAGCCCGCGGGCCCCGACGATCTCGCCGCGATCTTCCCGCCGGGCGTCATCGCGCAGGAGGTCGCCGCCGAGCCGCTCGTGGAGATCCCCGAGGAGGTGCGCGAGGCGTACAAGCTGTGGCGTCCGACGCCGCTGTTGCGCGCCCGCCGACTCGAGCGCGCGCTCGACACGCCCGCGCACATCTACGTCAAGTACGAGGGCGTCTCGCCGGCCGGCTCGCACAAGCCCAACAGCGCCGTCGCGCAGGCATACGAGAACGCGCGCGCCGGCGTGAGGAAGCTCGTGACCGAGACAGGCGCCGGGCAATGGGGCTCGGCGCTCGCGTTCGCGTGCAGCCTCTTCGGCCTGGAGTGCGAGGTCTTCATGGTCGGCTCCAGCTACGACCAGAAGCCCTACCGCCGCTCGATGATGGAGACGTGGGGGGCGACCGTGCACCGCTCGCCCTCCGACCGGACGGACGCGGGCCGCGGACAGTCGTCGCATCCGACCGGCTCGCTCGGGATCGCGATCTCCGAGGCGGTCGAGGTGGCGGCCGGCGCGCCCGACGCCAACTACGCGCTCGGCTCGGTGCTCAACCACGTCTGCCTGCACCAGACGGTGATCGGCCAGGAGGCGATGACGCAGATGGAGATGGCGGGCGAGGCGCCGGACGTCGTCGTCGGCTGCGTCGGGGGCGGCTCGAACTTCGCCGGGCTCGCGTTCCCGTTCGTGCGGCTCGTGCTGCGCGGGCGCGCGCGGACGCGCTTCCTCGCCGCCGAGCCGGCCGCCTGCCCGACGCTGACGCGCGGCGCCTACCGCTACGACTTCGGCGACACGAGCGGGCTCACGCCGCTGCTGCCGATGTACACGCTCGGCCACGACTTCGTGCCGCCGCCGGTGCACGCCGGCGGGCTGCGCTACCACGGCGACGCGCCGCTGCTGTGCGCGCTCGTGCACAGCGGGATCGTCGAGGCGCGCGCCTACCGCCAGAACGACGCGTTCGCCGCCGCGCTCCAGTTCGTGCGCACGCAGGGGATCATCCCCGGCCCGGAGCCGGCGCACGCGGTGCGCGCCGCGATCGACGAGGCGCTCGCCGCACGCGAGGCCGGCGAGCGGCGCACGATCCTGCTCGGCCTCTCCGGCCACGGCCACTTCGATCTCGCGGCCTACGACGCCTACTTGTCCGGCACGCTCGAAGATCCCGAGCTGTCGGTCGAGGAGATGGACGCCGCGCTCGCGCGCCTGCCCGAGGCGCCCGCGATCGTCTGACCGCAGGACCCTGAGCGTCGCTCAGCGCCGCTTGCGCTTCTTGCGGCGCGCGCCCTGGCCGCCGACGCCGTCGGCGACCGGCTCCGCGTCCGCATCGGGCTCCGCCACGGAGCCCTCGACGACGTCGTCCCCGCCGCCGCGGCGCGCCTCGGCCGCGCGCACGCGCTGCTCGCGCTGCTCGGCGGCGCTCGGCCACGGCATCGCCTCGCCGCTCTGCCAGGCCGGCGGCGCGCCGGTGTTCGGCAGGCGGCCCGCGAACAGCAGCGCGAGCGCGCCGAGCCAGTAGGCCTGCACGATCGGGATCGGGACGAGCGGCAGCAGGAACAGCACGCCCGAGACCGCCCCCACGTACCCGAGCCAGCGCGGCAGCAGGCCGACGCGCATCCCCTGGATCGAGATCAGCACGATCGCGACGGCGAACAGCAGCTGGAACAGCAGCCCCAGCACCGCCGGCACTCCCGCGTCGATCGCCTTGCGCGCCTCCTCGTAGGTCTGCGAGCCGTGCGTCGCGAAGTGCGCGGCGTCGACCGCGAGCGTGACTTGCGAGGCGAGGACGAGCGCCGCGACGCCGAGTCCGCCGACCCACACGAGCGGGCGCAGCTGCCACGGCAGCTCCGGGTTGCGCGCACGCGTGGCGCGCAGCAGGAAGTCGAGCACGACCAGGACGAGCAGCGCGGCGATCACCGAGCAGCCCGCGCTGACGTACTGCGCGGTCGGATGCTGGTGGTAGTCGAGCAGCGCGGCCGGCAGGTTCTTCGGCGGACTCACGCCGACGCGGCCGATCAGGCCGCCGGCGAGCGTCAGCAGCGCCGCGGCGCCGGCGACGACGGTCATCCGCGGGCGCTCGCGCGCCTCAGCCTGCAGGGTCTCGGCCGTCGTCATCGCGCGCACATGCTAGACCGTGGCCCCTCCGTGCGCCGCGCCCCTCGCGCATGCGGGTCGAGGCGCCTATGCTCGGGACGGCATGGAGATTCGCGAGGTGATGACGGCGTCGGTCGTCACAGCCGACCCGACGACGCCGGTGCGCGAGGTCGCCGCACTGATGCGCGAGCGCAACGTCGGCTCGGTCGTGCTCGTGCGCGACGGCGAGCCGGCGGGGATCGTCACCGACCGCGACCTCGCCGTCAGCGTGCTCGCCGACGGCCGCGGCGGCGAGGACCGCGCGATCGACCACGCCAGCGCGCCGGTCGTGACGGGCACGCCGGAGATGGACGTCGCCGACGCGTGCGCGCTGCTCGTGGCGCACGGGATCCGGCGCCTGCCGATCGTGGACGCGGACGGGAAGCGCCTCACCGGGATCGTCACGCTCGACGACCTCGCCGCGCGCACCGGCGACGCCGAGCTCGTCGCGCGGCTCGCCTCGCAGGTCACGCGCGCGGCGCTGCCGGAGTTCTACTTCCACCAGCGGGGTGGGTAGCATCCAGGCCATGGAGGGCTTCGGAGGGCTGTTCGGCGATCCCGACGAGCTGCAGCGCCGCATGGCCGAGCTCGCCGAGCAGATGCAGGGCCAGCAGAAGCTGGCGTGGGCCGACAACGCGATCAAGCTGGCGGTCGACCTGACCGTCGCCGCGATCAACCGCGTCAACATCCAAGGCACGACGGAGGAGCAGGCCCAGCAGATCCGCGGCGTGATGGCGGTCGTCTTCCCCGAGGCCGTCACGCTCGTGCGCGAGGCGCGCGAGGGCCTGCAATAGCGCGCAGGCGGCGAATCGAGAGTCCGGCCCGTGACCAAGGAGGAGCTGCCGGTCGACGAGCTGGCGGAGCGGTTCGTCGACGCGTTCAATCGACGTGACGCCGACGGCCTCGTCGCGCTCGCGCATCCGCAGGTCGAGTTCGTCCCGACGATCCTCGTCGGGCAGCGGGCCGTGTACCAGGGCCACGACGGCATGCGCCGCTGGGTCGCCGACCTCGTCGCCTCGGGCGCCGTGCACCAGGTGCGGGTGCGGGAGGTGCGCCAGCTCGCGAACGACCGCATCGCGCTGCTCACCGAGGTGCTGATCGAGGGCGACGTGACGTCGCCGTCGGCGATGGTCGCCGTGCTGCGCGAGGGCCTGATCGTGCACGCGAAGGCGTACCTGAGCGACGAGCGCACGCTGATCCGCGTGGGCGTGCTGCCGCCGCGCGAGACGGCCTGACGGCGCCAAGCCGGCGCAACGCGCCCGTGCTCAGGCGCGCCGCAGCGCCAGCAGCGCGATGTCGTCGCGCTGGCGCGCCCCCGCGCGGAGCGCGGCGACGCGCCGCTCGAGCTCGTCGAGCAGCGCGTCTGGAGCAAGCCCGGCGCAGGCCGCGACCAGCTCCGCGAGCTGCGCCGTCCCGAGCGGCGGGGTGCCCGGACCGAGGTCCATCAGCCCGTCGGTGTGGAGCACGAGCGTGTCGCCCGCGCGCAGCTCGGCCTGCGCGCGGTGGAAGCGCGGCGCCGCGCGGACGCCGAGCGGATGGCCCGGTCCGCCGAGCGCCTCGACCGCACCGTCGAGGCGCAGCAGCAGCCCGGCCGGATGGCCGGCGGTCGCGCACGTCACGCGAGCCGGAGCCTCGCCGCCGTCCAGCTCGACGCGCGTCAGCAGCGCGGTCGCGAAGCGGTGATCGGTGCCCGCGCGCAGCATCGCCTCGTTGAGCTGCCCGAGGATCTCCCCTGGCTCGCTCGTATGCAGCGCGGCGGCGCGCGTCGTGTAGCGCGTCAGCGCGGTCAGCGCCGCCGCCTGCGGGCCCTTGCCGCAGACGTCGCCGAGGATCGCGAGCCAGCCGCCCTCCGTCTCGAAGACGTCGTAGAAGTCGCCGCCGACCTCGAGGTCGCTCGTCGCGGAGCGGTAGCGGGCGGCCAGCTCGAGCCCGGCCGGCGCCGGCAGCTCCGCGGGCAGCAGGCTGCGCTGCAACGTGCGCGCCACCTGCGAGCGCTCCGCGTACAGGCGCGCGTTGTCGTACGCCTGCGCGGCGCGCGCCGCGAGGTCCTCGAACAGTGCGACGTCCGCGTCGTCGAAGCGCAGGTCCGCGCGCACGTGCAGCAGCGAGAGGATCCCGAGCGTGCGGCGCCGCGCGACGAGCGGCAGCACGACCGCGCAGCGGTAGCCGGCCTCCACCATGAAGGTGCGGTGCTCGTCGCTCTGGGCGACGTCGTCGAGGCCGCCCGGCTGGTCGAGGCCGGGCACCACCAGCGCGCGACCGGAGCGCAGCACGCGCGCGACCGGATGGCTTCCTCTCGGGTCGAGCGGCCAGCGCCGCCGCAGCTCCGACAGCCGCTCGGCGACGCCGGGGAAGGTCGCGGCCGCGACCGAGTCGCCGAGCCGGCCGTCGGGGCGCGGCAGGTCGATCACGCACAGCTCGGCGAGCAGCGGGACGGCCAGCTCGGCGATCGTCTGGAGCGTGCGGGCGGGGTCGAGCGAGGTCTCCAGCGCCGCGCTCGCCTGCGCGAGGAACGCCTGCGCGTCGGCCTGGCGCTTGCGCAGGGTCACGTCGCGCGCGATCAGCGAGACGCCGATAAGGCCCGCGTCGGGGTCGAGCAGCGGCGAGACCGTCAGCGCGACGTCGATCACCGCGCCGTCCGCCCGGATCCGCTGCGTCTCGACGTCGTGCAGGCGCTCCGCTCTGATCGCGCGGGCGATCAGCTCGCGCTCCTCGGCGGCGCGCTCGGGCGAGAGCATGAACGACGGCTCGCGGCCGATCACCGCGGCGGCCGGCCAGCCGAAGATCCGCTCGGCGGCCGGGTTCCACGTGTTGACGCGGCCGTCCGGCCCGTAGCTGTAGATCGCGTCGTTCGTCGTCTCGACGATCGCCGCGAGGCGCCGCTGAAGCTGCAGGTTCGAGTCGAACGTGGCGGCCATGTCGGGCGCGCTCAGCGTACTGGCCGTCGCGACGGCGCATCGCTACGATCGGATCCGTGGCGGACCGCAAGGCGATCGGCGTGCAGCCGTTCCGGCTCGTGACGCACCTGGAGGACGAGCGCGTGCGGCTTGAGCTGGAGGGCGAGCTGGACCTCGACACGGTCGAGCAGGTCGCGCGCGAGGTGCGCGGGCTGCGCGCGGGCGGCGCGCGGGCGATCGTGCTCGACCTGCGCCGGCTCTCGTTCATCGACTCCAGCGGGCTGCGGCTGCTGCTGACGCTCGACGCCGAGGCACGCGCAGACGGCTTCAGCTTCGCGATCCTCGAAGGCGACGGCCCGGTGCGCAGGCTGCTCGAGCTGACGAACCTCACCGGCGACTTCGAGCACGCCCAGCCCTAGCGGGTGCCTCGCGCGCGCGGACGCGCGACACTGAGGTCGTGCCGTTGGACGATCGAAGGCACCGCGGCCGGACCGTCGTCGTGGTCGCCGTCGTGCTGCTGGGCGTCGGCTGCGCGGCCGCCGGCGCCGTGCTGCTGAGCCAGGCCGCCAGCACGCCGCCGCACCGCGCGGGAGTCGTCGTCGCGCAGGCGCCGGCGCCGACACGTCGCGCCGATCCCACGCCCGCTCGCGCCGCGCGACCGACGCTGCCGCGCCACTCGGTCTCCGGCAAGCTCGGCACGAGACCGGATCCGCTGCCCAAGCAGGCGGCGAGCAGCTCGCGCGCGATCGCCCCCGGGGCGCCCTCGGACGCGGAGGTGCGCAAGGAGCTGCGCGAGATGAAGCAGGCCGGCATCCAGGTGCCGAGCGGCGTCAACGCCCAGTCGTTCAACGAGGGCGGCGGGACGGCGACGCCGGTGAACGGGCTCGCGTTCCCGATCCAGCCGCTGAGCGTCGCGCTCACGCCCGACACGTGGACGCTCGACCAGGGCGTCGACGTCGCGACGTTCGGCGGTGCGTGCGGGCCGGCCGCCGTCGAGGTCGCGATCGCGGCCGGCACGATCGTGAAGGAGGGGATCGACGGCTTCGGCCCCGACGCGCCGGTGCTGCGCGTCGCCGCCGGCCCCTACGCCGGCCGCTACGTCTACTACGGCCACGCGGCGCCCGCGCTCGTGCCGGTCGGCGCCCAGGTCGCCGCCGGCCAGCCGATCGCCGAGGTCGGCTGCGGGATCGTCGGCATCTCCAGCGGCCCGCACGTCGAGATCGGCATCTCGACCGTCGGCGGCCCCCCGTGCTGCCCCGGCTGGCAGGAGACCTCGCCGGAGATGCTCGCGCTGCTGCAGCGCGTCTACGCGGCCTCACGCTGACGGCTGCGCAGACGCGCCGTTCTCCGGCCTGATTGCGCTTTCCTTTCCAGTAGGGCTTGACTATGCTCGGCCGCATGGCAAGCGCCGGCTCGAGGGGGGCGGCGGTCGCTCTGCCGCGGCCGCGCAGCCGTGCCGAACATGCGGAGCTGTCCGACGTCGGGACGGCCGCGTGGCTGTGGGCGCTGCCGTGCGCGCTCATAACGGCCCTGCTCGTCGCGTTCGCGGCCCGGCCGCTCAGCCACCTGATCTACCCGCGGCCGCTGCCGGTCCTGCCGACGGTCGAACACAACCCCGAGCCGGTCGAGGACACGCGCTACCTGCTGTCGCTGCTGGGGCCGCTGCTGCTGGCCGTCGGGGTCGTCGTGCTCGCGCCGCGCCTGCGGCTCCCGCGCCGCGCGGCGCAGGCGCTCGCGCTCGCGGCCCAGCTGCTCGCGCTCGGGGTCCTCGTGCTGTGCGTCGCGCGCCAGTTCGAAGCGCACTGGCGGATCGAATTCTTCACCCCGGCGCAGCTCGGCGTCGGCGCCGTCGGGGCCGTCGCGATCGCATGCGCCGCGCGCCGCGGCTGGCTCTCGGGGCGCCTGCGCGAGGCCCGCTGGCTGCGGTTCGCGATGCCCGCCGCCGCGCTCGTGCTGACCGGCGTGTGGTTCCTCTCCTACCTCAACACCGCAGGGACGATCTGCACCTACGGCGACTGCTACAACACCGCGTTCATGGCGGACGAGACGTTCGCCGTGCTCAACGGGCTCACGCCGCTCGTGAACCACGTCGCCGCGTACGGCTCGCTGTGGCCGTTCCCGTTCGCCGCCGTGATGGCGCTCGTCGGCAAGACGCTGTTCGTCTGGACGCTGCTGATGTGGGCGCTGACGGTCGCGATGCTGATGGCGCTCTACGGCGTCCTGCGTCGCGCGACGCACAGCTCGCTCGGCGCCTTCGCGCTGTTCGTGCCGGTGATGCTGTTCACCTACTACGCCGGCTCGCGCGATCTGCACAACCCGATAGAGATCTACCAGCAGGTGCCGCTGCGCACCGCCGGCCCGTTCCTCGTCGCCTACCTCGTCGCGCGGCGGCTCGACCGCGACCGTCCGACGGGCCCGGCGGGAGCGGTGTGGCCGCTCGGGCTCGCCGCCGGCCTCGCGGCGCTCAACAACGCCGACTTCGGACTCGCCGCGCTCGTCGCGACGGTCGTGGCGCTGCTGCTCGCCGGCTGGCCGCTCCCGCGGCTGCGGCTGCGTCAGCTCGCGATCGGCCTGGTCGGCGGGATCGCCGGCGCCTACGGCGTCGTCGCGGTCGTCACGCTGATCCGCGCCGGAGCGCTGCCGGACCCGACGAAGGCCGTCGCGCTCGCGCGCGTCTACACGCGCACGGGCGTCGGGCTGTGGCCGCTACTGCGCCTGTTCGGCCTGCCGCTCGTCGCCTACCTCACGTACGCGGCGGCGATCGGCGTGGCGACGGTGCGCGCGCTGCGCGGGGCGGAGAACCGCACGCTGACGGGGATGCTCGCATGGAGCGGGATCTTCGGACTCGGCTCGGCCGCCTACTACATGGGCGCCTCGACGATACTGGCGGTCGCGACGCTGTTCCCGGCGTGGGGGCTGTCGCTCGCCCTGCTGGCGATCGTGGCGGTGCGGCGGATCGCGACCCGGCGCGAACGGCTGCCGGACGTGCCGGCGCTCGCGGCGCTGTTCGGCTTCGCGCTGATCGCGAGCTTCGTCCTCATCCCGCCGGCGCGCCTCGCCCCGTGGACCCAGGTGCAGCGGCTGACGACGACGCTCCCGCCCTACTCGCCGCCCGACGCGGAACCGCTCGCCGCGCCTGACGAAGCCGGCTTCCGCACGTTCGTCAGCTCGATCGCCGACGGCCGCGGCCACTTCGTCGTGCGCCACGGCGCGCCCGTCGCGCTCCTGACGGCGAGCGGTCACCTGCTCGCGGACGCGTACGGGATCCGCGACGTGGTCCCGTACACCGGCCGCTCGGTCTTCACGACGGAAGAGCTGGACGACGCGCTGCGGCGGCTGCGCGAGGCGGGCGGCAACACGGTGATCGTGCCGGCGCTGATAGTCCCGCGCGTCGCCGCGGCGCTCGCCGCGCGCGGCTTCGAGGCGCAGACCGGCACCGGCCTGCGCGCCGGCGTGCCCGGCCGCGCCTATCCGCTCGAAGCGCTCACGACCGCGAGCGCCGGCATCACGCCGGACGAACTGACGAAGTGGGTCGACCGCCGGGCGCTGCCGATGCGGGGCTAGAAGCCGGAGCCCCCGCGCGCGGCATGTGCGCTCCAGCGCACGCCTCTGTCCGGGCACGAGGTGTCGAACGCGCTGTTGCCCCAGCGGGAGAGCGTGCCGCTGGCGCTGCTGCCGCTGATGCGGCCCGAGATCTCCGCGTGGGCGCCCGTGTCGAGGATTCCACGCGTCGCGAAGCTCCCGTGGTCGATCGTGACGCCGCCGCCGAGATCGATCCCGTTGGCATGCACCCGGCCATCGGCGCAGCGCGCGCGCCACCGGAAGGAGATGTCGACGATCTCCCCCGCCTGCACGTTCAGCGAGATCGGCAGGCCTTGGCTCGTGGTGCCTTCGTAATCGCCGAGCGCGTACGGCGAGCGAGGCGGCACGGTGACGGTCTTGACGATCGTCGTCGTCCCGCAGCCGCCGAGCAGCGCCAGCGCCGCCGCCAGCGCACCGATGCGCCCGCCGATCTCCCGCATCGGCGGCACCCTACAGACCCGAAAATCGCTTTGTCGAGCTTCAGCGCGGCGCCAGCCGCACGATCGGGATCGTGCGGCCCGTGCGCCCGGCGCGCTCGCGGTAGACGGCGTAGGGCGGGAAGACGCGGTCGGCGAGCGCCCACAGCCGCGCGCGCTCGGCCTCCTGCTCGACGACCCGCGCGCGGAACGGCACGCCGCCGAGCAGCACGTCGGGGTTCGCGCGCACGTTGTGGAACCAGGCCGGGTGCTCGGGCGCACCGAGCTTGGACGCGACGATCACCACGTGCTCGCCGTCGTCGAAGTAGATGACGCCGTTGCGCCGCGGCTGTCCGCTGCGGGCGCCGCGCGTCTGCAGGAGCGCGGTCGGCAGCATCAGGCCCATCCCGAGCCGGCCGCGCGTGAGCCGCATGAGGTGCGGGTCGAGCTTCCACACGACGCGCCGCGACAGCCACGCCGCGAGCCCTGTGCCGAGGAAGCGCACGTAGGCGCGGTAGATCGGTCCGCGCGGTGCGTGCGGGTCGACGCGTGGGAGCGACTCGCGAGCGGCCATCGGCGACACGCTACGCCGGCCGCCCGCGGCTCGCGCCGGACGCCGCGCGGCGGCGGCTGCTACCGTTCCGCTCGCGGGCGACGCCGTCGCCCGCGAGGTTCTTTGCTCCTGAAGGCGCTGTGCGCGGTTGGGGACAGTCGAATCTCCCCACCACATACGCGCCGGCGCGATCCGCGGCTGAGCGCGAGGAGCACTACATGCAACAGTCCACCTTCGCCGATCTCGGCGTGTCCAAGGCCGTCGCGCGCGCGCTGCGCGAGCGCGGGATCGAGCGGCCGTTCACCGTCCAGGAGCTGGTGATCGGCGACGTCCTCGACGGCCACGACGTGCTCGTCGAGTCGCCGACCGGCTCGGGCAAGACGCTCGCGTTCGGGATCCCGCTCGTCGACTGCATCGAGCCGGGCCGCCGCGCGCGCCGTCGTCCGGGCGAGCCGGGCGGGCTCGTGCTCGCCCCGACCCGCGAGCTGGCGAGCCAGATCGTCGACGAGCTGGACGCGATCGCCAGAGCGCGCGAGCTGTCGGTCGCGGCCGTCTACGGCGGTGCCGGCATCAACCCGCAGATCAGAGCGGCGCGCCGCGCCGACGTGCTCGTCGCGACGCCGGGCCGCCTCGTCGACCTGCTCGACCGCGGCGCCGTCTCGCTCGGCGAGATCGACGTGCTCGTGCTCGACGAGGCCGACCGCATGCTCGACATGGGCTTCCGGCCGGTCGTCGACCGGCTCGTCGCGCTCACGCCGGAGGACCGCCAGACGCTGCTGTTCTCGGCGACGCTCGCCGGCGAGGTCGACCGCATCGCGCGGGCGTACACCGTGGACGCCAGACGCCATGCGCACCGGCCGCCGCAGGAGAGACGCGGACGTGTCGAGCACCGCTTCGTGAAGGTCTCGCGCGAGCGGCGCACCGAGCAGCTCGTCGTCGAGCTGACCGAGTCCGAGCGCGGGCGCACGCTCGTGTTCGTGCGCACCAAGCGCGGCGCCGACCGGCTCGCGAAGCAGCTCGGCCGCGTGCCGACGCTCACCGTCGCCGCGATGCACGGCGACAAGTCGCAGGCGCAGCGCGAGCGGGCGCTCTCGCAGTTCGAGGCCGGCCGCGTCGACACGCTCGTCGCCACCGACGTCGCGGCCCGCGGGATCGACGTGCGCGACGTCACGCACGTGATCAACTACGACGCGCCCGCCGCGATCGAGGACTACGTCCACCGCGTCGGCCGCACGGCGCGCGCCGGCGCCGACGGCGTCGGCATCACGTTCGTGCTCGACGACCAGGCGCGCGACGTCGCCGCCATCGGCGCCAAGCTCGGCCTCGAGCGGGAGCTGAGCGCCGCGGGGCTCAGAGTCAGCGCCACGACGAGCGGTCGGCCGGGCGCGCCGGCGGGCGGGCGCGCCGCGCGCTCGCGCGGACGGCGCCGCCGCAGCGGACGCCCGCGGCCGACGAGCTGAGCACGCTCCGATCCGCCGCCAGACGGGCCCGGCCGAGCCGGCCCGTCTGACGGTCGCGATCGGTCGCGCTACGGCTGCACGCGCTGCCAGCTGAACGGCCCGAAGCTCGTGCTCGACGTGGGGTGCTCGGCACGCGGGTCGTCGGTGAGGCGGGTGTACTCGAGCGGCTGCGCCGGGAACGTGGTGCCGCCGTGGACGACGATGCGGTGGAAGTTCGGCACGTCGTAGGTGCCGCCGTTGGCCGCCTGGTTGGCGTACGCGTCGTCAGGGCACGCCTCGGTCGAGGTGTCGGGCGCGCCGGTCTCGATCACGCACGGCGCCCCTCTCACCAGCGGGTTGTCGGAGCGGTACATGTGCGAGTCGCCGTTGAACAGCAGCACCGGCTTCCCGAACGCCAGCGTGTGGCTGGCGATGCTGTCGATGAACGGCTTGTAGTTGGCGATGTGAGACGGCGTCTTGCCGTCGAGATCCCACATGTCGGCCTGCTCGAGGATCACGACGCTGCCGACGCCGTCGGCCTGCGCCTGCGCGAAGGCCTGGTCGAGCCAGTCGAGGTCGGCCTGCGTGCGCTGGGCGATCTCGTCGGTCTGCGCCTGCGTGCGCGCCAGCCCGAACCAGTTGTCGGCGTCGTTGTTGGAGCCGCCGGGGAGGTTCAGCGTCACGAACAGCGTCTTCGACTGCTCCCAGATGACGTTCTCGACGTAGTCGGCGTCCGTGCCGGTGCCGATCTGCGCCTGCGAGATCACCTGCTTCGGGCGGCCGCCGAGCGTGTAGCCGGCGCGCGGGAAGAAGATCGAGCGCACCGCGGCGAGGTTCTGAAGCGGGTCGCCGCCGAAGTCGCTTCCGGGCAGCTCCTTCGTCTTCTGGCAGTCGGTCCACTCGTTGTCGCCGGGGGTGTAGACGAGCGGGTCCTTGAACGCGCTCCACATGTCGGCGACCGACTGGTCGTAGGCGACCGTGCAGGCCTGGCTGCCCGAGTGGATGTCGCCGACGTGCGCGACCAGGTCGACCGCGGGATCGTGGTTGACCGCGTCGACGAACGCGGGGGTCGCGGCGAACGCCGCCGTGTCGGCGTTGCTGGCGCCGTAGGGCGCGTCGCCGTAGATCGCGAGCGTCAGCGGGCTCGCCGAGCCGGTGTTGATCGGCGTGCCGTTGCCGGCGAGCGCCGCGGGCGCCAGCGCGAGCGATGCCGCAGCCACGACGAGTCCCACGAGATTGCGTCTCTTCATGCTGCCTCCATGCCTGGTCGAAGGGCTCCGTCGGCGGCCGCGCACGACGGCGGCTGCAGCGGAGCCGAACAGGGGATTTCACCTCGGCTCCAGCTGTCGGCGCTGGACGAGGCAGATCGCGCGCGACGCTATGGCACAGCTGAGGCCGGTCCGGTGAAGATGGTGTGACCGTCGTGTGACCGATCGCCGACCGCGCGGCGAGGTCGCCGGCGGCCAGGAGGACGCTACGGCGCCGCCAGCTGCTCCAAGACCGCCAAGACCTCGTCGTCGTGCGTTCTCGGCGTGACTCTGGGGATGAGGTGCGCGACGACGCCGTCCGGGCCGATGACGAACGTGGTGCGCAGGGCGCCGCAATACTTGCGGCCGTACATGCTCTTCTCCGCCCACACGCCGTAGGCCTCGCACACGGCGTGGTCCTCGTCGGCGAGGAGGGTGAAGTCGAGCGACTGCTCGTCGGCGAATCTCTTGATCGCCTTGACTGGATCGGGCGAGACGCCGATCACGACGGCACCGGCTTCCGCGTAGTTGGGCAGGTGGTCGCGCACGCCGCACGCCTGGACCGTGCAGCCCGACGTGTTGGCCTTCGGATAGAAGTAGAGGACGACGGTCTTGCCGGCGTAGTCGGCCAGGCTGACGTGCTTGTCGTCCTGGTCGGGGAGCGTGAACTGCGGTGCGGTGGCGCCTGTCTCGATCATGCGGCGCAGGCTACTTCAACAGCCGTGACAGGCGCCGGTCCTTGAGCACCCGCCCGTCCGTCTGACAGGTGGGGCAGTAGGCGATCACGTAGTCCTCGAAGTGGACCGCCTCGAGCGTCGTGCCGCAGCGCGGGCACGGCTGCCCCTCGTGGCGGTGGACCTTCAGCGGCAGCGGCAGTCTGTCGGGCAGCGGCAGCGACAAGGTCCGCTCGTACGTGTCGATCGCGTCGCCGAGCCGCGCCACCGTCGCCGCGCGCAGCGCCTCCGCCTCCGCGGCGCTCAGGTCCGCCCCGCGCTTGAACGGCGACAGCCGCGCCTCCCACAGGATCTCGTCAACCCACGAGCGGCCGATCCCCGCGATCACGCGCTGGTCGCGCAGCAGCGAGTGCAGCGGGCGCGGCTGCCCGCCCAGCAACGGCCCGAACGGCGGCGGGTCCGGCGACGCCTCCGGCCCGAGCGTCGCCAGCGCCTCCTCGTCCTCCACCTCGCCCGCGCGCAGCAGCTTGGCCCATGCCGCCTGCTTCGTGCCGAACTCGCGCAGCCGCAGCTCACGCCCGTCGTCGAGCCGGATCAGGATGCGCGACGTGCGGTCGCGCAGGGCGGCGCGTCTGTCGAACAGCTGCAAGCGTCCCGCCGACATCAGGTGGATCAGCAGCACGAGCCCGGCGTCGCTCTCGATCAGCAGGTGCTTGCCGCGCCGCCGCAGGCCGACGAGCCGCGAGCCGTCCAGCGCATGCAGCGGGGGGTCGAACGTCTTGAGCGCGTTCACCCCCGGCGCGAGCGCCGACTCGACGCGCGCGCCGGCAACGGCCGTCCCGATCAGGCGCGCGACGATCTCGACCTCCGGAAGCTCCGGCATGTGCCACTCAGGCTAACGGCCACGGTGAGAATCGCCGGAAAGGTCCACAACCTTTGGGCTTCGCACTGGTTTAAGGAAGCGACTGAACCGAACGGAGGGGTGCCTGGCGGCAGGCGGTTTGGGACGCGGTGTTCGGCGGGCATTCGCGTCCCCCGCCGCCGCCCGACGCACCGCCTCTCGAAGCGTTCCCCCGAGCGGGCGCCGGCTCCCCCATCCGGCGCCCGCTCCCCCTCCGGTGCCATAGC
>Ga0207664_10001578_pt1 | contig 14968 bp, 16 predicted proteins | sample LARL83metaG_FD_184349 | JGI IMG/M metagenome (GOLD analysis project Ga0207664, IMG submission 184349) | Corn, switchgrass and miscanthus rhizosphere microbial communities from Kellogg Biological Station, Michigan, USA - LAR L8-3 metaG... | ecosystem: Host-associated > Plants > Roots >... | reverse complement strand
TAAGCGCTGTCCTGCCGGGACGGCCCCCCCGGCAACCCGGCGCGGCCCGGAATTGGTTCGGCGGGCGGCCCGGGCTGGCATAGCGTGCAGGGGTGGCGAGCGCGCGGGTGGTATCGGTGAACACGGGCCGGGGCAAGGCGGCGACCTGGGCCGGGCGGCTCCGGAGCACCGCCATCGACAAGCAGCCGGGCCGCGGCCCGGTGGCGCTGGGCCGGCTCGGCGCGGAAGGCGACGAGCAGGTGGATACCCGGCATCACGGCGGGCCGCACCAGGCGCTGTACGCCTACGCCCGGGAGGACCTGGACTACTGGGTCGAGCGGCTGGGCCGGGAACTGCCGGGCGGCACGTTCGGTGAGAACCTCACCACGGCCGGCCTCGACGTGTCCGGCGCGGTGATCGGCGAGACCTGGCAGGTCGGCACTGCCGTCGTGCAGGTCTCCTCGGTCCGCATCCCGTGCGGCACGTTCCGTGGCTGGATGGACGAGCCGGGCTGGGTCAAGCGGTTCGCCGCGGCCGGGCGGCCCGGCGCCTACCTGCGGGTGCTGCGCGAGGGGACAGCCGGCGCCGGTGACCCGATCGAGGTGCTGGCCCGGCCCGCGGAGAGTGTCACGGTGGCCGAGGCCATGCTGGCCTACTACGGCGACACCGGGCTGATGCGGCGGCTGCTGACGGTGCCGGAACGCGACCCCAAGTGGGACGACGTGGCCGTTGGCGTGCTCGGCCGGGTGACCGAGCCGGAAATCGCCGGCTGACCGTGCCTGGAGTGCTCCCGGCCGGCCAGGCCGTGCCAGCCGACGGCGCCCTCCCGGCGGGCGCGGTGGCCGCGCTGGGGAACGAGCCGTTTGGCTGGTATGTGCATGTGCCGTTCTGTCAGACCCGGTGCGGGTACTGCGATTTCAACACCTACACGGCCGCGGAACTCGGCTCCGGGGCATCTAGGGACAGCTACCCAGACCTGGCGGTGGCCGAGATCCGGCTGGCCCGGCGGGTGCTGGGCGGCGGGCCGGCCCCGGCCCGCACCGTGTTCTTCGGCGGCGGCACGCCGACCCTGCTGCCGCCGGCCCGGCTCGGCGAGATCCTGAAGGTCATCGACGGTGAGTTCGGCCTGGCACCGGGCGCCGAGGTGACCGCCGAAGCCAACCCGGAGAGCGTGGACCAGCGCTCGCTGGCCGCGCTGCGTGAGGCCGGGATCACCCGGATCTCGCTGGGCATGCAGAGCGCCGCGCCGCACGTGCTGGCCGTGCTGGACCGGGTGCACGAGCCGGGGCGGCCCGCACGGTGCGCCCAGTGGGCCCGGCAGGCCGGGTTCGAGCACGTCAGCCTGGATCTCATCTACGGCACCCCGGGCGAGACCGGCGAGGACTGGCGCCAGTCCCTGGACGAGGCGCTGGGCGCCGGGCCGGACCATATCTCCGCGTACGCGCTGATCGTCGAGGACGGCACCCGGCTGGCCGCCCGGATCCGGCGGGGTGAGCTGCCCCGGCCGGACGACGACGCGATGGCCGACCGCTACCTGGCCGCTGACGAGATGCTCGCCGGGCACGGCCTGCACTGGTACGAGGTGTCCAACTGGGCGGCCGGGCCGGGCGCCCGGTGCCAGCACAACTTGCTGTACTGGACCGGCGGGCACTGGTGGGGCGTGGGCCCGGGGGCGCACAGCCACATCGGCGGGACCCGCTGGTGGAACGTGAAGCACCCGGCCGCCTACGCGGCGCGGCTGGCCGCGGGCACCAGCCCGGGCCTGGCCCGGGAGGTGCTGACCGGGCCGGAGCGCGCGCTGGAGGAGATCATGCTGCGGACCCGGCTGGCCACCGGCTGCCCGCTGGGCATCCTGAGTCCCGCCGGCCGGGCGGCCGCCGCGGACGCGGTGCGGGACGGGCTGGCCGAGCCGCAGGCCCACGCGGCGGGCCGGGTGGTGCTGACCCGGCGCGGGCGGCTGCTCGCCGACGCGGTGATCCGCCGGCTCACCGACTGACCGGAGACTCCCGGGTCAGCCGGAGCCAGCGGGGGACCGGGCGCAGTTCACCGCGGCTGGCCGCGATGGCCGAGCGGACCACGACCGCCAGCACGCTCAGCCACAGCAGCGCCAGCAGCGGTACCGCGATCACCGCGGCCACCTGCGGCGAGTCCAGGGCCAGCACGCCGAACACGATCAGCCCGCACACCGTGTACAGCAGGGCGGTGAGGGACAGCGCCAGCGCCTGGCCGGCGTGCACCCGGGCGAAGCCCTGGCCCCCCGGCGGCTGACCCGGGCTGGCCAGGCAGCAGATCAGCGGCAGCACGCAGAGGGTGAACGGGATACCCAGGTAGGCCAGCATGGCCAGGTGGACTTCGCGCGGGCTGCCCGGCCCCGGCGGGCTAGCGCTGGCCGCGTCTTCGCCAGAGACACTCAGGCCCGGGTCCATCGGGTAGCTCGGCTGTGGCCGGGTCATGGGCTCCTCGCGGGTGCGTGCCGACACGCTAGCCGCTGCCCGGCGCGGTGACGAAGTCGATCAGTTCCTCGACCCGGCCGAGCAGCTCAGCTTCCAGGTCGGTGTAATAACGGGTGGCGGCCAGGATCCGTTTCCAGCCCGCCGCGGTGTCTGGCACCCAGCCCAGCGCGCGGAGCACTCCTTCCTTCCACGGCGTGCCGCGCGGCACGGTGGGCCAGCCGCTGATGCCCAGCGTGGCGGGCTTGACCGCCTGCCAGATGTCCACGAACGGGTGCCCGGCCACCAGCACGTACGGTGAGGTCACCGCGGCGGCGATGCGCTGCTCCTTGGACCCGGGCACCAGGTGGTCGACCAGGACGCCGAGCCGCCGCTGCGGGCCGGGCGCGAAGCTGTGCACCACGCTGGGCAGGTGATCGACGCCTTCCAGGTATTCCACGACCACGCCGACATCGCGCAGGTCGTCGCCCCAGATCTTCTCGACCAGTTCGGCGTCGTGCCGCCCTTCGACATAGATCCGGCTGGCCCGGGCCACCTGGGCGCGGTGGGCCGCGCCAGCCGGGGCGGCCGGGCGGGCCACCGAGCCGGACCGGCTGCGGGCCGGCCGGCCCGGCTGGGCCGGGGCGGGCCGGATCAGCGTGACCGGCCTGCCCTCCAGCAGGAACGCGCCGGGGCGCAGCGGGAACACCCGCTGCCGGCCGAACCGGTCCTCCAGGGTGACCGCGTCCTTCTCGCAGGCGACGACCGCGCCGCAGAACCCGCGGCCGCCCGCTTCCTCGACCACCAGCCCACTGACCGCCTCGACCTGCGGTGATTCGGGCCGCCTGCGCCGGGCCTGGCTTTCAGCCAGCACGTCTGTGCCGTAGGGGGGGCGCACCAACGGGACGCTACCGGACAACCCAGGACCGGGCGCGGGCGGCACGCCGGCCGCCCCCGGCGCAGCGGCGATCGGGGGGTTCCGGGCGGGCGCCACCCGGGGCTAATGCCGCGGTTGGGTGCCACCGGGCCCGGACCGCCTTAAACTTGGCACTCAGGACTGCGGAGTGCCAGGGGAGGTGGGGACATGCTCGACGAGCGCAAGCTCGCGGTGCTTCGCGCGATCGTTGAGGACTATGTGTCCACGACGGAGCCGGTCGGCTCCAAGTCCCTGGTGGACCGGCATCACCTGGATGTCTCGCCCGCGACGATCCGCAACGACATGGCCGTGCTCGAGGAGCAGGGCTACATCGTGCAGCCGCACACCAGCGCCGGCCGGGTCCCGACGGACAAGGGTTACCGGCTGTTCGTGGACCGGATGTCCGCGGTCAAGCCGCTGTCCTCGGCCGAGCGGCGGGCCATCGAGACGTTCCTGGCCGGCGCGTACGACCTGGACGACGTGGTCATGCGCACCGTGCGGCTGCTGGCCCAGCTGACCCGCCAGGTCGCCGTCGTGCAGTATCCCTCGCTGACCCGGTCCGCAGTGCGCCACGTGGAACTGGTCCCGGTAGCGGCCAGGCGGCTGATGCTGGTGCTCATCACCGACACCGGCCGGGTCGAGCAGCGGACGGTCGAACTGCCTGACGCCACCGACGAGGACGCGGTCACCCAGCTGCGGGCGGTGCTCAACGCCTGCCTGGATGGCCGGCGGCTGACCGAGGTGGCCGCCGTGGTGGCTGAGCTGCCCGCGCTGGTCGAGCCCAGCCAGCGGCCGAACGCGGCCGCGGTTTTCTCGGTGATCCTGGAGACCCTGGTGGACCGGCACGATGAGCGGGTAGTGGTCGGCGGGGCGGCCAACCTGACCACGGCCGACTTCTCCAAGGGCCTTCGCGAGGTCCTCGAGTCTCTTGAGGAGCAGGTGGTGCTGATGCGGTTGCTGGGGGAATCCGGCGACCAGCCTGCGCTGACCGTCCGGATCGGGGCGGAGAACCCGGTCGAGGGCCTGCACAGCACCTCCGTGGTAGCGGCCGGGTACGGGACCGGGGACCAGATGCTGGCCCGGCTCGGGGTGCTCGGGCCGACCCGGATGGATTATCCAACAGCGATGGGAGCAGTGCGCGCGGTGGCACGATACGTGGGCCAGATCCTGGCGGGGTCCTAGTGGCCAACGACTATTACGGCGCCCTCGGCATCCGCCGGGACGCGCCGCCCGATGAGATCAAGAAGGCCTACCGGCGGCTCGCCCGTGAGCTGCACCCGGATGTGAATCCGGACCCGGCGACGCAGGAGCGCTTCAAGGAGATCACCCAGGCCTACGAGGTGCTCTCCGACCCGGAGAAGCGGCAGATGTACGACATGGGTGCGGACCCGTTCGCGCCCAACGGCGGCCCGGCCGGCGGCCCCGGGTTCGGTGCCGGGTTCCCGTTCAGCGACATCATGGACGCGTTCTTCGGCGCGGGCGCCACCAGCCGCGGGCCGCGCAGCCGGGCCCGGCGGGGCCGCAACGCCACCATCCGGGTGGAGCTCGACCTGTCCGAGTGCGCGTTCGGCACCACCCGGGAGCTGGTGGTGGACACCGCCGTGGTCTGCCCGACCTGCTCGGGTGAGGGCACCGCGCCGGGCACCCACCCGGAGACCTGCGAGGTGTGCGGTGGCCGGGGCGAGGTCAGCCAGGTCACCCGCTCGTTCCTGGGCCAGGTGATGACCTCGCGGCCGTGCCCGCACTGCGGCGGGTTCGGCACGGTGATCCGCCGGCCGTGCCCGGAGTGCGACGGTGACGGCCGGGTCCGCACCCGCCGGACGATGAAGGTGCGCATCCCGGCCGGGGTCGAGGACGGCACGCACATCCAGCTGGCGGGCGAGGGCGAGGTCGGCTCGGGCGGTGGCCCGCCGGGCGACCTGTTCCTGGAGATCCTCCAGCGCCCGCACCCGATCTTCGAGCGGCAGGGCGATGACCTGCACTGCACGGTCACCATCCCGATGGTGGCCGGCGCGCTCGGCGCGACGCTGACCGTGGAGACCCTGGACGGGCCCCGGGATCTGGACATCCGCCCAGGTACCCAGTCCGGGCAGGTCATCCCGATGTACGGGCTCGGCGTCCAGCACCTGAACGACACCGGCCGCGGCGACCTGGTCATCCACGTCACCGTGGAGACCCCGGCCAAGCTGGACGAGGCGCAGGAGGCCCTGCTGCGGCAGCTGGCCGCGCTGCGCGGCGAGGAAACCCCGCCCGGCCGGTTCGCTCCCGGCCAGCAGGGCTTCTTCTCCCGGCTGCGTGACGCCTTCAACGGCCGGTAAGCCGGCCCCGGGCGCGGCGGCCAGCTCCCGGCCGCCGGTGTTCCTGGCCGAGCCGGCCGACCTGGCCGGGGAGGTGATCGAGCTGTCCGGCCCGGAGGGGCGGCACGCCGCCGACGTGCGCCGGCTGGACGTGGGCGAGCGGGCCGACGTGACCGACGGGGCGGGCCAGCTGGCCGAGTGCGTGGTCACCCGGGTCCAGCGCGGGTCGGTCGAACTGGCCGTGCGCCGCCGGCGGTTGCTGCCCGCCCCGCAGCCGGCCGTGGTGGTCGTGCAGGCCATCCCCAAGGGGGACCGGGGGCAGCTGGCCGTGGAGCTGATGACCGAGGTCGGGGTGGACGTGGTGGTGCCCTGGGCGGCGGAGCGCGGCATCGTCCGCTGGACGGATGAGCGGGGCGAGCGGGCCCTGGCCCGCTGGCGGTCCACCGCCCGGGAAGCGGCCAAGCAGGCCCGCCGGGGCCGGATCCCGGACGTCACCGGGCTGGCCAGGACCGGCGACGTGGCCACCCGGGTGGCCACCGCGGCCAGCGCGATCGTGCTCGATCCGGACGCGGATGAGCCGCTCGGCCGCGTGGCCCTGCCCAGCTCGGGCGAGGTCGTGGTCATCGTCGGCCCGGAGGGCGGTATCTCCCCGGCTGAGGCAGGCCTGCTGGCCGGGGCCGGGGCCACCGCCGCGCACCTGGGGCCGACCGTCCTGCGCGCCTCCACCGCGGGCGCGGTGGCGGCGGCCGTGCTGCTCAGCCGGACCGGCCGCTGGGCCTGACCCACGCGGGGATGCTGGGCCAGCCCGGGTGCAGGCCGCCCGTTAGGACGTGGGGGTAGCCGGCGGGGCGGTGGGCGTGACCTTAGCCGTCGTGCCGCCGCAGCCGGTGCTGGCTGGCTGCTGGGCCGCGGCCGGGAAGATAAACGCCGCTGGGGTGGCCTGGATGACCTGGGGGGTGGCCTCGCCGCCGCTGGTGCTGACGCCCGAATCGGTAGGTGTCGGGGTTACCGACGGGGATGTGCTCACCGACGGGGTCGGCGTCGGGGTGGCTGACGGGGTGTCGGTCGGGGTCGCCGTCGGCGTTGGTGCGGCACTGGCCGCCGTGATGGGAGCGCTCGGGCTGGCCGACGCCTTCGGCGAGCAGGCCACCGCGGGCACCAGGGTGTGCTGGGTTCCCTGCGTCCTGGATGCCCCGGCCGGCACGGCCACGACCCCGAGCGGCTCCCAGGGACGCAGGCTGGCCGTTTCGGCGGCGGCGGTGGCCGGCCCGGCCGCGTCCGCACGGTGCGCGCTGACCGAGTTCGTTGGCGTGAACAGAGTCCGCTGTGAGCGGTTGACCGCGAGCACGGCTACGGCCACGACGGCCACCACAGCCGCGACGGCGAGCACCGGCCGGAGCCAGGCCGCAGCCGGGCCGAGGCGGCGCAGGGCACTGCCCCGGCGGCCCGGCGGGCGCCGCCCGGGATACTCCCCGGACGCCTGGTCCCGGGTCAGAAAGGGACCCGGCCGCAGGCCTGGGCCGGTGAACAGGTGCCGCACCTGGCCGAGCGCCGCGCGGCCCGTCCTGGTGGCCGGCTCCAGCCGGACCGAGAACCGGATCCCGCTGAGCCGGAGCCATTCGGTGAACGAGGCGGTCAGTGAGGTCATGGACCGGGGCGAGCTCAGCTGGTGACGGATGCGCTGCAGCCCGTCGCCTGCTGGCTCGATGGACTCCGCCGCCGCGATCAGTGCGCGGCGTACGACGTCCTCGTACTCCCGGTCCAGTGTTGTCATGCGTGCTGCCCAGGGCGCCTTAGGCCCCGGCCGGCCCTCCTCACGTATCCCGTTCCAGCACGGCGCGCAGGGCCGACATGGCCCGGGCCGTGTGACTCTTGACTGCTCCCCGGCTGATGCCCATGGTCGAGGCGATCTGCGCTTCGGACAGGTCGCCGTAGTAGCGCAGCACCAGCGCCTCGCGCTGCCGGTCCGGAAGCGCGCGCAACGCGGATACCACGGCCGAGCGCTCCAGCTGGATGATCGCGCCGTGCTCGGCGCTCGGCATGTCCGGGGGTGGCTTGGGGGTGTTCTTGTCCACCACCATCCGGTGCCTGAGAACCGAACGTGACCGGTTGACCACGGACTGCCGAAGATAGGACAGGGCCTTGTCGGTGTCCCGCAGCCTGCGCCATGCCCCGTGCATGGCCACGAACGAGTCCTGGACCACTTCCTCCGCGGTCCCGGTGTCGCGGACCAGGAAGGCGGCCAGGCGGACCAGCGAGCGGTAGTGCTCACTGTAAATCGCGGTGACCGCCCGGTCGGCGTCCCATTCGAGCGGGGAGGCAGCAGCCAGCCCAGCGTCGACGGCCAAGGTCTCGGTCACATCAATGGGACGCGTTACCACGCCGTCAGGTTCACCGGGCATGTCGAGTGCATGCACGCGACCCGCCCCCGCCCCTAGGCCTCACCGAATCGACCCCCCCACGGGTATGAGCTTCACCTACGCGCCTGGCTGACCCAGCGGCAGCGGCCTGGCCGCAACCCCGGGAGCCACATACTAAAGCCGCGCCGTGCACGTCGGGGGGTGCACTGGACGGGCGCCGTGGGTTTAGCACCATCGCAACCATATATGTCATGAGTGTTACCGGAGGGAGACAAGCTAGGATCCCCAGTGTGCCAGAGTGCCTATTCTGCAAGATCGTGTCCGGCGGTGTCCCGGCGACACGGGCGCTGGAGTCATCGCGGACCCTTTCCTTCCGCGACATCAACCCGCAGGCGCCCACCCACGTGCTGGTGATCCCCAAGGAGCACTACCCGGATCTCGGCGCGCTGGCCGCCGCCGACCCGGGGCTGCTGGCCGAGGTGCTGACCCAGGCGCACGAGGTCGCGGTGGCCGAGGGAATCTCCGGCACCGGTTACCGGGTTGTGCTGAACACAGGCCCGGACTCCGGGCAGGAAGTGCAGCATGTGCACGCACACGTCCTCGGCGGGCGCGCCCTCGGCTGGCCCCCAGGCTGACGGCCCGCACGGATACCATGGCTCCTACGGGCGCTGGCGTGCGCCTGCGCCCACGCGGAGACTAAGGAATTGACAGACAGATCCGGCGATTCTTCCAGCCGTAAGCTGCCCGCCGAAGGTGGCGCGCAGGTCAAGATCGTTATCCCAGATGACCATTCAATGGTCAGCCTGCTGGGGTCCCGGGATGAACTCCTGCATGTGATCGAGAAGGCATTCGACGCCGACATTCACGTGCGCGGGAATGAGATCACGATTACCGGGGCCGCCGAGGAGAGTGAGGGCGCCGCCAGGCTGTTCGGGGAACTGACCGAACTGCTCAAGGGCGGTGCCGAGCTCACCACCGATTCGGTGGAGCGGGTCGTGGCGATGCTGCGCCGCAAGTCCGGGCTGCGTCCCGCGGACGTGCTGACCCTGGACATCCTGTCGGCCCGCGGCCGGACCATCCGCCCCAAGACGCTCAACCAGAAGCGGTACGTGGATGCCATCGACGCGCACACGATCGTGTTCTGCATCGGCCCGGCCGGTACTGGGAAGACCTACCTGGCCATGGCGAAGGCGGTCAAGGCGCTGCAGGCCAAGGAGGTCAACCGGATCATCCTGACCAGGCCGGCCGTGGAGGCGGGGGAACGGCTCGGCTTCCTGCCCGGCACGCTGTACGAGAAGATCGATCCCTACCTGCGGCCGCTCTACGACGCGCTGCACGACATGCTGGACCCCGATGTCATCCCCAAGCTGATCGCGCAGGGCACCATCGAGGTCGCGCCGCTGGCCTATATGCGCGGCCGGACGCTGAACGACTCGTTCATCATCCTGGACGAGGCGCAGAACACGTCGGCCGAGCAGATGAAGATGTTCCTCACCCGGCTCGGGTTCGGCTCCAGGATCGTGGTGACCGGTGACGTCACCCAGGTGGACCTGCCCGCTGGGCAGACCAGCGGGCTGCGCGTCGTGCAGGACATCCTGGACGGCCTGGACGACGTCCATTTCACCAGGCTGACCAGCCACGATGTAGTGCGGCACCGGCTGGTCGCCGGCATCGTGGACGCCTACGCCCGGTACGACGCGCGGGTGCGCGACACGGCCCCGGCGCCGCACCGGCGCAAGCGCGCCCAGTGAGCGGGCGTTACCGGTGAGCATCGAGATCGCCAACGAATCCGGCGCCGACGTGGACGAGGCCGACCTGGCCGCGCTGGCCCGGCACGTCCTGGACGGGATGCGGATGCACCCGCTGGCCGAGCTTTCCGTGCTGCTGGTAGACCGGCAGACCATGTCCGATCTGCATGAGCGGTGGATGGGCGAGCCGGGCCCCACCGACGTGCTGGCCTTCCCCATGGACGAGCTGCGGCCGCCACCCCCGGGCAGCTCCCGCGGCGACCAGGGCGCCAGCGGGGAGCCGGCCCCGGCGCCCGGGCTGCTCGGCGATGTCGTGCTGTGCCCCGCGGTAGCCGCCGACCAGGCCGGGCAGGCCGGCCATCCGCTGCGGGACGAGCTGGAGCTGCTCTGCACGCACGGCATCCTGCACCTGCTCGGCTACGACCACGCCGAGGCCGACGAGAAGGCTGCCATGTTCGGCTTGCAGGACGAGCTGCTCCGCTCGTGGCGTGGCCCGCGCGAGCTGGCGTCCCGGCCGGGTGCTGACCCGGAAGGGCCGGACGGGGCCGGGTGACGCCGCCATGGCCTGGCTGATCGTCGCCGCCCTGGTACTCGCGCTGTTTGCCGGGCTGTGCGCGAGCGCGGAGGTCGCGCTGATGCGGGCGTCCCGGTCCGGGGCGGTCGAACTGGCCCGCAGCCGGACCGGCCGGCGCCGCCGGGCCGCCACCCGGCTCCAGGCGGTGCTGGCCGACCCCGCGCGTTACCTGGCCGTGCTGCTGCTGGCCCGGGTGTCCGGGGAGACCGGGGCGGTTGTGCTGGTCGCGGCGGCCCTGGAGCACTGGCTGGGCACCGGCTGGCGCACCTTCCTGATCACCGCGGCCATCATGATCGCGGTGCTGTACCTGCTGGCCGGGATCGGCCCCCGGGTGCTGGGCCGGCAGTACCAGCGGTCGGTGGCGCTGGCCGCGGCCAACGTGCTGTACCCGGTGGTCCGCGCGCTCGGCCCGATCCCGCGCCTGCTGCTCGCGCTGGGCAGCCTGCTGACCCCGGGCCGGGGGTCCCGCGACGCGTTCGGCTCCGAGGAGGAGCTGCGCGGCCTGGTCGACCTGCTGGAGCAGCGCCAGGTGATCGAGCCGGACGCCCGCGCGATGATTCACTCGGTGTTCGAGCTGGGTGACACGATCGTCCGCGAGGTCATGGTGCCGCGCACCGACATGGTGTTCGTGGAACGCGGCAAGACTCTCCGCCAGGCGCTGTCCCTCGCGCTGCGCAGCGGCTTTTCCCGGATCCCGGTGGTGGGGGAGAACGAGGACGACATCATCGGCATCGCCTACCTGAAGGACCTGGTCACCGCCAGCCAGGAGCATCCGGAGCGGGAGTCGGTCGAGAAGGTCACCTCAGTGATGCGGCCGGCCACGTTCGTGCCGGACAGCAAGCCCGTGGACGAGCTGCTCAAGGAGATGCAGCAGCGCCGGATCCACGTGGCCATCGTGATCGACGAATACGGCGGCACCGCCGGGCTGGTGACGATCGAGGACCTGCTGGAGGAGATCGTCGGGGAGATCACCGACGAGTACGACCAGGAGCAGCCGACGGTGGAGTGGCTGTCCCCGGACCGGGCCCGGGTACCCGCCCGGCTGCCCGTGACCGACCTGGAAGAGCTGTTCGGCACGACGATCGACGCGGAGGACGTGGAGACAGTCGGTGGCCTGCTGGCGCACGCGATCGGCCGGGTGCCGATCGCGGGCTCGTCCGGCACCGTGGCCGGGCTGCGGCTGACCGCGGACAGCCTGGAGGGGCGGCGCAACCGGATTGGCACGGTGACCGTGGAACGGGTCGGCGCGCCCGCACCGCAGGCCGCGCACCCGGACCGCCCTGGCTGACGGCTGACCGGACCTTTGGTGCCCGCGAGGCAAACGAGGCGGGCGGGGACTGATGTGATGGTGGGCCGTGCCACTACACTCGGCCGGGTGAGCGCGGTGGAGCCAGGCCCGGAAGACCTGAAGATCATCACCCTGGCGCGGTCGGCCCGGGCCAGGGTGGCGGCGGCCGAGGGGGCGGCCGTCCGGGACGAGACCGGCCGGACCTACGCGGCGGCGGCGGTAGCCCTGCCCTCCCTCCGGCTGTCCGCGCTGCGCCTGGCCGTGGCCATGGCGGTGTCCAGCGGCGCCTCCAGCCTGGAGGCGGCGGCGCTGGTCAGCGACGCCGACCAGCCTGACCCGGGCGATCTCGCGGTGGTCCGCGAAGCGGGTCCTTCGGCCGTCATCTTCCACGCCGGCTCCAACGGCGTGCTCCGCGCCACCCTCACGCCCTGACTCCAGCCAGCCCGTGCCCCATAGAATCACGGGGTGGAATTCCGGTCGGGCTTCGCGTGCTTCGTCGGCAGGCCGAATGTCGGCAAGTCGACGCTGATGAATGCGCTGGTGGGCAGCAAGGTGGCCATCACCAGCAGTAAGCCGCAGACCACCCGGCGCGCCATCCGGGGCATCGTGCACCGCCCCGACGCTCAGCTGGTCATCGTGGACACGCCGGGCCTGCACCGGCCGCGCACCCTGCTCGGCGAGCGGCTGGACAGCCTGGCCCGGTCCACGCTGACCGAGGTCGACGTGATCGGGTTCTGCCTGCCCGCCACCGAGCGCATCGGCCCCGGGGACACCTACCTGGCCAACGAGCTGGCCGGGCTGGCCGCCAAGACACCGCTGGTGGCCATCGTCACCAAGACCGACCAGGCCTCCCCGGCCCAGATCACCGGGCAGCTGGCCGCGGTCGCGGACCTCGGCGAATGGGCGGACATCGTGCCGGTGTCCGCGGTGGCCGGGTTCCAGCTCGGCGTGCTCACCGATGTGCTCGTGTCGCACCTGCCGCCGGGCCGGGCGCTCTACCCGGACGGGGAGCTGACCGACGAGCCGGAACAGCAGCTGGTGGCGGAGCTGATCCGGGAGGCCGTGCTGGAAGGCGTGCGGGACGAGCTGCCGCACTCCATCGCGGTCGTGGTGGACGAGATGGGGCCGCGCGAAGGCCGTGCCGACCTGATCGATGTGCACGCGGTCATGTATGTCGAGCGGCCGAGCCAGAAGGCGATCGTCATCGGCGCCAAGGGCGCACGGCTCAAGGAGGTGGGCAGCCGGGCCCGGCAGCAGATCGAGGCACTGCTGGGCACGAAGGTCTACCTGGATCTGCGGATCAAGGTGGCCAAGGACTGGCAGCGCGACCCGAAACAGCTACGCCGCCTCGGATTCTACGACTGATCCCAGTTCCGGCTGTCTCGCATGGCGGACGCGATCTTCGCCGCCCCCGGACGTCTGCTACTGTGCGAATTGCCATGATGCACGGAATGCTGCTGCTTAGCTGCCGCGGCGGGGGCCGATAGAGGCCGGCTCCCTCGCCGCGGGGTTCTGGCGTGACGGCTGGCCGCCGCCCCGATCCGCAAGGGAGCAGACCCCGATGCATTCCCAGCATGAAACGCCCGGCCATGTAGTGGGCGGCCATCCTCCGGTACAGCAACGGCCCAGTGGCATGCCCTGCCAGCGGTACACCCCGTTCCAGCCGGTCGACCTGCCCGACCGGACCTGGCCGGGCCGGTCCATCACCCGGGCCCCGCGCTGGCTGTCCACCGACCTCCGCGACGGCAACCAGGCGCTGATCGACCCGATGAGCCCGGCCCGCAAGCGGACCATGTTCGACCTGCTGGTCCGGCTGGGGTACAAGGAGATCGAGGTTGGTTTCCCGTCGGCCAGCCAGGCCGATTTCGACTTCGTCCGCAGCCTCATCACTGATGGCGTCATCCCCGGCGACGTGCAGATCTCCGTGCTCACCCAGGCCCGTGACGAGCTGATCGAGCGCACCGTGCAGTCCCTGGTGGGCGCGCCCCGGGCCACCGTGCACATGTACAACGCGACCGCGCCGGTGTTCCGCCGGGTGGTGTTCGGCAACGACCGGGAAGAGACCAAATCCCTGGCCGTGGAGGGCACCCGGTCGGTGATGAAGTACGCGGAGACCTACCTCAGCGGCTGCGACTTCGGTTACGAGTACTCGCCCGAGATCTTCATGGACACCGAGCTGGGCTTCGCGCTCGACGTGTGCGCCTCGGTCATGGACGTGTGGCAGCCCGGCCCGGGCCGGGAGATCATCCTGAACCTGCCGTGCACGGTCGAGCGGTCCACGCCGAACGTGTACGCGGACCAGATCGAGTGGATGAGCCGTAACCTGCCGCACCGCGAGCACGTCTGCGTGTCCGTGCACACCCACAACGACCGGGGCACCGCGGTCGCCGACGCCGAGCTGGCCGTGCTGGCCGGCGCCGACCGGATCGAGGGCTGCCTGTTCGGCAATGGTGAGCGGACCGGGAACGTGTGCCTGGTCACGCTGGGCATGAACCTGTTCAGCCAGGGCATCGACCCGATGATCGACTTCTCGGACATCGACGAGATCCGGCGCACCACCGAGTACTGCAACCAGCTTCCGGTTCACCCGCGCCACCCGTACGCCGGTGACCTGGTGTACACCGCGTTCTCCGGCTCGCATCAGGACGCGATCAAGAAGGGCTTCGAGGCCCTGGAGCGGGACGTGGCCGCGGCCGGCGCGGACGTGCGCAGCTTCCCGTGGGCCGTGCCGTACCTGCCCATCGACCCGCAGGACGTGGGCCGCAGCTACGAGGCCGTCATCCGGGTCAACTCGCAGTCCGGCAAGGGCGGCGTGGCCTACATCATGAAGGCCGAGCACCAGCTCGACCTGCCGCGACGGCTCCAGATCGAGTTCTCCCGGGTCGTCCAGGCGCGCACCGACGAAGAGGGCGGCGAGGTCACCCCGGCTGAGATGTGGCAGGCGTTCTCCGATGAGTACCTGGCCGACGGGGCCATGGCCCTGCTGGGGCACCACACCTCCTCGGTGGTGGACGCGAAGGACGCGCTCAGCGTGGAGATCCGGACCGACGGCCAGCCGCGGCAGGTTGAGGGCACCGGCAACGGGCCGATCTCGGCGTTCTGCGACGCGCTGGCCAGTGTCGGCATCGATGTCCGCGTCCTGGACTACGCCGAGCACGCGCTCTCCGCGGGCAGCGACGCGCAGGCCGCCGCCTACGTCGAGTGCGAGATCGGCGGCCGGGCCTGGTGGGGCGTGGGCGTCGACGCCAACACGGTGACCGCGTCGCTGCGGGCGGTGCTGTCCGCGCTGAACCGGGCCCACCGCTAGCCACCCGGCCCGGCCGCCAGCCGGTCCCGCCCGGCCCGGGCCACACCGTGGCGATGCGCCCGGGCGGGAC
>Ga0207664_10001577_pt1 | contig 14971 bp, 9 predicted proteins | sample LARL83metaG_FD_184349 | JGI IMG/M metagenome (GOLD analysis project Ga0207664, IMG submission 184349) | Corn, switchgrass and miscanthus rhizosphere microbial communities from Kellogg Biological Station, Michigan, USA - LAR L8-3 metaG... | ecosystem: Host-associated > Plants > Roots >... | reverse complement strand
CACGACTCCTCCCGCACCAGGATGAGCAACCCGGCCGGCCACCACGTCCGGCCCTCCAGCGGGCTCCATGACCCAGATCTTCGCACGACACCAGCCCCCGAAAGGAACCCGCCCGATCCAGCACGGGAAGCCGACCCTGTTGACGCCGGCGCGCTGAACCCGGAAAACTTCAGGGCGCACGGGGAGACGGTGCGAGCAGGCCGAGGGCGCGAGCCTGCGTCACCGCCTCCGTCCGACCGCGTGCGCCCAGCTTGCCGCACACGTGGCGGATGTGCGTGCGGACCGTGTTCACCGACACCGACAGCTCGCGGGCGATCTCCGGGGCCGACAAGTTGGTCGGCAGGTAACGCAGCACCCGGGTCTCGCTCTGGCTCAGCGGCTCAGCCAGCCGGGGCACCGACCCCCCGGACCTCCCAGCGCGCCCGGTGATGACACCCCCGGGGCACCCCGGCCTCTCAATCCGTACCGGAAGCAGGCTGAGGATCTCAGCGACCAGGGCCGCGTGCCTGGCGCAATCCCGCGCATGACGCTCGAGCAGCCCCGGAGCGGGGTGGAGCATGAACGCCGACAGCGTGCCCTCAGGTTCGGCCAGATCGAGCGCGCGCTCCATCGCGAGCCCGGCGGCGGCGGGGTCGCCGAGCGCGTCCCGGGCGAGGGCTTCCAGCACGAAAGCCTGAGGCAACCAGGTCCGGAAGCTTACAGGAGCGGAGGCGTCCAGGACGGGCGCGAGCGCGGTGGTTGCCGCGAGCGGGTCGTCTTGGACGAGCCGCAGCGCCGCCACAGCAATGCGCACCTCCCCGGGTTCGCGGTCCTGTTCGCTAAGGTCGGCAAGGATGTGCTCGGCGGGCTCGGTCTCCCCGATGCGCGCCAGGGTGTGCAGTAGCTGGGCCCGCACGCGCGAGACGAGAAGGTGCGGTGCGGCGAGAAGCCCGGCCAGCCGCTCGGCGGCCCGGAACGCGGCCAGCGCCTCGTGGTCCCGGCCACTTATCAGCTCGACTAGCCCGCGGCCGTAGTAGACCGCCAGTGCCGTTGCGGGCTCGGCTTCCGGTCTGACGGTGCGCTCGGCGCGCCCTATCCAGGCTTCTGCCTCCTCGGGCCGCCCCTGCCATGCCAGCGCGTTTGCGAGTACCACATAGGCATGCCCGGCGGCCGGCTCGTCGGTCCAGCCGTGCCGCCGGGCCAGCTCGATCGCCTGCCTGCTGCGCTCCGCTGCCCGCGCAAACGACGGCCGGTAGTTCTCAATTCCCGCCTGGTGCGCCCGGCCGATGAACTCCAGGTATGGCCGTCCGATCCGGTGCGCGAGCGCGACACCCTGTTCCAGGTGCCGCTGGGCGTCGTCGAACCGGGCACCCCAGAACTCAGTGGTGCCCAGGTTGATCAGCGCCAGCGCGCGCAGCTCCTCGCCCAGGCCAGCCTGCGCCGCGTCCGGCGCCTCGGCCATGGCCTGCAGGCGTTGCGCCTGGTCGGTCGCCGCCAGCAGGTTCCCGCGCTGCCGGGCCAGCAGCAGCCGAACCACCCCGAGCAGGACCTGCATCTGGCTCCGGCGCCCGGCTGGCACCGACGCCGATCCCCGCGCCGCCAGGCCCAGGTATCGTTCCGCCTCCTCCAGGGATCCCCGCGCCAGCTCGTCGGCCGCGGCGAGCACAGCGAGCTCAGCGTCCGCCGTGCGGGCCTCGGAAGGAAACCCGGCGAGCATCGCATGCACGGTCGCGGCCTGCCCGCCCAGCTGCAGGCCGGGCCAGTGGTCGCCGAGCAGGCGGACGGCCAGTCCCCAGTCCTGCGCCGCCTGGGCGTGCCGGATCGCTTCCATCGGGTATCCATGGCCGGCACACCACTGGGCCGCCGTATGGTGCAGCGCGGCGATCTCATCCGGTGGGCTTCGGCGCAGCTGCAGTTGCAGCAGGTCGGCGAACAGGCGGTGGTAGCGGAACCAGGACCGCGCCGCGTCCAGCGCGACCACGAACGCGTTCGCCTCCTCGAGGTCCTGCAAGGCCCGCTCGCCGCCTTCGTCTCCGGTCAGCAGATCGGCGAGCTCGCCATTGACCTGCTCCAGGATCGAGGTTCGCAGCAGGAGTCGGCGGACTTCCTGGCTCTGCCGGTCCAGCACCTCGGCCAGCAGGTACTCCGCCACCGTCCGCTCGCTGCCGGAGAACTCCGCCGCGAACCGCGCCGGATCCGGGTGCCCGGCCAGCGACAGCGCGGCCAGCCGCAACCCGGCCGCCCAGCCCTCGGTCCGCGCATGCAGCATCACCAGCGCCTGCTCGGGCAGCTCTACCCCCGCCGCGGCGAACAGCTCCCGCGCCTCGCCCAGGCCGAACCGCAGATCCGCCGCGCGGACCTCGGCCAGCTCGCCTTCCAGCCGCAGCCGGTGCAGCCCCAGCCGCAGATCATGCCGGGTCGCCAGCACGAACCGCAGCTCCGGCGGGCCCCGCATCAGCAGCAGCTCCAGCTGCCGCCGCGCTTCCGCCGACCCCAGCTCGTGCACGTCATCGAGCACCAGCCAGAGCCGGTCCTGCAACGGCACCAGGTCCTTCAGCAACCGCTCGACGATCGCCCACCCGTCCAGGTCCGGCGCCGCCGTCAGCTCCCGGACCAGCCTCGACCCCGCAGAAGTCCGGCGCAGCGCGCCCAGCACCGACAGCCAGAACCGCTGCGGATCACGATCATCACGCCCGACCGACACCCACCCGGCGCTCTCGGCCAGGCCCGCCTCACCGATCCACGACCGCAGCAGCACCGACTTCCCGCTGCCCGGCGGCGCCGAGACCACGGTCACCCGGGCCGCCCCGAGCCGCCCGAACAACCCGGTACGCGACACGACTCCTCCCGCACCAGGATGAGCAACCCGGCCGGCCACCACGTCCGGCCCTCCAGCGGGCTCCATGACCCAGATCTTCGCACGACACCAGCCCCCGAAAGGAACCCGCCCGATCCAGCACGGGTCAGGCTCATAATCATCGCCTTGAGCCCAGCGCAAGCCGTTGGCGCCCGCTCACCTATTGGCCGCCCGGCACGAACACATCGCCTGACATGGGTCCGCAGGCACATCCCGCCCGTCGCGGATCATCAGAATCGCGCGATGCTGGCTCACCCAGCCGGGCGGAACTATGAAGTACCGCTCCCGGCCGGGGCGACAAATAGGAACGGACACCGACGTCATGGACGAAACGACGCAACCGGTCTGCTACGAGATCCGCGTCCGCGGGGTGCTGGGCGGCCTGCTGCTCGGCGCGTTCCCCGATCTGCACGCCCAGGCGCACGGAACGGAGACCGTACTCACCGGACCGCTGGCCGACCAGGCGGCGCTGTACGGGTTGCTGGCCCAACTCGAAGCGCTGGGCCTCGAACTGCTCGAAGTCCACCGCGCCGGCTGCTGAGCCGCCATCATGACGAGCGCACCGCACCGTGATCGGCGAGGGCCAGAAATCACCAGAACTAAGCGATGCCGACTCATCCAGCTGACACGAGGATGAAAAGGACAGAAGGCGGTGGTCATCGATGATGGTCAGCGACTGGGCCGGGCCGCGTCGCGTGGATGACCGGTGGCGGGAGGAGTTCGTGCTGCTTGACCGCCGGACCGAACGGGCCGCGATCGACCAGGTCCTGAACGCGGTGCGCAGCGGCCTTAGCGGCGCGCTGGTGCTGCGCGGAGGGCCCGGGGTCGGGAAGTCGACTCTGCTCCAGTATGCCGTCGCCACGGCGCTGGACCTGCGGGTTTGCCGCATCGTTGGGGTCGAGTCGGAAATCAGCATGGAGTTCGGCGGCCTGCACCAGCTCCTGATCCCCTGCCTGCCGCAGCTAGGTGACTTGCCCCCTCCGCAGCGAGGCGCGCTGAGAGTCGCTTTCGGCCAGGAAGCAGGTCCGCCGCCGGAGCGGTTCCTGGTGGGACTGGCGACGCTCACGCTGCTGTCCCGGGCGGCTGAAGAACAGCCGCTGCTGTGCATTGTCGATGACGCGCACTGGCTCGATCCCGAATCGGCGCAGGTGCTCGGTTTCGTCGCCCGGCGCCTGTATGCGGACCGCGTCGGCCTCATCGCCGGCGTCGGCGAACCCGCCGTCCAGCAGGTGTTCGAGCAGCTTCCGGCGATCACGGTGGACGGGCTGCCCGATGCCGAGGCTCGTGAGCTGCTCAGCTCGGTGACTGGCGGAGTCCTCAACACGCAGGCCGTCGACCGCATCCTGGCCGACACCCGCAATAACCCGCTCGCGCTGGTGGAACTCGGTACCCAGTACACGGCCGAGCAGCTCTCCGGCCGCGCCGTCCAACCCGAACCGCTTCCGCTGGGCCAGCGGCTCCAGGAGCACTTCCTGCGCCAGGTACGCAGCCTGCCGCCAGACGCCCAGGCGTTCGCACTGCTGGCCGCGGCCGACCCAGGCGGTGAGCGGGCCCGGCTGTGGCGCGCGGCGGCACAGGCCGGCATTGACCCTGATGCGGCCTCAGCCGAAACGGCCGGAGCCGGCGTGCTGGAGTTTCCTGGCAGCTCGGTGCGGTTCCGCTACCCGCTGCTGCGGTCCGCGGTGTACCACGGTGCGAGTGCTGTCGACCGCCGGCAGGCACACCGTGCGTTGGGCGAAGCCGGCAACTCGGAGTTGCGCGCGTGGCACCTGGCCGCAGCGGCGATCGTCCCCGACGAGGAGCTCGCGGCCGAACTGCAGCATACGGCCGAACGGGCGGGCACCCGCGGCGGCTACGCGGCCAGAGCCGCCCTGCTGCGGCGCTCGGCCGACCTGACGCCTGATGACACCCGCCGCGCCGAACGTGAAGTCGCCCTGGCTGAGGCCAGGCTCATGGCCGGCGACCCGGCCGGGGCCCAGAAGATACTCGACGGCGCCCTGCCCCGGCTTACCAGTGTGACGGCACGTTGCCGGGCGCAACGGCTGGAAGGCGCGATCTGCTTCGCCCAGGGCAACGCGGCCGAGGCGGCTCGCATCCTGGCCAGCGCGGCACAGGCCCTCGCGGACGACGACAGGATGGCCCGCGACACGATGCTGATGGCGGTGCAGGCGGCCATCTGGGCCGGCCCGGCGCAGATTCGGGAAATCGCCCGCGCGGCGCGGGCGTTCCCGCCTGTTCCCTTCGCTTCCGCGTCAGTCGCCGACCTCCTGCTCGAGGGATACAGCGCCCGGTTTACCCTCGGCTACCAGGCCTCCGTGGAGCCGTTCCGCGCCGCCGTCGCTGCGCTGCTGGCCGACGACCTCGATCCTGCGGTAGGCCTTCGGTGGTTCGCGCTCGGTACCGCGGCCGCCGGCAGCCTGTGGGATGACCAGGCCACCTTCGACCTTTCCAAACGCTGGGAAAAGATGGCGCGTGCCGCGGGCGCGTTCACGACATTGCCGGTCGCGCTGGTTTTCCACGCGGTTTCGGAATCCCTGGCCGGCCACTTCCGCGAGGCCGACACGAGGTGGGCCCTGATGCTAGAAGTGCTGACCATGAGCAGCGGTCCCGGAGTGCTCGGCGTCAACAGCCGCAGCACCGGCCGGCTGCTCGCCTATCGCGGCCACCTCACCGAAGCCCGCGAGACCGGCCTGGCCCAGATCCGCGAGTCGGTCGCACGAGGCCAGGGCGGGCCGGCGGACATCGGCCGGTACATCGTCGCCCTGGCCGACTTGTTCGATGGTGACTACGCGTCGGCGATGTCCTATGCGCAGACCGTAATCGAGAATGACCCCGCCTATATAGCCGAGGGGACCCTGCCGGAGCTGATCGAGGCCGCCGTCCGGGCCGGTGATTACGAGGCCGCGGCCACCGCTCATAAAACTTTGTCCCAACGCGCGCTCGCCGCCGGCACGCCCTGGGCGCTCGGGCTGCATGCCCGCTGCGAGGCGCTGGTGGCCGAGGGTTCGGAGGCGGAGGGCTATTACCTGGAATCCATCAGCCAGCTCAGGCGGTGCCGGATGGCCGTCGACCTTGCGCGCACGTACCTGCTCTACGGTCAGTGGCTGCGCCGGGCCAAGCGGCGGCGGGACGCGCGGCACGAGCTGCGCACCGCGCATGACATGTTTGCCGCGATGGGCGCGGACCGGTTCGCCGAGCTGGCCGCCGCCGAACTGCGCGCGACCGGCGAGCGCGCCCGCGCCCGCACCCCGGAGACCGCCGTCGACCTCACGCCGCAGGAAACGCGGGTAGCGGACCTCGCCGCGGCCGGAGCGTCGGACAGCGAAATCGCCGCGCAGCTGTTCATCAGCCCGAGCACCGTCGACTATCACCTTCGCAAGGTGTTCCGCAAGCTCCACGTGACATCGCGGACGCAGCTCACCGGCCGCCTAGGATCCGGATCGGGTGCCGATGGTCCCTCGCCGGGATGATGCCAAGACGGCGCCTAGTCGGCTCATCCAGGCCAGGGCCTTCCTCTCCAATCCCAGGCTCTTCGCCGGGGCGGGCACGCTCGACCGCATCACGCCGCCACCAGGGCCCAGGCCAGCCATGGCTCCAAGGCCGAAGGACCGCTAGAGGCTGCCTAGATGCTCTGCGAGCGTTCCTTTCAGGACTCGATGTTAGCCATCACGTGCTTGATGCGCGTGTAATCCTCAAGGCCGTACATCGATAGGTCCTTGCCGTAGCCGGAGTGCTTGAATCCGTCGGTACGTGCTTGCACGTACTCGCCGCCGATGAAGTCCTCAAGATGCAGGGTGCCGTATTTCTTCATGAATGGGGTCGGCATGCGACGGGCATCATGCTGTTGATTGCTTCCGAAGGTAAGCTGGGCGCGATCGCAAGCCACATGGACAGAGTGTCGAATTCGTAGCGATGCTGCTGGCCGAAATGGCGATCGATCGGAGGCGTGATGGCCGCGATGACCGCCAGCCTGGAATGGCTGCTCGCCCAACACGATCTCGGCCTGCGCCTGGTTGCCGGGGTGCCAGCGCGTGAACAGCTGACCTGGGCGCACGCCAGCGACCTCGTAGATCCCACCCCCTGGCTGACCGGCGGTGAACTGGTCCTCACCACCGGGATCGGGTTGCCTCGGGCCGGCGGCGAGCAGCGCGCCTACGTTGGCAGACTCGCCGATGCCGGGGTCGCGGGTCTCGGCTTCGGCGTTGGCGTTCGATACGCCGCGATCCCGGCCCCGATTGTCGCTGCCTGCTCAGAGCGGAAGTTCCCGCTGTTGGAGGTGCCGCTACCCACGCCGTTCATCGCTATCACGCAGGCGGTTGCGCGCAGGATCGCGCAGCAGGAGGTCGCCTCATTGCAGCAAGCACTCACCTACCAGCGCCGGATCTCCCGATCGGCGATCCGGACCGGCCTCGCCGGCGTCGTCAGCGTACTCAGCAAGGAACTGCGGTGCGAGGCCGTCGTACTCGACGAGTACGCGGCGGTGATGGCGTCATCGGGCAGGCAAGGCGGGCTGCTGGAGCTGGTGCGCAGCAGATGGGATGCGTTCGTGCCCGATGCCCGGCGCGGACTCGTCGGGGTGACGACCGAGCACGGCATACTCGAGATTCAGACCCTGCGCGGCCGCGCCGCCGTCGTCGGCTGGCTGGCCGTCCAGCGCACTACTCCCTTGTCACCGACCGACCGCCTCCTGCTCAACCAGGCGGTCAGCCTGATCACCCTGCAGCTGGACTGGCCGGCCGAGCTCATCGCGGCCTACCACTCGCTCGGCGGTACCCTCCTGGACCTGTTGCTCGACCCGGCGCAGGACGCCGCGACGCTCGTTCATCACCTGCGTCATTTCGGCTTCGAGGCCGGCAGTCCGGTGATGCTCGCGGTGATCACGGCGCCTCGCGGGCACAAGCGACTGCTCGGCATCGTGTCGGACACGCTGGAGCGCGCTTCGCGCCCGCATGTGGTCTCCCTGGTCGAGGGCGGGGTCGCGGTGCTGCTGATGGCCCGCGACGCCGCCGACCTGATCGAGGTTCTGGACCACGCGCTGCACGACATCGCCAAGATCGCTATCGGTGTCAGCGGATCGATTCCGCAGACCACGGCCGCGCGCGGAGTGGCGCCAGCCGAGCTCGCCGCAGCGGCCGCGCGGCACGAGCAACGCCGCATCAGCTGGTTCGACGACCTGACCCTCGGCGCGGTGCTGGCCGACGAGGCCGTCCGGTCACGTGTCTGGACCCTGGCCCGGCCGGCGCTGGACGCGCTGGTGCGCGACTCGACCCCGCGCGAGACGGACCTGCTGGCGTCGCTGGAGGCATTCCTGCATCACAACGGGTCGTGGGAGGCGGCCGCGCACGCGCTGGGCGTGCATCGGCACACGCTGCGCGCCCGCATCTCCCGGGTCGAGGAGCTCACGGGGCTGTCACTGGACCTGGCTGAGAACCGCGTCATGCTGCTGCTGGGTCTCATGAGCCGGCCGAACGGTCTGGCGAATTCGTAGCTACTGGCACACCACGGGCAACGCTAGCGAAAATCTGCACCAGGGTTACCGCTGGCACAACGTCAGGGCCGTCCGCTGGATGGACAGTTTGTCCAGCCGCAGATCAGGAAATTCGACAATTCGTCGATGTAACGCTGACCCCACGACATTTTACCGTAGATCAATCAGCACGGCGAAACACCATCCTGGCAGCCCATCTACCAAGCGTTTTCGTCGTCGCGTAATGGTCAACCCATGATCTTGGAAGGAACTACTCCCATGTCCCAGAGCGGTGGACTCAAACGGTCCCTCGGCCTGTGGGCGATTGTCGGCCTCGGCCTAGGCTACATGACGCCCACCGTTCTCTTCGACACCTTCGGCATCGTCACCAAGCAGACACACGGGGTGGTGCCGCTGGCCTACCTCGTGGCGCTGGTGGTGATGATCTTCACCGCGATCAGCTACGGCCGGATGGCCAAGCTGTTCCCGACCGCGGGCTCGTCATACACCTACGCCCGCGAGGCCATCCACCCGAAGGTGGGCTTCCTGGTCGGCTGGGCGGCGCTGCTGGACTACCTGCTGCTCCCGCTGGTCAACGCGGTGATCATCCGGCTGTACATGGTCTCGCTGTTCCCGTCGGTGCCGGGGTGGATCTGGGTGGTGGTGTTCGTCGCCTTCATCACCGGGCTGAACGTGTGGAGCCTAAACTCGACCGCGAAGGTGAACTTCACCTTGGTCGTGTTCGCGGTCGTCATGATCGTGGCCTTCATCGCGCTGGCCATCATCCAGCTGTCCCGCGGCATGGGCACCGGCACCCTGTTCTCGGCCGCGCCGTTCTACCATTCCGGCATCGGCCTGACCGCCGTGCTGACGGGCGCGACCGTGGTCTGCTTTTCCTTCATCGGCTTTGACGCCATCTCGATGTACGCCGAGGAGGCGCGCAAGACTTCTGACGTCGCCAAGGCGATCATCATCTGCCTGCTCATCGGCGGCGGCATCTTCCTGGCCGCCGGTCACGTGGCCCAGTCGGTCTTCCCGAATGTTGCGGGCTTCCACCTGACCGACGACACGCTGCCCGAGATGGCGCTCAGGGTCGGCGGCAAGTTCTTCCAGGTGCTGTTCATGGCCGCTGCCTTCGCCGCCACCGTCGCCTCGGCGCTGGCCTCGCACGCCAGCGTGTCACGGCTCCTGCACGTCATGGGCCGCAACGGCGTGCTCCGCCCGATGCGCCTGTGGGGCTACATCTCCCCGCGCCGGCACACCCCGGTGTACGCCACCCTCGCCGTCGGCCTGGTCTCGCTGCTGGCCATCACGCCGAGCCTGGAACTCGTCTCGTCCATGATCAACTTCGGGGCCCTCATCGCATTCACCGCCGTGAACCTGTCGGTGCTCGCCTGGTTCGCGGTCCGGCGCCGCCAGTTCCGCACGGTGAAGCAGGTCGCCACCAACATCGTCCTGCCCGTGATCGGCATGGCGATGACCGGCCTGCTGTGGAGCTTCCTGCACGTTGACGCGCTCATCTCGGGCCTGGTCTGGGTCAGCATCGGCATCATCTACGCCGTCGTGCTCACCAAGGTCACCGGCAAGCGCCTGACCGAGCTGGACATGGACCAGAGCGTGACGGCCGAAGCCGAAGAGGTCCTCGCGGCCGAGCCGCGCACCGCCGAGCCGGTGCCGGACGAGGCCCTGGCGGCCGGGCCGGGCACCGCGACAGAGCTGGAACAGGCCCTCGCGACCGACCCGCACCCCGGACCGCGGGCGCTGGCCGGCGTGTAACCCGGCCGGGCCGGCCCCGGCCCCGGCCACCCACCGGTGAACCCCTGCACCGGGACCGTCAGACGGTCCCGGTGCAGCGTCGTCCCGGGAGCAGGTCGCGTGCGCCCTGGGTCAGGTGCGGCAGGTGCCGTCCTCATCCTGCTCTAGGGGCGCCGCGTCCAGGGAAGGGTTCTGGTTGAAGAAGCCCGAGGGCTTGAGCCAGAACGACACCACGTCCACCGGCATCACCGGCCACTCCTCCACCCGAGTGATGTGGTGGATGCCGAAGACGTACCACAGGACCACGTCGGCGTTCTCCAGCGGTGCGTCATCCTTGATCCACTCGCTGATGCCGGTGTCGAGGGTGGACTGGGTCGGGTAGGCGCCGGCCGGCCAGCGCTCATCCGCGCTGTATCTGGTGACCCAGAGGTTGTGCCCGATCACCGGTGCGCGCAGGTACTGCGGCGCGGACGGATCCATCATCGCGGGGAAGCACCCGCCGGGGACCAGCTTGTAGCCGACGCTGGTTCCGTACTTGTTGACCTTGCCGGGGTTGACGACGCTCCAGCCGCGCTGGGTGGACCAGTCGTAGTCACGCGCCGACTCGGCCTCGGAGCGGATCGGGGTCGAGCGGGTCACGAGGGCCAGGCCGTAGGGGTTGTCCTCCGATACCGGCGGGACGGCCGAGTCGGTCTCCAGCACGGTGTTGGCATCGCCGTCGATATCGAGGTCCAGTCGCGCGATCAGGAAGTGCTGGTGGTACGGCGCGTAGGTGTTCGTGTCCACGACCGTTCCGTACGGCGGCGGCTGTTCGCCCTCGGGATACGGGGTCGCGACCATGAGACCGGTGGCCCGCACCTCGCACTCGATATTGCCGTCCTGGTAAAACCGCCAGTAGATGAGGTACTCGTAGTTGGCCACGGTTGCATGGCATGACACGACCATCCGCCGCTGCCGGCGTACCTCGGCGCCGGTGTGCGCATCGACGTGCTTCCAGAGGACGGCGTTGTCCTCCTCGTGGAGGCAGATCGCGTGCGGAATGTCGTACGGGTCGCCCTTGGTGTCGCAGAGCGTCGCGTCAACGTATACGACCTCGCCTAGGCAATCGCAGCCGAGTTCGAGGGACCGGGTCATGACTCCCAGCCCCCATTCGCCGATGTCGTAGGCGGTGCGCCGGTAGTGGTCGAAAGTCGGGTCACGGTACGGGACGATCATCTCGGCGAAGGACAACCGGTACGCGATATCGCGGACTGTGCCACGGTCACCGAACGTCACCTGGTAGATGACCGGGCCTTCGCGATAGTTGAAACCGAGCCGCATCGTCCAGCTCTGCCACTTGAGTTCGGCGCCCTCGACGGTGAACGACGTGCCTTCGGGCTGGGTGATGTGCAGCGGCTTGAGGTCGGTGCGCACCTGGGTGCCTCGTACCGAGGGGATGTACTCGCCGTCGGTCGCCGGGTGCCCGTAGTCGTGGTGATCCTCGATCTCGAGCAGCTCGAGCGTGTTCATGTCGACGACGAGCTTCAGGCCGGAGATCGGGTGCGCGAACGGGTTCCCGTCCGGCGTCTCGCGAGCCCAGAGGTCGCACCAGCCGAGCCGCCGCTGGCGGTGCTGCTCCGGCATGACTGCCTTGCCGTAGGTCCAGACGTCGACGAGGATCAGGCTCATGTCAGTGAACCCGCGAGCCGCCAGTTTGGCGATCACATCGGGGTGCTGGCGCATCGCGACGTCGACATCGTGGAATTCGTCGAGGGTGAAGTTCGGTGTGACGTCGGGGACGTGCTCGAAGGACACGACCGCGTCACCGGTCAGGTCGACGGTGGCTTCGTAGGTCTTGTTGTCCTCACGGTTGAACACGACGGCGAACGATGCCCGCCGCACCGCATCGCCCGGGCGCCACGCCTTGACCTCGCTCTTCGGCGGCTCCTTGAGTTCGATGGACGCGAACCTGAACGTGTCCCGGACGAGCCCTTCCCTACGCATGATGGAGGCGGTCTGCCGGAACTCATCTCCCGACAGCGGCTCCAACGGGTGCTGCGCCATGTCAGGGAGCCCCTCTCTGCCGGTAAATACGGGCGTTCGCGGACACCCACGTTCCGCTATGCGACGATATCGCGGGGTGGAAACCGAGCGATGGGCCTAGCGGCATCTCGGAGATCTTGATCTCGCACGCGCAAGAGGATCGTGGAAATTCGAACTTTCTTCCGAACCAATGAGCAACCGTGTTCTTCCTCGGCCCGACGACGCACAACTTGCCCGGCATCGACTCCAACTCGCGTGCCTCGTCCACGCGCTGTAGCCCGGTCGTTAGTCGGGCACCGGACCACGGCGGTGAAGGAGACCGTGGACCGCGAGCACAGGGATTCGGGGCGAGGCTCCGGGAACGGTAAACGCCTCATCCAGCACCCACCACGGTATCCGGCGGGGCCAGCTCGGTTGAAGATCCTCTGCCGCCCCGCAACGCCGACGCCAGGGCATCCAATGCCCGGGGCGGTCGTAGGGGTCGCCGGCAAGCGTGAGCAGCAGCAGTGACATGAATGGGACCCCTCCCCGGCTCGACACAGACGTGATGGCGGCGATGATGGGAGTTGGACGGCCTTCGGAAGGGCAAGGACGTAATAAGACATGACCGCGAAGCTTCCGCTGGACGACATCCGCGTCATCGACCTGACGGTCGCGAGGGCCGGCCCTACCTGTGTCCGTCAGCTCGCGGACTGGGGCGCCGACGTCGTCCGCGTTGAGTGGCCCGCGGACCCGGCCGCGTCGGGCAAGACTGGAGGCAGCCGTCATGGCGCCGACTTCCAGCATCTGCACCGCAATAAACGGTCGCTGTCACTGAACCTCAAAGCCCCGGCGGCGCACGAGGTCCTGATGCGCCTAGTCGACGTCAGCGACGTGCTGATCGAGAACATGCGCCCGCCGGTCAAGTACCGGCTGGGCTTCGACTTCGAAACCGTGCACGCACGAAACCCGCGCTTGGTCTACGGCTCGATCTCCGGCTTCGGCCAGGACGGCCCGTACGCGAGCAGGGGCGGCGTGGATCAGATCGCTCAGGGGATGGGCGGCCTCATGAGCGTGACCGGGCTGTCGGGCAGCGAGCCGACCCGGGCCGGGATCCCCGTGGCTGACCTGTCCGCCGGCCTGTACCTCTCGATCGGCGTGCTGGTCGCGCTGCATGACCGGGAGCGGACCGGCAGCGGAAGGTGGGTACAGACCTCGCTGCTGGAATCGATGATCGCGATGATGGACTTCCAGGCAGCGCGCTGGACGATCGACCAGGACGTGCCGACACCGGCTGGGAACCACCACCCGCTGAGCGTGCCGATGGGGTGCTTTCCCACCGCGGACGGCTACGTCAACATCGGCGGCGCTGACGGTCGGTTGCTGCGGAGCCTGTGCGAAGTCGCCGGGCTGCCGTGGCTCCCGGCCGACCCGCGGTTTGACTCATCGGCCAGGCGATCGCAGAACCGCGCCGAACTCAACGCGCTGCTTTCCGAGCGGCTGGCAACGCGGCCCACTGCTGCATGGGTCGAAGCGTTCAACCAGGCCGGGGTGCCGTGCGGACCGGTCTACAAGATGGACGAGGTATTCGCCGATCCGCAAGTGCGTCACCTGGCGATGACGGAGCCGGTGGAGCATCCGGCACTGGGCCGACTGGCCATCGTCCGCAACGCCGTCCGGATGACCGAGACGCCGCCAACCGTCCGTGCGCCAAGCCCTGACCTGGGCGACCATACCAGCGATGTGCTCGGCGAGCTTGGCTACACTCCCGCGGAGATCGCCCGGCTCCGCGTCGACGGGATGATCTGAGCTCGGGCGCAGCACCAAGCACCGGCGACCGGAAAGGATCCTGCATGACGTCACCGACTTCGCCCCCACGGCGTGCAACGGGCACCGACAAGCTGCTCGTCGAGGTGTCCGGCAAGATCGCCTTGGTGACGATCAACAACCCGCAGAAGCGGAACGCACTGTCGCGCGAGATTCGCGAGGCACTGCCGGGCGTGCTTGCGGCGCTGGACGCCGACCCGGACGTCCGTGTGCTCGTGGTCACCGGTGCCGGGGACAAAGCGTTCGCCTCTGGCGCCGACATCTCCGAGTTCGCCGCACTGCGCACAACGCCCGAGGCCAGGGCGGAGTACGACCGCGCCCAGGCCGCGCTGACCGCGGCCTGGGCGAGTGTCGGCAAGCCGGTCATCGCCATGATCCGCGGGTTCTGCATGGGCGGCGGCCTGCTGACCGCGCTGCAGGCGGATATCCGCATCGCCGCCGACGACAGCCAGTTCGGCATCCCGGCGGCGCGGCTCGGGCTCGGCTACGGGTTCAACGGCGTGACCACCCTGATGAGCCTGGTCACCCCGGCCCGGGCAGCGGAGATCTTGTTTTCCGCGCGTCGTTTCCCTGCGGCCGAGGCAATGCAGATGGGGCTCGTCAACCGCGTCGTCCCGCCCGATGACCTGCACGAGGAGGTTATGAGCCTCGCGGCCGACATCGCCGCCAACGCCCCGCTGACCATCACGGCAGCCAAGGCCGCGATCCGCGAGGCGGCCAGGCCGCCGCAGCCGCATGACCTCGCCCTGGTCGAGGCGATGATCGAAGCCTGTTTCCGATCCGAGGACTATCAGGAGGGCCAGCGCGCGTTCGCGGAGAAGCGGTCACCGGTGTTCAGCGGGTGGTAAGCGGACCGTAACGGCATCACCGCCGGTCGCGTCATCAGCACTCGCGTCTGCTGATGACGTCGTCCAATTCCTCACCGTGGAAGTCCGAAGGCGCCGAGCCGCTGGTTGATTCCAGCGTCACCATCTCGTTCTCGTCGCCCTTGAGCTGACGGCCCAGCGGGCGGACCGCGCCCGTCGGGGCCCTGACCGTCCGCACGGTGCTGCGCCGGGCGCCGCGCCGGGACGGGTGCGGGTGCA
>Ga0207664_10001576_pt1 | contig 14975 bp, 12 predicted proteins | sample LARL83metaG_FD_184349 | JGI IMG/M metagenome (GOLD analysis project Ga0207664, IMG submission 184349) | Corn, switchgrass and miscanthus rhizosphere microbial communities from Kellogg Biological Station, Michigan, USA - LAR L8-3 metaG... | ecosystem: Host-associated > Plants > Roots >... | reverse complement strand
CGATCGCAAGGAGGTCAGGAAGTGCCTCGCGGCGAAGCCAGGCGATGGCAGCGCCGATGACGACCACCGTGAAGAGATAGCCGAAGATGCTCGGTGACCCAGTGGCGATTCCATAGGCGCCGAAACCGGCCATTGCCGCCGCGCCCATCCCGATCGCAACTCTCTCGGCCCGAGTGAGCGGAGCCCGGCCCGTCTTGGGCGATTCCGTACTTGGCGTTTCCGTACTTGGCGACTGCGCGCGAATCTCGCGGACCAGGTCGTAGCCCCCACCGTTGTTCTCACCGAGCCTGGTACTGATTACGGCGATCTGTGCCTTCTCGCGCTTCATGAGATTGAGAATCGCGGGCCCATTGGAGGCGGACTCGATCATGTGGAATTGCGGGTCACGCCCCAGCGCTTCCACCAGCAACTGTGTGCTCATGGAAGTACTGTCCGCGGCTAAAACACGAAGGCGATCTTGATTGGGAAGCGCAGTTAAGTGAGCCATATTGAAGTCGTGACCAAACTGACGGTGATTCGTAAAACCTCTTGGCCAGAAGAACTGCGTCGGGGGTTGAGCGAGCCGTGCCAACGATTAAGACATAACAGCAGGCCCGGGCTCAAGGCGTCCGGTGCACAAGATTTCCACAGAGCGTAAGAGAAGTTCGTCTCCGAGTAAATAGCACTACCGTGTAGGGTCGGGACCACAGGTAATCGCCCGATGGTTACCGGTTTGGGCTGTAATTGATGCCAAAAAATGCAACTTAGGTGGCATTGACAATTTTGTGTGCGGAACCGATACTTTCGCCAACGACGTAAAACGGCCCTGACAGAAATTCCTCCCCAGGGCGATCCACTAACCATTCAACTCAGGAGCATTGCTGGTGCCAAGATCGCAATTCATGTTGCGCATCATTCTTTGGGGGGGAGCCTGCGCATTTTTCTGCACACTCGGTTCGGTGCAGGTGGCATCGGCGCAGAATCCACACAGCCAGGTAAGGCAGGAAATCAAGCACGACACCTCGCCAAGCCTTCGTTCCATGAAGCCCGTGGTGCGCCGCCACATGTTAGTTGCCGGTGGACATAACGAAGGAGCCGAGAATCGCGAAGAGCGCAGCGTGGTCGCTACTCTTGGCGGGCACGTCAAAGACACAGTCGCGCAGACGCAGGCTGCTGCTCCTCACGCTCCGGTCATCGGACTGAATTTTGATGGCGTCACTGCTCCGGCAGGCCGGGCCGTTCCTGATACCAACGGCGCCGTCGGGGCCACGCAATATTTTCAGTGGGTGAATACGCAGTTCGAAGTCTTCGACAAGACTTCTGGCGCTTCTGTCTATGGGCCCGTGGACGCCAGCACGATTTGGGCAGGATTCCCGCCGTGCAATTCGACCGACGATGACGATGTTGTCGTGGAGTACGACAAGATCGCGAACAGGTGGGTACTGGAGCAGCACGTCGCGCCGACTACGGGTGCGAACTATCAGTGCATTGCGGTCTCGACAACCCCAGACGCGACCAGTCCCTACCATCGCTACGTTTTCTCGTTGCCTAGCAATTTTCCGGATTATCCAAAGATTTCGGTTTGGCCCGACGCGTATTACCTGACGATCAACGAAGAGAGCAATACAACCGGAGCAGCTCTGGGTGCGTATGTGTGCGCCCTGGATCGCGCGAACATGTTGGCGGGAACGTCGGCGACAGCGCAGTGCTTTCAGTTGGCTTCGACCTACAACAGCCTGCTGCCTGCCGATCTGGATGGCAGCATTCTGCCGCCCGCTGGCGCGCCGAACTATTTGATGAATGTGGGAACGAACTCCCTGAACTTGTGGCAATTCCACGTGGATTGGGTGAATCCCTCAAACAGTGCGATCACAGGCCCGACGAATATTCCCGTGGCGGCATTTACGAACGGGTGCAAAGCGTCTTCGTTGTGCGTCCCGCAACAAGGTACCACGCAACTGGTGGATGGCATCGGCGACCGGCTCATGTTCCGGTTGGCGTACCGGCATTTCGCGGACGGACACGAATCGCTGGTCGCGATCCATTCGATCAATAGCGCGATTCCGATTGCGGCGCGCTGGTATGAAGTGCAGAGTCCGGCGAGCAATCCGTACGTGTTTCAGCAGGGAACCTTCGCGCCCGATGCGAACAACCGCTGGATGGGTTCGATCGCCATGGACCAGATGGGCGATATCGGCCTGGGCTATTCCGTGTCCAGTGCGACCATGTTTCCGGCCATTCGTTATACGGCACGTTTGCAAAGCGATCCGTTGAACACGATGGAGGCCGAGAGCAGCATCATCGAAGGAACGGGATCGGAAGTGGGGAGCAACCGCTGGGGCGACTACAGCGCGATGACGGTCGATCCGGTGGACGATTGCACGTTCTGGTTTACCAGCGAATATTTTCCGGTGAGCGGCGACTACAACTGGCACACGCGCATCGCGTCGTTCTCGTTTCCACCGTGCACCAGCAATCCGGTCGTGACGCTTGCGCCGAACGGATTGTACTTTGGGGCAGTGAGTGTTGGAACGTCGAGTGCGCCGCAGTCTGTGACTCTCACGAATCAGCAGAGCGTACCACTGAACGTCACGAATGTGGCGGCCGGTGGAGCCTACACCGAAACAGACAACTGCGTGAGCAGCAGCCCGATTCCAGCGGGTGGAACGTGCTCGATCAGCATTACGTTCAGACCTGCGACATCGGGGACGCTCACTGGCCAAGTGACAGTCACAGACGACGCACCGGGTAGCTTTCAGGTGGTGAATATGACCGGCATCGGTTCGGCGCCGGCCGTGACGCTGGCTCCGACAAGCCTGAAGTTTGCGGGCGTCTTGATCGGCATGAGCAGCGGGCCGAAGGGCGTGAAACTGACCAACAGCGGCGCTGGACCATTAGTCATCAGTTCAATTGCGGCCAGCGGAGATTATTCGGAAACCGATAATTGCGTCAGCAGCAGTCCGCTGGTGGGCGGCGCGTCTTGCAACATTACGGTGACGTTCTCACCGACGGTGACCGGCAATCTGACTGGAGCGATCACGATCTACGACAATGGCGTCAACGGAGCGCCGCATCGCATTCCGGTCTCCGGGTCGGGACTCGTAACCATCGCAGTGAGTCCGGTCAGCCTGGTCTTCCCGCTGACCACGGTGGGCAACACGAGCGCAGCGCAATTCGTGACGGTTACGAATAACGCAGCGACAGCACAAAACATTTTGTGGGCGGCTGGTGGTGATTTCGCGGCGGTGCCCGGCGGCGTGACTCCATGTGGAAGCGCGCTCAATGCTGCGTCTGCTTGTACGTTGAGCGTGACGTTCAGTCCCACGACTAACGGCCTCAACGGAGTAGTGAAGGGAGCCCTCGCGGTACGCGATACGGCCTCGGGCATTCTCTACAATCCGCAATCGGTCAATCTCGGCGGAACCGCCAGCGGTGGACCGGCGACAAATCCGTTGACGTTCTCTCCGGCGTCTTTGAACTTCGGCAACGTGGCGATTGGCGCGACCAAGAGCGGCACGGCACAGATTATGAATGCCACCACGTCTTCGATAACGCTGTCGAGTTTGACAGCGTCGGGCGATTACAGTGTGACTCCATCCGGCGCGGCGCCCTGCACGAACGGGCTGGTTCTCGCCGCGCGAGCCAAATGTGGTTTCACGGTTTCTCTAACGCCGACCAGTGGCGGATCGATCGTTGGTTCGGTCACGGCAGTGGATAACGCGTCATCGGGACCGGCGGTGCAAACCTTCAATCTGGCCGCGACGGCATTCTGGCCGATCACGCTGTCGCCCGTCGGCCTGAATTTCGGAGCAGTAACGGTTGGCACTACAAGCGCACCATTACAAGTAACGGTCACGAATTACACAACAGGGCCCGTCACACTCAACAGTTTTGTAGCCAGCGGTGATTACACAACTGTTTCGTTGGGAGCGACTCCGTGCACGCCAGGGATGATTCTGAGCGCGAGTGGAAAGTGCACCTTCGGCGTGACATTTTCACCGACGGTGGCGGGCACGATTACAGGTGCTGCGACTGTCAGTCACAGTGCCCCGAATAGTCCACAAGTAGTGTCGTTATCGGGCTCCGGGCACTAGAAATAGTTTGATTTTGCAAAATCGAAATTGCAAATTACGTCTAATGTTAACAATAGGTTACAACGGTTACTTTAGTTGTAAGTTCAGGGTACTAGAGCCTTTCTTCTCCCCACTTTTCGCCTCTTGCAGTAATTTGCATAGGCCGCTAGAATCGGCCCCAAGATTAAAGGGGATTTAAAGCCCCGGTATTTCACTTCGGTAGTTTAAGTAGTCTCCCCCCGTTAATGGAATCAAGAAGAGCCCGAGTCGGCCTTCGAGCCGATCCGTGTGGAGTTCTTTTTGTCTGGGTCGGGGTCACGAAATGTGACTCAGAGGGCGAAGCTATGAGCGGTGGTCAGGCAGTTCAAGAGGCGTTCGGTGGCGATGGGGTGGGTCCGGAACCTGAACGGGCTCAGTGGTACGCCATACGAACCCGGTCGCGCCACGAAAAGATGGTGGCTGATCAACTGGACAAGCAGCGAATTGAAAACTTCCTGCCTCTAGTGAAGCAGTCGCGTCAGTGGAGCGATCGCGTAAAAGAAATCGAGCTGCCGCTATTTTCCGGCTACACTTTTGTCCGCGTAATGCTTAGTTCCCCAGACCGGCTGCGCGTTCTGCAAACCCATGGGGTGGCAGGATTCGTCGGCATCAACTGTGTCGGGACCGCAATTCCAGAGAATCAGATCCAGGACATTCGAACGTTGCTGGCGAGCAAACTTCCCTTCGAGGAACAACCATTCCTGCGAGTGGGGCAGCGGGTTCGAATTCGGGGCGGTGCCCTGGACGGAGTCGAAGGGATTCTTTCGGCACAGAATGACGATCGCAGTCTGGTGATTTCACTGGAGCCCATCCAGCGGTCCTTATCCGTCCGTATTCAAGGCTACGCCGTTGAGCCTATCTGATTTTTCTCCCTGCCTTCCCTACAGCATAAGTCCCGTACGGCACTAAGCCGCGGCGTAGCGTGTGCGCCGTTGCTCGAGCGGGTTCGGTGTTTTGCGGGCGAACCGGCACAAGCTCTTCAGGGCTTGGCCGCAGATGAACAGAGAGGGTTCCTATATGAACGAAATCGACACCAAAACGACAAAGACGAACGCCAATGGGGGGCGAACCGAGGTTCAGAGCTGGGAAACCGGCCGCGACCTGAGCAGCGGATACGCGTCCGCGGTTGGAGAATCGTCCTTACGCAGTTTCCGCGATGAAGCGGAAATTCATGCCATCAGTAGCGCTCTGAAGCAGACAGGCTGGAACCGCAAGCGCGCGGCCCAACTGTTGAGCATCAGTTATCGCGGACTGCTCTACAAAATCCGCCGCCACAACATCACTCCGACCGGCAACGGCACGTTGAAGGTGGTGACGGGCACGGGCGAAGTGCAGTCATAAGACCATTTCTCGATCTAGCCATGCCACTTCCATTGAAAACTCGAAGTTTCGCTGTCTCTGCGGCATTGGTGCTGCTCGCTGTGTCGGCATGTCTGGCACAGCAGGTTGCTTCCGCTCCGGCTAGCAAGCCCGCGGGTGGAAACGACGCACAGTTCCAGAGTCGTACTGCGCGCTACAAGATCGCGCCCGGCGATTCGTTTGACTTGAATTTCGAACTCAGTCCGGAGTTCAATCAGACGGGCGTCTCAGTGCAGCCTGACGGGTTCGTAACGCTGCGCGGGGTTGGCGACGTTAAGGTGCAGGGGATGACCGTTCCGGAACTGACCCAGACGGTGCGCGCGGCCTATGGGAAGATCCTGAACGATCCAGTTGTCTCGGTGCTTCTGAAAGATTTTGAGAAGCCCTATTTCGTCGCCGACGGCCAATTGGGGAAACCCGGCAAGTACGATCTGCGCGGGGATACCACTCTGACCCAGGCTATTGCGATTGCCGGGGGATTTACCGACGCCTCGAAGCATTCGCAGGTGCTGCTGTTCCGCCGGGTCTCGGACCAGTGGATGGAAGCCAAGATTATCAACGTGAAGGCGATGGAGAAGGCGGGGAACTTGAAGGAAGACCCGTTGCTCCATCCCGGCGACATGCTGTTTGTTCCCAAGAACACGATGTCGAAGATCGCTCGTTTCTTTCCCACGGCGAGCATGGGTTCGTTCTTCCCGATTCCGTAGTCTAGAGCCCTTTTGTTTTTCGGAGCCCACATGTTTTTTGCAGGCAAAATTCGCACGGCCGCAAGTTTAACGACGATAGTGCTGGCGGCTTCTCTGAGCCTGTCGTCCCTGGGCTTGGCGCAAGAAGTCGTTTCTAACGCTTCGGCCGCCACGCCAGCAGCGTCGAACGACCCGCAGTTCCAGTCGCGTACGTCTCGTTACAAGATCGCGCCTGGCGATACGTTTGACGTGAGCTTCGAGTTGAGTCCGGAGTTCAACCAGACAGCGGTCGCGGTTCAGCCCGATGGCTTTGTGACATTGCGCAGCATCGGCGACATCAAGGTGCAAGGGCAGACGGTGCCCGAGCTGACGCAGACCTTGCGCGCGGCTTACAGCAAGATTCTGAATGACCCGCTGATTTCGGTCAGCCTTAAAGATTTTGAGAAGCCCTATTTCGTCGCCGACGGCCAATTGGGCAAGCCCGGCAAGTACGATCTGCGCGGGGATACCACGCTGACCCAGGCTATAGCGATTGCGGGGGGATTTACCGACGCCTCGAAGCATTCGCAGGTGCTGCTGTTCCGCCGGGTCTCGGACCAGTGGATGGAAGCCAAGATCATCAACGTGAAGGCGATGGAGAAGGCGGGGAGCCTGAAGGAAGACCCGTTGCTCCATCCCGGGGACATGCTGTTTGTCCCCAAAAATACGATGTCGAAAATTGACAAGTTTTTCCCGTCGGCGAGCATGGGCACGTTTTTCCGGCCCTACTAAGATCGGCCCAAAACAAGATCGATTGCGTTCCTCGAGGAAAATATGAGCGAGCAGTTTTCATCCCACACCGGTGATCAGAGTTTTTCGATCAACTTGAAAGACCTGGTCGCTATTGGATACCGCCACAAGCGGTCCATGCTTCTTTGTTTCCTGGCGGTATTTCTCGGCGCCGTTCTTGTCGGCATTCTGATGCCTACCAGCTACCAGGCCCACACCAAGATCTTGGTGAAGCGCGAACGCGTCGACCCCGTGATCAGTCCGGGACAGGCCGCGCCCGTGATGGTGAAGGACGAAGTCACTGAAGAAGAATTGAACTCCGAAGTGGAGTTGCTCGAGGGTGACGAAGTCCTGCGGGAGGTTGCCGTCGCTTCAGGCCTCGACAAGCGGTCTTCGCTGATGGGCAAGATCCTGGGTCGGGAAGATCAGGCGGGCAAGGTTGCCAAAGCTGCGCAGCGGCTTCGCGGGAGCCTGGTCGTCGAGCCGATGAAGAAGACCAATCTCATCAGCATCACATATTCGTCGGGCGATCCGCAGCAGGCGGCGCTGGTTCTGAAGAACCTGAACGACGCCTACATCAAGAAGCATGCGGAGGTGAACCGTCCCGCCGGGCAGTTCAAGTTCTTTGATCAGGAAGCGGAGCGGTACAAGAAAGAACTGTCGGACGCGGAAGGCCAGCTTTCACACTTCGCTGGGGAACAAGGCGGAGTCGCTCCGTTGGTTGCTCGCGATCAGACCTTGCAGCGGTTGACCGATTTCACGGCGACTTTGTCGACGACCCGGGCGGAAATGTCGGCGACGGAACAGAAGATTCGCACTTTGGAAAGCCAGTCCGGCGCATTGCCTTCGCGCATCACGACGCAGTCGCGTTCGACCGACGACGCGCAGGTGCTGCAGCAGATGAAGACCATGCTCATGACGCTGGAGCTGAAGCGTACCGAGCTGCTCACCAAGTACCAGCCGACGTATCCGCTGGTCACCGAAGTGGATAAGCAGATCGCCGACACGCATGCGTCGATCGAGAAAGAAGAGGCCAAGCCGCTGCACGACGTGACCACGGACCAGAATCCGACCTATGCCTACGTGAGCACGGAACTGGCAAAAGCCAAAGCGGACTACAGCGCGCTCGAAGCGCGTGCGGCCGCGATGCAGAGCATCATCAGCCTCTACAAAACGCAGGCCACGCAACTGGAGCAGAAGGGCATTCAGGAGCAGGACCTGCAGCGCATTATCAAGACCGACGAAGAGAACTACCTGCTCTACCAGCACAAGCGGGAAGAAGCGCGCATGTCGGACATGCTCGACCAGACCCATATCCTGAACGTGGCGGTCGCCGAGGCGCCCGCGGTTCCGGTGCTGCCGACGGGCTCCCGGATGGTATTTGTGGTACTCGGACTGGTTCTGGGGGCGGTGATGAGCGTAGGATTGGCGCTGGCGCTGGACTACTTTGACCCCTCGTTCCGCACGCCTTCCGAAGTGTTGAGCGAGTTGAATATTCCGGTTCTGGCCGCGGTGCCACATCGCGTCAGCGGCGGATACGGTTCGAATTATGGCGGAAATGGAAACTCGGCGGCGCATGAGCCGCTCGAAGTCTATTCCGCACCTTTGCAAACTCCGCAACAGTAGGGGCCCAAAAACATGTTTTTGGAATTTTACGGATTTCGGGAGCAGCCATTCGGGGTTACACCCGATCCTCGCTTCCTCTATTTGAGCCCGGCGCATCGCGAAGCCCTCGCTTCGCTCTACTACGGGATTGAGTCGGGGCGCGGCTTCCTGGCGCTCATCGCCAAGCCAGGAATGGGCAAGACCACGCTGCTCTTCCACCTGCTGGAAAAATTTCGCCACAACGCGCGCACCGCATTCCTGTTTCAAACGCAGTGCAGTTCGCGCGAGTTCATGCGGTTCCTGCTGGCCGAACTGGGCGTCGAAAGCCACGACCAGGACTTCGTGCGCATGCACGAAGAGTTCAACAAGATGTTGCTGCAGGAAGCGCGTGCCGGACGGCGTTTCATTATCGTTGTAGACGAGGCGCAGAACCTGGACGCGAGCGTGCTCGAGACCGTGCGCTTGCTGTCGGACTTCGAGACTCCTCGCGCCAAGCTGTTGCAAATCATTCTTGCCGGGCAGCCCGAACTGGCGGACAAACTCGCCAGCCGCCACATGGCCCAACTTCGGCAACGCGTCTCGTTGCTGAACCGGTTGTCGCCGCTTTCGATCGAGGAAACGCGGAAGTATATCGATCATCGCCTGCGCGTGGCGGGATATACCGGGGCGCCGTTGTTTACTCCCGATGCGCTGGTCGCGGTCGCCCGCTTTACTGAAGGTATTCCACGCAATATCAACAATTTCTGCTTTAACGTATTGTCGTTGAGCTGCGCCCTTCGCCAGAAGGTGGCGGACCTGGCGTTGGTGGAAGAGGTCATCAATGATCTCGACATCAACCAGCACGTCACCGAAGTAGCTCCGGCAAGGCCGCTGGATTTCCAGGAACTGGCGTCGATGATGGGGGGCAATCCGTCGCAGGCGCGCATGGCGACTCCGCCGCTCAGCGCCGACCGGATCGATTCGCTCACGCCGGCCGAAGCCAGAGCTTATATGCAGCAGTTGTCCGGACAATTGAAGGATTGGCAGCACGGCGCAGATCGTCCGGCCGCGCACCGTTCGAGCGCGCGCATCAAGCGCGACTAGTTCAGCAGTTAGTTTGGTTCGAAGGTTTTGATCGAATTGTAATACGGGGCCCAAGGTAAACTATGAGTCGTAATTTCGAATTACTGCAGAACATAGGGAAAGAGCAGGACTACTTTCAGCAGGAACATGAGCTGACCGAGACTGCGAGTGCGCCACTTTCCGAACCGCTGCCCGAACCTCGTTTCACGGAGCCTGCCGCAGCCGATCCGGTTCAGATGCCGGCGGCGGAACCTCTCCAGTTTGCGATGGAGAGTTCTCAGCTCGCCGAACTCTCGAAGGTCGTGCAGCGAGTCTTCCTGCTGCCTGGCGGGGAGTACAACCACACGGTCGTTTTCACGAGCACCGACTCGGGTAGTGGATGCAGTTGGATTTGTGCCCGCGTCGGCGAGTTGCTGGCCAGCCAGGTGACCGGATCGGTTTGCCTGGTGGATGCGAATCTGCAGAGTCCCACACTGCACGAGCAGTTTGGTGTTGCTAATCATCACGGGCTGTCAGACTCACTGCGGCAGTCGGGCTCGATCCGCGGCTACATTAGCCAACTCTCGCGCCGCAATCTGGCGCTGGTGAGTTGTGGTTCGGATGCTAGGGATGCGCAAGGCATGGTGACTTCCGACCGGATGCGCATGCGGCTGAGCGAACTGCGCTCAGAGTTCGATTATGTGCTGATCGACTGTCCGTCAGTGAGCGTTAGCAACGAAGCGATCTCGTTGGGTTCGGCCGCCGACGGAGTGGTGCTGGTGCTCAAGGCGAATGCGACGCGCAAAGATCGTGCTCGCGGCGCGGTACGCGATTTGCAGGCCGCCAAGGTGAAAGTTCTCGGCGCCGTGCTGAACCAGCGCACGTTCCCGATTCCTGACAAGATCTACAACAAACTCTAAGCGCTCAACCCGAAGACCAACGAATTGCTCTCGCCGCAATCGCGGCCAATCCCGAAAGACTCCCGACTCATCATGTTTGAGAATTTAAAAGCTGATCTGCGCGCTTCGCAGGAAGACCGCGTAATGGAAAAAGGCATGGGCCTGTGGCGTGTGTTCTTCCGCATGGAGACTCCTGCCATCGTTTGTTACCGATTTGGTCACTGGGTGGCGAAGATGGATACGCCAGTGGTTAGCCAGGTGATGGGAATCATCGCGGGAATCTTCCAGCGCTTCGTGCAGATTTTTGTTGGGGTCTACATTTCGCCGGATGCAGAGATTGGGCCGGGCCTCGTGATTCACACGCCGTACGGAATCATTGTTGGTCCGAACAAGATTGGCGAACATTGCACTTTGCAGAATGGCGTGGTGCTAGCTGCGGGAACGCGCGGCATCGGCGACAACGTTTATTTCGGGGCGGGCGCGAAGGTGATGGGTGGCGCCAAGATCGGCAACAATGTTGTGGTTGCCGCCAACAGCCTTGTGCTGACCGACGTGCCCGACAACATGACAGTGATTGGGGTGCCGGCGCGAATTCGAATCCCCGGTGGACGCCCCAAGCGCTTCAAGTGGAATACCGTGAAGCCGCAAAACGGGCAGGGAACGAACGGCAAAGAAGCGGCGCAGCCGAAAAACGGAAATCAGCAGTCGCAGCAAGAACCAGTCACCAAGGCTCAGTAAGGGCCAACGCAACAGACCAGAAAGAGAAAGAGGGAACGAACCTTGGATTTCGCATGGAGTGACGAACAGCTTGACTTCCGGAAGGAAGTTATCCGCTTCGCCAAAACAGAACTCAACTACGACATGATCGAGAATGATCATGAAGAGAAATTCTCCCGCGAGGGATGGGACAAGTGCGCGAAGTTTGGCATTCACGGATTGCCGCTGCCCGTCGAATACGGGGGCGGTGGCGCCGACACCTTGACTACGGTTTGTGGGCTCGAGGCTCTGGGCTATGGTTGCCGCGACAACGGCCTGATTTTTTCCATCGGCGCCCACATGTGGAGCTCGGAGATTCCGCTCTGGTCGTTTGGAACCGAAGAGCAGAAGAAAAAATATCTGCCGAAGTTGGTTAGCGGCGAGTGGGTGGGTGTTCACGCAATGACCGAACCCGGCTCGGGATCGGACGCCTACAGCCTGAAGACGCGCGCCGAGCGCAAGGGCGATCGCGTCATTCTGAATGGTTCGAAGACCTTTATCACCAACGCATCGTATGCGGACATGGTGATCGTGTTTGCGACGCTCGATCCGTCGAAGGGTCCGGCGGGGATTTCGGCGTTCATCGTGGAGAAGGGAACACCGGGGTTCACGATCAGCCGCAAGCTGCACAAGATGGGCCTGCGCACGTCGCCGATGGCGGAACTTTCATTCGTGGATTGCGAAGTGCCGGCGGAAAACCAGTTGGGTAAAGACGGTGCGGCTCCGGCGATCTTTACCGCGTCGATGGAATGGGAGCGCATCTGCATTCTGGCCAGCCACCTTGGCGTGATGCAGCGCTTGCTCGAAACCTCGGTGAAGTATGCAAAGGAACGAAAACAGTTCGGCGAAAACATCGGAAAGTTTCCGGCGATCTCTTCGAAAATCGCCGACATGGAAGTGCGGCTCGAGACTGGACGCCTGGTGCTGTACAAAGCGGCATGGATGAAGAGCCAGGGCAAGCATCCGCTGCGCGAGGCATCGATCGCGAAGCTTTATGTTGCCGATGCCTGCATTCAGAGCTGCATGGACGCGATTCAGATTCACGGTGGCTACGGATACATGACCGAATACCAGATCGAGCGCGAACTGCGCGACGCGATCTCGGGCAAGATCTACTCCGGCACGTCGGAAATTCAGCGCATGATTATTTCCGGGCTACACGGACTGTGAGCAGTAACACGAATTTCATTCAGATTTAACCCAGGCTTCATCCCCCCTCCACAATCAAGGACGCAAAGGACAATGGACCCGTGGCATACATTCTTCAACAACTTTTGACCCGAAGTGCGGCGTTGTATCCGGACAAACCGGCGGTGTGGGCCCGCAGGCGCAGTCTGACGTATCGCGAACTCGATGAGCGCTCGACGCAACTGGCTCACTTGCTGCGTCAACGCGGCCTGAAGAAGGGAGACCGGGTCGGGATTTTCTTTCCGAAGTGCGTGGAATCTCTGGTCTGCATGTTCGGAGTTCTAAAGGCGGGCGGAGTTTATGTGCCTCTCGATCCGCAGGCGCCAGCCGACCGGATCGGATACATCATTGAGAATTGCCAGATTCACGTATTGCTGACCAACAAAGAGCGGCGGGCAGCGTTGGCGCCGGAAGTCATGAACGCTCTCGACTATTGCGTGATGACGGACGATTCGGGCTCGAACGGATCGGGCAACAAGATTGTGCCGTGGGCGATGCTCGCCGATTTTCCGTCTGCGAAGGCGCCGGAAATCGTGCTGACCGAGACCGACCTGGCCTACATCCTTTACACGTCGGGTTCGACGGGACGTCCGAAGGGCGTGATGTTGTCGCACCAGAACGCGCTCACATTCGTAGAGTGGTGCGCGGAGAAATTCAAGATTAGCGCGGACGACCGATTATCGAATCATGCTCCACTGCACTTCGATCTTTCGGTATTCGATGTCTACAACACGATCGAGGCAGGGGCCACGGTTTATCTGGTTACCGAAGACCTGGCGTTGTTCCCGACCACGCTGGCGAACTTCATCGAGGCCCAGCAGCTTACGGTTGTGTACTGCGTGCCCTCGGCGCTCATGTTGCTTCTGTTGCACGCCAACATGAAGGCGGAAAAATTTCCGCACCTGCGCACGATTCTCTTTGCCGGCGAAGTTTTTCCGATGAAGTATCTGCGGCAGTTGGCGGATCTGCTTCCCAGCGTAGAGCTCTACAACCTCTACGGCCCTACCGAAACCAATGTCTGCACCTATTACCGCGTGGAGGGCGAGCGTCTGGCCGGCATGGACAAGCTGCCGATCGGCATCGCGTGCGAGAACACGGAAGTCTTCGCGGTGAACGATCAAGACCAGATCGTGACCAAGCCGGGAGAGCCGGGCGAGCTTTATGTGCGCGGACCGGCGGTCACCTACGGCTACTGGGCGGATACGGAAAAGACGAAGAAGATGGTCGTCCCCAACCGCTTCCAGGCGAACTTCAACGAGAGCATGTACCGTACGGGCGATCTAGTCACGCTGGCAGAAGACGGAAATTACTATTTTCAGGGCCGTCGCGACAGCCAGATCAAGAGCCGCGGTTATCGCATTGAGCTGGGTGAAATCGAAAGCGCTCTGCTTAGCCATCCCGGAGTCAGGGAAGCGGCGGTGATTGCGATTCCCGACGAGTTGGTGGGCAACAAGATTAAAGCAATCGTGGCGCCCCATGAGACGCAGCAATTGAAGATCGTCGACTTGCAGCAATTCTGCGGTACGCGCGTTCCCAAGTACATGATTCCGGAAATGATCGAATTTCTGGAGGCGCTGCCCAAGACTTCGACCGGCAAGATCGACCGCGTACGACTGGCGCAGGGCGGCGTCAATTAAATCATTTTTCATTTTATTTTCTGGCAAGTCCCAACCCTAAGAGGAGAACCGCAAGTCATGGCAATCGAGCAATCGGCAACGGTGAAAGATCAGATTCGCGAATTTATTCTGCGCGATCTGGCGAGCGCCAAAGGGGTCAGGTCGTTTTCTGACAGCGAATCGCTGATGGAGAGCGGAGTGATTGACTCCCTCGGTATTTTCCGCCTGGTGGCATTTTTGGAAGAGACATTCCGCGTGCGCATTGGAGATGAAGAAATCACCCACGACAACCTCAAGAGCGTGGACTCCATTGAACAGATGGTAGTGAGCAAGATCAAGAAATAGTTCCTCTTGCGCTATCGGGCGCGCTCCCCCCACGCCCCGAATATTCCCATGTTCGACTTCGTCTGGTGAGTGGAGGATTTCTGTGGGTACGATTCGGCGACAATTTCTACTGAACTTGTTAAAGCTCTTTGATCTGGCACTGATGGTCTTCGCCTTCAGCTTTGCCACGATCGTGGTCTCGCATGCTTCGCTGGCGTCGCTAGAGCAGGTCTTGGCGATGCGCGTCAAGATTCAGAATTTCATTATTTTCTCGGGCTTGCTGTTCTGCTGGCACATGATCTTTTCAATGTGCGGGCTGTATGCATCGCACCGCCTGTCGAGCCGGAAAGATGAAATTCTGGACCTGGGGAAGGCGATCACCATTGGAGCGTTTGTCGTTTTCCTCGGCCACTACACGATTCACATCGCTCTCATTACGCCAAAGTTCGTCGTCGCATTCTGGGCGGCAGGCGTTCTGGCTGCGGTGATCAGCCGCTTCATCATGCGGGTGCTTCTGGCGCAAGTCCGGATTCACGGCCGGAACCTGCGCGACATGATCATTGTGGGAACGAACGCGCGCGGTCTCCAGTTTGCCAATAAGATCAAAGCCAATCCGGCGCTGGGCTACCGCATTGTGGGCTT
>Ga0207664_10001575_pt1 | contig 14979 bp, 12 predicted proteins | sample LARL83metaG_FD_184349 | JGI IMG/M metagenome (GOLD analysis project Ga0207664, IMG submission 184349) | Corn, switchgrass and miscanthus rhizosphere microbial communities from Kellogg Biological Station, Michigan, USA - LAR L8-3 metaG... | ecosystem: Host-associated > Plants > Roots >... | reverse complement strand
GTCCGGTCACGAGTCAGAAGAGGAAGATCGCCCCTAACGACAGTGCGCCCAAGGCACCGGGTCCGGCTGGCCGTCAACCTGCTCAACGGGTCGACGCTGGCCGGATTCGCTGTTTCCCTGGCCGGGCGGGCCCGGCTGGCCCGCTTTCCTGACGGGCTGCTCGTCGGCACCGGTTACCGGCTGCCGGTGCCGCCCGCGCCGGCCTTCACGCTGGGAAACGTGATCCTCACCCGGCATGACGTGCTCGGTCGCGATACCGTCCTGCTCCGGCACGAGGCCAGGCACGCCACCCAGTACGCCTGGTGCGGCGGCCTGCTCATGCTGCCGCTCTACTTCGCCGCCGCGGGCGTGTCCTGGCTGCTCAGCGGCGACGTCGGCGCCTGGAACGTATTCGAGCGCGCGGCTGGGCTGGCCGACGGCGGCTATGTGGCAGTTCCGCTCCGCGCTGTGCCGCGCGGGCGGCGGCCGGCCAGGGACGGGTTGTCAGAAGCGCGGACCCGCTAGCATGCGCTCCGCCTGGCCCTTGTTGCGGTCCTGGACGAGCCGGACGTGCCTGACCGACCGCCAGCCCTTCCCCGTGAGAAGGAACTCGCCCCGCTGACGATGCGGGGCGATCCCGTTCATGAGCATTTGCGGATCGCGGTGCCGCTCCCGCGCGGCGCTGGCGTCCACCACGTCGGTCACCGCTCCGGAGCCCGGGTCGATGCCGGCGATGCACCTCGTGCCGAGCACATTCGCCCAGATCAACCCGCCCGCCCAGGCCAGGTCGTTCAGCCCGCGGACCCGGCGGCCCTCGTACCGCACGCGGACGACGGCCCGCGGCTCAAGCGTGACCGGGTCGCGCCGCACCAGCTCGCTGGTCCCGTCGCTTGTCATCACCTCGCCCGCCGGGTCCCCGCCCACCGGAACCGCGCAGATTCCCCAGCCCTCCCGGTTGAACGGGATCCTCTCCGCGATCTGCAGCGTCGCCGCGTCCCACCGCAGCGCCACCCGCTCCTTCCAGGTGAGCTGCCAGATGCTCCCGCCCACCAGGCAGATTCCCTCGGCGAACAGGTCGGGCGGCAACGCCGCCTCGGCCGCCACCTCCGCCGAGCCGAGCTGGTACCGGCGCAGCACGGACATCCCGTACTGCCCACCCGACTCCCACATCGTCTCGCCCGAAGCGATCAGTCCCTGGGTGAACCCGCGGGCGGGATGGGGGAGCGTCCGCAGCACCTGCACACGGTAGAATCGCACCACGCGATTATCTCGCTCAGCCGCGGGCTCGGAGAGCCTCGATCAGCGCGGGGAGTATCTCGTGCAGGTCGCCGACGACCGCGTAGTCCGCGCGGGTCATCATCGGCGCGGACGCGTCGGTGTTGATCGCGACGATGTGCCTGGCACCGGAGCAGCCCGCGAAGTGCTGGATCGCGCCGCTGATGCCGCAGGCCAGGTACAGGTCAGGGGTGATCTTGGTACCGGTCTGGCCGACCTGCATCGAGTGCGGGCGCCAGCCTTCTGAGGTCACCACGCGGGAGACGCCGACGACGCCGCCGAGCAGCGCCGCGAGCTCTTCCAGCGGGGCGAAACCATCGGCGCCGCCGACGCCGCGGCCGCCGCCGACTACCACGCGGGCGGTGGCGAGCGAGACGCCGCCCGTGCCGCCAGGCGTCTCGACGGCGCGCACCGCCAGGTCAGCATCGGTCACCGCCGCGGTGACCTCGTGCACGGCCACGGCCCCGGGCGCCGCGGCGGGTTCCGCGCCGGCCGCGTCCGTCGCCACCGTGAGCAGCACGGCCGGCGCGTCGAGCACGGCCTCCTCGAGCAGCAGGCCGGCCCACCGCTGGCGGACCAGGTCAAGCGCCGCCCCACCGGACGCGGCCGCGGCGACGCAGTTCGCGGCCATCGGCAGCCCGGTGATCGCCCCCAGGTGGGCGAGGACCTCGTTGCCGTGCTCTGTCCCGGCGGCGACCACCGCGGGCCGCGAGACGTCCGGACCGTGGTCGGCGCCGAGCAGCTCCGCGAGCACGCGCGCCCACGCCTGCGGTGCGTAGCCGTCGACGCCGGAGACCACGTAGACATCGGCCGCGCCGTAGGCCGCGAGGTCGGCGAGCGGCGGGGCGCCGAAGACCACCGCGGCGACCCCGCTGCCGCCGGCATCAGGCAGCAGCCCGCGGGCCAAGGTGAGCGCGCGGAGCGAGGCGTCCGCGGCGGCGTCACCGTCAAGCTCCACAAGGCACCAGACGGTCATGCGATCACTCCGATCTCCGCGAGGACCGCGACGAGGGCGGGGACCGCAGCAGGCCCCTGACCGAGGACGGTCGCCTGCTTCCGCGGAGCGTCAGGCACGCGCAGGCTGGTCATCCGGACGTCTCCCGCGGACACGTGACCGGCCGCCTCCACCGGTACCCGCTTGATCGCGGCCCGCTTCGCCCGCAGCCGGCCGGGCAGGGAAGGGTAACGCGGCAGGTTGATGCCCTCCTTGACGGTCACCACGCACGGCAGCGGAAGCGTGAACGTCTCGGTCACTCCCCGGTAACTGCGCGACGCCGCCAGCGACGAGCCGTCGTCAGAAACCGTGATCGCCTTGGCCCCGGTCGCCACCGGCCGGCCGAGCAGGTGAGCGAGGCGGATGCCCACCTGGTAGCCGCCGGTGTCTGACGCCTCGTTGCCAAGCAGGATGAGGTCGAAGCCGCCGGAGGCCGCCACCGAGCTGAGGGCGGCGGCGGTGGCCATCGGCCCGGTCTCCACGCCGGGCGACGTCTCGACGAGGACCGCCGCCGCCGCGCCGAGCGCCAGGCACGCCCGAAGCTGTTCCTCGGCCTCGACCGGCCCGAGCGACACGACCGTCACCGAGCCGCCGAACCGCTCGGCCAGCCGTACGGCCTCCTCGACCGCGCATTCTTCGTGCGGGCTGATGGTGAACCCGGATGCCTTGGTGTCGATGGCGCGGGAGTCAGCGGTGAGCGTGATCGCGCCGCCGACCGTCGGCACCCGCTTAACGCAAACGAGAATATTCATCTCATCCGCGACCCGTCCGGGTCGAACACGGCCCCCTGGGACGCCACCGTGACCGGGTACGGCTCGCCCATGTACTCCACGAGCAGCGGAGTCCCCACCGCGGACAGGTCGGGCGGCAGGTAGGCCATCAGCAGGTGCCTGCCGACCGAGGGGCCCGACCCGGCCGAGGTCACGTACGACGGCCGTCCGTGGGAGTCCACCAGGCGCGCGCCGTCCAGCGTGAGGACCGGCTCGCCGCCGAGCATGTACCGGGGCGTGCCGTCGGCGGAGGTATGCGAGTCGACGGTCAGCGTGCACAGCACCGCAGCGGGTGCCGTCGCCCGGGCCGCGAGGTACGCCTCCTTGCCGATGAACGGCGCGGCCTTCACCTTCGGCCTGGCCAGGCCGGCCTCCACTGGGTTGTACTCGGGCGTGAGCTCCGCCCCGAAGGCCCGGTACCCCTTCTCAAGCCGCGCGGTCGTCCCGTAGACGCCGATCCCCACCGGCACGAGCCCGTGCGGCTGCCCGGCGTCCCACAGCAGGTCCCACAGGTGCCCGGCCTGGTCCGCCGGCACGTGCAGCTCCCAGCCGAACTCGCCCACATAGGAGATCCGTGACCCGAGCACGGCCGCTCCGCCGAGTTCGAAAATCCCGGTCGTACCGAACGGGAGCGGCGGCTTCTGATCCCCGTCCCTGTTCACCGCGGCGAGGATGTCGCCCGCGCGGGGTCCCCACAGCCCGATCGTGGCCCAGGCCGAGCTGACGTCGGCGAGCTGCGCATTATCTGGCAGCCGGTCGCTGATCCACTTGGCGTCCCGCCCGCCGTCGGCGCCGCCGGTGACCACGCGGAAGTGGCTCGCGCCGAGCCGCATGATCGTGAGGTCGGCCACGAACCCGCCCGCGTCGTTGAGGAACGGGGTGTAGACGGTACGGCCGACCGGCACGTCCAGCTGGGCGACGGCGAGGTTCTGCAGCGCGCCGAGCGCGCCCGGCCCGGCGACGTCCAGGATGCTGAACGCGGACAGGTCGACCAGGCCGGCGCCGTCGCGCATGGCCAGGTGCTCGGCGTTGATGACCGGCGACCACCAGCGTGACTCCCACTCGGCGGGGCGCTCCATGAGCCGCCCCGCGTACTTCTCGAGCAGCGGCTCGTTAGACGCGTACCAGTACGGCCGCTCCCAGCGCGCGGTCTCGTAGAAAACGGCACCGAGGTCCTTGGCCCTTTCGTACAGCGGCGTGGTGCGCAGCGGGCGCAGCGACTCGTACTGCTCGGCGGGGTGCACGATGCCGTACATCTTGTTGAACGCCTCGGCGGCGCGGGCACGGGCGAACCCGGTCGAACGCGCCGACGGGTAGAACCGGGCGACGTCGGCCTCGTGCACGTCGACGGTCGGCACCTTGCCCGACATCAGCTCGGCGATCGCCCGGCCGCAGCCAGGGCCTTCCTTGATCCAGCTCGCCGCGGCCGTCCACAGCCCCTTCACCTCGGGGGTCTCGCCGAGCAGGGGGTGCCCGTCGGGCGTCATCGAGATGAGCCCGTTGATGGCGTACCTGATCCCGGCCTTCTCGTCACCGAGGAGTTCTGGCATGAGCTCGAGCGAGGCGGCGAGCTGCGGGTCAAAGTCGTCGGCGGTGAACGGGAACTCGGTCGGCGAGAGCACCGCCTCCTCGTTGGACGGGATGGTCTCCGGCGGCACGATGATCGGCCGGTGCATGTAGGAGCCGACCTCCATGTCGCCGCCGTGCTGGCGTTCGTACATGCCCTCGTCCACGTCGCGGACGATCGGGTAGGAGATCTCGCCCGTCGTCCCGGCGAACAGTCCGATCGGGCCGACGCTGATCATCTGGTGCACGGTCGGGGTCAGCGCGAGCCGCGCGCCGGCCAGCGCGGCGACCTTGGCCGACCAGACGCCGCAGCAGATGACGACGTTGTCGGTGGCGATCTCGCCCTTGGAGGTGACGATCCCGGTGACCCGGCCGGCCTCGGTGGTGATGTCCAGCACCTCGGCCCCGGAGAGGACGCTCAGCGCGCCGGCCGCCTGAGCCCGCTCCCGCATCAGCGTCCCCGCCCGCAGGCTGTCGACGACGCCGACCGTGGGGAAGTAGCCGCCGCCGAGAATCACGCCGGGGTCCAGGTACGGCACGAGCTTCTGCACGCCTTCCGGCGTCAGGTGCTCGGCGGGGATGCCCCAGCCTTTCGCCTTGGTGACGCGGCGCTTGAGCTCCTGCATGCGCTCCGGGGTGCGGGCCACCTCGATGCCGCCTGACTCGGTGAACACGCCGAGCGCCTTGTACTGCTCGGTCGAGTCCCTGGTCAGCTCGAACATCAGCCGGGAGTACTCGATCGGGAAGATGAAGTTGGACGCGTGCCCGGTGCTGCCGCCCGGGTTCGGCAGCGGGCCCTTATCCACCAGGACTACGTCCCGCCAGCCGAGCTCGGACAAGTGATAAACCAGGCTGTTCCCGACGATGCCCGCGCCGATGACAACGGCACTCGCTCGGGTTGGCATGTCACTCATGGCTTCCTGGGCCTTTCATGCGTCTTCTTAGTGCTGAGGTTGCGCTTTTGCTGTGGGATGGTCCGGTTTTGCTGTCGGGGTGGTGCGGCTTTGCTGTCGGGGTGGTGCGGTGGGCTTGCGGGGGATCCGGCGCGTCAAGTCGGGCCGGTCCGATGAAAAGCGATCGGCCCGGCCCGAACGACGCGGCGGACCCCCGCCGCGCCCCCCGCCCCACCTGCGTCCAAGGTCATGACCGGGGGTCAATCAGGAGGGCCAAGGCTGCTTCTAGTCCCCTGGTGCCTGTCTCGATACGCGACAGTGGGAGGCTGAACCTCTCGGCGACCCGGGTGGCTGACTCTTCCAGCTCAGAGGTTGACTCCTGAACGAGCCAGACGAGCCGGCGGTAGTGGCCGAAATAGTCTGACCACAGCTCTGGATGGCGATCAAGGCCCAGCGGTTGGATGACGCTCTTGTCGAAGGACCTGATCAGGTAGTCCGTCAGCAGGTAGGTGCCTGGTTCTTCGGCGAATAGCTGCTCTATTGCCTCGGCGCCGGCGTAGAGGTCGTAGCAGTGGAGGCCGGGGAGGCGGCTGACGCCGGCCTGGGCGGTCAGCTTGTCGAGGGCGCCGTAGGTGCCGCAGTCGGCGTAGGCGAGGACGGCGCGAGACCCTGGCGTCTCGGGCGTCGCCAGCATCCGTTCGGCATGACCCTTGATCTGCTGCGGGCGGTTATGCAGGGCGGCCGCGATCGGGCGGACCTGCACCGGCCAGCCACGGCGGGCCGCGATCTCCCTGATATGCCCCGCTAGGGCCCCGCAGGCGACAACCTCAACCTCCACTCGCGAGTCCCTGGGAACCTTCACTCCCAGACCCCCGGCCTTCACTCCCAGACCCCCGGGCTCTACTCCCAGACCCCCGGGCTCTACTCCCGGGTTCCCGGGCTCTACTCCCGGGTTCCCGGGCTCTACTCCCAGGTTCCCGGGCTCTACTCCCAGGTTCCCGGGTGATGGTTGTGGCAACGGGCCGGTTATAGGCGGTCCGTTGCCACAACCATCCGGTCGGCGGGCGGCAGGCAGGGGCGCGACAGGCAGGGGGGCGGCGGGGGGCGGGGCGGGTACGAAGGTGGCGGATGAGCGGTTAGAGGCTGAGCTGGTCGATGAAGCGGTCGTTGAAGTCGCTTCGGTCGCTGAGCTCGACATAGGTCACCTCCTCGAGGAGGGACAGGGCGGCGGCGCGGTCGCGGATTGACAGGAGGGCCATCTTGGCGCCTTCGCCTGCCACGTTGCCCGCGGCGATGATGCGCCTCGGGCCCACATTGGGTACGAGGCCGATGCGGATGGCTGACCTGGCGTTGAGGTAGGAGCCGAAGCTGCCCGCCAAGAGGACCTGCTTGATGTCTTCGATGGCCAGGCCGGCCTCTTCCAGGAGGATGCGCCAGCCGGTGGCGATGGCGGCCTTGGCGAACTGGAGCTCGCGGACGTCGCGCTGGGAGAGGTAGACGCTGGCCGCGGGGTCGCGGTCCGCGGACCAGTGCAGCACGAAGACGCGTTCCTTGCCGATCATGGCGAAGCGGTCAGCCAGGGCGGCCGCCGGGCCGCGGGCCTTTTCCGTGCCCGGGGGGAGTTCAGGGTCAGGGGAGAGCTCAGGGGCGGCAGAAGGATCAGGCGCGTTCTGGGTGAACCGGCCGGACTCGTCGATGAGGCCGGCCCCGGCGAGGGCGGCGACCGCGTCGACAAGGCCGGAACCGCACAGGCCCGCGGGGTCGGTGTCGCCGATGACGGTGAGCTTGAGCTCGCCGTCGCCGGTGATCTCGACCGCCTCGATGGCGCCGTCGGCGGCGCGCATGCCGCAGCGGACGGAGGCGCCCTCGAAAGCGGGGCCGGCCGGGGCGGCGGTGGCGAGCAGCCAGTCGCGACCGCCGAGGACGATCTCGCAGTTGGTGCCGATGTCGATGAACAGGCGGGTGCGCGGGTCGCGGTCCATGCCGCTGGCCAGCAGGCCGGCGGTGATGTCGCCGCCCACGTAGGCGCCGAACGCCGGGAAGACCACCGCGCGGGCCTGCGGGTGGGCGGGAACTCCCAGGTCACGGGCGCGGACCTCGGGCAGCAGCCGGGTGGACAAGATGAACGGGGCGACGCCGAGCGGCTCCGGGTCGATGCCGAGGACCAGGTGGACCATGGTCGCGTTGCCGGCCAGGGCGACCTCGTAGACCTCATCCGGCGACACGCCGCCGGCCTGGCAGGCGGCGGTCGCCAGCTCGGCGAGGGTTTCCTGGGCGAGCTGGCGCAGCTTGTCGCGGGCGGCCGGGTCGAGCATGGTCGCGGAGATCCTGGCGATCACGTCGGCGCCGAACGGCTGCTGCTTGTTCAGCATCGACTCGACGGCGGCCGGGGTACCGGTGTTCAGGTCGAGCAGGGTGGCGACGACCGTGGTGGTGCCGAGGTCGAAGGCGAGGCCGAAGGACCGGCCGGTGGTATCGCCCGGCTCGACGGCGATCAGCGTCTCGTCCGCGACCACCGCGGTGACCTTGAAGTCCGACGCGCGCAGCGTGCCGCCGAGGTTGCGCAGCACGGCGAGGTCGGCGGCGGTCCCGACGTCGGTCAGCTCGGCGAGCACCCGCTCGAGGTCGCTCACCTGGTCGGTAAGCGACGGCTCGGCGAGCTCGAGGTAGCGCTTGCGGATGGCGGGGCGGAGGATGACCTGGCGCCCGACCCCGACGGTGGCCGCCTTAGGGCGGGTGACGAGCGGCGGCACCTCCACGTCCGCGTCGGTGTTCGCCGGGGTGCGGCAGGCCAGCCGCCAGCCGTCCTTGATCTCGGCCGGGGTGTAGGCGCGCAGGTCAAGGCTGGTGGGCACGGGCGGGTCGGCCTTGAACCTGATGCGGCACTTCTTGCAGGTGCCGTGGCCGCCGCAGGTGGAGTCGATCGCGATGCCGTTCCAGCTCGCCGCGTCGAAGAGGGTGACTCCCTGCGGCACCCGCACCGGGCGGTCGTTGAACCGGAGATCGACCCGCTGGCTCATGACTGAACAGAGGCAGCGGTGACCTTGGCGGCGCGGAACGCGGCGATCCAGGCGGCGCCCCAGTCGTCGTGGCCGAGCAGCAGGTCGGCGGCCCGCGCGGCGGCGACCACCTGGGGCGTGCGGGCGTCCATGATCGCACTGGTCAGCCCGTGCGCCGCGGCCAGCGGGAGAAACGCCGCGGTAAGGGCGTGCCGGTCGGGCATGCCGAACGACAGGTTCGACGCGCCGCAGGTGGTGTTGACGCCGAACTCCTCCCTGACCAGCGCGAGGGTCTCCAGCGTGCGCATGGTATTGCCGGTGTCAGCGCCGACCGGCATCGCCAGCGGGTCGATGACGATGTCCTCGACCGGGATCTGGTACGTGTCCGTGGCGGTGCGGATGAGCTTCCTGGTGAGCACCAGGCGGTCTTCGGGGGCGTCGGGTATCTGCTCCTCGTCGTTCGGCAGCCCGATGACGGCCGCGCCGTACCGCTTTACCAGCGGGAGAATGGTGTGCAGCCGCTCGTCCTCGGCGGTCACCGAGTTGACCAGGGCCTTGCCCTGGTAGGTCCGCAGGCCGGCCTCGAGCACCTCGGGAATCGAGGAGTCGATGACCAGCGGCAGGTCGGTGAGGCGCTGGATGAGCGTGACCGCCTGAACCATGAGCTCCGCCTCGTCGGCGAGCGGCGCGCCCATGTTCACGTCGAGCAGCATGGCGCCGCCGGCGACCTGCTGCGCGACGTCGATCTCGATCCTGGACAGGTCGCCGTCGCGTAGCTGCCGCTGGAAGATCGCCCGCCCGGTCGGGTTGATCCGTTCTCCGATGATCGCGAACGGCTGGTCATGGCCGATGGTGACGGTCCTGGTCGCCGAGGAGACGATGGTGTGCACGAGCCTCGCCCGCTCCTGTCTCGTCCGATGCGGTCTGGGGGGTGGTGGGGTGCCCGGGTGCGCGCTGCCAGTCAGGTGCTGCCCGGTCAGGCGTTGGCGAGGGCGCGGCGGTGGCGGATCAGTTCCTTCGCCTTGACCACGGCGGCGGACGCGTCGGCCGCGTAGCCGTCGGCGCCGACCACGTCGGCGTACTCCTGGGTGACCGGGGCGCCGCCGACCATGACGATGACCTGGTCCCGCAACCCCGCCTTGGCCAGCGCGTTGATGTTCGCCTTGAACATCGGCATCGTGGTGGTGAGGAACGCGGAGAAGCCCACGATGTCCGGCTTGTGCGCTCGTACCGCGTCGACGAACTTCTCCGGTGACACCTGCACGCCCAGGTCGATGACCAGGAAGCCGGCCCCCTCGAACATGATGTTCACCAGGTTCTTGCCGATGTCGTGCACGTCGCCCTTGACGGTGCCCATCACCACGGTGCCGATCGTCTCCGCGCCGGTCTCCGCGAGCAGCGGTCGCAGGATCTCGAGCGCGCCCGCCATCGCCTTGCCCGCGATCAGCATCTCGGGAACGAAGAAGTCACCGCGCTCGAACCGCGCGCCGACCTCCTCAAGCGCGGGGATGAGCGCCTCGTAGAGCAGGGTCTCGGGTCCGAGCCCGCCGGCCAGCCCCTCCCTGGTCAGGGCGAGCACGTCGGGGCCGTTCCCGGTCAGCGTCTTGTCATAGAGCTCGCCGAGCAGTTCTTCGCTGGTCATGCCGAGCTCGCCTTTCTTGAGGTCCGTGGCCGGTGGCCCAGCGCGGACGACAGCCCGGCCGCCTCGTCCACGCAGTGGCGGGCCGTGTTCGCGGCCGTCTCCCTGTTCATCCGCGTGGTGGGCGCGGAGACCGACAGGGCCGCCACCACCGTGCCGTCGTAGCGGAAGACGGGGGCCGCGAACGCGATGAGCCCGCGCTCGAGTTCCTCGTCGGTGACCGCGTACCCGCGGGCGCGGACGGCGGCGAGGTCCGCGCGCAGCGCCGGCTCGCTGGTGACGGTCTTGTCCGTGCACCGCTCGAGCGGGCCGGGCGGCAGCTTGGCCGCGCCGTAGGCGAGCAGGACCTTGCCGAGCCCCGAGGCGTGCAGCGGGACCGGCCTGCCTATCCAGTTGGTGCCGCCGATCAGGTACGTGCAGTCGACCTGGGCGATCTGCTCCACGGCGTTCCCCGCGGCGACCCCCAGGTTGACGGTCTCGCCGGTGGCCTTGCCGAGCCGGTCGAGGAAGGGCTGGGCAACCGCGACGAGCGACGTGTCCGCGCCGCCGCGCCAGGCGAAGCTGACGAACATCTCGCCGGGGAGGAAGCGGCCGTGGTCGTCGCGGCGGACCAGGTGATTGCGCTCGAGGGCGAGCAGCAGCCGCGAAGTCGTCGACTTGGCGAGCCCGGTGACCGTGGTCAGCTCGGTGAACGTGACCGGGTCGGCGGCGTGGACAACCTCCGAGAGCAGGCGCGCAGCCCGGTCCACGGCCTGCGTGCCGTTGGGGTTGCTCATCAGGTGCTTTCCGCCGTCCTCATTCGGCTACTTCCACTTTATGAGACCAAGTTCTACGATGTGGGGGTGTTTGTCAATAGAATGCCGCGCTACGAGATCCTGTCGCAGGACGCGATCCGGGTCCTCGATAAGGGCTGGCGGCGGATCGTCTCCGAAGTGGGCGTGCAGTTCGCCAAGCCCGAGGCGACCGCGCTCTTCGCCAAGGCCGGGCAGCGCGTGGACGGCGAGGTCGTCTACCTGGACCCGGAGTTCGTGCTCGAGCAGCTCGCGAAGGTGCCGCGGGAGTTTGACCTCCAGGCGCGCAACCCCGCCAACAGCGTGCACATTGGCGGCGACCACATGGTGTTCGGCGCCGTCTACGGGTCGCCGTTCGTCCGCGAGGGCAACGTCAGGCGCGACGCCACACTCGACGACTTCCACCGGCTGTGCAAGCTGTCGCAGACGTTCCCGCAGCTCGATACCGCCGGCGGGGTGATCTGCGAGCCGAACGACGCGCCGCTCGACTCGCGCCACCTGGACATGGTGCACGCGCTCGGCACCCTGACCGACAAGATCTACATGGGCAACGTCGTCTCGGGCCCCAACGCGGCCGACACCATCGCGATGACCGAGATCCTGTTCGGCGGCGGCGCCGGGCGCGCGGCGGGCCGGGCGTCGATCGAGCACACCCCGGCCGTGGTCTCGCTCGTCAACTGCAACTCCCCGCTGCGCTGGGACGACCGGATGCTCGACGCGCAGTTCGAGTACTGCGCCGCCAACCAGCCGGTGGTGCTCACCCCGTTCCTGCTGATGGGCGCGATGTCCCCGGTGACGATCCCGGCGGCGCTCGCGCAGCAGCTCGCCGAGGCGTTCGCCGGCATCGCGCTCGCGCAGCTGATCAGGCCCGGCTGCCCGGTGATCTTCGGTTCCTTCCTCTCCAACATCGACATGCAGTCCGGGTCGCCGTCGTTCGGCACGCCCGAGTCGGCGATCGGCCTGCTGTGCACCGGCCAGCTCGCCCGGCACTACGGGCTGCCGTTCCGCACCGGCGGCGGGCTGAACTCCTCGCAGACCGCCGACGCCCAGGCGGCGTACGAGTCACTGATGACCCTGCTGCCCACCTTCCTGGCCGGCACCAACTTCGTCATGCACGCGGCCGGCTGGCTCGAGGGCGGGCTGGTCAGCTGCTATGAGAAGTTCATCATCGACATCGAGCTGCTGCGCGAGCTCCGGGTGGAGTTCACCCCGCTGGAGATCACCGAGGAATCGCTCGCCTTCGGCGCCCACGCGGAGGTCGGGCACGGCGGGCACTTCCTCGGCGCGGCCCACACTATGGAACGGTTCAGGGAGTGCTTCTACCGTCCGATGCTGTCGTCCACCGCGAACTTCGAGCGGTGGCTGCGCTACGGCGGCAAGGACGCCACCGAGCGGGCCGGCGAGATCTGGCGGACGACCCTGGACGGCTACCAGCCGCCGCCCCTCGACGATGCCATCCGCGCGGAGCTGGACGACTACGTCGCGCGGCGCCGCGCTGAGCTAGGCGACTGATCGGGCCCGGCTGCTTTGGGGCAAGTCACAAAGGCAGCCGGAACACCCTTTGTCTTACTAAATCCATGCTCAGCGCCGGATGTATGGTGATTCCTATGAGCAAGCCGCAGACCCCAGGACTCCAGTTCGTGCTGACGCTGTCCTGCCCCGACAAGCCCGGAATCGTCTACGCGGTGTCGAGCTTCCTGGTGCAGCACTCCGCGAACATCATCGACAGCCAGCAGTACGGCGAGCCCGATGGCGGCCTGTTCTTCATGCGCGTGCACTTCTCCGTCCCGCTGCCCGGCAAGCCCACCGCCGAGCTTGAGCGGGACTTCACCTGGGTGGCCGAGGCTTTCCACATGACCTGGCGGCTGCATGACAAGTCGGAGCGGATCAAGACCCTGCTCATGGTGTCGCAGCTCGGGCACTGCCTGAACGACCTGCTCTTCCGGTGGTCGGCGGGCTCGCTGCCGGTCGACATCACCGGAGTGGTCTCCAACCACGAGGTCTTCCGCAGCCTGACCGAGTCCTACAAGCTGCCGTTCCACTACATCCCGGTGACGTCGGACACCAAGCCGGCCGCCGAGGCCAGGCTGCTGTCGATTATCGACGAGACGAGCACCGAGCTGATCGTGCTCGCCCGCTACATGCAGATCCTCTCCAATGAGGTGTGCAAGCGGGTCGAGGGCAGGATGATCAACATCCACCACTCCTTCCTGCCGTCCTTCAAGGGGGCGAAGCCTTACCACCAGGCGCACGCCAAGGGCGTCAAGATGGTCGGCGCGACGGCGCACTACGTGACGCCGGACCTGGACGAGGGCCCGATCATCGAGCAAGGCCTGATGCGGGTGGATCACTCCTACTCACCGGAACGGCTCGTCGAGGCCGGCCGGGATGTGGAGGCCCAGGTGCTCGCCCGCGCGGTCACCTGGCACGCCGAGCACCGCGTCCTGCTCAACGGCAACCGCACCGTCGTCCTCGGGTAACGGGCGAGGTCAGGCCCCTTCCAGGTCGAGACAGGCCTGGCCCGGGTAGAGCGCCGGGTAGGTACCGTCAACCAGCTGGCCCTGGGCCAGCTGGACCAGCGAAGCGGCCGCCTGCTTCCCGTTCTGGCCGGTACTTGACATCCGGGCGGCGACGAGCCCGGCGAAGATGGGGGTGGAGAACGACGTGCCGCTCCACATAGCCATCCCGTCGAAGCGGCGGTGCTCGCCGGCGTGCGGCCATTCGTCGCAGGTGTAGTGTCCCGCGGCGAAGGCGTTAACCAGCTCCTGGCCGGGCGTGTAGACATCCACCCAGGCGCCGTAATTGCTGAAGTCCGCCCGGTGCCGCCAGCTTTCCGACAGGGCACCGACGGAGACCACCCACGGGTAGGCGGCCGGCCACATCAGGCGCGACGTTCCGTCGTTCCCCGCAGGCACGATCACGACGAGGCCCTCGATGTACTGTATGCGTCGTTCGTACAAGTCGTCGAAGGTCTTGAGTGACAGGTCGTTGCGGGTCGCGCTCACGAAGGTGAGCACGAAGATGCCCGGGTTTCTGTCGAGGGCGGCCTCAAGGACCGGCGCAAGGTCGGACTCGAACGCCCCGGTCGCGCTCTCGAATCCCATCTCCACGGACACGGTCGCCTTCGGGGCCATGCAGCACAGGCAGCCGGCGACGAACGTGCCGTGCCCCGCATAGGGACGGATCTGGTCGGTGCCTGGATAGTACGCATCCTCCAGCGTGCCCGTTACCCCGGCGAGCCAGGGGTGGTCCGCGGCGGCGTCCGGCAGCAGGCCGGTGTCCACGATGCTGACGGACACGCCCTCCCCGTCGCAGGCATGACCGGGGTGACGGCATGGCGAATCCCACGCGTGTTCCGGAAACGGAGCCGCGCCCCGCGGCACCTCCGTGGGCTCGGTCGCGGGGCAGGGATACGGGACAGGCCAGAGAACGGCGTCGATCGCGGCCGTGCCGGGTGGGCCGAGTTCGGCGTCCGCGTCGAGGACGTCGAGGAGTTCCGGCACCGGCGGCAGGCCCAGGCCATGCAACCGGATGAGGGTGACCCCGTCCGAGACGGGCCGGAACGCATATCGCCCCGGCCTGGCTTCCCCTTCGATTACCGGGAAGTTCCTGTCGATCGAAGCGGTCACGCGCTGCGCGTCCTGCTGGAAACTGAGGATCGCGTCCTTCCGGTAGAGATAGTTCACGTCGCCAGTTGTCTCCCAGTCACCAGGGAAAACCTCGGCCTCGTCATGGGCATCCAGAATCAGTTGTATCTGCGCTCGCAGACACGGGTCCACTGGCATTACCCCTCCTAATTCTTGCCAGGTAATTCTGTCGACTGGCTGCTTCTCGATATTTACGATTGATTGATGTCGTCACGCACGGGGGTGCCACGGTGACGCAGAATGCTGATGAATTGCTTGCCCGGGCGCTGTCCAAGCCGTCCGAAGCGCTTTCCGCCGCCCGCGACACACTGGCGCGGGGCCCGCAGGCGGCTGAGGCCGCGACTGCCCATCAGGTGATCGGCGTGGTGCTCAGGCACTTCGGCGATATCGACGAGGCCATCGGCGAACTTCGCACGGCGCTCCGGC
>Ga0207664_10001574_pt1 | contig 14980 bp, 16 predicted proteins | sample LARL83metaG_FD_184349 | JGI IMG/M metagenome (GOLD analysis project Ga0207664, IMG submission 184349) | Corn, switchgrass and miscanthus rhizosphere microbial communities from Kellogg Biological Station, Michigan, USA - LAR L8-3 metaG... | ecosystem: Host-associated > Plants > Roots >... | reverse complement strand
CCGCGGCCACCACGCCCTGCACCTTGGCTGTCATCCCCGCTCTTCCTCCGTTCGGGTGATCCCCCACCGCCGCCGGCTGTGGCGGGACAGTGATCACGGGCACTCTTCATACCCGCTGCATAGTTGCGGCCCAGGATATGGCCAACCCGGCCAGCCAGGCTTGTTTCACCGGGGAGCGAGGAATCCCCGGGGAAACCGCGACGGACCGGAGGGCCGTTCATGTCGACCTGGATACTGCTCAACTTCGCCTGGGGCGCGCTGTTCGTGGTGGCCGTGGTGGGGATCCCGCTCTGGTTGGTGATCGCGCGACCGGACACCGGGCCGCGGCGCGCGGCAGCGCCCCCGTCGTACGAGCGTCGCACGTCAGCGTCGTCCCGCCAACCCAGCCCACGCTCGCCGCGAGTGGCCGCGGCGGCCGGGGCTGGACAGCCGACCCGCGGGCGGCCGGCCGGTGTCAGCTAGCGGCTTTGTCCCGGCGCGGCGCCTCGACCGGCCGGGCGGCCGCAGGCCGCTCGACGGCGGCCTCGTCCTGACGCGGCGGGCCGGCGGGCAGGCCGGGCGCGGTCAGCTTGTCCGCCGTGCCCAGGCTCCCTTTCACCGAATCCAGGATGGTCATACCCTGAGCGACCAGCCCCGCCGCGATCTCACTCAGGCCGTCGGCGCCGTTCAGCACGTTGATGTTGGCGCCGGCCAGGCCGGCCGCCGCCTCCTTGACGATCTGCGGCAGCTGGTCGATCAGCGTCCGGTCGAGCGCGACGCGGTTGTGCGAGGCCGCCGCCTCGGCCAGGATCTTCGTGCGCTCTGCGTCGGCCTGAGCCAGAGTGCGGACCTTCTCGGCTTCGGCTTGGGCAGGCTTGACCACTTCGGCCACCAGCTGCTGCTGCCGCAGCGCGGCGTTGCGCTCGGCCAGCTTGGTCTGCATGGTGAGGACTTCCTGCTGCGCCTGCGCCTGCGCCAGCGGACCGGCCTGAGACGCCTCGGCCTGGGCCTTGTCCACCTCCGCCTTGTATTCGGCCTGCACGACGGCGGTCTGCCGGGCAAACTCGGCTTGCTTACGCTGTGACGCCTGCTGGGCCTCGGCCGCGGCCTGGTCGGCCTGCGCCTGGGCGACCTTGGCCTGCCGCTGGATGGCGGAGACGTGCGGGGCGGCCATCGCGTCGATGTATCCGGTTCCCATGTCGTCGATCGACTGGATCTGCAGCGAGTCGACGGTGAGCCCGATCTTGGCCATCTCCCCCTTTGAGCCGTCGAGCACCTCGGTGGCCAGCTTCTGCCGTTCCGTGACGATCTCCTCGACGGTCATCGAACCGACGATCGAGCGCAAGTGCCCGGAAAAGATGCGCCCGGTGAGCACGGACATCTGATCTTGGTCGGACAGGAACCGCTGACCTGCGTTGACGATGCTCTCATCGTCGTTTCCCACCTTGAACGCGATGATCGCGCGGACGTTGACCGAGATGCCCTGCCCGGTGACGCAAGTCTCCTGGACCTCGGCCTCCCGCATGGCCAGCGACAGCATGCCGACCCGGCGGATGAGCGGGTTCACGAAGGCGCCATGCCCGACCACAACCCGGAACGGCACGCCGCTCCTGGAGCGCCTTCCTCCGGAAATCAGCATGGCCTGGTCGGCCGCGGGGACTCGATATCCGAACATCGCACTATCTCCTTAGCGTGGTCGTCCCCCCCCCGCTGCGCGGCGCCAGACCCGCTGGTGCGCGCCTGTTGGCTCTACCCCATGTCATCACCAGGGTCCGGCGCGCCGTCCCATTCGATCACATCGACCGCTCGCGCGCCGCGGGACTCGATGACCAGGACGGTCGCGTTCTTAGCCAGGGGCTCGTCGGACCAGGCAATGTAGGTCTCGGTGCCGCCGCGGACCCGGACGAGCACCTCCCCGGGACCCCCAGGCCCTCGCGTTCCGAGCGTGAGCACGCCGACGCGGCCGATCGGTGCCGTGTCCCGAACCACCGGGTGCCACCTCTCCTACCACCTCAGCCTGGAGAGCACCACGATATCCCCGAGGCGACGGCGCAGCGCTCGCAGGCCGCGCTCGCCTTCGGCAGGCCGCCTGAGCCGACACTAGGCTCACAGAGGTGATCGAGATCATGAGGTTCCGGCTGGCGCCGGGGTGTGACGAGGCCAAGTTCGTCGCTGCCGACCACCAGCTACAGCAGGAGTTCGCCTATCAGCAGCCAGGCCTGCTGAGGAGGACGACAGCGCGAGGCGCGCACGGCGACTGGGTGGTCATCGACCTATGGCGCTCGGCCGCAGACGCTGACGCCTGCGCCGCCCGCTGGGACAGCGATCCCGTAGTGGCTGCGTTCATGGCCCTGGTGGACGCATCCTCGGTGACCAGCGAGCGCTTCCAGCAGCTGGACTAGTGACGAGACGCTGCTCACTGCTGGACGAGGACCCAGCGGGTTGCCCTCCGGGTCCTGCACGGTGGCCAGTGTCGGCCCGTTCGGCACCTGGAACGGCTCGGCCACGTCCAAGGCCCAGCGGCACGGCCGTACGGATGGAGGTGGCCCGGCGACAACGCCAGCAGAACGCGTTGGGGTCGGGCGGCCGTTCTCGCGCAGGCTCGAAACGGCGCGCTGGATCACTCGAGCCGCTCTCCGACCGGGTTTGAGCCGACGGGTCAGAGCCTGGTGAGCTTGGGGTACGGCTCGTAGATTCGCTCGGTGCGGTCACCGAAGTCGACGAGCACCGCGGCCTCGTCCACCTCGATCACGCGGCCCAGGCCGTACCGGTCGTGAGTGACCTGATCGCTGAGCGCGAAGGTCTTGACCGGCCGGACGACGGCTGGGGTGTTGAAGGGACTTCCTGGCAGAGGACGCCGCTGGGGGGCGCGGGCTGGCTTCATCACTTCCAGTATGCGCCCGTGAGCCCCCGGTTGCGCGACGGACGCGGCGGAAAGTCGCGGACATTTGGTGACGATGCGACAGGTGCGGCTGGCAGCGGCCGCATTGTGCGGCCGCACCGACCGCTCGGCCGCCCGGCGAACCCTGTCCGCGTCGGATGAAGGCGAGCGCAGCGAACCTCGCGGCCGAGTATGACTCGCGTTCGGGTGCTTGGGGGGCCGCTGCCGTCGCGGCTGGCCGCTATCCGGACAGGATCAATTCAGACTGAGCGTTCGAACGAATGTGCCTGGGACTGGTCAGGTCTTCACTTCGGATCGTACATATGTTCTAATAGCCTGCATGCTGCAGACCAGCTCCCCAGCAGGCAGTTCGCGCCGCCTACCCTGCCGCTCCGGCGCCATCGGGCAGGTGCCGAGTCTGCCGTTGCCAGACCGTAATGATCATCGCAGGCACTCCGCACGCGCCGCAACCGGCCGGCCAACCGTCTCCCGAGCCAACCCAGGTCAGGGGCAAGGATGAAAACGCACGCTGAATACAACGGAAAGGTCAGGAGCCAGCGCCTGGCTGACTTGCATGACAAGACGGCCGAGCTGGAACGGCAGCTCTCCGATGCGCGGATCTCGCTCGAACAGGAGCTCGCCGAGTCCACGCGGAGCGAGCATTCCGGCGCGCAAGTCAATTACCCGGATGAACGCACGCAGCGGCTCCTCGACTACGGTCGGCCCAGCGCGCCTCGTCGCGGATCCTGGCGCCGGAAGAAAATGGCAGCCGGAACCGCGGCCGTGGCCGCGCTTGTCGTGCTCGCCGCGCTGGTCTTGGCCCACAACGGCGCCTCCTGGCCGGCCAGCGTGAAATCCGTGCAGAGCGAGGTCCCTCGAGCCTGCAAGAATCCCGACGTGAAGGCTGAGCCGACTCAGCTCAATTTCGCCTGCGGGGAGCACACGCAGCAGATTCTCTGGGTACTCGCCTTGCTGACCAGCGACAACAACCCCAACTTCGCGAGCGCGAAGACCGGCCGCGTGGGCCTGGAACCGATCGCTCCAGCCCAGGGGGGAGCGGTGGCCTGGACGCTGAACCTGCATCACCCGTACGACCCGACCAATGCCATGGATAGCCTGCAGGTCGCCGCGCGGGCAATCAACAACATCATCGGCGGCGCCACCTTGACCAAGGCAAACGGACAGCCGGACGTGCAGCCCGGGCTGGAGAGCAACGCAGGGAACTGCCAGCGCTACACCGGCTCGGCCGCGCTTTCTTCGCGTCAGGGCTACCCGAAACTCTGCGCCAGGCCGATCACCACGTCGGCCGGACAGGCCGCGCTGGTCAGCGACGTCTACCGGAAGTGGGTCGTGGGCGCCGCTCCCAGCGCGGCTCAGGACGCGGCCGTGCTGTTCCAGAACGCCAAGAACCCGGGCGACCCGCGTGTGCAGGCCATCCTCAAGCGCCTGGCCGCCCGCGGGCCCCAGCCGTAACCCACACGCGCATCACCCTGCTTCCCCGGTGCGAACAAGAGATGAGGTGAGCAGATGCAATCCGCCAACAAGCCGCGCTGGCAGCAGATGACTGCGCTGGTCAGCCTCGGCACTGGCGGAGCAATGACAGGTTTTTCACTGATCCCGGGCAGCACGGCGGCCGATCTCGCGTCGCCCACGAACGCGCACATCCGCCTTCTGGCCCAGCAGCAGAACATGCAGCCTGCGGCGAGCGCCGAGGCGCCATTGCGCTCGGCCATCGTGAACGTGGCCCACTACTACCTACGGATGGCCCAAAGCAAGAGCCCCCAGGAGATGGAATCGCTCATCTGGCAGCACGACAGCATCGACGGGGCCGACCACGGCCCATCCTGCGCCGCGTTCGCCAGCCTGACCCTGGAGCAAGCCGCACAGGTGGTCGGCCAGCAAAGCTGGGTCACCGGCGGGAGCTCGTACCCGTGGCCCCTGCATCCCTGGGTGGACGCACGGGTGGACCCGAATCCGGCCTCACTAGGGATCACCTCGATCCTCCAGGATGCGCAGGCACACCATCGGTGGCATCCGCTCGGCGATGGCTACCAGCCACTACCGGGCGACTGGGTGCTCTTCGATGGCCACGTCGAGGTCGTCACCGGCTACTCGGGCGGGGTGCTGCATACGATCGGTGGCGACTCGCTCCCGAACTTCTCGGTCAATGCCCACGAGTACCCGGATCCGCTGGGTGCTCAAGGCGTGGCCGGCTTTGTCAACAACGGAACGCTGGCAGCCAACGCCAGCAAGACCGGCCGCAGCCACGCGCACGTGACCGCCGCGGGTGCCGCGCGGCGCCATCATCATCCGGCTCCGGGGCAGGCGGCGATACCGGGCGTACCGGCAGCGCAGGGCGCGGGGCACGGGGCCGGCCACAGCGCGCAAGGCGCGGCAGTCTCGGCGGTGCCCGCGGCGCACGGAGGTGACCGTTCCACCGGGTCCACCGGGTCAGCCGAGACCCACGCTGGCCGTCCAGGGCAAGCGCACCTATCCCCGGGTGCGGGCGTACCGCGGCAGGGGACACTGGCCGATGCTGCCGCGCCTGACGTTCCGGGCGCGGGCGCCTCGGGCCTGGTGGCGACGCTCCAGGCGGCCCGACGCGGCGCCGCGTCGATCCCCGGACTACTGCAGAGCGCGCACCACACGTCCGCCGGTGGGTCCTTGTCGTCGGGCGCGCACTACCGGCGGCACCAGCCGCCTTCGGTCGCCTCATCGATTCCCGCCTCCCAGGGCCAGCAGGCCTTCATCAAGGCCGTGGCCGAGGGTGCCATGGCTACCCAGCGCAAGTACGGGGTCCCCGCCGCGGTGACGATCGCCCAGGCCATCGACGAGTCCGGATGGGGGCAGAGCTTCCTGGCTACAAAAGACCACAACCTTTTCGGCATCAAGGGCAGTGGCCCGGCAGGCAGCGACATGCAGCCCACGCAGGAGGTGATCAATGGTCAGGCCGTGTCGCAGATCGCATCGTTTCGCGTCTATCACAGCATGGCGCAGAGCATCGAGGATCACGGCCGGCTGCTCGCCAGCGGTGGCCCATACCAGCGGTCCATGACCCTGGTCCATGATCCCAACGCGTTCGCGTCCTCTCTCACGGGCGTATACGCCACCGATCCCAGCTACGGAGCCAAGCTGATCAGCCTGATGCAGCGATACAACCTGTACCGCTACGACCACGCGGCGAACACTGCCGCACCGCGCGCAGCCAAGGCAACACGCACGCAGCAAAGCAGCGCTCCGCGCGCGTCGGCACCGAGCGCGGACATTCCCGGCGCGCCCGCACCGGCCGCAAAGTCGCCGCGTTCTCGCGCCGCTCGCACGCCGGCGCCTGCCTCGCCCTCGCCTAACTCGTCGCCACCAAGCACGTTGTCGCCCGCCTCGCCGACTCCTACGCCGCCAACACCTACCCCGTCCGCGCCCACTTCTCCGGCCCGCAGGTCGCCCGCACCGACGTCCCCGGCACTTCAATCCCCGCCACCGACGACACCAGCACCCTCCGGTACACGCCCGACCGGTGCCGCGCCCACGCCGACGCGGACGCGGGTCGCCTCGCCGCCGGCGGCAGCACGCACCAAGGCACCAGGAAAGCGGGCCGCGCAGCCTGGGACGCCCCAGTCGCCGGACATCCCGGGGGTGGCGCAGCCAACCGCGCCGCGAACTCCAGGCGCCTCGGCGTCGGCCGGCTCGCACGGCGCCAGTCAAGGCCAGGGCGTACGATTCAGCGCGCACCGGCCGGCGCCTAGCACGAGCCCGACAACTCAAGCCTGGTCCGCCCGGCGGCTGTCGGGTCTGGCCCGGCACCACCCGCGGACCGTCGCGGGGCACACCGCGGTCCTGGTGGCCAACAGGTATCAGACGCACATCCCCCCGTCGGTGAATCAAGACTTCACGACGATGGCCCGAGGCCCGCTGACTCAAGCCGAGCCGCTGTACAGAGACATCGCCGACGAGGCGGGCGTCGGCTGGCAACTGCTCGCCGCGTGCGACTGGATGCAATGCCAATCCCAGCCGCGCCTTTCGCCGGTGCACGGCGAAAAGCTGGGCACGGTCAATGCCGACGGCACTGCGTACCAGACAAAATCCGGCGCGCTCGAACAGTGCGCTCACGACCTCGTACAGCTCGCCCGCGCCGTATACGGAATTGACCTGACCGGTCAGGAGCAACTTTCGGTCCGGGATCTCGCCAACGTCTTCGCCGCGTTCCGGTGGGGCGGGCTGCTGAAGGCGCACCATATATCCGCGATGGAATTCCCCTATTCCGTCGCTGGCCTGACCGTTCAGCATACAAATATGCGGTGGCCCAAGATTGCTGAACGCAATGCGCCAGATAAGCCAGGCGCGCGATTCCGCCTGCCATTCGGGGCGGTTCCGGTCATGCTCAACCTCAACTATCCGGCCACGATCTAGGTGTCCGGCGCCGAGCAGAAAGGAGGGTGGGTCGCGTGATCCGTTGGCTGTTCTGCCTGCTGGGCTGCTCACGATGAACCGGCGAGCGCGGCGGGCCTCCGCCTGGGCCGGGGCCGGTGATCGGCGCCAGTCCGGGTATCCAGGGGCGCTGTACGCCGATCCCCAGGACCCCCCTGGCACCTGGCCGGACGGGCCTGGTTCGCAGCGGTCATGGTCTCAGCGGGCAGGCCCTACCGCGCCCGTTGAGCGCCCTCGGCGCCGGGGACCGGGGCCGCCCGGACGCCGCCGCATCCCGCTGTGGGTCAAAGGCGGCGCCGCGGTGGTTCTCGCCGGGCTGATATTCCGCCGGGCGATCGCGTCGGTGATCCTCATGGCGCTGTCCGCTAGCTTGCATTTCCTGGGCTTCAATGTCCATCTGCCGGACATCAAATTCGCCTGGCCCTGGCAGACCATCACCGCGGGCACGACGACGAACACCCAACTGGGCCCCTGGGTACTGCAGAAGATCGAGGGCATCTCGAAGCCCGCGCTCGGGCAGGCGAACTTCAACTTCCTCTTCACGCACAAGGTGTCGAAAGACATGGGCCCGCTGCCGTGCTGGTACGCCAGCACCTTCCATGCCGTGGGCCGCGCGTCCGCCACCGTCGACCTCAACCCGGGACCGGCCTGGTGGAAGCGGGCCAGCAATCATTACCAGCTGCAGGTGGCCAGCCGCCCGCGCCCAGGCAGGCCCGGCCGGGTGGCCGTCACGATGGTCCTGCCGCCGCCCCAGCTTCCGCAGTCGGCGCACGACGTAACCATCGACAACATCCCCTCGGCGCCGGTGACCACCCAGCACAGCTGGACCTACCCCGGGCTCGGCTGCGGGGTTCTACTGCGCCCTCAGTTCCCGGCCTCCGTTCTGTACGCCGAGGCCCAGCAGATCGCGTTCTACCGGTCTCGGCATGACCCCCAGATCACCCGCCCGCTGATCGCGACGGCCGAGAGCCAGGCCGCGCAGACCATCCGGGACAACTTCATCCAGCCGGCCGTGAACGCCTTCAACTACCGACTCGACCGGTTCACGCTGCGCTGGGCCGCGCGTTAACCGGCCAGGCCAGGCGCCGGGACGCCACGCGGTGCCGCACCGGTGGCGCAACGGAAAGTCAAGCCCGCGAATGCTCTCCGGCGGACCCGCGTTCACCTGGGGCTAGGCTGGGTTGCAGTGGCCGTTCTGAACCGATGCCCTCGCGTCATTGCGCCTCGCGATGGGATACTGCGGAGGTGAAGTGACTTGGGGCGCCGGGCGGAGCGGATGCAGATCGACGAGCGCGTACGCGAGGCGCATCTGGAGCATTTCTGCCCTGGTGGGGTGGGGGTTCCGGTGACCAGCTCTCGCCCGATCGGGCTCGGCCTCGAAGACACCGCCGCTGCGGCGCCGGACGGTAACGCGGCGCGTCCCGTCGGACAGCGATGCGAGCGCTGCGGACGGCTCATCGCACCCGGCCAGGACGCCCGCAGGCGCGTGACCGGGCCGTGGGTACACGAGAACTGCCCGGCGCGCAGGTGATCGCACGGCGAACCGCTCCACACCGCGGACGGTGAGGACGCAACGAGATCGGCACGGCTCCGTACGGTACTTTCCGTCAGACTTCCCGTCAGCAGGTTCGCTGCCGCAGGGTCGCTGTGGCGCGCCAGGGGTGCTCGCCGGTTCAGATTCCTTCCCCGCGAGGAGGGGCTGTGGCCGTCGCCCCGATCAGGGCGAACACGAACATGACCACGAATCCGCCGTAGAAAGTGAAGAAGGCGGCTCCCAGGGCCGGCCCCAGAATCAGGAGGCATAGGGCCCACGCGACGACTTTCTTGCCCGCCGGCCTCCTCGACAGTCCCGGCATTATCGCTGGCGACGGTGTGACGATCAGCCCGGCAGGGATGTCAGCCGTGAGAGCGGTCAGCTCCGCGTACGTCCGTGACGCGAGCACCTGGCCGGCGCGCACGTACAAGTCGTCCCGGTCCAGCAGGCCATACACGAACGCTCTCTTCAGCGCCTCGATCACTTGCTCGCGGTCAGCGTCGGATGCCCGCAGGTGGCCACGGGCCGTCATCCCCGCCCGCCTCGGGTGCCACGCCCCTGCCATCACCAGCGTCTCCTTACCGCACAACGACACGAAAAGCCTAACCCGGCCGCGCGGCACAGATCGTCTCGGTTAGATATCGAGACCAGCACTGGCCGAGCGCAGCGGCGGGGGCCGGGCCGCGCACCCGGCCATGCGACGCGGCAACCGCTCCCGGCGCTCACCAGGCCTTGGCCGACGTAGCTCCGGTAGCCGCGATGTGCGTAGCGTTGGGTTCATGCTGGCCCCACTGACACTGCTCCCGATGCCCACGTTGCGGGGGGAGCGCGTGATCGCGCGAGAACCGCGGGATTCGGATGTCGATGACCGGCTGCGTCATCCCATCGATCCCGAGGAGGAGGACGGCTACGGCTCGTCGTGGCGGCGGGAGTGGGACGGCCGCCGCTACCACACCCGGGAGTACCTCACCGCCCGCCGCCCTCCGCCGGATCCCGGCGCCTACGCCTGGGCGATCGAATACGACGGCCATTGCATCGGCAGCGCCGGGCTTCGCGTGGAACCCGATCAGCACTGCGCCACCTACACGGTGGGCCTGTTCGTCGCCGCCCTGTGCGGCCGGGGACTCGGCCGCGAGGTCACCCGCCTGATATTGGCCTGGGGGTTCGACGTGCTCGGCGCGCACCGCGTTCAGCTGGAGGTGCTGGCCAGCAATGGTCGTGCCATCAACTGCTACCTGGCCTGCGGTTTCGTCCGGGAAGGCATCCGCCGTGAGGCCGAGCTGTACCCCGACGGCTGGAAAGACTTCATCATCATGGGTGTGCTGCGCGACGAGTGGCGGCAGCGCCACTCACCGCGACGCCGCTGACCGCTGCCGAGAAAGCCGACTCCATCCGTACGTCGTGCTCATCGATATGCAATGGCCGGGGGCGGTAACCGCGTGGTCGTATGGGCAAATCCGTGGCCTCCGGTCACGCAAGATCGCTTATCGGGAACCACGAGGGCCGATCGCCGTCAGATGCAGAGGAGACGCCAATGTGCGACACGGAGCGGCAGAACGCGGCGGGAAAGGTGCTCTGGCACTTCACGATGTCGCTGGACGGCTTCGTGGCGGGACGGAACCATGCGATGGACTGGATGACGGGATTCTCGTTGCGTCCGGGGCTGGTCGGCGAGTACGTCGAGACGACTGGCGCCGTGCTGGCCGGCCGGGCCGGGTGGGATGTGGCCAGCGAAGGTACGGACCATGGTCATCGCCCCTACGGCGGCGCCTGGGCCGGGCCGGTCTTCGTGCTGACGCACCATCCCGAGGACGCAAAGCCCGCCGAGGGCGTTACCTTCCTGAACTGTGACGTGGCCGAGGCGGTGCGGATCGGGCTTGATGCCGCAGGCGGAAAGAACCTCGAGGTGTTCTCGCCCACGATCGGACGGCAGCTCCTTGAACGCGGCCTGATTGACGAGATCGACTTGCACCTGGCGCCGGTGCTGCTCGGTGAGGGGATCCGGCTCTTCGACAATCCTGGTGGCCGGCCGGTCCACCTGGAGCGGGTGAACGCCACAGAACCGGCTGAGGCGGTGAACGTGCGCTACTACCCGGTCAGCTAGCAGCCCCTCCGGTAGCCCGGCCGGGCAGCCCGCCCCCGGATGCCGAGGGTCCGGATGGATCACCGGACTGTGATCCCGGCTGCTTCACATCGGGTGGCGGCACCTGTATCTGCAGCAGCGGCAGCATGCGACCGGGAATGGAGGCAGAGGGCGTTGCGCCGATGCGCTGAGCGCCCATGGCACGGTAAAAGCCCTCGGCACCCGGATCGGAACCAATGCGAAGCGCGACGAACCCGGCCTTCTGAGCGGTCGTCATGGCGTGCTGCCATAGGCGACGGCCCACGCCAGTACCGATCCATTCGGGCTCCACCCACATGTTGCCCAGCTCGCCGACGGGCGGGTGCCCGTCCACGCTGTAAAAGCCGAGGATCTGACCGGCTGCCTCGGCCACCACGATGCACCGGCCAGGTACCTCATCAGGCCGGATAGTCAGCTCCGCCCGGCAGGAGTCCAAAAAGACCTGGTCATAATCCCAGTACCCCTTCGATCGCAAAGCCAGCTCGCTCACCAGGTCCGCTTCGGCGGGCCGGGCTGGCCGGAGCCGTATTTCCGCCACCGGTGCATCATGACATCGCTACGCCCGCCGCTCGTGCACGAACCCGTGCACGAGACTCGCGCCTGGACCGCGACTCAGCACAGGCCAGCCCGGTGCAGTCGTTCCCGGGCCTCGTCTTCGGCCAGGCTGACGAGTGGCTGCCCGGCGGCGTACTCCTTCTTGGCGTCGAAGGCCCGCGTCCACACACCCACCGCCCAGCAGCGCTGCACCTCGTCGCGGCTGAACGGCCGCCCCCGGGCGGCGCCATAGGCGTCGAGGAAGTCGCCGGTCTCGGTCACCGTGGCCGGCGCCGGGTAAATGGCCGCGGCCAGGCCGGCGATGACCGCTTCGCTGTCGGTGATGAGGCTGTCCCAGTCGTAGGCCACCAGCAGCCGGTTACCCTGCCAGCGGAGGTTGTCGGTAAACCAGTCGCCGTGCCCGATGATGGCCTGATCGTGTCCTTCCCACAGCCTCTGCCGGGCGGCCTGCCCCGCCGCGTCGATCCAGTCCGGCCCGCTCACCTGGTTCAGGTCGACGTCTTGGTCTTCGGGCCAGGGCCACAGCCCTCCCGCACCGTGGTTCCAGGCGGTCCACGCCGGAGCGGGCGCGAGCGAGGGCACTTCTTCCGGAGCCGGGGCGAGGTGGACCAGTTGCGCGAGCGCAACAGCGAACGGCTCAGCGTTGCGCCCGGAGCTGGGCAGCATGGCCCCGTCCGGCACGTGGCTTTCCGCGGTGGCCTGGTACTCGCCGAACGGTGCCGGGCCAGCAAGCGGCTGCGGACACGGATAGCCGGACTCAAACAGGCGCCGTTGCACCTCGGTGCACGCGGCGATCCGTGCCTCAGGAGGACGGACCTTCACCACAACCTCGCGACCGTCTGCCAGCCGCGCTCCGACTACCCGTGCGAGGTGACCAGTCCGGAACAGCTCCGCCTCCGTCGGGCTACCCAGATGCAGCTCGCACCACGCGGACAGGCTCGCCGGATCAGCCACGGGAAGTTCGAACGCCATCCGCTCATTGTCACCGTACCGTTGCCCTTCGGTGCGCTCGGCCGACAGTAATCACCCCTGTAACTGAACCCGCGACCCATGGCGCTGTGCAGCTCTGCCCTGGCAGGCTGCTAATGCTCTTGCTCGGCGTACGGAACGCCGTCTCCGTTGCCGGGGTTATAGTCCCCGACCGTGGTGCAGGACAGACAGGCCAGGCACGAGACTCCGTCGCGGATTTTCACAAAGACCAGATGATGGCTAACCCATAGCAGTGCGGCGCTGCCAATCCTCGCGGTCACCGAGATCGGCACCCTCCGATGATGGCTATCTCGCGGTCTCGGAGCGGGCGGCCGGGCAGCTGCTCGACGGCCTCAATGAACCCGGATGCGCGCCGTGATCCCCGGCCCGCTGGCCGCGCTGGATACCATCCGCCAGATCGACGTGTCAGGTAGCCGGGGCTACAGCATCTGGGCGCCCAATGGCACCGGCCCGGCGGCCAGCTGGCCGGACGCTCTGCTGGCGATGGACCAGGAGACCGCGCTGCCGTGGCAGCAGGGAGGGCGTGGTAGTTGTGGATTACCCGCTGGCGGTCCCAGACTCGATCAGGGTCTTGCCACCGCCGCCGCTGACGGCGCGGTCGCCTACGGCGGTGCACACCGCCGCCGTGGCGCAGGACACGCCCGGCAGCTCGCTGTCGCCCCCAGGGTGGGGGCTGGGTACCCTCGTCCAACTGGTGCCGTTCCAGGACTCGATGAGTGTCACGATCCCCGTCCCGTTGGTGTCGTAGTAACCCGCGGCGGTGCACGCGGCCGCCGAGGCACAGGACACGCTGAGGAGGGTGTTATCGGTTCCGGGGTTGGGGCTGGGCACTACCGACCAGCTGGTGCCGTTCCAGGACTCGACCAGGGTCCCGCGGCCGGTGGTGCCCCCGTAGCCCACGGCGGTACATGCGGTCGCCGAGACACACGACACGCCCTCGAGGACGTTGCCGCTCCCGCCGGGGCTGGGCACCACCGACCAGCTGGTGCCGTTCCAGGACTCGACCAGGGTCCCGTTGCCGGGGTTCCCGAAGCCCACGGCCGTGCACGCAGTCGCCGAGACACACGACACGCCTTTAAGGACGCTGTCGCCGCTGGGGTTGGGGCTGGGCACCACCGACCAGCTAGTGCCGTTCCAGGACTCGACCAGGGTGTTTATGGTGATGCCGCCGGTGCCGGTGTAATAGCCCACCGCCGTGCACGCGGCCGCGGACACACATGACACGCCATAGAGCGCCTGTGGCGTCCCGGAGTTGGGGCTGGGCACCACTGACCAGCGGGTGCCGTTCCAGGACTCGACCAGGGTCTTGGGGTCGCGGCGGTTGTAGTAGCCCACCGCCGTGCACGCGGCCGCCGACACACACGACACGCCATAGAGGAAGTTGAGGCCCTTCTGGTTGGGGCTGGGCACCACCGACCAGCGGGTGCCGTTCCAGGACTCGACCAGGGTCCTGGTAGCGCCGCCGCCGGTGGGCTCGTAGCCGCCGACAGCCGTGCACGCGGCCGCCGACACACACGACACGCCGTCGAGGAAGTTGAGGAGGCCGATCCGGTTGGGGCTGGGCACCACCGACCAGGTCAGGGTCTGCGCGCTCGCCGGGGCTGAGGCGCCCAGCAATACCAGCCCGGCCAGCACGGCACCGGCTGGCAGCCTGCTGCCCGCGAGCAGGAAGCGCCGGGTGCGCCGATCTGACCCGCCAGTTACCCACCCCAGGATTCCCACGGCTACCACCTGCCTCTGCGGCGGCCGCGGAACACGAAGCCGCGCTGGCTCTCACCCTCACGCTGTCGCCGCTAGCGGGCGTTCGGCTGGACCATGCGTAGCTGCCTGGCCCTGACTGAGCGCCTGTTGGTATGACGCACAGTCATGGTTCCAGGTTGACGCCGTGGCCGGGTCCGAACCCCCCCATTCCCAGCCTCCAGGTGCAAGCGGATCAGCAACGGCGGCAGACGGTGGCTGATGACGTTCTCTGCTTCCTCTACTGCCTCGGCGAGGGCTGTCGCCAAGGCGGGCAGCCGTTCGGCAATCGTCCTCGACCCGCTCACCCTGACGCTGCTGCGCTCGCATGTCGAGATGCTGAGCCGTGAGCGAGCCGAGTTCGGCTCCGGGTACGACGATTCCGGGTGGCTGTTCTGCTGGGAAGACGGCCGCCCGGTACACCCGGATACGATCACCAGCCGGTTCCGCAAGATCGTGGAGTCAGCCGGCCTGCCGAAGATCAATCTTCACGACGTGCGGCACAGCTACGCGACCGTGGGGCGAGACGCGAAGATCGACCGGAAGGCGCTCAGCGAGCGGATCGGCCATTCTGATGTGGCCTTCACGATGCGGCAGTACGTGCAGACCGACTTGGACGTGCACCGCCAGGTCGCGACCGCGCTGACCGAGCTGATCTTCGGCGGCGTTGTGCTCGCCGCGGAATCCTCTGCAGTGCGAGCTAAGGGTCCCGATGTGCCAGCCTGAACGAGGCTGAACGAGGCTGAACGAGGCTGAA
>Ga0207664_10001572_pt1 | contig 14984 bp, 10 predicted proteins | sample LARL83metaG_FD_184349 | JGI IMG/M metagenome (GOLD analysis project Ga0207664, IMG submission 184349) | Corn, switchgrass and miscanthus rhizosphere microbial communities from Kellogg Biological Station, Michigan, USA - LAR L8-3 metaG... | ecosystem: Host-associated > Plants > Roots >... | reverse complement strand
TTGACTTTGCATCATTGTATGGTACTATAATGGAAAAAAAGAATATTTCAGCTGAAACTATTCTATGTAATTGCTGTCCTGATTCAGAAAACAAAGTACCAGAACTGAACTATCACATTTGTAAAAGAACAGGTATTGTTCCACAAACACTGAAAATATTACTAAAGAAAAGAAAATTGTATACAGAATTACTTGCAAGAGGACAAGATAACAAATCAAATATCTATGAAGCAAGAAAATCTGCCCTGAAATGGATACTTGTTACATCATTTGGTTATCTTGGATTTAACAATGCCAAGTTTGGCAGAATTGATGCACACATGGCAGTCTGTGCATTTGCAAGACAGATCCTGTTGCAAGCTGTGAGAATTGCTGAACAAAATGGTTTCCAAGTCTTGCATGGAATTGTGGATTCATTATGGCTTTACAAAAAAGGTTCTACGAGAAGAGAGCATGAACAACTCAGGGATGAGATTGTACACGCCACTGGTTTTGATATGTCACTTGACGTATACAAGTGGCTAGTTTTTCTGTCATCAAAGGAGGATGAGATGGTACCTGTGGCGAACCGATATTTTGGTGCCTTTGATACTGGGAAATTGAAGATTCGAGGCATAGAAACTAGAAGACATGACACTCCCATGTTTTTCAAAAAATGTCAGATGGAGATTTTGAGTTTGATGGCAACTGCTGAAAACATATCTAAAGTAAGGGAAATGATGCCTCAGATAGTCGGAATATATGAAAAATACCATAAAATTCTAGAAGATCAAGATGTGCATATGAGAGAACTGTCCTTTACAACAAGGATATCAAAAGATGTTGAAGATTACAACATGAATTCCATTCGAAAAGATACAATGATCCAACTAAAAGAAGAAGGCGAATCCATCAAGGCAGGGCAGAAAATCGAGTACGTTATAACAGATTATTCAAGAAAGACAAAACGGTCTGTACCGTTGAAGATGGCAGGAAGCAAATATGATGTAAAGCGGTATGAAAAATTACTTGTAGAATGTTGTAATACTATAACAAGACCGTTTGGATATACTAAAATAATTTGATTATTTCTCAATATTGTCATGAAAATGTTATGCCCTTATGATTCAGAAACAACTTGGAGTGCTATTAGGGAATCAGTTGAGGAAAATAAAGGCGAGATAAAAGCTACAAGAGCAAATGAACAAATCGATGGAAAAGTCCACAAACTGATTGGTGGTGGAGATTTCAGTATCAAAGTGTTTGAGGAAGGACAAAATACCGTCGTAAGCATGAATACTGATTCAAAAGCTTTTGCAGAATTCTTTAATTCGATGAAAAAAAGATTGCCGAATTGTTCTGATATTACAGAGGAATATCAAAAAAAATTCTGTTTAATTTGCAAGAAGAAACTTGGCATAATGAAGAAAGAACAATGGTTAACTTGGCATTTTGGGGAAGGAATGCTTTGCATTGGATGCTATGTTAGACAAGAGAAAGACGAAGAAAAATGGAAAAAGATAGGAACGAATTCTGATTCAGATCTTTTATGCTTAAACTGTAAGAAACGGCCTGGTCAATACTTAGGTCCTTATTGTGCAGTTTGTGGAGCTGAGAAATTTGGCTACGTCATAATTACTGCTTTTAATGGACAATACCATGGTGGCCATAAAGCATTCGTGGCTGGTGGATATGCAGGAAAATATGAGATGGGAAGAATGAGCTTAACTGAAAAGTTTTTTATTTTTACAAAGTATGACAAGAATCCTGTAAAAAGAATTGAAATCATTATACCGCTAAATACGGTTCAGATGGAAGATTGGGGTATAGAAGAAGAATCAAGAAGAAAATCAGTTAGTGGGGCAGGACTTGCAACTGGTACTGGATTTGGTGTAGCAGGAATTGGGGGAGGATCTATTCACGATGAAGGAAAAGCACATCATATCGTGATCCCATTTATTGATGAAAATGGCGTTCCTCAAAAACCGAGATTTGGTATTTCATCTATTGGAGGTAAAGCAATTAGAGAATGGTCAGAAAAGGTGTATGAACAAATTGTCAAAGTAAAGAAGAATGAATTGACAACTGTTCAAGAAAAAACTGAATCACTAGAATCAACTAAAAATGATGATCCTCTTCATATTCTTAAAATAAGATATGCTAAAGGAGAAATTACGAAAGAAGAGTTTGAAGATATGAAAACGACACTAGAAGGACTGTGAAAAACAAGGGTACTAAACCGTTTGACACACCCCTCCAGTTTGACCTCTAGTCTAATAAATCTAGAATTCTAATACACAACTACGTTACTTTTACATAGTTATTCAATTGTGGTTTTGATTTTGGTATAACTACAATGTGTTCATGTTCATTTTTGGTGACATCTACTTTGTCAAGACTGACACCTAACCATTCATACGTATTTCTGATATCATATGGTATAGTAAATTCAAATGAGTCTCCATGTGGATGCAATTCGCATTCTGAGATTATTCCATTTATATTCTGCAAAGGTTTTGCAGCATCATGTATCTCTATATTATAATTTAGATCAAGCCAAAGATATACCCTAGCTATTTCATTTTCTGAGTTTAATACACAGCTTTGCTCGCTTTCAGTTTTTCTACGTATTTTAAAACCAAGTTCCCTTGCAAGTGGTTTTGGAATAACAAGTACAAGAGTACCAGTTCTAGACCTGACTTCTCTATTACTGTAAATTGTTCGCTGTTTCATCATTTTCCGCCATGTAATACGTAGAAATATGTCGAAATAGGTGACACTTTTAATAATTTTTTTTAGTTTCGATATAATTGGATAAAGCTAATGTGAAAACATTAGCTGCCATTGTACCGAGGAATCCAGCTAATGTCATTTCAGATAAATTATCCAACAAAATTTAGTACACGTTGATAATAATAAATATTTTGATATGTCTTACAATACTTCACGTCAATAATATCTAATGGTAAAATCATAAATTTGCATTACAACTCGCACAGTATTTCTGACTGCCATCAATATCTAGCTCAAAGTGGTGTACCTATCCTGCGTTATCTACTTAGACAGTTCATCTAATGTAAAAACCGAGTCAAAATCATCACTTTTTGGCTATTATGATATGGATTGGTTACTTACTGGTTTAGTTAAAGTAAATCTCATATTCTAATACACAACTACGTTACTTTTACATAGTTATTCAATTGATTATAATCACAACTGAAAATCTAAGAACTATTTATTACCGTAGATCTTACGTGTTGGATTTGTCCGATAGACAAACAAATCTGGAAAAAAGATAAAACGATTCGAACAAAGACTTTCCGTTCTCTACAGTGAACATCCGTTTCCCTGTACTATGTAGTGAATTCTATACCTGCAAGCCCTTCCAGTGTTATACCACCAATGAACGGTAACAGTTTCATCATTGCCATTTATGTTGGCAACATCGATGCCTGCCCCAGCTTTAGAAGGCCAACTACCCACTACCGCATCTGGTTTATCAAGACTAGTCGATGAACCACAATCACCTAACGGTGTATTAGATTTATCAACCAGTTCTAGCCCAACGCCAATAATTTGACAGCCAGTCCCGTTTAGTATCTTTCCAGCATTAATTGTGTCTGTTCCCGAATCACCAGTCCATGAACCAGAGTGTTCAAATTCCCCAGTGTAAAAATCGGTTACTGTTGGTGTTGGTGGTGGGTCTGCCGGCTTTGTGGGAGCCCCTTGTTCTAACAAGTCATAAGAGTCTCCACCTTCTCCCTGTGGAATAGCTTCTGTTGGGAGGACAATACCGCCATTTGCAATTTGCACAAGAACTGGGTCTGGTACCGCTATTGGTGACCATGTTGTAGTATTAGGCGGTGGGTTGGGAAATCCAATGCTGACAGGAATTGGTGAGCCAGCATCTGCTCGCTGCTTTGCATGAAGCCAGGCAAGAGCAAGAGCTGACATGTAATCAAGTGCAGCCCTAACCTCCTCAGTCACCGTGGGTGCAACATCACGATAGAAGAGATCAGGATGGTCGCTCCCCCAATCCGTTACAAATTCACTGCATCTTTTCTTCAGAAGATCGGCTAGGTTCTTATCTTGGTCCTCGCCGGCATCAAGAACCGTAGCTACAGCCTGTGCAAAATCTGTGCCAGCGAATTTTCGGAAACCTTTGTCTAGATTCGAATCGTCAGGTACGTTTTTGCGGCGGTTAACGAACCAATCAATATATGAATCACGTACTGTGGTATCGGAATCAAAGATGGCAGTTAATCCAAAGAATGGAGGAAATCCGCAAGCCCACGATGATTTGGTATTGAAGAATAGGAATTTGCCAGAAAGCCATTTGAGAGCAAGTTGGAATCTTGGTTTTATGCTAAACTTCTTAAGCAAGTACGCCAAAGCAAACTCTCCTTTCCCACCTGAATTAACATCGAAGCAATCTCTGTTAGTGTAGATTGCCAAAGTCCTGGCAAGTATGATTGCTACTGGAAGTCCAGCGATACCTAAGGCAATGGCCACAGCTCCAATGGCGGAGAAGACTACACCTAGGGATGTCAGTATAGCATCTACTCCAACTCCAGCAATTGTATACCAAAATAGGGCATCTTTCAGACAATTCCACACTTTTGCTTTACCCAATGCTCCTTCAAAGCCGATTCTTGCCCGAAAGGGTTCACCGGTAATGAGCTCAAATACGCGTCCAAAGGGGTACTCAGTTGCAACTGAAATTCCTGAAGCACCGCGCATGGTAAAGCCACCACACGGTCTCACCAAAAGATATCCATATTCTGCGAGGTAATCCGCCAAGTTGGTTATCTGTCGTTTGACCTCGTTTTTGATATCTGGGTCGTTAACCAGAGAAAAAACAATATAGTATGCGGCAACAAGTCCGACGAGCTCGTCCATAGAAGGCTCATGTAACCTTAATGGGTTATCATCCTGAGATATGTAGCGGGGATCGTCAAAGGGAGTGCAGTAGTAATAGGTATTTTTTGGAGCGATAAGGAAATTACAGCAACTATCAAGAACTTGCTTACCTTTATCATCATGTGTCACCCAGTTGTCCGAAAGGACTGGATCGAATCGAAGAATAAATCCATCAAAGTGATTACCATTGAATTTGTAAAGGGAAGAAATGGTGTTGAGTGCATCTGATATGATGGTTTTTGCTTTTTGTGGCTCTAGTTCAAGATAATGTTCTACAGCAAGACAGGTAAGAAGTTCTCCAGTGAACATCAAGGGATTATCGTAATCAAAATGAAAAACTCTCCATTGTTCCACTGAGATATCATCATTTGGGATAACCTTGAGCTTAGTTTTTAGATCATCAGCGCCTAAGTATTTAGTTGGTGAAATTGGAATCGAGTCACAGGTCAGGCAATTCTCGTTTCTGTCATCTTGAGTTGTATTGCCTTTATCATGCGTATAACCTAGCGTATTAGTAAGGGCTAGATGATTTGCGCGAAAGTACTTACACAATGCAAAGTGACGTGATAGGATTTCAGAACGAAATTCGCTGTACAATTTCAGTAGATCATCGTCTGTTATCAACTTGACAGAATCCTCTTGATTATTTTTGCATAGTCGCCAGATCCAGTTAGGTCAGTACATCCTATACTATCTCTGTGAACAGTTTTATCATATGTAAAATAAACGGATGATAATATGCCGACTAGAATTAATTTCGGCTCTTTCCCAATAACATCACTTGCTATAATTAACAAGAAAATTACCTGTAGAATTAGTCCCAAAACCCATTTCTGAGCAGATTCTGTCTTCATTAATAAAAAAGACAATCCTGTTTTTTTCTGTAGCGTATCCAAAACAGCGTTCAAAGCTGTGTCAACGCATATGTGCACTCTTTTTCTAAATAGCACATGTGGAATTGTGACAAATTCACAGCCTGGCAATCTAAGAAATCCGATAAGACTAAACGATATGCAGAGATATCCTACATAAGCAATCCCCCACATACCTATGGCAATTGATATGAGTGAATACCATGATTTATCGAATTGAATTAAATTTATGATATTAATTAAAGCGAGAATAAATATGAGAAAAAATCCTGACATTATTGCAAAAACTAAAAACCTACGAAATGATTGAGGTAATGTCGCATGTTGTGCATTTTTACAGTGCGGACATATGTCAACCTCATCATTCATTTGTAATGAATGCTCATATGTATGATATAACAATTGCAATGGCAAGATCATGCGGATTCAATAATCTAAGTGCAATCATCTATAAAAAAATAAAAAATTTGTACAACCTAAATATACTAATTGAATTATTTGCATAATTTTATTTTTAGACATAGTCATTCTTAAATAGTAATGTACTGTACATTGTACAGTACAATCGAAATGGATAACAGAGATTCATGTGGTCCCGTACCGTCTATAGAAAATAAAATCCCGAAAGATATCCACAAGAGTCTTCTAGACCTGCGTAAATATGAATCAAAAATTCTAAATCAACTAAATTCTAATCCTAAACTTGCGGAAAAATTCTTGACAAACCCTGCAGCTGTGCTCTCTGAAATGGGAATTCCAATAGATAATAACCTAAGTGCTAGGTTGAAGAATTTTCCTAAAACTCAGAATTTTCTTGCTCCAAGAACATTTTGCTTACTGGATGGAAGTAAGATAAGACCAAAAATCAATGTAAAGTTCATTCAACATCCAGAAAAAAAGGTGAAATAAAATGCCAGGAACTCAACTAAATAATTATGATTTAGTAATAGAATTTACCGAATCTTCGATTAGACGGGTAGTTGGTGCAGCCTTTGATGCGGATAATTTTCTTTGCAATCAAATTTTTTCTGCACTAAGTAATTTACTGCATATTCCAATTCAATGCCCAGCAAATTTTACTGTTGGTGTATCACTAGGAACCCCTACAGATATTCCGATTCCAGGTGTGCATACAGATGTAATAGATGTAAACATACAGCTGGGAGATAATGGTTCCATAGGTTCATTTCGTTTTGTGGCAGTCATAAATGTGAGTCATCTCAATAGTCCCGATATAGATCTTATTAAGATCGATCTATCGCCAGGTGGACTATTATACACACAAATCCGTGCTTTTGGCATAAATGATACTAATAATGTATTGACTACTGTACTTAACCAAGTAAACCTGATTCCGCTACTACCTATTCCTGTTAATCGTGCTTCAACTTCCCCCACAGATATCATTTCAGCTGACACGCGAGCGATCGATGATACTTCACCACAACAGCTTGATGCACTTTCAATCCTTCTTCTCTTTGGTGGTGGCGGTCCAGGTAATCGAAATGGTTTTACCCAGAGTTTTGTGCCAACAAATGAAACTGGCGGTATAGGCATCAATTTTGATTGGCTATGCAGAATAATTAGGCCACAGCTTCAAAACGCCATTCCAGGATCCACCTTTGTACCTCCATGCAATTTGAACGGCTCAGTTCCCTTATCTGGCGATCACAATCCTCAACTTGATTCTCTAAGTCTTACTCTTGTAGATGGCGCAATTCAAATCAACGCAGGTGTGTCTGCGTCAGATACTGGATGGAATGCGACCGCTACTGTAGGAGGTACGATTACTTTTGAAATTCAAAATGGTCAGTTGGTATTAAGCACTCACATAGATGATCCAAATATTAGTGTGAATTTAGATTGGTGGGTCTATCTGGCTGCTGGAGTAGTAGGAGCTATCATAGGTGGAATAATTGGAGGAGTGATTGGAGCCATTATTGGAGCAATACTAGTTCCATTGGTTACATGGTTAGCAAGTAATCTATTGAATGGTTTGATAAACAACATAGCGGCTCAGATTGTCAACGCACTTAACAGCCTCTCTCTTAATGTCAATATTCCTGCAGTAGGCGTTAACATTGTATTTCAAGAAATACACATTGATGATATTGTAATTGGATCTGAAGTACACCCATCCTATCAAGCCCCAATTAGGTCAGAAGGTTATCTTACGATATACAATGATCAGTGGGTTGACCTGGATAATGGCAGAGTAGGTGGACACGATCTAGTTGGTGCAGATTTATCTTGGGAAGGAGAAGCATTTCTCTCCAGAACATTGCGGACACTTTGTTGTTCAAAATTAGCAAGGACTGGAAGTCAATTCTTTGATTATACAAGATATGAGCTATACGAGTTGTATTATGAAAATTCCGCCACTATTCCAGAGATCGAACTGTGGTTCCCATTTTTTGGACCAACATTTAACGTCTATGGTGTAGAGACAAGCGACCAGAGGTTTTCCGTAGTCCAAGTGGTAGAGGTTACAGAATCATACATAACAATTAGATACAGAACCTTTGAAAAACCAATAGTTGCTGTAAGAATTATTGCCAACTACAAGGTCACAACGGAAGTATTTTCTCTCGGTAGGGGAATAGTAGGTGCGGATATTAAAGAAGAAACAGCACGATTTGAACCCGCGCTGCCATTGGTAGCAAAATATGCATTGCCTCAAAAAGGGGTAATCACTTCCACCAAAACACCTTCAGCTATTTCTGGCCCAAGAAGTTGTGAGGAAATAGGTAATCTCGGAATAACTGCCCCTGGAACATGGAAAGTTCCAGTAACTGTAAAACCGTCAAAATCAATAACCTTCAAGGCGGTTACAGAAAATTTTGTTCAAGGTCAAATGCATTGGCTTGTCAACAAGAAAAGACTGGAAGAGGAAAAAGGCACAATAAAATTACAGGATAAAACCATCAAATATGCAATAAACCGTAACGTTATTACTTTTGAAACAAACTCTGACAAGGCCATTTCGTTTGAGATCTCAGTTGAAGTAATTGACAAAAACAATACTTTGATAACCGCTTTGGCATGCGTTCAGATGCCAACTCAGAGTACAACATACGAGCAAGCTATTGTTACTTGGTCAGTATATCAAAAAGCCTTTGCTCGAGCATTTGGGTCTCTTGAAATTCAAAGCCCTCAACAAGTTCCACAATAATGTTAATGGAATATTGTTATGAAATCTCTTGCATTGAACAATAAAACAAGAATCATAATTACAAGATACCTTCTCATAGGATGGGGGATTCTCAACATACCTCTTGGAATATACACTGGACTTGGTCTCATGCTTCCTTCGGATTTGCCACCTTTGCAGTTAATGGTCTCATTAATCTATGAAAAAATGCTAGCAGCTTTGTACATTCCTCTTGCTATTTGTGCAATACTTACTGCTTTTGATCCACTAAGACATAAGCTTCTAATAATTTTTATAATAATCTCAAGTTTTGCACATGCTAGCGTCATGTCATATGATTCCTTTACTACAGTCTTACATCTCTGGCCTACTCTAACATGGGGATCAGTATCACTTTACGCTACAGGTATAGCGTTTCTGATTTTTTATCCGCGTGGAATCTTAAAAAATATGGAGAAGTAAAGTGGAATTATTTATTTGGTTATATCTCGGTTCAGTACTATCGGGATTTGGCGTAGGTTTTGTAATATCTCAGATAGATGTGATGATTCCAGTTCTTGTTGGACGGCACTGGAAAGCAAAAGATGCGATGTGGCGTCAGAGTCTAGCAGTTATCGGATTTATCTGTGTAGCAATAATTTTCATCTGGTATACAGGTAATTCTTCATTTTTACGCTCACAAATTTCCATATCGACAATTGACTTAATGATGGTGGCAACGTCCTTGGTTTTGTCATCGTATTTTGGCATCATGTACGGAAACTATCAATTAAAAAATGCGCCAAATATCATATCACAAATAATCAATGCCATGTTTCCCACTGGAACGGAGATCATTAAACTTGGTGCTATAGATGTAAACGCAGCTACAAAAATTCTCCAATTTTTAGATCAGGTTGGAGGGCCGTATCGTGATTCTCTCTTTTTTATAGCCAATGGAATTAACAGCCCTATTCTTTCATGGTATCTTATTGGAGCATTCACAAAATTTACTGATCTTTCTGAAGAGGAACAGAAGATATTTGTAAAAAAATGGATGAAGAATGACACCTTAACTCTTAGGTCGTTAGGTGATGCATTCAAGGCAATGGGAGCTTTAGGGTATTACACTGATCCTAGAATATGGAAGGAAATAGGTTTTCCAGGCCCATTTGTGCCAGAATTTCCTTCTGTTGAGACTCACACTCATGATGTTCCACTACATGTGACCCACACTAATATGCCCGGAGACAAACTACATCCTTTTCCTCCAAATATAGACATCGTTGAAAAGAATGCAATTACCGATAAAAATATCAAAATATTTGGGATTACAAGATTTCAAAATAGATCTACAAATTATGGTATAATCGATTCGAGTGTAAAAATAAAAACTGATGTTTGTATAATTGGTTCAGGTGCAGGAGGGGGAGTTTTAGCATATGAGCTTGCTAAAAATCCAGAAATTCAGAGGATCGTGATACTTGAAAGAGGCTCGTTTAACGAGGGAGAAGATTTCAACCAGCGCGAACTAGACATGATATCTCGACTATGGAAGGGAGGTGGATTTACATTTAATCAAGATTATTCAATTTTCATTGGTCAGGGTCAAACATTGGGTGGTACAACTGTCATTAATCATGCAATTTGCATAAACACTCCACCCATAGTATTGCAGGAATGGGCAAAAATGAACGTGTCTGAATACATAACAGACGCTAAAAATTTTCAAAAGTCTCTTGATGAAGTCAAAAAAGAGATTCATGTAAATCCCGTACCAGAATTAGAAATAAACAAGAACAATAAGATTTTGAAGGACGGTGCACAGAAATTAAAAATTCCATCATCTGGGCATGGTCCAAATCCTAGAAATTGTTTTGATTGTTGTGAGTGTGGATTCTCACATCTTGGATGCCATTACAATGCAAAACAAAGCACACTGGTCACATACATCCCAAAAGCCCTTCAGACAGGCAAATGTGTAGTGATCTGTGATTGCTATGCAGAAACAATAACATACGATGGAAAGATTGCTACGGGAGTTGACGCCGTTTTAATGACTAGTGATGGCGATGAAAAATTCAAAATTCGTATTGATGCAAGTGTAGTTATTGCATCAGCTGGTGCAATAAATTCTTCTGCATTACTATTAAGAAGTAAAACATTGGATCCTAACAAGCAAATAGGCAAGGGCTTAGCAATTCACCCTTCACCTCTAGTCATGGCAGAGTTTCCCTATGAGGTCAGAGCTTATCAGGGCATACCCATGTCATATCATGTTAGCGAGTATAGTGCAATGAATGGCGTACCTGGGATAATGCCAAATGATCCTCCCATCATAACTGATTTGCCACAGGACCAAAGAGGAGGTTTTGCATTGGAAAGCGTATTTCCAAATCCTGGTCAATTAGGCGGATTTCTCCCTGGAATTGCAGAATACCATATGAGCATGATGAAAAAAATCAATTATTATGGTGCTGCTGGCATACTTATACGGGATACACCCAAGGGGGTAATCTCCATTAATTGGAGCGGCGAACCCATCATTAACTATGCACTCGACATACATGATAAGAAGAACCTAAGCAATGGCATTAGAAAAGCAGCAGAGATATTCTTTGCAGAAGGAGCTGTTAGAGTAATCATAACACACAGAATGGGTAATATCATAACTTGTGAAGAATATGCAAGAGATCCAAACATCCTAAACAAACGAATTAGTATTGACAATTGTGGCCAAGACCAATTAATTATAGGTGCAGTTCATCCGCAAGGCGGAAATCGCATGGGCGACGATCCAACCCTAGCGGTAGTTGATTCACACTGTAGACATCACCAAATAAAAAATCTATTTGTGTGCGATGCAAGCGTGTTTCCCACCGCAACTGGCGTGAATCCTATGTTGACTATAATGGGAATTGCAAAAAAAACTGCAGAATACATCAAAGTGAATTGGAAAGAAATTCATTCCATAAGGAAAATAAACTTTGATCCTGAAAAATCGCGGTTTGAAACACTATCATGACCATAAACAAAACACCTCACAAAATAACCTGGCACAAAAGGATTCTTTTACTTGTTATTGGAATAGCATTACTCTATGGGTTTTGGTTTGATTATCTTGATTCATTGAGATATCCAATATCCGCTACAAAGTTTTTAACAATAGGTGAGATGCTTGGTGGAAACATGATTTATCAACCCTGGAACATAATCGGTCACTTGATACCAACACTTTTTCTCATGTTTTACAATAGAAAGAAATTAGAATTGGCTCTTGTAGGATTCCTGATTTCAACAGTAGTCATGGATACGCCATTATGGGGGATTGATGTGTTATACCTTCATCCCAGCCAACACTTATGGAAGGAAAACAACCTGCCAACAGATAACCTCTGGGAATGGATTGCGTTTTATTATAACCCGATTGGTACATATGGCGTGTGGGGATCAGATTGGTATCCTCCTGCCTGGTTGATGTTTTGGAGCCTACCAGGCAGAATTGCGCTTGCAGGTATCTTAATTTTGATACAGCATAAAATGGAAAAGAAAAGAGGAAAATTAATCACTTTTAGAGAGTTATTCAAGAAAGACTCGAGTATGGACAGAATTTAGTTTTGCAGTTCCAGTATGCGGATTGGGGTTTGTATCTTTGATTGTATTTTTCAGTATAAAATTTAGAAATTGAAGATTCAATAATTTACCATTTTGAACCCCAAAAAGCATTTTTTGAAGGTCATTTTGGATATGGTATTAAACAAATTTGACTAAACACACTCCAGGTCTTCTACGAAATCAAAATTTTATTAATCTCTAAATCTAAATTCCAACCTAAAACTTAAAATCAAAAATCTCTATTGTAAACCGTTCTTGAATATGAATAACAACTGGATTGTCAAAATGAGACCATATGGTCTAGCATTCCTTTCGGTTCGCCCTCTAATTTAAAAAATTTCCTATTCTAATACACAACTACGTTACTTTTACATAGTTATTCAATTATTGCGATGGGAACTAAACTAACTGATAAGTTCCCCCAATGAGTCTTACAAGACTCAAAACCCGTGCTAAAGACTAGAAGAATCCTACACGAGTTTTTTAAGAAATGCGCGTCCAGTACGTTAAGGGATGAAGACTCTACATCTTTCAATAATTCTGACTCTGTGCATTATTTTGTCTAGCACCATGTTATTACAGCACGCAAATGCCTCTGATGGTAAAAAGCCAAGTGGAGTGGAAAATCTTGGTTTCGCTGCATTTTCATTTCCTCATAGGGATGATTTCTCGCCTTTGAAACAATTCAAGGCAGGAGTTCCAACATACGGGATAGCATGTAATAATCTAAAATTAGTAATAAAAAAATCAGATAATACGCCCGTCTGTGTTAAACCACAAAACGTACAGAGTCTTCTTGTCCGCGGATGGGGAACACTGCTCAGTCCATATGATCATCAAACATCTAACGCATCGTCTATCCTTAGACTCGATCTTTTAGTAACTAATGATACCATAAAATCCGGACAATCCATAACCCTGGAAATATCTCTTGTCAACTCTCTTCCTAAAACGGTAACAATCCCAGAGGCAAATGATTGGCCAAATAATTATCTGGCAATAAGTGAATGTTCTTCATTCTATCCTATCGGAATCTCTATTCTGAAAGGTGACTATACGAAACAAAATATGACTGGTATTACTCCCCTGTCTCTATATCCCGGATATGGTTGTAGTACAAATCCATCATTAATGCCCCGTTATACCTTTCAACCTTTGAGTAGTAAGACAACGCCAGTATGTGAATTCACATTACCCTGCCCTCAATTGATGATTATGAAAAGTCAATTGTCATATGATGGATACTATGACAACAATAATCAATTACATCCTTTTGACACTGGCAGGTATACAATAGTGGGTGGAGACGAATGGGGTCATATTGCAATACAGCATTTTACAGTAATCAATGGCACTCAAGAGAATCCAGAAAAAATCTCAGGTTTTGAAAATGATACAGGAACAGTTACTTTTGGAAATCAAATCTATTATTTTGAGGCACCAAATTACACTCATGATGCTTACTTTAATCCAGTGCAAATTTCGTTTCATGATGTGGTCTTTACCTTATTTCCAAGTGGATTTAGAGGAGGACTGCCGACTAATGGCTGTGGGGGACAATACTATTGGACTGATGTTAAGTTCTCAGACGGTACTAGTGAGTTATTGCATATCTTTGTAGGTTCTCCACAATGTTCTGATTCTAAACCTCCAACCTATTTTAGCACCCATGCAAATCCACAGGCAGGCTTGACATTTTCTGATGGGAAAATGAAACTGCTAGTAAGTACCAATGTTGTCAATTCAACTGCTAAGGGTCCAGGGTTTAAGGTAGGTCCGGATCTTCTAGGGCCAATACCGCACCAATTGGTATTTTTCATGAAATCCAATTCAACTGCAAAAATCTTTGTAGAGTATGCATCTCATGAACCAAACACAGGAACAATGCCAAGTTATTCTAGTGTTTATGTTGGTAAGGGAGGAAACTATACTCCGCTTACTACATCTGACGTAACCATAAACGCAGATCCGTCATCAATTCCTCTGATAGAAGGTTCTGATACTGTAGTTGTGTACAACATTACAGCAAAGGAAGGGGTCAAGGGAGTATATTGGATATTTCTGGCACAGTTTTGTAGAGTAATGCCTCTTGTAATTGATATCAATAGCTTGACTATTAGTCCATTTGACATACCAGTCCAGACTGGAACAATTTATTGTCCAGCTCAAGTTCTTGATGGAAAAATTCTAGGAATTTCAGAAGGTACTGCGGAATACAAGATAGGACAGCCTGTGAAGTAATAAAAATGAAAACTCTGCATATTACAATAATAACAATCTTGCTGACAGGATTTGTCTTTCTTGCAAACCAAACAACATCAGAATGCATAATCTTTTGCCAAGTTGATGCTTTACAACCTACATTTCTTCAAATTGACAAGAATATTTACCTCAAGGGAGATATCGTGCTTCTCTATGGCTCAATAGGAAATTACACTCAAGGTTACAACGTTACTGCCAAAATATTT